>Ga0182792_1001434_pt1 | contig 19338 bp, 13 predicted proteins | sample Passage237B_FD_130497 | JGI IMG/M metagenome (GOLD analysis project Ga0182792, IMG submission 130497) | Cellulose adapted compost microbial communities from Newby Island Compost Facility, Milpitas, CA, USA - Passage2 37B (version 2) (version 2) ...
CCGGGCGACCTGGTGGCACTGGATATACGGCGGTGCCTGCACTATTTAGGTGAGATTACGGGCGAGGTGACTACGGAGGATCAGTTGGATTATATATTTAGTAAGTTTTGTATCGGAAAGTAATTACATTTCCTTTACTACTCTAAAACCTTCTTTTTCTATCATTTAGGCATTTTTTCTTTCCTTTACTTGTTGCTAATTTTCCCTTTTTTTGCTTATATTTGTTTCTAATCTGTTACTGATAGCAACAGGTTTGTTGGTAGCAACAAGATTTTTAGCAACAGGCGAAATCATGTTACATAGAGATACACCCCGATACAAAGGGATATTCTCTGAGACATTTTAAAGCCAGAAAGGAAAACACCATGAGCAGCAGTATAGAAGTTCCAAAAATTTGTCAGGACTGCGGAAAGTCTTTCATCGCAAAGACGACCGTAACCAAATTTTGCAGCCACAAGTGCGCCTCCCGAAACTACAAGAAGCGTAAGCGAGAAGAAAAGGTTGAGGAGGTTGCCCCTATCGTGGTACAGAGAATTGAATACAATCAGGAACAGTTGAAGGACAAAGATTTTCTCAGTGTTGAGGAAACCTGCAAGCTCTTAGGTGCAAGTCGCATGACCATCTATCGGCAGATTAAAGCCGGAAACATTCATGCAGCGAAGATTGGCAGACGCACAATCATCAAGAGAACCGAAATCGATAAACTGTTTCAGATATGAAGGTAACACTAAGACAACGCAACCAGGGCGGTCAAACCAGCTTGTACCTCGACTACTACCATAAGGGCAAGCGGAAAACCGAATACCTGAAATTGTACCTCAACCCCAATGCCAAGACAAAGGAGGAAAAAGAGGTCAATAAAAAGACCATGCAATTAGCCGAAACCATTCGGGCGCAAAGGCAAATCGAAATCCAAAACGGTGTTTATGGCTTTCGGGATCAGGAGAAACAAAAAGGCAGCTTCCTTTCCTATGTGGAGCTATTGGCTAATCAGCGAGAAGACAGCCCAGGAAATCACGGCAACTGGACGAGCATGATTAAGCACCTCAAGGCTTTTTGCTCTTATGATATTTCATTCTCAGAAGTGGACAGGCAATTTGTTCAGGACTTCAAACTATTCCTTGACAAGAAAGCCATAGCCCACGGAAATCAGAAGCTATCCCAAAATTCCAAGTACTCCTATTTCAACAAGTTCAGAGCAGCCCTAAAACAAGCCGTAAAAGACGGCATCATTCCAACCAATCCTTCTGAAGGTGTAGAAGCTTTCAAACAAGGCGAACCGGAAAGAGAGTTTTTGACACTGGAAGAATTGCAATCAGCAGTAAAGGCAGATTGTGAAATCCCTATCCTGAAAACGGCATTCATTTTTTCATGCCTTACAGGGCTTCGCTGGTCAGATATAAACAAGCTCGTTTGGTCAGAGGTACAGCATTCAAATGAAATGGGCTACTACATCCGATTCAGGCAGAAGAAAACCAAAGGAGCAGAAACCCTACCCATTTCAGAACAAGCCTTTGGCTTGCTTGGTGAGCGAGAAGATAAAGACGAGAGAGTTTTCAAGGGATTGAGATACTCAGCATGGCACAACCTGAAATTGCAACAATGGATGATGAAAGCCGGAATCTCCAAAACCATCACTTTCCATTGCGCCCGTCACACATACGCCACCTTGCAACTTACAATGGGAACGGACATTTACACAGTATCAAAGCTCTTAGGCCATAGAGAATTGAAAACAACCCAGGTCTATGCGAAAATCATAGATGATAAGAAGAAGGAAGCAGCCAGTAAAATCAAACTCGACCTATGAGCAATCAAACCAAGATACTTGATGATATTCTAAACCAGGGGCTGCGCCCTTGGTTAGAAAAGAACAGCTTGGACGACAAGTTTGCTCCAAAGCTCCGTTCCCTGAAAGATACCTCCACGGATTACCCGTTCCGGTATGAAATCAACTTTCTAAGGCCATTCGACAACAAGACCAAATACTATTCAAAACTGATTCTGAATACAGTCAAATCGGACGTTGAAAGGCTCTACAATCTCATCAGTGAAGACGATGCAGAAAACCTCATCCGTTATTGGCTGGATGACACGTTAAACAAGCGTTTAAAAACCCGTTTAAAGGATATTGGAAAACTGATTAAAGAGAAGGATTTTCAATTGGTGTACATAGATCCCAAGAAGGCATCCATTGAGCTTGGCCAGGCACACAAGGCAAACACCTATATCATCCAATTGTTAAAGCTCGCATACATGCAGCTTTACCTTGAAATCCAAGATGCTTTCAGCAATTGGATTGATGATAAGTTGGTGATAGAGGATTTTTACACCCAGCTACTTCTTGAACCAGTACCGAATGAACAATTCTTGACTGAAATTCAAACCATCGAGATTGAAGCAACGGAGAAACCAGTCAGGAAACAAACACCTCCACCTGCGGTAAATTCATTTCATTCATTTACTTACAAACAAATCAACACCAACCCCGAGAAGGTTTCTGATTTGTGCAGCAGCTTAAAGTTCAACAACCTGATAAGTCAAGACACCACCGTTCCAAATTTCAAACGAGTATTCACCAACTCAGAAATCAAAACTCCTGTAGTGTGGACAGGCACAATCAGCGAACTATTCTATTTCATCAAACTCATACATAACGACCTCCAGTTGGTTGAAAACTTGAAGCAGAAGCAATGGGAAGTTACTTGCCAATGTTTTGTTGATGCGGAGGGCAATCCCTTTGAAAGAACAAAATTCAGGTCGCAGAAGAAACCAAAACTAACTGCCGCCAAAATTGAAAAGTCAGTTTCTAACCTGAAATAAACCACTCTGCACTATACACCTACTATTTTTTTTCTGTTTTTGTTTAGCCCTCTTTTGCTCAAAAAGGGGGCTTTTAATTTTCATACTCCGCTCTGCACTCTGCACTGCACCTGCCTTTCTGCACTCATAACGCCCTGTTAGCCATTCTAATTTAGCGCTGTATTCGACAATCGAATATGGCTTTACCGGTGAAGTCCATTTCCTAATTCATAATTGATTAAGTCATGGACGAAATAATTGAACGTCTTGAAAATCTCCAACGCCTAATTGAGAGCCAGGGGATTTACACAAAGGAAGTTTTAAACTTCAATGAGGCTTGCCAGTATCTGGAGCTTTCCCAATCTCACTTGTACAAGCTGACAAGTGCAGGGAGCATTCCGCACTACAAGCCCAATGGAAAGAAGCTCTATTTCAAAAGAAGTGAGTTGGAAGGCTGGTTGCTACGCAACCGTAATGCCACTCGGGATGAAATAGACCAACGAGCAGCAGATTACCTAATCAAAAAAGGGAGGGTAAAGCTATGACAGAGATATTCGATATGCTCCTGACGCTTTCTCAGGACATTAAAACAGTCAAAGCCTACCTCCTTAACTTCCATAAGTCACGCTTAGAGCAATTCAGTGATGAATGGATTGATGGTCAGGTAGTGATGCAAACGCTGCACATCAGCAAAAGAACCCTCCAATCCCTTCGGGATAGTGGGGTTCTTCCCTACAGCCGAATCAATGGCAAGTTCTACTACAAGGTTTCTGATATAGAAGCCTTGCTGGAATCCAATTACTCACCTTCAAAATCAAAGCACTATGGAGGTAAGTAGAAAAGCCATTCTCGACAAAACGCACTATGGCCTGAATATCTATGCCCATGTGCTGCGCCACTACTATCCAGGTGAAACAGTCCTTTCCCTTTCGGGAAGGGACTGCAAACCTGCGAAGAACCCTTTCAATGCAGATAAGCCTACATTGTTGGTAAAGGTTGTTGACGGTTGTGCTACGCACACCGATTTAGAAGAAGCCATTGCACGAGGCAATGTCTTTGATTTTGCAGCATTGCATTTCAGCCTCGAAGGGCAAGCCCTTCTCGACAAGCTGAATGAAGAACTGCATTTGCGTATCGGTAAGCAACAAGGCTTTTACAGACAGGCAGAATCGCAACCTGCGGTTGCTCTTCCTGAAATAGTCAAACCAGCTCCGCCAGTTTTCAGCTATTTCAACAAACCTGTCACCAACACAATCCCAAGTCGGCAAGCCTCCTTGGTTGAGGTGTACCACCTTATCAAAGGCAATGAATTTGCATCGTGTACAAGTACACTTCGCAACATTCCCGATCCGAAGGAAGCCCGAAAGTACAAGGCTCAAAATTTCGATTATGTGACCTTCTCAGGCACTTTCTCCAAGAGAAATGATGCAAACCTCCAAAGACATTCAGGTTTGCTCACAATCGATTTTGACCACATTCAGGACATTCCTACACTCAAGACGGCACTACTCAACGACCATTATTTTGAAACGGAGCTAATGTTTGTATCTCCTTCAGGTGATGGCCTCAAATGGGTAATTCCAATCGACTTGACACAGGCAAAACACCAGGACTATTTCAAGGCAGTGGCAAACTACGTTTCCCACACCTACCAAATCGAAATAGACCAATCCGGAAAAGACATCTCAAGAGCATGTTTCCTTCCGCATGATTCAGAAATATTCATCAATCCTAAATACTTGTAGGACATGGAAAGAAAAACATTCAATCCGCAGGATTGGCTTAATCAGCCAACCCCGCAACCGAAAGTTACAGAGCAACAAACTTTCAATACAGATTCTCAAATAGATGAAGTAGAACGCATCATTCAAAGCATTGAAGCCAACCGTACAGATATTACCTCCTCTTACAGCGATTGGGTCAATATCGGCTTTGCCTTTGCAGATGAGTTTGGTGAGAACGGCAGAAACCTATTTCATAGAGTAAGCCAGTTCTATCCCAATTATTCCGCTACGGAGTGCGACAAGCAATTTGACAATTGCCTGAAATCAAAAGGTCATGGCGTTACACTAAAGACCTTTTTCTACCTCGCCAAAGATGCAGGGATAGACATTGCACCTCCACGAGCAGAAAAACAGAATAAGCACACCTTCAAAAGTGAAAAACTGAATGGCAGTCAAACAGACCACCAACAGCCCGAGAAGCAGGAACCGGAACAAATGCCAACATTTCCCGATTCCTTGTTTCCTGAACTTCCTGAATTTCTGCAAAAGGTTGTGGCGGTTGCCACTTCCAATGAAGAAAGAGATATTCTCCTCCTCGGTTCCCTCGGAGCTATCAGCGCATGTTTACCCAAAGTATCGGGCATCTATGATGGCAAACGAGTATTCCCTAATCTATTCCTATTCATTACGGCTCAGGCATCCGCAGGAAAAGGCCGCTTGGTGCATTGCCGCCAGTTGGTCAATCCAGTTCATAAAGAACTACGGGAACAAGCCAAACTCCACAAGCAGCACTATGAATTGGAAATGGCAGAATACAACGCCAAGAAAGGCAAGGAAGAAGGCATTGAGAAACCAGCCAAACCACCTGAAAAGATGCTGTTCATTCCTGCCAACAATAGTTCAACGGGTGCTTACCAATTATTGGGTGATAGTGATGGCAGAGGGCTGATATTCGAGACCGAAGGTGATACCTTAGCCCATGCCTTCAAGAGCGACTATGGCAACTACAGTGACGGATTTAGAAAAGCCTTTCACCATGAAACTATTTCCTACTACCGCAGAACCGACCGTGAGTTTGTGGACATAGAAAGCCCTTGCCTTTCAACTGTACTTTCAGGAACGCCTAAACAAGTTTCGGCATTGATACCCAACGCTGAAAACGGTTTGTTCAGCCGTTTCATCTTCTATTTCATGAACGTTCGCCCGGTATGGAAAAATGTCTTTGCCAGTCAAACGGATAACGGATTGGACGATTACTTTGAAGCCCTGGGCAATGAGTTCTATGAACTCTACAAAGTCATCATGCAGGACGAGCCAAGGCAGTTCTACCTTACGGCAGACCAGCAAGAGCAGTTCAATCAGTTCTTTGGGCAGATACAGGAAAAGTACCTCAATCTTCAGGGATTGGACTACATGGCAACCATCAGAAGATTAGGTTTGATTGCCTACCGCATCTGCATGATATTTTCCGCTTTGCGGATCATGGAAACAGGCGACACTTCCCATAAGCTGATTTGTGAGGAAAGGGATTTTCAAGCTGCACTTGAAATGGTGAAGGTATTGGTAAAGCACTCAAGCAAGGTATTTGGAGAACTACCACAAGAGGAATCCAAACCAAGCAGGATGAACAAGAAAGAAAAGTTCCTCTATGCCTTACCGTACAACTTCAACCGCCAGAAGTACCTTGAAGTTGCCAACACCCTGAGTATTCCGGCAAAGACAGCCGAAGGCTATATCACCGCTTTTGCCAAATCGGGATTGATTCACCGTGAATCTCAGGACAATTACATCAATACCTCCCTTGAGGATATTCAGGATTCTAAGGATGCTGAGGACGTATAGTCCTTGGCATCCTCCATTTCCTCAACTTCCTGAAATCAGTTTACCACTATATTTTGCTTTTACTATCGTTTTCTTTTCCTATATTTGCCAATATCTGACAAGTCATAAATTAACAGGTCATGCAATTTGGTGAAAGGATTAGAGAACTGCGAGAAAGCCAGGGGCTTTTGCAGCGACAATTGGCAGCCGATCTTGAGATAGACACTCCCATGTTTAGCAAGATTGAGCGTGGCGAGCGGAAGGCGAAGCGTGAACAAGTAGAGCAGTTGGCAGAACTACTCCACACGGATAAAACGCAGCTGCTTTCGCTTTGGTTAGCAAACCAAATTTTTGATTTTGTGAAGGATGAGACATTCGCCTCAAATGCCCTTCACATGGTAATTGACTGGATTAAAAACACTAAGAAATAAATGAGCATGGACGGCAAATCTTTGAATATTAAGGAGGACTTAATTTCCAAATTAAAGGAAATTATTCCCGGTGCTTTCACTGAGGATAAAATTAATGTTGAGCAGCTAAAGCAAATCTTAGGCGAAGCTGTCAATACTGAGTCCGAACGTTATCAGCTTTCCTGGGCAGGAAAGGCGGACGCATATAAAGTATTGCAAGCTCCAACAACAGCTACCTTGTTTCCGCAGCCAGCCGATTCAATCAATTGGGATCAATCCAAACATATCCTTATTGAAGGAGAAAATTTAGAAGTTCTAAAAGTTCTTCAAAAAGCTTACTACGGTAAGGTTAAAGTTGTTTGCATTGACCCTCCGTACAATACTGGTTCAGACAGCTTTATTTACCCAGATAAGTTTTCGGAATCCAAAGAAGAATATTTCAAACGCATAGGTGAAAAAGATGAAGAAGGCTTGTTGATGAAAGAAGGTTTATTTAGACCAAACAGACGAGAAAATGGACAATTTCATTCCAACTGGCTTTCAATGATGCTGCCACGGCTCTTTCTTGCCAGAAATCTAATGAAAGATGACGGGCTGATTTTTGTCCATATTGATGATAATGAAATTGCCAATCTTCGGCTTTTAATGAATGAAGTTTTTGGTGAAGAAAACTACGTTCAAGAAATTGTTTGGCAACGTCATGCTGGAGGCGGAAACGATTCAAAATATTTTGCAGTTGACCATGAATATATTCTTTGCTACGCAAAGAATCTTGCTTCAATAAAGCGTTTACGCCTCCCATTAGATGAAAAGGACATTGCCCAATATAAATTTAAGGATAAGCATTTCGACACATTAGGTCCATACAAAACCAAGTCTTTTCTTAGGATGCGACCTGATGACCCCCGTCCCGGGTTACAGTATTCAATAAAGTGTCCAGACGGTACTGAGATTTTTGACGAATGGAAGTGGGAAGAAAAATCCTTTTTAGAAGCATTAAAAGATGATAAGGTGATAATCCGGCAGGACGATAAAGGTAAGTGGGTTGTTGAATACAAACTTTATTTAAAAGCAGATGATGGCGAGGAGAAGCAGAAAGTTCCACGTTCTTTATTTCTCAATGAAGCCAGAAACAGTCAAGGTAAGCAAACCTTAACTAAGGTCTTAGGAAAAGCAAACATTTTCAATAATCCAAAACCAATAGAACTTCTCAAAATACTTATAAACTTAGGTTCTTCGCCTGATAAGGAAGATATTGTATTAGATTTTTTTGCAGGTTCTGGTTCTACTGGTCAAGCAATACTGGAGCTAAACGAGGAAACCAACGGAAACCGGAAGTTTATCCTTGTGCAAATGCCTGAGAAGACAGAGCCGGATTCTGAAGCATTTAAGGCTGGCTATAAATCCATTTCTGATATTACACGTACACGCCTTACCAATGTTATCAAGGGAATAAACAAAGAAAGGGATTCAAAACTAAGTTTTGAAAATAAAGAAGCTCTTGGATTTAGGTTCTTTGTATTGGGCTCTTCCAACTTTAAAATTTGGCGAGGGGATTTAATTGAATCTGAGAAAGACTTGATAACCCAAATGGAGATTTTCAAAAAGCCTCAGAAAGAAAATATACAGGACTATAATATGCTTTGGGAATTGATGATTAAGAACGGTATCAGTTTAGACACTCCTGTTTTTGAAAAGACAGTTGATAAATCAACTATCTATCATTTTAATTCTCACAAATACTGTTTCTGCTTTAACGATATTTCTGATAAGGTTGTAAAAGAAACAATCAAAATGAAGCCGACACAATTGATATGCCTTGACAGCACCTTTAAAAACGATGATTGCAGTAAATCTAATATTCAGTTGAAACTGCAAGACAATGGCATTGAGCTTAAATCACTTTAAATTGACACTGTGCATCAACAAGTAATTTCCATTAACTGCCAAAATCCGCCAGACGGTTGGAACATTGATAGGAACTTCCAAATCGTGCAGTGCATGATTGAAAATGGTTCAGAAGAATTTGTTTCGCTTCAAAAAAAGGCAAATGAACTTGCGAACTTAGTCAATGCTTATGCTGCTAATAATTCTACCTACAACCGTTTACCGAAACGCAAAGCGATAGATGCGTTTGGCGGTGTGTTAGCAGAAGAAGGTTGGATGCAATTTATCAATTCAGAATTTGGCAGAATTGCATTTCCAACACAACTGGAAGACATAAATGCTCAAATAGATATTCAACTTTCAAATGGTGAAAAGTTAGAAGTTCGTTCTTCCTTTCCACGGAACGGAGTTAAGTTCGGCATTTGTAACAATAAGTTCAATTTTAAAAACATTGGTCCGTACTCCAACACTGTAAAGCCAGGTGAAGTTCAGAAAGAATTTTACTTGGCTGTTCTCTTTGATACACAAAAGAGAGATTTATTTACTGTTGACGAAATACACTTCTCACTTATTGGTGGCTCAACTTGGGATATGATGATGAATATTGGATATGACGACCCTTTAAAACCCTTTGATGATTTGATACCAATTGAATCAACATATAAGGTTATCCAATTAAAAGATGCCTTAGATGCAGTGCAAATAATCAATAAAATATCTGAAGCTGGTTATCAAAAGCTATGAAATTACAGTTCGATAAAAACCAAGAATACCAACTACAAGCCATTCAATCAGTCATTGATTTGTTTGAAGGCCAGCCATTGAGCAATTCAGATTTTGAGTTCTCTATGGCTGATTCGAATAGTGGCAGTATTACGTTCACCGAGGCAGGTGTTGGCAACAATCTTGCCCTTACGGAAGAAGAATTGTTAGCAAATCTGATTAAGGTTCAAACCAATAATCAACTCCGTCCTGATGAAATTTCATCGGCAATAGAAAAGCTATGGTACAATGAAGATGCAGAAGTAAAGGGCATTGTTGAAGGCAAAACTATTGTAACCGATTTTCCGAACTACTCCATAGAAATGGAAACCGGAACGGGAAAAACCTATGTGTATCTTCGTTCCATTTACGAACTCAACAAGGTGTATGGCTTTAAGAAGTTTGTGATTGTAGTTCCTTCCGTAGCTATCCGAGAAGGGGTTATCAAATCCCTCCAAATCACCTTCGACCACTTTCAGGAAATCTACGAAAATCAACCTGCGGATTACAAGGTATATGATTCAGGCCGTTTGACAGACTTAGGCAATTTTGCCAAAAGCAACGCCATTCAAATTTTAGTAATCAATATTGATTCCTTCACCAAAGATGCCAACGTCATCAATCAGGTAAGAGAATCAGGCATAAAGCCCATAGAGTACATTCAGAAATCCAATCCGATTGTGATTATAGACGAGCCACAGAATATGGAAACGGATATTCGAAAGCGAGCTATTGCCAATCTCAATCCCCTGTTTACACTGAGGTATTCTGCAACACACAAGAACCTTTACAACCTGGTCTACAAGCTTGACCCGGTGAAGGCTTATGATTTAGGCTTGGTAAAGCAAATTGAGGTTGATTCCGTTGTAGCCCGAAACGATAGTTCAGGAGCCTTTATTAGTGTAGATGGTTTCCGTATGGCTAAGAAATCAGTAACTGCCAAGGTTTCAATATTTGTCAATGAAAAAACAGGCGTACAGAAGAAACAGGTTTCCGCAAAAGTTGGGGATGATCTTTACAAACTTTCAAAAAATTGGGACATATACAAAGACGGCTATGTAATCAATGAGATAGATGCCGACAATCAGTTCATTGAGTTTTCAAGTGGTCAAATTGTCTATCAGGGTCAAGCCGTGGGAGGTCTTACCGACCAGATACTTAGGGAAATGGTAGATGCCACGGTAGAGAACCACTTCAAGAAAGAGAAAGAACTAAGAAGCAAAGGCATTAAGGTACTGAGCATCTTCTTTATTGATAGGGTTGCCAATTACCGTACCTATGATGAACAGGGCAATCCGGGCAAAGGCAAGTTTGCCCTTTGGTTTGAGGAGAGTTTTGAAAAGTGGAAGAATATGCCAGCTTACAGAGGCTTGTTTACCTACACTGCCGAAGAAGTTCACAACGGCTATTTCAGTCAGGATAAAGCAGGTAAATACAAAGACACCAAAGAAACCCGAACTACCAAAGCTGATGATGATACCTTCAACCTAATCATGCGAGATAAGGAAAGGCTATTGGATGAAAAAGTGCCTCTCCGATTCATATTCAGTCACTCCGCATTGCGTGAAGGTTGGGACAATCCCAATGTATTCCAAATCTGTACGCTTAACGAAACCAAGTCAGATATTAAGAAACGACAGGAAATCGGAAGAGGTCTCCGCTTATGCGTTGACCAAACCGGAGCAAGAAACCTTGACCGTGCTATCAATAGGCTTACTGTCATCGCCAATGAAGCCTATGAATCATTCTCTAAAGCCTTACAAAAGGAAATAGAGGAAGATTGTGGCGTGAAGTTCGAAGGCCGTATTAAAAACGCAAGAGCAAGAACCAGCGTAAAACTCAAAGACAAATGGATGGAGGATGCTCTATTCCTTGAGCTTTGGGAGAAAATCAGAGCCAAAACAGAATATAAAGTTGATTACAGCACCGAAGAGCTAATTGCAAATTGTGTGGCTGCATTGCGGGCAATGCCCCCTATTGAACGTCCTGTAATCTACCGTGAAAAGAATGTAGCAAAATTCGTTAGAGATGCCAAAGGCAAGCTGATTGAATTAGGCGGTGAGCAGAAAGGTTCAAAGGAAAGAATTGTAAAAGATGCAAAATATGAAATACCTGATTTTGTAGCTTACATACAATCCAAAACAGAACTTACCAGAGATACCATTACTCGAATAGTACTGCAATCAAACCGATTGGGAGAAATCTTCAACAACCCTCAGTTATTCATGGATAGCGTGGTACGCATCATAAAACATGAATTTGACCGCATCAAAATCAATGGCATCCAATATGAAAAGATTGCCGGACAGGTCTATGAAATGAAGTTATTCGAATCCGCAGAAATAGAGCAGTATTTAGAAAACCTGATAGAGGTTAAGAAACAAGCCAAAACACTTTACAATTATATCGCCATTGATTCCCTCAGTTCACCCGAAAAGAAGTTTGCAGAAGATTGCGAAAGCAGGGATGATATACTTTTCTATGTAAAGCTTCCAAGAACATTTGTGGTCAAAACTCCAATTGGTCCCTACAATCCTGATTGGGCATTGATAAAAAAAGAGGATGGTGAAGAAACCAAAATCTACTTTGTAGCTGAAACCAAAGACCCTAAAGCAGCAAAAGACCGCACTCTATTAAGAGATAGCGAGCGATTGAAGATAGCATGTGCAGAGAAGCACTTTGAAGTGATAGATCATGTGAATTACCGTGTAGTTGGCTCAGTGAGTGATTTGAAAGTTTGAAACAACCAGCATTGACCCGTTTTGATATGGCAACAGAGAAACAATTTTTAACCAGGCTACAGGAGATTAAGCAAAGAGACGTAGAAGTTTTGTTGAAAAAGGCGTACCGGGGTATCTGGGAAACCGCAATTAAGAAGTATTCAGACAGTGCCCACTTTGTTTACGAACTACTGCAAAATGCTGATGATACAAAAGCCACTTGGGTAGAGTTTACCTTAGAGGAAGAAGGCTTGTGGTTCAAACACAACGGTTCTGTAAGGTTTACAATTTCAGATCCCGACAACGAGGATGATGATTCTGAAAGTGGCAGGTTAGGTCATATCAATGCCATTACTTCAATCGGTAATTCAACCAAGATTGACGAACAGAAAATCGGCAAATTCGGAATCGGTTTTAAGGCCGTATTTGCATACAGCCTTACACCGCATATCTATGATGATGCTTTCAATTTCAAGTTGGAGAACTACATTGTACCAACTGAAATACCTGCAAACACACAAAGGCGTAAACAAGGTGAAACCTTATTTTACTTCCCTTTCAACCATACAGCCAAGTCAAAAGAAGATGCTTATGCTGAGATAGAGGAGAAATTAGAATCCCTGTTTCAGCCAATATTGTTTCTTACCAACCTGCAAAAAATTAAGTGGGTATCATCCGGTAAAAATGGAGAGTACACAAAGAAGCAAGTAAAGTCCGAAACCTTTCAAAAAATACAGGCTTCATTGGTTGAGGTTGCCAGTGTTGAAAATAGCGTTACAAAGAAGGAATACATTTGGCTGTTCTCCAGTGAAGTTGTTCACAAGACACTTAAATCCAGTCATCGCATAGCGGTAGGCTTTTTTGTAATTGACCAAAAAGAACTTGAAACAGGTTATCAATACGAAGCATTCTGCTTCTTTCCGACCAAAGAAGAAACGAAACTTGGTTTCATAATTCAAGCACCTTTTTTACTTACAGATAGCAGGGAGGGTATTAAAGCAGGTGAGCAGTGGAATGTGGAGATAATGCAATTGGTTGCCAATTTAGCGGCAGATTCACTTCCTATCCTAAAGCAAATCGGTATCAGGGAGAAAACCTACTTGGTAAACGATAGTATTCTGGACTTGATACCTTACAAGGAAGCCGATTTTTCAGAGATTACAAATAAGGCGAAGATTTCATTCAAGCCTTTCTATAATACCATACTTCAAAAGTTCAAGACAGAACAGCTTTTGCCGGGGCGTGATGGTAAGTATTTTGCTACCGCAAAATCTTACTGGGCATCCGACCCCGAATTGGCAGAGTTGTTCTCAGACCAGCAAATAAGTGCCTTAATGGAAAATCCCAATTCAGGTTGGGTTTTTGTCAGCAAAGGACAAAAGCAATTAAATCAGGCCAACAAACCACTGGAAGCCTATATCAGTTCAATAGTAAATGATACACTTGACCCAAAGAAGCTATTAAGAAGGGTTACAGCAAAGTTTATTGAAGCACAAAGCGATGAATGGTTGCTGAAATTCTATGCTTACTTAGGCGGCAGGAAATCACTTTGGGATGATAAAGAAAAGTTGGCATTAAAGCGGCCAATTCTCCTTAATCAAGACCGGAAAGCAGTCGTTCCATTTGATGATGACCAAACTGCACCAAACATATTTTTACCAACCGATAGGGCTACCAGTTACGATACTGTTTACAAACCATTTGTTGAGGATGAGGAAGCACTCGAATTTTTTAAAGGCTTAGGCTTAGGCAAGCCTGATTTGAGAGCAGAGATATTCAAAACCATTATTCCGCAATACAATGATGATTTTGACTATGATGATTCCGATACAGTCTTATTGCATTTTGAATCATTCCTTACCTACTATGAAGTTTGCCCTGCTTCTACTCAGTTAGATTACGTTAGCAAGTTGCAGGAAATATCGTTTGTTGCTGCAAGGAATCCGAGTAAACCCGAAACAAGATATTTCTGCAAACCGGAGCAGGTTTATTTCAGCAATGAAAAGCTAACAGCCTACTTTGCTAACGCCTCAGAAGTCTTTATTCTCGATGAAGATTTTTACATTGATTTCATCAATGGCAATAAGAAGGAAAAGTTCCACAATTTCTTAGCTCACCTTGGTGTATCATCAATTCCGAAGGTTAAAGAGGTACAATTAGAAGTAACAACAGAAACCAAAGAGCAGTTTGCTTTAGAAGGCTATGAAGTTGCTCAAACATACATTCGCAACCAATCCATAACCGACAAAATACTGGAAGGCTTGGAGGATGCAACAAAAGCAATCACTCCTGAATTGTCTGTTATCATTTGGGATTATTTGTTGCACCATGTACAGGGCAGAACAACTTCAAATGCACTTTCATTTTTCTCAGGTTCTTATCGCTACGTTCCGAAATGGAAGCAGTACGCTGTGACTGAAGAGTTTGATTCAACCCTTGCTTCCATTCTTAAAAACGACAAATGGTTGTTTGACAAAGACGGAAACAAAGCATCAGCAGACGAGTTGACAAGAGAAACATTAAGTGCTGATTACAACATTGAAGACCCCTATGCAGGTGTCTTACTTGAATTTTTAGGCATTGAAAATCCTGATGCAGATTTAGACCTAACAGAAGAACAGCAAGAGGCTTTGAATCTTGGCAGAAAGTTAATTGAAGCAGGCATTACTCAGGCAGAGTTAGCCGAGTTTATCAATATGCATGCAGCCCGTAAACGGGCAGCAGCGGCACAACAGGCCGACAGCCCCAAAGATGAAGTGCAGGTTGATGAAGAAGAAATTGAAGAAATGCTTACCAAGCTAAAGAAAGGCATCAAAAAGAAACGCCAGTCCGAAGCCAAAGAAAAAGCAGAGCAAACAGAGTTGCCATTAGAGGAAGCTCCAGAGCCTCCAGTTGACCAAGACGAGTATTCAAAACCTTCTATTGACTTGCAGAAGAAAATTGAAAAACTGAAAGAACAAACAGAGGCACAAATAGAAGACCTTACCCGGATTGAGAAACTGAACGAGATTGTAAACGATTCAGACCCTTACACATTTGCATGGTTCAAGGCATTGTTGGAATTGGAGTACCTGAGCAGTTCAGAAGCGAACTCACAAGGCAAGCAAATTTCAATTCAGTTCACCAAAGTAGAGAAAGAGCCAGGAACTGAAAGAACATTGATTCTGAAGCATCCTAACAGGTACATACCGCAGTCCATTGAAGATATTGGAGACCTTCAAATTCGTTTGTATCAGGGTGATGAATCCAAATCAGTTACAGTAGAAGTAGTAAGTGTAAAAGAGTACACTTTAAGAGCCAAACTCAAAAAGTCGGTTGACATATCCGATATTGATTTGAGCAAAGTAAGCAGGGTTGTAATTGACGTTAAAAATCCAGTTTTCATTTTGGAAGAATTGCGTAAGGCATTTTACCAATTGGATTTTGAGGATGACTTCAATTTGCAGCAGAATTTAACCAAGAAAATCAGGTTCATCTTTGGTCCTCCCGGTACAGGTAAAACAACCTATTTGGCTACCGATGAAATCATTCCTTTGATGAAGAAGGAAGAAGATTTGAAAGTACTTGTTCTTACCCCTACCAATAAATCAGCAGACGTATTAACCAAGCGTATCATTGAGAAAATGGGTGATGATGAAACCTATTATCATTGGTTGCTTCGCTTTGGTAATACCAGCGATGCAGAATTGGAGAACAGTTCAATTGTAGTAGATAAGAACTTTGACATTAGAACAAAGCCAAAGAATACCACAATTACAACCATTGCCCGATTTGCGTATGACTATTTTCAGCCAGACGTTCAGGATGAACGATTGCATTTAAAATTCTTGCAGTGGGATTACATTATCATAGACGAGGCTTCAATGGTAACACTGGCAAGTATTGCTTATGTGTTGTATCAAAAGCCGGAGGCTTTCTTCATAATAGCAGGTGACCCTTTCCAAATCCAACCTATTACACAAATAGAGCAGTGGAAAGACATGAATATTTATGACATGGTGCAGCTTGACAAATTTGTTGATCCTGTTACTATACCGCATAAATATGAAATTAAGAACCTGCAAAAGCAATACAGAGCCATTCCTACAATCGGCAAAGTGTTCAGCCATTTTACCTACAACGGCATATTAGAGCATCACCGTACAGAAGCAGACCAAAAGCCGCTGAACATTCGTGGACTTGATTTCAAAGACCTGAATATTATCAAATTTCCAGTAGCAAAGTTTGAAAGCATTTACAAGCCAAATACGCTTAACAAATCAAACTATCAGGTCTATTCAGCTTTGTTCACGGTTGAGTTCGTCCAGTCAATTGCTTTTCAGATTCAATCAAGCCACAAAGACAAATTCAGGATTGGAATCATTTGTCCTTACAAGGCTCAAGCTACCCTAATTGAAAAGCTCCTTGCTCAACAATTTGAAGACACTGAAAAGGTAGAAATCCTTATCGGGACTATTCACGGCTTCCAAGGTGATGAATGTGATATTATCATTTCGATTTTTAACCCGCCATACTCGATAAGCAAACACCCTGGTATGTTCCTCAATAAGCAGAACATACTCAATGTATCCATTAGTCGGGCGAGAGATTATTTATTCATCATAATGCCAGACGACAACACGCAGGATATTGAGAACCTATATAAAATCAAGAAAATAGAAAGATTGATTTATCGCCATGCTCCTAACAATCACTCAGTTTACGAATCCACGCAGATTGAGGAAATTATGTTTGGCAGCGATACCTACATTTATGACAACTCCTTCGCTACTTCTCACCAAACTGTAAATGTGTATTCAAAACCAGAGCGGAAGTATGAAGTCCGTTGTGAAGAGGTAGCTGTTGACGTTCAAATTAAACAATGATTAAACACCCATTAAAAGAAAAAATGAAAACTTAATGTCGGATTAAAACCCTCGTTTATAATGGCAAAGCACTGTTTCAACATCCTAACATTCAATCACCCGAGCGATTCGCTCACCTTCTATTTTTCCGATAAGGAGCAAGAAGGAACCACACGAATCCATAAATCACTGGTTCCTAAAGAGGTCGTTGATAGGTTTGGTGAACAGGAGCATTACTACACAGCGTTTTGCCATGAAAAAGAAGGGTTTATTCCGGTCACTAAGCCAACTACACCAACCTTTGAAAATATCACAACTGAAGAAGGAATTGAGAAAATCATTCCGGTTTCCAATTCCGCATTGTCTTCATCTATTCTCAAACGCTACTACAATTCATTAATCCATAACCATTTCAAAACTAAGGGCTGTTTGGTCAAACCTAATTTTGTAAGCGATACAGAAGTTTGGTTGCCAAGCGATACACAAGACAAGGAAGGGATATACAAAACCTTTGACCGTTTTTCATTGAAGGTACAGTTCAGGACAGTTTCCAATAGCCTTGAATTGTTGGTCACATTTGAAGGCAAGTCAAAGATTTTCAAAACCCCTGTATCAGAATTATTTGAGGAAGTACCAGTAAAAGCATTCAATTGGGTGGTCTATGAAAAAGGACTACACCGCTTTGATGAATTGCCGGATGAAGGAAAAAGAAATTACGATAAGGTTTATCCTGTTTGGAATTTTGAAATCAGGGATGCTTTGCATCAGGAAACAGAAGCCCCGGACAAGACGAACAAATACAAGAAATTCAAAACGGCCATTGATAAATTTTACAGAGAGCAGCTTAATACAGCCGAGTTCAAGGCCATCATTCCGCTTTCATCTAAAGGGTTTATACCAGTTGATGAAGTCCGAATTGGCTCAATTGAAAAGTCCAGCAACAAACTCGTATTTGGAAATCAAAAGCTACACCATGTACCTTATTATGGCATTACAGAAAATGGACCTTTCGAATTAAGTCCATCATCAAAGATTCATTTCTTTTTTATTCTCCATGAAGATGATAGAGAAGTAGCAACCAAGATTCATAACTACTTTAATGGCAAACTCAACGGCTTTAGGGGGCTATCAAAGTTCATTCATACACCCTATCATCCAGATAAAGAACTCGCAATCTATTTTAAAGACAGGGATAACCCTTGGCCGGAACTGTATGAGCAAATCAATGACAAGGACTTTGATACCGACATTCAGCACATAGCCATTTACATTACCCCAATTAGCAAGAATGTTCCAGTCAAATCTCAGAGGTTGGTTTACTACAAGCTGAAAGAGCTACTATTGAAAAAAGGTGTTTCCTCTCAGGTGATAGATCCTGATAAAGTGATTAGCAACGACAAGTATCATTTCAGCTTGCCAAACATAGCTATTGCCATTCTCGCAAAGCTCAATGGCACTCCGTGGAGGTTGGACACAAAGCTGAAAAATGAATTGATTGTTGGAGTTGGGGCATTCAAGCACACAGAAGTTGACATCCAATATATTGGTAGTGCTTTCAGTTTTTCCAATACAGGAAAATTCAACCGCTTTGAATGCTTTCAGAAAGACCAAACAAAAGAGTTGGCAGGTTCAATCCTAAGAGCAGTTAAAGACTATGTGAATGTAAATTCAGGAATCCGAAGGCTTGTAATTCACTTCTACAAGGACATGAGTAGAGAGGAAGTAGAACCGATTGAAAACGGCCTGAAAGAATTAGAATTGAATATTCCGGTCTTTATCGTCACCATCAACAAAACAGAATCCTCCGATATTGTTGCATTTGATTTGAACTGGAAAGATTTGATGCCTATTAGTGGAACATTTATAAAGCTGGGGTACAATCGCTTTTTACTGTTTAACAATACCAGATATTCAGAAACAGAGTTCAATTATAATGACGGCTTTTCATTCCCAATCAAGCTGAAAATAAATTGCTCCAAACCTGAATTGGTGGATGATTATAAAACAGTAAAAGAGCTTATCGATCAAGTGTATCAATTCAGTCGCATGTACTGGAAGTCAGTAAGACAACAAAATTTGCCCGTAACAATCAAGTACCCTGAAATGGTTGCAGAAATGCTTCCCTACTTTGAAGGCAACGAGATTCCTGATTACGGTAAAGACAATCTTTGGTTCTTATGATGATTACGGAACACCCACCGCACATTTGCCAACCCGCACCCATGTGCTTCCAGTAGGTTCATTCCGTTCGTTCGTGCCTCACTCTCTTCATTCACCCACTTCCAGCACCGCACAGCAAGAGTAGCCCGTTATTCCATTCCGCTGCGCTACATTCCATACCGTGCCACACTTGCTTTTCCCAACGCAC
>Ga0182792_1001436_pt1 | contig 19326 bp, 15 predicted proteins | sample Passage237B_FD_130497 | JGI IMG/M metagenome (GOLD analysis project Ga0182792, IMG submission 130497) | Cellulose adapted compost microbial communities from Newby Island Compost Facility, Milpitas, CA, USA - Passage2 37B (version 2) (version 2) ...
CTATATTATGTACAACAGTACCTAATGGCATGTTTTTAAGCAACAAGGCGTTACCCACTTCAGGAGCTACATTATCACCGCTGATAATTGTTGCTCCAACTTCCAAGCCCTGAGGAGCCAGGATATAACGCTTTTCACCATCGGCATAAGCAATCAAAGCGATAAACGCGCTACGATTGGGATCGTACTCAATAGTTTTAACCGTTCCGGGAATATCCTTTTTATTACGCTTAAAATCAATAATACGATAATGTCTTTTGTGACCACCGCCTCTGTAACGCATAGTACGGCGACCTTTTGAATTACGTCCTGCCACACTTTTCTGGCTGTCCAGCAAGCTTTTTTCCGGTGTACTGGTAGTTACTTCAGCAAAAGCGTTGCCTACTCTCCAGCGGGTTCCGGGGGTTGTTGGTTTATATTTACGTAAAGCCATTTTTTATATAATTTGTTGATTTGAGGCGAAAGATTTCAGTCGTTCAAATCCGGTTTTAATTTTTTTGTTCGGACAATACAGGGTTGCTTAGAATGCAAATAAATCGATGGTTTCACCTTCATCTAAAGTCACTACGGCTTTCTTGAAAGATGGTTTACGTCCGGAGATAAAACCAGCTTTAGTAAAGCGTGATTTACTTTTAGCCGGCATCACGATTGTATTTACTTCTGCTACTTTCACATTATAAAATTCTTCCACAGCAGCTTTTATTTCCAATTTGTTGGCACGTTTATCTACTACGAAAGTGTAACGGTTTTGTTTTTCCATCTGACCATTCACTTTTTCCGTAATTCTTGGACGAACCAATACTTCTGAAAGTCTCATTATGATTTTATTTAAAAAATGATTTATTATAATTATTCTGCACTGGCCTCAACAGGTTCTTCAGAGAAGATCTTTGCTGCACTTTCGGTCATAATCAATCTACCGGCATTTACAATATCATACGTATTGATATCGCTCAACACAGCAGTTTTAACTCTTGGAAGGTTACGACAGCTGAGATACAGGTTAGTATCATAAAGGTCATTCACCAATAATACTTTCTTATCGTCCGGATTAAGAGCATGTAATACCGCAGCAATCTTTTTGGTACCCGGTGCATCAATTTTCAGATCTTCTACTATTACGATAGCATTATCACGGGTTTTATAAGAAAGGGCAGACATTTTAGCCAGGTCTTTCACCTTACGGTTCAACTTAAAGTCGTAACGGTGCGGAATAGGACCATTAACGGTACCACCACCTTTATATAATGGGTTGCGGATATTACCTTTACGGGAGCCACCGGTACCTTTTTGACGATGCAATTTGCGGGAGGAACCTTTCACTTCGCCCCGGGTTTTAGTTTTGTGTGTACCTAAACGCTGAGCGGCAAGATATTGTTTTACGGCAAGATAGATCACATGATCATTAGGCTCAATATTGAATATCTCGTCCGGCAGGTTGACACTGCGTCCGGTCTTTTCACCCTGATTATTTAATACGTCAATTTGCATGTTTATGATTTTAAATCAGCAACTTGTTCAGTCTGATTAATTATTTATTATTTTCAACTAAAACGATAGAGCCATTGTGTCCTGGAACGGAGCCTGCAACGAGCAAATAATTTTTATCCGGGAAGATTTTGATCACTTTCAGTGCTTTAATCTTTACGCGATCACCACCCATACGGCCAGCCATACGCATACCCTTAAAAACCCGACTGGGGTAAGAAGAACCACCAATAGAACCGGGAGCACGAGAACGGTCGTGCTGACCATGTGTAGATTCACCCACACCGGCAAAACCATGGCGTTTTACAACACCCTGAAAACCTTTACCTTTAGTAATGCCTACGACATTTACTTTTTCGCCTTCGGCAAAAATATCGCAGGTAATGGTTTCTCCGACTTGTTTATCTATGGAACTATTTCTGATTTCTTTTACTACAGCTTTGGGATCTGTATTAGCTTTTGCAAAGTGGTTTTGCAATGCCTTGGGGGTATTTTTTTCTTTACGACTGCCGAAAGCAATCTGTAAGGCTTCGTATCCGTCTGATGCTACGGTTTTCTTTTGAGTAACCACGCAGGGACCGGCCTCTATGATGGTGCAGGCTAACTGCTTTCCGTTAGAGTCGAACACGCTGGTCATGCCGATTTTTTTACCAATAATACCTTTCATACTATTTTTTTGAGCAAAACCGAAGCCGAAGCTTCTTTTTTGTTTAATTAATATTTATTATTAAACGGCTTAACGGAAAGTAGGACTTAATACCTGCTACCTTTAGCCAAGCGCCCGATAATTAAAACTTGTTTAATTGCGGGATTAGCTGTTTGTTTATCTTATAAAAGAACAAAGCGCTTTCGCTTTTTTTACAGGATTGAATAAAAGCTCCTGTTAAGCTTTGATTTCCACTTCCACACCACTGGGTAAATCCAGCTTGGAAAGCGCATCCACAGTACGTGAGGATGAGGTGTAAATATCCAGTAAGCGTTTATGGGTGCAAAACTGGAATTGTTCGCGGGCTTTTTTATTCACGTGTGGCGAACGCAATACGGTATAAATTTTCTTATCGGTAGGCAGGGGAATCGGCCCTGTAACTACTGCGCCGGTGTTGCGAACCGTCTTTACAATCTTCTCTGCAGATTTATCTACCAGATTATGATCGTAGGACTTTAACTTAATGCGAATACGCTGTGACATATCAAAAAACTTCCTGGTTATTTTTTTTAGGACTGCAAAGGTATGGGTTTGTTTTTATCTGCCAAATTATTTTGTGAATTATTTTTTTAATTTTTCAAAGCCTACAAACTATTGCACAAAGGCTTTGTATCTCAATAAATGTTTTCGCTAAGAAAAAAGGTTGCCGACAAATAATGCTGGCAACCCGTTTATGCTATGATGAAGCAAATATTATCGCAACAAAGTTACATTGCCCTGCTTCACAAATGGCGTTCCGCTCTTTGTCGTGGCTTCAATATGGTATATATATACGCCCATCGGCTGTGCCGTGCCATTCAGGCTACCATCCCAACCTTCATCAATATTGCTCGTTTCAAATACCTTCACGCCCCAACGATTGAAGATGGTAAAACGCTGTAATTGCGCTTCACCACGACGCAGGATCTTGAACGTCGGGTTAGGACCATTGCCCGGAGTAAAGGCATTGGGTACATCCAATACCGCTTCCATTTCTACTAATACATCTATCGAATCTATGGCTTCACAACCATATTCTGATGTACCTTGTACAAAATAACGGGTACGTACTTCCGGACTCGCTATAGGATTGCTGATGTCTGCTGCGGTTAAACCACTTGGAGGGAACCACTGGAAGTACAGGCAATTGCCCTGTGGATCCATTTGGTAACTTTCACCACTCCATATCCGTACACTGTCCGGTAGAAATACCATGGCTTCCGGATACACCGACAAATGAATCAATTGGGAATCTACGCAACCCAAACGATAACCATACAAGGTATAATCCATAGAAGTAAGCGGAGCGGCTATCGGATTGCCGATGCCCGGATCGCTTAACCCTGCTGAAGGTATCCACACAAAACTGTCTGCACCGGTAACCTCATATTGGAAGACTGTTCCCGGACAGATGCCGGTGTCTGCTACTACATTCCGCAGAAAATCTCCATGGTTAACTGTTATATTGATCGTATCAACACCCTTACAACCCACGGCTGTGGTGGCTGAAACGATGATGCTTTCCTGGCCGGGATAATCATTTGCATAAATGGCCATATCCGATGTGGAATCGCTCAGGTGTACACCCGGATGCCATTCATAGGTATAATCATTAGTAGTAGGCGTTACCGCTGCGTATAAGTAAACCGTATCATAGGTACATAGTACCAAGTCGGGGCCTACATTCAACTCCGGACCAGGCTCTACATTGATAAAGATCTGATCGGTAGCCGGAGGACAAACTACACCCTGTATCCAGGCTTGTACAATATAAGTAGTAGGTACGGTAGGTGTCACCGTCACATTCGTACCGTTAGGATTGCTCACGGTAGCTGCTGGTGTCCATTGATAACTATAATACACCTCGCCTTCTACAGTAAGTTGTGCGGAAGCACCGAGGCAGATTGCAGTATCATTTTGAACGATATTGACATGCAGGGAATCAAAAATCGTGATGGTATCGCGATCCACTACATTACCTGAAGTTCCACCACATATATAAGGCGATAAAATTTCGAAAATAGCTTGTTTTGGTCCGGTAGCCGGGTTAACAATCAGCCCTTGAATATCTAAGGTTACAGAAGATTGACCCGCAGGGATGGTAACACTGTCTGGTATTTCTACATAATCCACACCATTAATGGCATTACCCAGAATATTGTAGTGGACGGTCAAGGGGTATGCGGTAGAACCTGTACGGGAAACAATAAGCTTTGCCGGAGGACAGCCCCTAACCGTACTGGAGTAAGGGGTTTCCACACCCTGACCGCTTTCTGATTCACTGCTGATGGAAGGAGAGGATAGACTTCCTGCTTCCAGAAATACGCCAGAATCCAACCAATCGTCAGAAGCATCTGCAATTGCCAATTTTAGATGGTATGTTTCACAAGGAACTACCTGAGCAGAAGCTGTAAAGATTTGGGTCATACCATTATAAGTAATTGTACTGGAAACTGCAGTATTATCGATATAAAATTCTGTAAAGGGGCCATTGCCAAAAGTATTGATATAACAAGGATTTCCCGGAGAGGCACTTTGACCATTATTCACTGTACTAATCCCTACCATCACACTGTCGGTACCCGGCACAATGGCTATATTCTTTGGAGTAGTATAGCCTGGGCCACTAATAAAAAAGCCAAAAACGTCATTAATTGAACAATTATAAACAGGATACTCATCCGAACCCATGACATAATTAAAACTCACCGTATCGCCTGCAGGTACAAAATCGAACTCAAGTACACATGCATCATTAGTTGGCGTACTTCCACCAGTGTATAAATTGATTAAGTTGGTCAGATCAGGATCACCAGGCTCTCCCCAAGAGCCACTCCCCGCTTGCAGAGAAGGATCGCCATTAATCCCTGGATTTGACCCCGAGGTTATGGCTCTACCGGAAGTCAACACAATTCCACTATCAATACCTAAGTTACTATCTTCCACTACAAATTTTGCATTGCCTAAAGGATTACAGACTAATGTAGCATTAGAATAAGTTACCCCTTCACCAATAAGTGCTTCGACAAGATCCTCAGCAGTTTGGTTATCAACTAAGTTGATTTGGGCAAGGGCAATATTCATCAACAACACCGTGCCACAAAGTGTTAATAGAATTCTTTTCATTTTATTCTTCAAAAATTAATGGCTTAATAATAGAAAAATTCTAAGCTATTTTATGCAGTTTAGCTCATAGACATACCTTAAAATCCATTTTGTTGGGTGCAACAAGCTTTTCAATAAAATAGCAATTCATTAATCAGGTAAAATTAATACAATATTTTCAAATAATATATTAAGTTTAATACACTATTAACATTTGCGAAAAATTCTTTTTAAAAAAAGGCAATGAAAAGGGCTTAAAATGTATTTATTTCAGAAAATAAAAACACTAAAAAACTTATATTAATCCTAGTATTTATTTCGAGAAATACCTTTAATATTCTTATTTACACCAAACAATATCACGTATAAATACCTATCCCAATCCATTGTATTTAAGATATATTTGCAGCACGCTTTCGAATTAGAAAGCGTTTAAAAGAATCCACAAATCATTTAACTACATGAGATCGCTGCCAGGACTGCTTTGCCTTTTATTTTTCACCATTTGCACCAACGCAACTACAATAAAAGGTCGGATTACAGATAAACATGGCGAACCAGTAGGATTTGCTACAATTGCCCAAACAGGAACTACCAATGGCACGTCTGCAAATGCAGCTGGTGAATACCTTTTAGAAGTGGAAGAAGGCAGGCAAACCATTGAATGCTCTCTGATGGGTTATCAAACCCAAACCAAAACCATTCAAGTCGGACGCGAAACCATATCCCTTGACTTCGTTTTGGAGGAACAACATTACAACATTGATGAAGTAATAGTAACCAATGGAGAAGATCCGGCATATGAAATGATGCGCCAGGTTATTGCCCGACGGAAACAACATGCTGATCAAATTCAAACCTTTTCGGCTGATATATACCTGAAAGGCATGCTGCGCACCCGCTCTATGCCTAAAAAGATATTTGGTTTTTCCATTACGGATTCTATGAAAACAGAAATGGGTCTGGATAGCTCCGGAAGTGGCATTATTTATTTATTAGAAGAACTCTCGCAATACCAATATAAGGCACCAGACAAAGAATATAATCGTGTAATTAGCGTTCGGGAAAGTGGTGACCCTAAGGGTTTGGGATTTGCAACTATGCCTCCCATTACCAATATTTACGACAATAATATCAAGATCCTGGAGGGTTTAAATGAACGGGGCTTCATCTCCCCTGCCAACAACAATGCCTTCTTATATTATCGTTTTAAATTTTTAGGGAATTATATTGAAAATGACAAGCTGATAAGTAAGATTCAAGTCATACCCAAACGCAAATTTGAACCCTTGTTTTCAGGTGAAGTATATGTGGTAGAAAATGACTGGGTATTTAAGGCGGTAAATCTGACGCTGACAACAACCTCGCAAATGAACCAATTAGACACGCTTCGTTTAGAACAAAGCTATACCAATCTGGAACGTGATATCTGGGTCATTCAAAGCCAGGTGCTTTATCCGACTATTCGCATTTTGGGCGTAGATATTGCCGGAAATTTCATTACGGTTTATCAACATCAAAAAGTCAATCAACCCTTGCAGGAGCAAAACCAACCCAGAAATATCATTGCCAGCTACGAAAGTGATGCAAACAAACGCTCTTCAGATTATTGGGACACCCTCCGTCCTATCCCTCTAGATAGTGCAGAACATTATGATTTCCAGAAAAAAGACAGTTTATATATTATTGATAAACAAAAACAGGATTCATTAACCGACAAGCCGGAATACCGTTATTCGCTAAGTCATTTCTTTTTATCCGGCCCTTATATCAAGGTCAAAAAAAACACTTGGAGCCTAAACCCACTGATCAATATGGTAGCCTATAATACCGTTGAAGGGGTGTATGTATCTCCTACCATCAGCTGGTCCCATCGCTTCCGGAAAGGCAACCGGCTCCTGGCTACTCTCAGCAACCGATACGGTTTCAGCAGTGGACAATACTATTACCTGGCACAGCTTCAGTACATCACAACAGACACCACAATATCCGATCGATTTTGGAGGTTAAATTTGCAAGGAGGGAATTACATATATCAGCTCAATGAAAAGAATCCCATATCGCCATTTCTGAATGAGCTCTATACCTTGTTGAGTGGTAATAATTATATGAAATTATATGCTGCCACTGGCATTCGATTTAAGACGGATCGACATTGGGGTAATGGATTAGCCACCTCCATAGGTCTTTTATGGGAAGACAGGAATGCATTGTTCAATACTACGCAATATACATTTACCAAACGTGATGAGGTGCATATAACGCCCAACCAGCCTGCAGGAATACCCGCCTTTGAGGATCATCGGGCAATGGTCATTGATGCGCTTATTCGCTATCAACCAGGTTGGAAATATGTGCAATACCCTCAGTATAAGATGGCCATTCGCGGCAAAGCACCCATTTTTACCCTACGGTACACCAAAGGTATTCCTGGCGTTTTTAATTCAAAAACCGATTTTGACCGCTGGAGTTTGTCGATTCGCCACCAATTGAATATGCGCCTATTGGGCAATATCGACTACATGCTGAGTACCGGTGGATTCTTAAATAAAAATTATACGGGCATACCAGACAGAAATCATATTTACGGCAATCAGACCATACTGGCCAATCCATTCGGTAGTTTTCAGTTGGCACCTTATTATCGTTTCACCAATACAGCTGATATTTATGGCACTGTAAATGCTACCTGGCATCTGGGTGGACTACTTTCCAACAAGATCCCTCTGTTCCGACGGTTAAACTGGTTCTTTATTGCAGGAACAAATACGCTTTATATCAATCGGAAAGACTATTATTCAGAAGTGTTTTTCGGGTTAGAAAATATTGGGTACAAACTGGTGCGTTTTGGGGAATTGCAGTTTGTTTTGGGGTATGAAAGCGGTAGGACACAACCCGATTTTGGTGTCCGCCTTGGTTTAGGCCCCATTGTGGATCGTCTTTTAGGGATAAGCAAAACAGGGGATACTAACAGATGACCAACCGGCCTATTTTTGCTCTTTCGAATCGGATTTTCGTAAGTGGTCAAAAATCTATTCGCCAATAAATACGCCCTTTAACTATAACCTTAAATGAATTGTTCTTGAGTGAAAGGTTCTGTAGAATGATTAATTATTTTTTCTTAATGCTTAGAAGCGGTTTGTATAATGGAGTTTGTGGATTTCTTTGTATTATAGAAATACCCTTTTAAAACAGTAAATACCGCTCGGTGATTTTCACTTTGCTACCTCATTGTGGATGGAAGGATAATATGAGGGACAAAAAATACATTTTATTAATAAAAAACAATATTTTTCAAAATCACCATAAAAGCAAAAATAATTAAAAAGAAAATCCCCAATGTTTTATAATACATTGGGGATTTTTAGTGCCCGGAACTGGATTCGAACCAGCACGTCCTTGCGAACGCTGCGACCTGAACACAGTGCGTCTACCAATTTCGCCATCCGGGCAACGGGCTGCAAATATAGGGAAGAATGCCTGATCAATGATTTTTTTGAAAAAAAATTTTTCGAAAACCACTTTCAGGAGTACCGAAAACAACATCACCATTTATACTGCCTAATTGCCGAAAAAAATAACAGTTTTTATCCCGTGTACCAGAGCCATTTTCTTAATGCTCTAAAAAAGCATCACCCTTCTTGAATAACAACATGTAAATTGTTAAGATAAGCATTCACCTGGCGGTACAACTGTTGCAATTCGGGTAGCTGATCCGGTGGATATGTTCCTGAATGGATTTCATACTGGTTGATGATGATTACCGTCTGCCCCTCCTGTCTGGCGCTAGACTGAAAACGTGCCATTTTCGTTTGATAATCCACCGCCTCAGGAAGTGCTTCCACAACGGTATTAGCAGGCAGGTTGAGTTGAAAGGTATCACAAAGAGCATATTCGAACCGGACAAACAAAGGTGATACCCGTTCACCGGATTGAATAATCTTAGGAACAGGGTTTCTTACCCAATTAAATCGGGCTATATTGTGTCCTTGCATAGGATTTAACAAGCCGCTGGTGGTCAGTTCTACGTTTTCCTTCAACAATGGAATACCGTTTTGAACACCTGATTCGTAGGAAAACTTTTCAACTGCATAAGATGCAAAGGAAAACTTTTTATTCAACTGCTTTTTCTGATCCTCTTTTGATGCGGTTTTACAAAGAACAGCCAGGTCATCCTGCAATAGTCCGCTATAAACCGAATTAATTTGAATAATCTGACGGTCAGATGAAGGATTCACATCCCATTGATAATGCCGATGCAGATAAGTTGACGCGCTGGTATATCCGGCGGTTCGTACGAGATGGCTTTTCCATTCAGGCATGAGCAACAGTGCATACCGATTTTGCGTAAACGCACCTAAATAACCGGCGTTCAGATATGGGCTGGTACATTCAACCCAGATAGTATCCGGACCGTTGGGAACACACAAGATAACATGATTAAAATGATTGGCAGGAAAATCCGGATCTATTTCATAATAGTCCTCTTCACCGGCATTGATAACGGCCATATAGCTCGTTATGCCTGCCACTTTCAACATGGCTTTCATGTAATTGGTCAATCCTTTACAATCTCCATAACCGCTCTTACATACCTCGGATGCTGTAAAAGTTTGCCAACCTGCAATGCCATATTCAATAGCTACATATCGGGTGTTTTCCTGAAGGTATTTGTATAACCGTGCCACTTTATCCGCAACACTGTGTTCCTGTGCAGCAATTGATTTAATGGTTTCCACTTTATCCGCAGGTAATTCGTCCCTACCATCATTAAGATGATATATAAAATCACCCAGATTCTGCCAGGAGCTCATGTTCCCTGAGTGTTTAAACAGGTTAAAGTCATTGGCTGCAAATTCAATATAAAAATGATTTTGGCGGGCATCACGGAATGATTCCCCTGGGCTGGCATAAATATCCTTCACCTGCCACAATTTCTGTTGCGTTCTCTGTGTTGAAGGTGTACTTACTTTCAGGCCTTTATCAGGATGATACAACTTATATCGCATGTTCACATCTGGTGCATATTGCAGCAATAATGAAGCTGATTGCACCGCACAATCTGATCCTGGTTGAGGATGCCATGACGGAATATAAAACAAGGAGTAGATTGATCTTTTCACACTCACCTGTACGGTATAGGGATAGCTTTGGTAAGCCACCTGAAAACTCTTAAACCGACTATCGTCATAAAAAACATAACTTACTGCAGAAGCGGATACATCCAACATATCCTTTTCTTTAATAGTTTTGATTACCTTTCCCTGAGCATCAAAAACGGTTACTTTTATAAAATCTATATGATTGGATAAATTATAAGACTCATTATTGTCCAAATATCGGGCACCTTGTTCATCTAATATTGTCAGGGCATATTCCCGAACATACAACAATTCATTTAAGCTGTTTACCTGCATTGCTGTACTGTCATAGCGCAACACTGCATGGGCATTTTTCTTCAAGCCTGCAGGTATATTTGCAACATCAAACTCAGCATTACCTTTTCCAAAGCTAATAGTGGATGCACTACCTGCAAACATCAGGAACAAAAGCAATATTTTCTTCATGATAAAAGGATTTAATTGAGTTTTTTAATAGCAATCAGCTTGCTATTTTCTTTTATGATATTACTGTAAAAAGTTCGGATGGCATCATAATAATCTGCCGGATAGGTTGTTGTATTTATGCTAAAGATCAACTGTGATTTATACGTATGGGACTGTTGCTGATAATCGCTACGGAATATCGCTGCCATTCGATTTAGTTCATCAAGGGCCATGCTATACGGCTGCGGGAAATCTTGCACTTCATAATTTTCTGGCAATTTCAAGGTAAAATAAAAATAAGTAGTTTGTGCATTATCTAATTGTACGGGATGTATGCGGACGGAACTTTCCGTAAATGGATTCTTTTTGAAGGATTGCCAAATTCCGGGATGTAAGAATTGTGTGTTGTTTTTGCTTAAAGGCATATAGTAGTCGTATTGGATCGTCAGTGCTTTGTCAGGATCTTGCAAATGGGACACTTCATACTGATTCAGGTCGCCATTGGCAGCGGTTACTTGTTCCATGATATACTCTTTTGCCGCATTTTCATTGGTGCTCCATTGTTTTCTAAGTTGATAAGAACCGATAGTACCGAAAGACACCATAACGCTGTAATGCATTTGGTCAGGCTCCTGTTCGTCGATCTTTGCAGTTACAGATATCTTATCAATATTCTGCAAACTGTCCGGGGACAAATCTATACCATATCCCCCCTCTTTGGTTAATACATAAGCAAAGCCGTTATAATAATCGGGGGCAAGGGTTCCAAAGCCATGATAAGGGTCTGAAGGGTCGAGTAAATATCGTTTTCCTTCCATATATAGTGAAGTGATTTGTCTCCGAATATTGTCATATTGTGGCAACAAGGCATTGAGCTGTTCGCTACCGCGGTCTGCAACCATAACAAGTTCAGCATTCATATCCAAACTACGCAACAGCGCCGTTAGAATATAATTGCTAATAGCCGGCGTGATCGTTTCTTGATTGTAATAATGCCGCAAATTCCTGTCGGAAACATCGGGGATATAGCTGATATAACGATAATGTTGCTGTACATAATGATAAATTGCGCGAGCTTGGTCTAACAGCGGTAAATCTTTATTGGCAATTTCCCGTGCTTTATTCTTGTAAAAGCTACCACTGGAATAGGCTTCGGTAATATGTGCATTCTGATTTTCCAAAATCTTCTTGGAAAACTCCTTCCAGGTATAGTTAACTGGAATGGCATACCCGGGTGGGGTATAAGATTGTACATAAATCTGCACCCCTTGCAGATAATTACTTTCATCGAGCACATAGGGCTCTGACCGGAATGCCGGAATATGACGCCTCGCCCAAATCCGCAGCTTATTTTTGCCTTCGCTGCCCAAATAAGTACAGGCCTCACATTGGCCATCATTCAGATCAGATTTTGACTGGACAGTTGAAAAGGGCTTATCTGTTCTTTCCACCGATACATATTGTACAGCAGCAGGTATGGCCAGTTCAGACTCTGAATACAAACAGGGATAATTTGCCTGGAAATTCCAACTGGACAAGCTTAATTTATTCCTGCGCTCAATTGTATATTTATAATAAATGATGGAACCTACCTTAACATTAGGAATGTTGAATTTTGCTACTGCATAGTTATCATCGATTATTTCTTCATACACCACATCAGCCTTCTCCATCTGTTGTTTTTTCACTTCACCTCCCTCCAGGTTATAAACCACGGCTGATATTTTCTTTATTTTATTGTAAACACTTTCTGTAATGGTTACAGTGGCCTCCCCTAGTGCCTCCGGGCTTAGTATCTTTATAGCGCAGGACACTTCATAAAAAGAATGAGGTGTTACAAAAGCTGAGCGCCCTTTTTTGAAAAGTATTACCGCATGAGCATCACGATCAATATCAAATTGTTCCTGTAAAAGATAAGTTTTTAAGAGCGTTTCATCCTTGAAAATTTCTTCTGTTTGGGAAAATGTAGCTTGCGAAAATTGTAATAGGACAAAGCAAAATATTAGTGATTTCATTCTAAATGGTTATGATGACTATTTATGTTATTTCAAATTGCAATATTATGGAAAGACAATCATTAATGTAAAAAGAAATTAAATGTTGGCTAAAATTTTTACAACCATCATTGACAACATTATTTTTTTATTGAGTAAAATACAGGATAAGCTAATTGGACTTCTTTTACTGAAAAATGGTTTTAAGACCCATAAATTGCTCCATTTGGAATGAAGTATTCAGCATTATTTTAAGCGGGCATTAAATCTGCTTACTGACAAAGTTATTACTAATCTTGTTAAATACAGTAAATACTTTCCAATTTCATTAACAATATTTTCAACTTTAGGTTCTGCGCTACCATTTTTCACAAGGCCTTACCTAAGAATAAAACTTGCATACTTTCTTGGTATTCTCCCCTGGATAGATATTTTTGTGGTTATGATAAAGTGTATGCAATCAAATATCTTCCGGCTGTTAGGTATCCTATGGATGTTTTTCTGCTGCTTGATTCAACATGATGTCAACGCGCAATCTCCTTCACCAAAACGGGAATTTAGAGCGGTGTGGATAGCTACAGTGGGAAACATCGACTGGCCTTCAAAACCTGGCATGTCAGCACAACAACAACAACAAGAATTTATCAATCGACTTAATTTTCTCCAACGTTGCGGTTTCAATGCCGTTATTGTACAAATTCGTCCGGCAGCAGATGCCTTTTACGAATCAGCTTATGAGCCTTGGAGCCGTTACCTTACCGGGAAACAAGGTCAACCCCCTTTCCCGCGATACGACCCCCTTGAATTTATGATCCAGGAGGCGCATCAACGCAATATAGAACTTCATGCATGGTTCAATCCCTATCGGGCACTGGTCAGTAATACCTATAACCCCAACCCTCCAAATCATGTTACCCGAACGCATCCGGATTGGCTCATTCGTTATGGCACCAAAACATATTTCGATCCCGGAAACCCTGATGCACGTAATTATATCCTGAATGTGTTTTTGGATGTGGTAAAAAGATATGATATAGATGCACTGCATATTGATGATTATTTTTACCCTTATCCGGAAAAGGGTAAACCATTTCCGGATGATGCCAGTTATAAAAAATACCATAATGGTCTAAATCTTGCCGATTGGCGGCGCAATAATGTAAACACTTTTATCTCCCAACTTAACCGAATGATTAAGGCAGAAAAACCCTGGGTACGTTTTGGGGTAAGCCCATTCGGAATTTGGCGAAATACCAGCCAATCTCCTGAAGGATCCGCCACTAGAGGCACCAGTTGCTACGACGATCTGTATTCTGATGTTCGGTTATGGTTACAAAACAAATGGGTGGATTATGTAGCACCGCAACTTTACTGGGAGCATCACCATCGTGTGGCAGCTTTTGATGTGCTACTGCCCTGGTGGGTGGATAATGCTTATGGCCGGAACCTCTATATTGGATTAGGCGTTTACCGTATGGTAAACGGAAGTGGACCCTGGTCTGGTACCAGAGAAATTCTGCAACAAATCAGGGCTTCTCGCGAAGCACATACCGGAGGAGTAGTGCTATACAGTATGGCCAGTTTTGACAAGATAGGACCTGCATTAGCTGATAGTCTTCAACATCGATATTTTAATTACTCTGCTATTCCTCCGGCAAGTCCGTGGCTGGGAGATGGCACACAACCACCAGCTCCCGTACTGAATTTAAAATCAGAACGACGGGGTAAGGTAACCTTAAACTGGGAGAACAATGCGTACAGTAATAAAGGACTGAAGTATGTTTTATATCGTTTTTCGGGTGATGAAATAATAGACTTGGAGAACGCTGCTAACATTCTGGCCTATACCCAACAGGAAACTTTTGTAGATACTGAAGCTGCATCGTTAAAAAACGTAAGGTATGTAGTTACTTCCTTAGATCGAATTGGCGTAGAAAGCAAACCTAGTAATATCGTTACTCCAGATTTATGATGGACGATATTATCCATTATTTCCACCCAAATAGGATAAACCTGCAATGATTGCTGCCAGCCATTCCGGTTAATTGCTGGCTGTTTATTTCCTTAAGAAATGATTAGCTAACATTGTTCTTTATCATCATTTTAATGACTGTATAGTTTTAGAGGTTTGGTATGCAGTACCCTGAAAAGAAGCCACTAAGCTACCATCCTGCCGAGTAACTTGAATATCATAAAAGCCTGTTTTACGACCACGATGTTTTTCCTTTGCTTCCACATATAATACTTCATGAAGTTTGGCCGAGGCCACAAAGCTGATATGTGCATTCAATGCCACTGAAAGCATACCATTAGTATTGCAGGCAAATGCCAATGCAGAATCTGCTACAGAGAAGACTACTCCACCGTGAATAATTCCAAAGCCATTCAGCATATCTTCGGTTACTGAAAAATGCAGTTTACAACATCCAGGTGCTATTTCATCTAACTCCAAACCTAACCACTTGCTAAATGCATCCCCTTGCATTAATATATCATAAATCTCTTTCGGACTTAATGCCTGCTCCATAATTTGAAGTTTTTATTGAAGGTAAAAATAAAAAAATAGGACATTGTCAACAGCTGCCTTGCTAAAAATTCTAACAACAGAGCTGCCCTAATCCTGCATCATTGAAAAGCGTAAACGGAGCACATTTTTCAAAAACCAAGGGAATGTTATTGCTTTGGCTCGGTTCTAAACTAAAGGTCAACCATTCATAACTTGGAATTCAGTTGTTTTATAAACGCTTAGAGTAAGATTTCGAATTTTAAATATTGAAAATTAGTGGTCCTTTAAAGCAAATGGCGCGATTTAATGGTTAGGTAATGGTTGACTACTTCGACTGTAAGTTGTCGAGGTGTGGTCAGCATGGCCATAATGCCATGGCGCCGCAATTCTTTTACAATTTGTTTTTTCTCATAATCAAACTGGTCCGCAATGGTTTTCACGTAAACACCTTCCAAGGTTTCTGGTTGATCTTCCCGAAGGCTTTTCAAGGCTGTATTTTCAAAAAAGACAACACATAGCAAATGTCGTCCTGCCAGGTTGCGCAGATACGGCAATTGGCGCTCCAATGCGTGTATCGTTTCAAAATTAGTAAACAATAAGACCAATGATCTCCGAGACACCTTGCGACTTAATTGAACAGTAAGTGCTTCATAATTACATTCCTGAAAGTCCGTTTCCTGACGGTAAAGCGCTTCCATCAATTGATGTAATTGTGTGCGCTTATTGTCGGCGGGTACAAAATCATCTACAGCAGCAGAGAAGGTTATTAATCCTGCTTTGTCTTGTTTTAAAAGTGCAACGTGCATCAGCATTAATGCTGCATTGATGGAATAATCCAGAAGACTCATTCCTTCAAATGGCATCTTCATGGCACGGCCTTTATCAATCAAGCAATACACCTGTTGTGATTTAGTTTCGGTATAATTATTGACCATAGGCATGCCTTTACGTGCCGTAGCCTTCCAGTTGACAGTACGCACATCATCGCCGGCAATATATTCTCTGATTTGTTCAAATTCCATACTATGGCCCAAACGCCTGATCTTCTTCATACCCGCTAATGCGGTATGATCGTTCAATGCCAGTAATTGATATTTTTTAAGCAACAGGGTAGAAGGATATACCGGCACCATAGCATGGGCCTCAAACTGGAAGCGTCGGCTCAACAAACCGATGGGTCCCTTAAGATAACCCAACAATCGTCCAAAATGATAGACACCTCGAGTAAGCGGATGCAGGGTGTAACTTACAGTGATATGCTTATCTGCTGGCACGGAAGCCTGTTTTTGAAAATGGCGTTCTTGAAATTGCACCGGAACCTCATCAATCCAAAGGATGTTGACGGGGAAAGGATAGCGGTTTTTCAACACTACAGGAATGGTAACATCTTCATCTAAATGCATACGTTCAGGCAGCGCCCGCTCCATCTCCAATCTACCTCCACCCAAAAAAAGCATGCCATAATCCGTTATGGTGAGGATGAGGAAGATAACGAGAGCCAGGTTGGCTAAGTATATGAAAAGCGGGAAGAAAAAAGCGAGCAAAAACAATACCGCCACACTACCCAGGCATAAATACCAGCGAAGGTGTGGAAAAAGGTCTGCTATCAAATGCCGGGGCTCCGCTTCCAAAGGCATACATTTTTAAAGCGCTAAAGATAAGCCAGAAGCAGGAAAAGCGAAAATGCTTTAATTAATGGACAAAAAACTGTTATTGCATTAACGATGAAGAATTTGAAAAATATCAATATTTAAAGCATCAGAAATTATACTTTTACTTAAATTTGATTTTCAATAAACAATAGCAGGCCCAAAAAACTATGCAATTTAATTGTTTGGGCTGTTGCATTAAAGATAACAAGAAGCATTAAAATTATCGTCAATGAAAAAGCTGCCTTCCTTGATATTCGCTGCAATTGCCATCTGTTTCTCCTTGTTGGGAATTTCAAACATGAATATTTCACTCCAATTGGTATTATTCATCTCCCTGCTGATTATGGCCCTATTAATCTTTGTCATTAGCAGCAATAATTTCCAGGCTTTGCGAAGAAAGCCGGGCTATCTGGCGGTATTTTCAATAGGCCTGAGTGTAGGTATTGCAGGCTATTATTTTTTCAAGATGTTTTACGGCAACTGATACATCTAATTGGTGGATTATAAGCCAATTTTCCCCATAAGAAGAATAGCTTTAACTTAGAGCTGTAGTAGGTTGGTGCTGGTCATTTAAAAGGCAAGATGGGAAAATATTTTGGCTTGCACCTTTATTATCTCCAATAAAAAAGCCTTGCAAACATAACATTTACAAGGCTATATCCATTTTTTAGTAGCGAGATCGGGAATTGAACCCGAGACCTCAGGGTTATGAATCCTGCGCTCTAACCACCTGAGCTACCTCGCCAAAAGAGCCGCAAAGGTAATTAATTTCAGAAAATTGACTAAATTTTTTTTCCGCAATGCGATTAGATTTAAAATAAAGGATTTGCCCTATTTTACTGCATTCATAATTATAAAAATTGTACATTTGAGGCCTAAAAAAATCTTACTATAGAATGAAAAAGAAATTACTCATTACTTCCATGTTGGGCCTCATGTCCTGCTCACTGAGTTTTGCTCAGGATTTTTCGAACTCGGGGATGGAAACCTGGGAAAGTGAAACCTTTATGGGCTTACCTCCTCTCACCATTACTAACCCTACAGGATGGTATGGCACCGACCGCATTATGGGTGAAAACCTTTTAATCATGCTGGCATTGGGCTTTGATGCTTCTGCTCAAATTTCACAATCAGATGATGCTCATTCTGGCAGCGCTGCTGCTGCTATTTCAACGGTTAGCATTAGCGACACCATGCCTGCATTACCGGGCTTACTTTCCAATGCGAAGTATTCTTTAAACCTGGATCCCGAGAATTTGGACATGAGCTCTTTATTGTCCAATGTTGTAATTACCGGTGGGACTCCGGTAAATGGCAAGAAAGTAGATACCGTGTTTGCCTGGGTAAAGTTAGACAGCAGCAATACCGATGATGCATCTGTTACTATTACAGCCATGGCTACCCTGCCTGGTGAGGATACCGCTTCCATGATTGGTGCCGGTGGCTTTATTATATCTCCAAGTGATGAAGGATATGTACGTATAGCTGTTCCAATGGAATATTTAGACGAGAACATGACCGCCACTGATACACTTATCGTTAACTTCTCCAGTTCTGCTACTCAAAGCGGCACTGCAGGTAATACTTTGTTAGTAGATGACGTTTCTATGGTACTTAGTGATGGCCAAACCAGTGGCATTGAATTGCCATTGCTTTCCGAAAAAGCCATGTATGTTTATCCTAATCCTGCAGCACAAGGCTATGTTTATTTCAACCTGAACACCACCCTCCAACCAGCAGAATTTTCTTTAATGATTACCGATATCTCTGGTAAAACATTGTATAACCAAACTTTGAACGATCATATCAACAAGGTGGATTGCAGTGCATTTGCCAACGGAACTTATTTCTACACTTTAGTACATCATTCCAGCCAACAAAAAGAAAGTGGCAAGATTGTACTTACCAAAAACTAATCTGTTAGTGTTGCCTGCTGCAACATAAAAAGATCGCCGTATGGGTTTTTCCAAACGGCGATCTTTTTTATTGCTCCTTCCTGTTTAATTTGGGCTGGGCATAAAGATTTTCCTCAAAAATCTTATTTAAGAAATACTATAAACTATTCAAACTTTCCTTAAGTGTCTTAATCTTGGCTAAAGCATCTTCCCGTTTCTTACGTTCATAAGCTACTACTTCCGGACGGGCATTTTGAACGAAACGTTCATTGGAAAGTTTCTTTTCTACACTTTGTAAAAATCCTTCCAAATAGGTCAATTCCTCTGTCATGGCGGCTTTCTGGGCAGCAACATCGACAGTCACAGCCGCTTCAATAAACACCTTTTTTTTTCCAATCACTATAGCGATATTACCCATAGTGCTTTGATCTGTCAGCGTCAGTGTTTCGGCATTA
>Ga0182792_1001437_pt1 | contig 19319 bp, 17 predicted proteins | sample Passage237B_FD_130497 | JGI IMG/M metagenome (GOLD analysis project Ga0182792, IMG submission 130497) | Cellulose adapted compost microbial communities from Newby Island Compost Facility, Milpitas, CA, USA - Passage2 37B (version 2) (version 2) ...
CGGGCGCCGCCCTGGCGCCCTACCATTTGGGAAGGGTCACGTCCTACAGTCTGCTGGGCAGCGCCGTGGGCGGCGCCACCGCGATCTTCACGGCGACCACCGGCTTCGCCTGGCTTTCCTCGGCCCTGCTCGCGCTCGGCGCCCTTCTGATGATCCTGCAGGCTGCCGGACTTGCCTTTGCGGCGACGTCTCCCTTCTCCGGACTCGTCGCGCGCATCGCCGCGCCGCTGACCCTGTCGTCGCGACCGCTGGCTCGCTATGGCCTCGGCTTCGTCCTGGGATTCCTGCCGTGCGGGCTGCTCTACGGCGCCCTGGCTGCCGCCGCGGGCACCGGCAGCGCCGTGCAGGGCGCCCTGGCGATGGCGGCGTTTGCCGCCGGCACCATGCCCAGCCTGGTTGCAGTGGGATGGGTGGGCCTGATCCTTCGCCGCCGCCTGCGCGGCCTGGTCCGCTGGTTCGCGGCGCCGCTGCTGGTCGTCAACGGCGCGGTGATGCTCGCCCTCGCCAGCCAGCGGCTCTGAAGCTGCCTCTCAGGCCGATGCCGGATCGAAACGGACGATGTCGCGATAGGCATGCCAGCTTGCATGCCCGACCACCGGCAGCACGATCACCAGCCCGAGAAGGCCCGGTATCATCGCCAGCACGATCAGGAAGACGATCAGGCCGGCCCACAGCAGCATGGGACGCCAGTTCGGCCGGATGGCTGCAACCGACGTGGCGATCGCCTCGAACAGGTTGGCGCCGCGCCGGTCGAGCAGGTACGGCATCGAGAAGGCACCCACGGCGAAGGCGATGACGGCCAGGACTGCACCGACGAGCCCGCCCACAACGAGGAACGGCAGGCTGCGTGCGGAATACCAGGCGAGATCCATGAACTTCTCCCAGGAGGGCACGATCTGCCACTGGAATATGGCGAACAGCAATTGCGCCGCCCGCATCCAGGCAAGATGCAGAAGCAACAGCAAGGCGCCCATGAGCGCGATCTGGTCGGGGTTCCGCCGCCAGGCAAGCAGCGTCGTCTCGAAGTCGACCACCAGGCCCGCCTCCAGGCGCCGGCTGATCTCGTAGAGGCCGACCGCCATGAAGGGGCCGACAAAGAAGAAGCCGGCACTCAGCGGCAGCACGAGATAGGGCAGGTCGATCCAGAGCAGCAAGGCGATGGCCAGCCAGCCCCCCGCGACGACGGCCGCCCCGATGGCGAAGCTGTAGACATGCGCCGCCCACAGGTCGCGCCAGCCGGCGGCGAGCCACGTCCAGGGCCGGTCGATCGGGACCTGCCGGATGCGCGGCTGCGGCGTCGGAAAGACGGCAATCGTATCGCTCATGTTCCCTCCCATGGCGCGCAGGTTGGCCGCGGGCCCGACGTCTGGCCTTGACCCAAATCAAGGAGGGCCGCCGCCCCGCCTTCTAAGTGGTCACCGTAAACCTCGCCGGAGTAGGGATGTCCACTGAAGCCATTGCCAGCGCTGCGCCTCGTCCGTCCCCGCGCTACGTGGAGGACGTCATCAGGGTGGCCGCTATCCTCACCATGTTCTGGGGGGTCGTGGCCTTCCTCGTGGGCGTCGTGATCGCGGCGCAACTCGTCTGGCCAAGCCTTTCGTTCGACAGCGAGCACCTGACGTTCGGCCGTCTGCGGCCGCTGCATACGTCGGCCGCGATCTTCGCCTTCGGCGGCACCGCCCTGATCGGCACGGCCTTCCATGTCGTGCAGCGCACCTGCCGGGCGCGACTGTTCGGCGGCGAGCCGCTCGCCTGGTTCGTGCTGCTCGGCTACCAGTTCTTCATCGTCATGGCCGCCGCGGGCTACCTGCTCGGCATCACCCAGAGCAGGGAGTACGCCGAGCCCGAATGGTTCGTGGACCTCTGGCTGACGATCGTGTGGGTCGCCTACCTGATCGCCTACCTCGGAACAGTGCTCAAGCGCGAGGAACCGCACATCTACGTGGCGAACTGGTTCTATCTCGCCTTCATCATCACCATCGCGATGCTGCACATCACGAACAATCTCGCGATGCCCGTGTCCATTACCAGCAGCAAGAGCTACGGCGCGTGGTCGGGCGTGCAGGACGCGATGATCCAGTGGTGGTACGGCCACAATGCGGTGGGCTTCTTCCTCACCGCCGCCTTCCTGGGCATGATGTACTACTACATCCCCAAGGCCGCGAACCGCCCGATCTACTCATACCGGCTGTCGATCGTGCACTTCTGGTCGCTGGTATTCCTCTACATCTGGGCCGGCCCCCACCATCTTCACTACACGTCGCTGCCCGACTGGGCGCAGACGCTCGGCATGGTGTTCTCGGTCATGCTCTGGATGCCGAGCTGGGGCGGCATGATCAATGGCCTCATGACTCTGAGCGGCGCCTGGGACAAGCTGCGCACCGATCCGGGCCTGCGCTTCTCCGTGACCGCCGTCGGCTTCTACGGAATGTCGACCTTCGAAGGTCCGGTCATGTCCATCAAGGCCGTCAATTCGCTCAGTCACTACACCGACTGGACCATTGGCCACGTCCATTCCGGCGCCCTGGGCTGGGTCGCCTTCATCGTGTTCGGCACGATGTACTACCTGGTGCCCAAGATGTGGAACCGGTCGGGCATGTGGTCGACACGCCTGATCGGCTGGCACTACTGGATCGCCACCATCGGCATCGTTCTCTACATCACCGCCATGTGGGTGAGCGGCATCATGCAGGGGCTGATGTGGCGCGCCTATGACGAGCTGGGCTTCCTCCAGTACTCGTTCATCGAGACCGTCGCCGCGATGCGGCCGTTCTACATGATCCGCCTGCTGGGAGGCCTGTTCTTCCTCACCGGCGGCCTTCTCATGGCCTACAACGTCTGGCGCACCATCCGCTCCGCGCCCGAAGCCGTACCGGCCGTCCAGCCCCGTGCCGTCGCAGCCTAGGAGTCGCATCCATGTCCTTTCGTCACGAGACGATCGAGAAGAACGCCATCCTGCTGGTGGTCCTGACGCTGATCACCGTCTCGATCGGCGGCATCGTGCAGATCATCCCGCTGTTCACGATCGAGAGCACCATCGAGCGAGTCGATGGCGTGCGGCCCTACACGCCGCTCGAGGTCCTGGGGCGCGACATCTACATCCGCGAGGGTTGCTACGTCTGCCACAGCCAGCAGATCCGGCCCTTCAAGGACGAGGTCGAGCGCTACGGCCACTACAGCCTTGCCGCGGAGAGCATGTACGACAAGCCGTTCCAGTGGGGCTCGAAGCGTACCGGACCCGACCTGGCGCGCGTCGGCGGGCGCTACTCCAACGACTGGCATGTCGCCCACCTCAAGGCACCGCGCTCGGTCGTGCCCGAGAGCATCATGCCGGCCTATTCGTTCCTCGCCGAACGTCCCCTGAACTACAGCGACGTCGCCGATCACCTGAAGGCAATGCGCGCCATGGGTACGCCCTACACGGACGAGATGATCACCAACGCCCGTGCGGATCTGCTGGCGCAGGTCGACCCGGACGCCGACACGACGGCCCTCGAGAAGCGCTATCCGCGCGCCATCGTCGGCAAGGCCAATGCGCAGACCACGGCGATCACCGAGATGGATGCGCTGGTGGCCTACCTGCAGATGCTGGGAACGCTGGTCCGCTTCGGCGACCTGCCGCCCGAACGGCTGCGGCAATAGGAGGTCATTTCATGTCTCTGCACGATCTGGCCCCTGTCCTCGGATCCATCTGGACCGTCTGGGCCGTACTGGTGTTCTGCGGAATCGTGCGCTGGGCGTGGCGCCCCGCCAATCGCGGACGCTTCGAGAAGGACGCCCGCATCCCCCTCAATGACGAAGGCTGAGGAGCCGTCATGCCGACCAAGATCGAGAAGGACGTGCTTTCAGGCCGCGAGACGACCGGCCACGAATGGGACGGCGTCAAGGAGCTGAACACGCCCCTGCCCACCTGGTGGGTCTACACCTTCTACGCGACGATCGCCTTCGCGGTCGTCTACTGCATCCTCTATCCGGCCTGGCCGTGGATCAACACCCACACCAGCGGCATGCTGGGCTACTCCAGCCGGGCCGAGCTGACGCAGGCGCTGGACGCGCAGGCGAAGGCGCGCGCCGCCTTCGTCGATCGCATCCGCGCCACGCCGCTTGCCGGTATCGCGAAGGATCCAGAGCTGTTCAACTTCGCGATGGCGGGCGGCCGCTCCGCCTTCCAGACCAACTGCATGCAGTGCCACGGCGCGGGTGGTGCCGGCGCCACCGGGTTCCCGACCCTGGTGGACGACGACTGGCTGTGGGGCGGCAGCCTCGACCAGATCTACGCCACGATCCAGCACGGCATCCGCAACACCGACGACCAGTCCCGGCAGTCCATGATGCCGAGGTTCGGCGCCGACGGACTCCTGACGGGCGCGCAGGTCGCCGCGGTCACCGACTATGTCCTCAGTCTCTCCGGTCGCGCCAAGGCAACGCCCGAGGGGGCGAAGATCTGGCAGGAGCAGTGCGTCGCCTGCCACCAGGCCGACGCCAAGGGCAATCAGGAGCTGGGCGCGCCGAATCTCGCCGACGGCATCTGGCTTTATGGCGGCGATCGCGATTCGATCTATCGCTCCATCTACTACGCCCGCAACGGCAGCATGCCCGCATGGCAAGGCCGCCTCGACGAGGCCACGATGAAGATGCTGGCGATCTACGTGCATTCTCTTGGAGGGGGCCGCTAGTCGCGGCGATGAAGATGGACGGCAGCTTTCCCCGGGACGAGCTGCGCTCGGTCAAGGAACGCAAGGCCGAGTCGCCGCTCTATGCGACCCGCATCAAGGTCTACCCGCAGGCCGTCTCGGGACGGTGGCGGCGGATCAAGTGGGCGGTCCTCGTCGTCCTGCTGGGCCTGTACTATGTCGTGCCCTGGATCCGCTGGGACCGCGGACCGGGAGCGCCGAGCCAGGCGATCCTGCTCGATCTCGACGGGCGGCGCGGCTGGTTCTTCGATGTCGTCATCTGGCCGCAGGAAGTCTATTTCGTCACCGGCTTCCTGATCCTCGGCGCCTTCGGACTGTTCTTCGCGACCTCGCTGTTCGGCCGGGTCTGGTGCGGTTTTACCTGCCCGCAGACCGTATGGACCGATCTCTTCATGCTGGTCGAACGCCTGATCGAAGGCGACCGCAACGAGCGTATGCGGCTCGACCGCGCCCCGATGTCGGCGGCCAAGGCCGCCCGGAAGGGCCTCAAGCACGCCGCCTGGCTCGCCATCGCCGCCGCAACCGGCGGCGCCTGGGTCTTCTACTATGCCGACGCACCGACGACGCTGGTGAAGATCTTCCGCGGCGAGGCCTCGCTCGAGATCTATTTCTTCGTCGGCCTGTTCACGGCCACGACCTATATGCTGGCCGGCTGGGCGCGCGAGCAGGTCTGCACTTACATGTGTCCCTGGCCGCGCTTCCAGGCCGCCATGCTCGACGAGCAGAGCGTCATCGTCACCTACCAGAAGTGGCGCGGCGAGCCGCGTGGCAAGCACAAGGCCGGCAGCAGCTGGGAGGGCCGTGGCGACTGCATCGATTGCCGGCTTTGCGTCGCCGTGTGCCCGACGGGCATCGACATCCGCGACGGCCAGCAGATCGAATGCATCGGCTGCGGCTTGTGCATCGACGCCTGCAGCCGCACGATGGAGCGCGTCGGCCGTCCGATCGATCTCATCCGCTGGGACACGCTCGCCGACCAGCAGGCCAAGGAGCGCGGCGCCGCCGGCGCTCACTGGCGTCCCGTCCGGCCGCGCACGGTCCTCTATGCCGGGCTTCTCCTCGTCGTCGGCGTCGTCATGGCCGGTGCGTTCCTGCTGCGGACCAGCACGGAGCTGACCGTGCAGCGCGACCGCAGCCCAAACTTCGTGAGGCTGTCGAACGGCGACATCCGCAACTCCTATACCGTCAAGATCCTCAACAAGCGCCAGAGCGAGCAGCGTTTCGAGATCGCCCTCGACGGCCTGCCGCAGGCGGCGCTGGGCTTCGTCGGCGCCGAGATCGAGAGCAGCGGCGGTGCCACGCGCCTTCTGGTGCACCCCGACGCCGTCGGCACGTTCCGCGTCTTCGTGACGGTGCCGCTGGATGCGGCGCCATCGGGATCCAGGGCCGTGGTCTTCGCCGTGCGTGATCCGGAGGGCATCCGCACAACGCATGGCGCGGTCTTCGTGGGCCCCGGCAAGTAGGAGAAGCGCATGACCACCCTCGCCCAGCCTCGCAGCCGGCATATCCCCTGGCTGTTCGTCGCCGGCTTCGGCGTCGTCATCACGGTGAATGCGGTGATGATCTGGTTTGCGGTCAGCTCGTTCTCAGGGCTCTACACCGTCAAGCCGCGCGAACGCGGCCTGCACTTCAATGAGGTGGTCGCCGAGCAGCAGGCGCGCGACACCCTCGGCTGGAAGGTGCGAGCGTCCTGGCGCGCGGCCGACAACCGGCTCGAGATCATGGTCCGCGATGCAGCAGGCCTGCCGCTCGCCGGCGCGCACGTCACCGCGGAGCTGGTGCGGCCGGTCGAGAAGCGCGCTCCGATCGCGGTGGCGATGAAGGCCGTCGACCTGGGTCTCCATGCTGGCACCGTCGCGCTGCCGGCGCGCGGCAACTGGGACGTCGACATTGTCGTCGAGCGCGGCAGCGATCACTACGCCCTCACCCGGCGGATGTTCCTGAAATGACGTCGTCCGCCCTGGCCACCTCGGCACCGTCCACCAGCGCAACGCATGCCGGTGCAGAAACGCGCTGCGCCCATTGCGGCGAGGTCGTGTGCGGCAAAGGCGATTATTGCTGCATCGGCTGCGCCAGTGCGCATGCCATCATCGACGCCGCCGGCCTGGCGGCCTTCTATCGGCGGCTGGAGGACCGGCACGCTAAACGACCGGTTCCGCTCGAGACCGACTTCTCGACACATGCCCGCGTCGTCGGCACGAGCCAGGCCGCGCTCGACCTCCTGGTCGACGGGCTCGACTGCGCCGCCTGCGTCTGGCTGCTTGAGAGCCTGCTGGCGCGCCATCCCGCGATCCTGCGCGCCCGCGCCAATCTGTCGACTCGCCGGCTGTCGCTGCGGTGGCAGGGCACGCCGGCCGATGCCAACGGCCATGTCGGGCTGGTAGCGGCGCTGGGTTTCCGGCCGGCGCCCTACGATATCGTCGCCGTCGCGGACAGGGACGATGCCGAGGCACGCGACCTGATGCGCTCCCTCGCCGTCGCCGGTTTCGCCGCCGCCAACGTCATGCTGCTGTCGGTAGCGGTCTGGTCGGGACATGACGGCTCGATGGGCGAGGCGACGCGCACCCTCTTCCACTGGCTGTCCGCGGCCATCGCCCTGCCGGCCGTGGCCTATGCAGGGCGCCCGTTCTTCCGCTCCGCCTGGGCCGCGCTCAGGGCCGGCCGCACCAACATGGATGTCCCGATCTCGATCGGTGTCACGCTGGCCTGCGTCGTCAGCCTGCACGAGGCGTGGGCCGGACAGCAGCATGCCTATTTTGATTCGGCCGTCACGCTGCTCTTCTTCCTGCTGATTGGACGCTATCTCGACCGACGTGCCCGCGGCAAGGCACGGCACGCGGTGCGCGCCCTGCTCGCGCTGGCCAGCCGCAGCGCCACGGTCGTGCACGGCGACGGCGCGACCATGCAGCGCCGCGTCGACCAGCTCGTGGCGGGTGACATGTTGCTGGTCGCGCCCGGCGAACGCCTCGGCGCCGATGGCGCCGTGGTCGACGGCCGGTCGTCCATGGATGCCGCCTTGGTGAGCGGCGAGAGCCTGCCGCAGCCGGTCGAGCCCGGCAGCCGCGTCTTCGCCGGCATGATCAACCTTGCCGCGCCGATCCGCGTACGGGTGACCGCAGCGGGCGAACATACGCTGCTGTCCGAGATCGTGCGCCTTGTGGAGGCCGCCGAGCGGGGCCGGTCGCGCTTCGTCGCGCTCGCCGACCGCGTGGCACGCGCCTATGCGCCGGTCGTTCACCTGACGGCGCTCCTGACCTTCCTCGGCTGGTTCCTGATCGGCGGCTTGCCCTGGGACCGTGCCCTTCTCGTGGCGACGGCCGTGCTGATCATCACCTGCCCATGCGCCCTCGCGCTGGCCGTGCCCATCGTGCAGGTCGTGGCCGGCTCGCGGCTGCTGCGCCGCGGCGTGCTGCTGTTGTCGCCGACGGCGCTCGAACGCATCGCCCGGATCGATCACGTCGTGCTCGACAAGACGGGCACCCTCACGCTGGGCCGTCCCGAACTGGTCGAGGGCGGCGCCGACCGGACGGCGCTCGACGCCGCAGCGGGCATCGCCGCCAATTCGCGCCATCCGCTGGCACAGGCGCTGGTGCGGGCGGCCGGCGGCGCCGCGCCCGTCGCCGGCGTGATCGAACGCCCCGGCCAGGGTCTCGAATGGAACGGACTGCGCCTCGGCTCGGCGCGCTTCTGCGGTATCGCCCGGCCGGTCGATGACGGGCTCTCGGAACTCTGGCTGACCCGGCCCGGCCTTCCGCCCTCCCGCTTCGCCTTCGCCGATAGACTGCGGCCGGATGCAGGCCAGGCCATCGCGGAATTGCGCCGTCGCGGCATCGCGGTCGAGCTGCTGTCGGGCGACCGCCGGACGGCTGTCGCGCGGGCCGCCGCCGAGGCCGGCATCGACAAGTGGCGCGCCGAGACGACGCCCGCCGCCAAGGCCGACCGCCTGGCTGCCCTGACAGCCTTGGGCAAGCGCGTGCTGATGGCCGGCGACGGCCTGAACGATGCGCCGGCGCTCGCCGCGGCCCATGCTTCGATCTCGCCGGCGACGGCAGCGGAAGCGACCCAGAACGCGGCCGACGCGGTGTTCCAGGGCGACGGACTTGCCCCGATGATCGAGATCATCGACGTGGCGCGACGCGCCGACCGGCTTGTGCGGCAGAACCTCGCCCTGGCCCTGCTCTACAACCTTGCCGCCGTCCCGCTTGCGATCCTGGGCAGCGTCACGCCGCTGGTCGCGGCGGTGGCGATGTCGTCCTCGTCGCTGCTGGTGATCGGCAATGCGCTGCGCCTGGGCAGGACACCCAGTTCGGGAGGTGCATGATGGACAGCCTGCTCGTCCTGGTGCCCGTGGCGCTTCTGCTCGGCCTGATGGCGCTGGCAGCGTTCCTGTGGGCCTTGCGTAACGGCCAGTTCGACGACCCGGATGGGTCGGCCGGCCGCATCCTGTTCGACGACGAGTGAGGAGAAGAGCGATGGTTTCGCATTGGGTGATGGGAATCTTTACCGGCTTGCTGGGTTTGGCTGGCCTGTTCATGGCAGCGGCCGCCCGTGACGGCGGCATCCTGGGCTTCGGCCTCGGTCTCGCACTGTTCGCCGTGCTGTTCTGCTGGTGGATGATCAAGACGGCGTACGACGAGATCGAGCGCGGCCCCTCGGCGTGAACCGGTTGAGCTGCATCAAGGCTCTTCATCGCCCTCTTCGACAGTCTATATCTGTCGAATGGATTCCCGATGAAGAGGAGGAGTGGCGATGAGCCTCAAGCGTATCCGCCTGGAACTGGCACGGACCCCGGACTTCCCGAACGGCAGCGACCAGCATGGCTACGAGTTCGTGGCGCCGCTCGACGCCAAGGGGCATCTCGATTCGGCCGAGTGGCCGGCGTCGAAGGGCGCTTGCACGGTGCACCGATTCTGGCGCGGCGAGCCCGATGAGCACGGCACGCTGATCCATCGCCGGAACGGCAGCTGGGCCTTTTCGTACGAGCCCGGCGACGACGATGACGAGCCGATCTTCAAGTTCGACCGGCACCTGTTCGTGGAGGGCGAGTACGTGACCGTCACGGAGCACGACGGCGTGGCCCGCCCCTTCCGCGTGGTGCGGGTGGCACCGGCCATTACGCGCGCCTGAAGGCGAGCGGACTCTCGCCTGACGCGAGCGGACCCTGTCGACACGACGCTCGCCGCGCCGGAACAAATGAACACGCCGCCGGTTGAGGCGATCATGAGGTTCCTGGCTGTCGTCATGACGGGGCTCGCCCTCATAGCCCCCGCAGCGCACGCCTTCGAGCTCCTGAACAAGATCGGGCTGCCGAAGGAAGACTATTTCGTCGTCCAGCAGATCTACAGCGGCTGGTGGATGATCGGCCTTCTGCTGCCCCTTGCGTTCCTGGCCAATGTGGCGAATGCCATATTCCGGAGGGGCGACAGCGTTGCCTTGATGCTGTCGATCACTGCGGCGGCACTGATCGCCGTCAACCTCGTCATCTTCATGCTCTTCACCCAGCCGGCGAATGCGGCGACGCAGAACTGGACCATACGACCCGAGAACTGGGAGGCCTTGCGAGCCCGATGGGAATATTCCCACGCCGTCAATGCATTGGTGACTTTCCTCGCCTTCTGCTGCGCCGTTCTTGCGTCTACAAGACAAGCACATGAGCCGGACAGCCGCCGCACGTCATGAGCGCCTGCCCGGTCATGCCGTCGATCTTGTCCTGTCATGCGGCGCGGGAAAGCGCTACCGCATCCGCTCCCGCGGGGAAGCGCAATCTGCCCGTGCTGTCGTTGACAGCCTTCCATACGGCCTCGGCCACATCGATTTCCCTCGTGGTCATGGCCGGCCGTGCGAACGCCGCGAAGATGGGGGCGGCGAAGTCGGCGTAGGCTGCCGGGATGAGATCCTCGAGGCGGACCGAAGTGTTCTGGGCGAAGCGCGTGGTCGGAGCATAGCCCGGCTCGACCAGCTTGGCGTGGATGTTGAAGTAACCGAGCTCGTGCGCCAGCGAGCCCGTGAAGCCCTCGATGGCCTGCTTGCTGGCGGTATAGGCCGCCGCCAGCGGCATGGGAGCCAGGGTGGCGCTGGACGTCACGTTGACGATCACGCCGGACCGGCGCGCACGCATCTGCGGGATGACGGCCTGCGTCATCGCCATGACGCCGAACGTGTTCGTGTCGAAGACCTTCCGGATGTGGGCCATGGGCGTTGCTTCGAACGCACCGACGACTCCGATACCTGCATTGTTGACCAGGACATCGATAACCCCGGCCGCTTTGATGGCCTCCGCGATGCTGTCACCGTCGGTGACGTCCAACGCCAGGATACGCAACTTCCCCGAAGACGGCAGGATGCCCTCGCGTGGGGTGCGCATGGCCGCGATGACATTCCATTCCCTGGCGAGGAAATAGCGCGCCGTCTCGAGGCCGTAGCCGGAAGAGCAGCCGGTGATCAGTATGGTCTTCATGGTTCATCCTTTGGGGTGACGATGGCTCCATGCTAGTCCAGCCGTAAGGACTATCTACAATTGAAAGTCCTGATTTTGTTTGCCAAAGTCCGGAAATGGTCGATCCTCTCTCTGAAGTCATCGGTCTGCTCCGCCCCCGCGCCGTGTTCACGAAGGGCATCAGCGGCGCCGGCCGCTGGGGGGTTCGCTATGGGAATTTCGGTCATCCCAGCTTCGCCATCGTGATCGAGGGTTCGTGCCGTCTGGCTGTCGACGGTCAGCAGGAATTGATTCTGGATGCGGGAGATTTCGTCCTGCTGCCGACGACGCCGGGCTTCACGATGACGGGTTTCGAGCCCGTCGTTCCCGAAGTCATCAACCCTCATGGCGCATCGACGGCAACCGGCGACGTTCGCCATGGCAGGAAGGACGGCCCGCCGAGCGTTCGCATCCTGGGCGGCTACTTCGTCTTCGACAGCGCGGACTCCGGCCTGCTCGTATCGCTGTTGCCGAAACAGGTTCATGTCCGCGGCGTGGAGCGGCTGTCGACCTTGGTGAAGCTCCTGATCGATGAGGCTGCCCTGGAGCGCTCGGGGCGCGAACTGGTGCTCTCCCGGCTCGTCGAGATACTGCTGGTCGAAGCGTTGCGGCTGACACAGACGCCCGATGCCGCCGCAGGATTGCTGCGCGGCCTGGGTGATGCCCGGCTGGCGGAAGCCATCCGGCAGATGCATGCGGATCCGGCGTATCCCTGGACGATGGCCCAGCTCGCGAAGGCGGCAGCGCTTTCACGCTCCGCGTTCTTCGACCGCTTCACGCGTCATGTCGGCATGCCGCCGATGGAATACCTGCTGGCGTGGCGGATGGCGCTGGCGAAGGATCTCCTGCGCCGACGGGAAATCGACATCGCGGAGGTCGCCGAACGCGTGGGGTACGGATCGGCGAGCACGTTCAGCACGGCCTTCAGCCGCTACGTGGGCCAGCCGCCCGGTCGATACGCTCGGAGCTCCGCGAGCTAGGTCGCGATGTCGGCGCCTTCCTGACTTCGTCCTTTCGTGTCACCTCGACAGGTGCGGGGCAATCTTGTGATCTCTTGAACGGGACGGCTCCACACCGAGATATGCAAATTTACCGCTCATGAACGAGCGATGACGTTGCTAGCATCGCCCGTCAGAGAACCGGCAGCCGCGGTCTCTAGATCTTCATGTCGGCGCTGATCGTCCGACACCGAAAGTTACGAAGCCTCATTCTCGATCGTTCGGACACGATGCCGGACGTAACCCATGGCCATGCCTTCTGTCGGCAGCAACTCTGCTGGCTGTCTCCATGATCGGGGCCGAAACGATGAGTGAAACGAACACGACGTCGACCACGACCGACTTCGGCACGGCCTTGAGCGCCGCCATGGCAGGAGGCTATGTCGCGCATCTCGACGGCGGCACCTACAATGTCGCCTCGCCGATCGTCATAAACGTGGACAGCACCATCCAGGGCGCGCTCGGGATCGACGGCGGCGGCGCCCGACTGATCTCGCAGGTTTTCGACGGTTCGCCGCTGATCGAGATCCGTGTCGGCCCCGGCGTCGACTTGCGCTACCTGACGCTGTCGAACTTCACCATCGAAGGCAGCGGCCACGAAGGCGACGGCATCAGGATCGTCGCCGATGGCAACGATCGCTGGCTCTACAGCTGGATCATCGACAACGTGACCGTCCGGCAGGTCGGCGGCTTCGGCCTCGACATGCAGGGCAGCATCTTCGAAGGCACGGTCTCCAACTCCTGGATGAATGCCAATGGCGCTGGCGGCGCCTATTTCGCCCATGCCAAGGACGGCGTGGCGAGCGCGCTGCGCTGGTTCGGCGGCGGCTTCCAGGACAACCAGGGCGCCGGCCTCACGCTCGACAAGGGTGCGCGGGACATGAGCGTCGTGGGCGCCACCTTCGTCGACAACCAAGGGCCCGGCATCGACGCCACGCAGGGCATCACGGCCGTGCATGCCAGCAACTTCGAGAACAACGAGGGCATGGCCGTCTTCTTCCAGAATTTCGCCAACCTCAGCGACAATGCGTTCTCCACCGACGGCCCGCAGACGCTGGGGGCGAGCGGCTGGGTGACGGGCCAGGCCAACCTGCTGAACAACGCCAGCAGCTTCACCGGAACCGCGCCGGACACCACGCAGATCGCCAACCTGCAGGGCACCGGGTCGGCCGTGATGATCGGCGGCGGCACGTTCGTCACCGGCCCGCACGTCACGGTCGGCGGCTTCCCGCCCACCGTGACCTTCGGCACGACAGGCGTCGCCATGCCCGACCTGACCTCGACGGCGGCGGCCACGGCCGCGACGGCAAGCGGCGACAGCGGAATCTCCGACGAGCTCGGGGCCGCGCTGAAGGCCGCGATCGAGGGCGGCACTGTCGTTCATCTGACGGAGACGACCTACATCATCACCCAGCCGATCGTGGTCCATATCACCGCCGGCCACCACGGCGAGGTCGGACTCGACGGCGGCGGGGCGAAGTTCCTGTCGCAGATCGTCGACGGCTCGCCGGCCATCGAGATCGTCATCGACGCCGGCGTCGATGCCAGCAATCTCGCGCTGTCGAATTTCTCTCTCCTCGGCAACGGCGCGGAAGGTGACGGCATCAGGATCGTCGCCGACGGCAGCGACAGCTCGCTCAGCGGCTGGTCCTTGACCAACGTCAATGTCGAGCATGTCGGAGGCACCGGCATCGACGTCGTCGGCAACGTGCGCTCGGGCAAGATGACCAACACCTGGGTGCACGGCAACGAGCAGGGTGGCGCGCGTTTCGCAGGCGATCAGGTCAGCGGGCTGGAATGGATCGGCGGCGGCTTTCGCAAGAACGGCATCGCCGGCCTGATCCTCGACGAGGGCGCGCGCGACATGAGCGTCGACGGCGCCTACTTCGTCGACAACACCGGGCCGGGGTTGGTCGCCACCCACGGCATCACCTCCGTGCGCGACAGCGGCTTCGAGAACAACCAGGGGACGGGCGCTGTCTTTCAGGGGGCCGCCACCTTCATCGACGACACGTTCGCCACCTACGGCGTGCAGACGGTGGCGATCGGCGGCTACCTCGCCGGCCAGACCACCTTGCTCGGCAACAGCAACGAGTATTACGGCCCAGGCAACGATCCGACCGTGCTCGCCAACCTGCAAGGCAGCGGATCGGTGGCCATGGTGGGCGGCGGCAACATCATCGCCGGGCCGAACGTGACGATCGGCGGCTACAGCCCCGCCGCGCCGACGACGGCGCCCATCATCACGTCGATCACCACCTCGGGCGACGGCATCACCGAGGGCACAGGCCTGTTGAGCGCAGGCGATGTGGTCACTTTCCACGTCACCCTGAGCGACCCGGTGAGAGTGGCAGGCAGGCCCGTGCTGCAGCTCAACGACGGCGGCACCGCCACTTTCCTGGCCGGTTCGGGCACGTCGACGCTCACATTCGCCTACACGGTACAGGCCGGCGAGAATACGGGGGATCTTGCCGCGCTGTCGGTCAACCTCGACGGCGCGACGATAACCGACAGCGGCGGTCATGCGGCCGACCTCTCGGGGGCGCGCGGCTACAATCCGGCCGGCATCCTCGAAGTCGACACCGCGGCGCCCGCCGTGAGCGCCGTGCTGGTCAGCGACACCGGCGCCTCGGCGACCGACAGGATCACCTCCTTCGCGGCGCTGGCCGGACAGGGCGATCCCGGCGAGGCGATCCATCTCACGATCGACGGCAGCCCGATCGGCGAGGCGGCAACCGTCGCCGTCAACGGCTCCTGGTCCTTCACGCCGACAGGACTCGCGGATGGCCTACATACCGTCGTGGCCAGCCAGACCGACGAGGCGGGAAATACGGGGACCGCTTCCCTGGACTTCACGCTGGATACGCACGGGCCTGTGCCGGTCTTCACGGGCGTTACCCTCGCCGGCGATACGGCGATCTTGAGGGGCACCGCCGGCGAGGCTGATGCCACGATCTCCCTCTACGACGGCTACAGCTGGATCGGCTGGACGAAGACCAGCGGCGACGGCAACTGGACCTTCACGGCCAATGCCGCACCGGGGACGGTCCATGCCTACGGACCCAACGCGACCGATCTTGCCGGCAACGAAGGGCACGGCCCGAACCGGGTGATCATCGGCAGCTCGGGCTCCGACACGCTTTCCGGCAGCACGGGCGGCGACATCATCGTGGGCAATGGCGGCAGCGACAGGATCACCGGCGGTGCGGGAAGAGACACCTTCACCTACAGAGACCCGAGCGAGTCGACGGCTGCCCTGTTCGACACGATCTCCGACTTCCGCCACGGCGAGGACACGATCGATTTCACCAGCATCGCCGGGCTCGACGCCAGCAACGGCATCGTGCAGTTCCAGGGCAACATCACCGGGACCGGCAACCTCACGCTGGAGGCACACAGCGTCGCCTATCTCGAAGCCGGCGACCATACCGAGTTGCTGGCCAACACGACGGACGCACCGGAGATCGTGACCGCGTTCGACACCAGCGCAGCGGACATGAGGATCGACCTGTTGGGCGTCAATCTCGGCCTCACCAGCGGCGACTTTCATCACCTGTGACAGCGCGGGCCGATGTTCGCTCCGACGTTGACCCCTTGCCACGCGCCATTGCGAGACGTCGAGGCGCCGCAGGGTCGAATGGTCCGACGTATCGCGGTGGCGCAACGGACCTGTCGGCGAAGCAGCAACTCCAGAAGCGGCAGGCAGCATGCTGGCCGACGGCAATCCCTTGGAAGACATCGCGCTCGTTGCCGCGAATGTTTACGAGGAATCTTCCATCAGCTACGACTGACGATCGTTGATGACGTGTTGCGCAAAGATTGTACGGTTCGGAAGAAGGTAGACGGTCGATTGCGCAAAGTGGACCTTGGCCTCCGTAGAAGGCACCGACGACGATCAGGAGGAAGAACGCCCATGGACACGAAGCCCGTTGCCGACGCGGCCACAGAACTCGATCTCGACGAGGCGGCCACGCGGCGGAGCGTGCTCCGTCGCGGGGCTGGCTTGGCCGTCACGCTTGCCGGCGCATCGCAGGGCCTTGCCGCTCCGGCCGTGGCCCGCGACACGATCAGCCTTCCGAAGGCGCCCAACATCGTCGTCCTGATGACCGACCAGGAACGCCATCACGTGCATTGGCCGGCGGGCTGGGCGGAAAAAAACCTTCCGGGGCTGCAGCGGCTCAAGCGCAATGGACTCTATTTCAATCGCGCCTATACCGCGGCATGCCAGTGCTCACCGTCGCGCGCGGTGATGACGACCGGTCACTTTTCGCCAATGAACCGGGTGACGCGGACATTCCTGTGGCCCGGTCTCGGCCATCAGGACCGCTTGCCGAGCATCGCCTCGCTGCTGAGCGCGAAAGCGGGCTACGAGGTGGTCTGGAAAGGCAAATGGCACCTGAGCTATGCAACCAACGCGGCGCCCGGGAATGGAGGCGAGGCGTGGACCGCGGCCGACATCGACGCCATGAAGAAGAATTTCGGCTGGTCGGACTGGAACCCACCCGATGCCGGCAACTCGATCGAGGAATGGGAAACGAACGTGTTCGGCCGCTACAACGGCATGGCTACGCTGGGCGGCGGCCACGCCGACAATGACGGGCGCTACATCAAGGGAGCCAACCCGGCGCACAAGGGCCAGACGCCGGGATTCGGTGAGAGCGTCATCGAGTTCCTGAAGCACCGCGCGCCCAGGCTCGGCAAGCCGTTCTGCCTGTTCGTCTCCCTGGTCAATCCGCACGACGTCTATGTCTATCCGACGTCCTGGAAAGCGGCCGGGTACGAGCGCGCCGACTTTGCCGACCTCGGCATCGACCTGCCACCGAACTATGCCGATGACCTTTCGAAGAAGCCGAGCGTCCAGCGAGCGGCGCGTGACGCCTTCAACAAGTTCGCTCCCCTCGACGGCACGCAGGCCGAGCGCGACTACGTCAATTTCTACGCCTATCTCAACAAGCTGGCCGACCAGAACATCGTCACCGTGCTCGACACGCTGGAAGAGGCCGGGCTGATGGCCAACACGATCGTCCTGCGCCTGGCCGATCATGGCGAAGGCGGCCTCTCCCACGGCATGCGCGAGAAGGCCTATACGGTCTACGAGGAGATGATCCACGTGCCGCTGATCGTCCACAATCCCGGCCTCTACCCCGAGCCGCTGCAGACCGACGCGTTCTACGATCACCTCGACCTGATGCCGACGATCCTGGACCTCGCCGGCGTCTCCAACCCCGAATCGTGGTCTCCAGGCAAGAGCATCGTGCCGATCATCCGGGACCCCACGAAATCCGTGAAGGACTCGACGATCTTCGCCTACGACGATGTCTTCTTCCTGCCGGCCGGCACTCCCGGCGGCCATATCCGTGCGATGCGCGAAGGCGATTGGACCTACGCCGTCTATTTCAGCCTGGACGGCAGCGGACTCGAATACGAGCTCTACAACCTCAAGGCCGACCCCGGGCAGATGCAGAATCTGCTGTACGGCGACCCCGCCCCGGACATCCGAAAGGAGTGGTCGCGCCTGCACGAGCGGCTCACGCGCCGCTTCATCGCCGCTGGCTACCTGCCCGACAGCTTCCAATGGCCGGTTGCGCCCACGAAGACCTGAGGCACGCCGATGTGATTCGTGCCGCAATGCAAGGGGATTGAGAATGGCCATACGGCGCATCGCAGTGGAAGAAGCCTTCGTGACGGCCGAGATCATGGCGCAATGGCAGGCCGTGCTCGCGGGCCCCGACGTCGAGCCCGGCTTCGCCAAGATGGGCGAATCCATCCTGGCGCAGACGCCTGCGAACAAGCCGCTGGATGACCGCCTGCTCGACATCGGTCCCGGCCGCATCGCGCACATGGATTCGATCGGCATCGACATGCATGTCCTGTCGCTCACCTCGCCGGGCGTGCAGGTGTTCGACGGGCCGCTGGCGACACGGCTCGCGGCAGACTCCAATGATGCGCTCGCGGCTGCCGTGAGAACCTATCCGACGCGGTTCGCGGGCCTTGCCGCAATCGCGCCGCAGGATCCGGCGACGGCGGCGCGGGAGATCGAGCGGGCCGCCCGGAAGCTCGGCCTCTGTGGCGTGATCATCAACTCCCACACCAAAGGCCAGTATCTCGACGCCGCCAGGTACAGGCCAATATTCGAGGCCGCCGAGGCGCTCGACATGCCGATCTACCTTCATCCGCGCGAGCCCGCGCCGTCGATGGTGACGCCCTATCTCGACTACGGCCTCTATTTCGCCGGCTGGGGCTTCGCTGCCGAGACCGGGCTGCATGCCATGCGCCTGATCATGTCGGGTACGTTCGATCGCTTTCCCAAGCTCAGGATCGTGCTCGGTCACATGGGCGAGGGCCTGCCATTCTGGCTTCAGCGCATCGACAATCGCTACTTGCTCGAAGTGAAGATCGGCGCTGTCGACAAGCTTCCCAGGCTGCCCAGCCAGTACTTTCTCGAGAATTTCGTCATCACCACCGCCGGCGTCACGTCGATGCCGGCGTTGCGGCTCTGCCTCGACGTGCTTGGAGTCGAGCGCATCTTGTTCGCCGCAGACTTTCCCTACGAAGATGACGCCGAGGCGGTGCGCTTCATGGACAGCGCGGCCGTGACCGAGGACGAACGCAAGCAGATCTACCAGACGAACGCCCAGCGGGTGTTCAAGCTGAAGGCATAGTTGGCTGAAAGCATAGTTGAGCGAGTCAACGGAACGGAGATCCCGCGACCAAGTCCTGCTCTGGGGTAAATGGCGCGCCCGAAGAGATTCGAACTCCTAACCTTCTGATCCGTAGCCAGAGATTCACAAATGGCCAAGTTATTGATCTTGCGAACTTGTTGGGCACCAGCGTCGCACGTTGCCGGCCACATTTTGCGCCAAAATCGGCCCTTTGTTGCACGTCGTGTAGAGGCTAGTCGAGGCGGCTACGGGTCGAAAGGCTACGGCGAAAGGATGTTCCAGAAAGACCCAGCTGCGCCAGCCCTGCAGGAAGGACGCCGCCAGGCCGCGTCGCGGCACAGAAATTCTGGATCTGATGGAACAACGCACCGATGGTCGTCGGCGACGGACAGTTGCTTGCCCAACTGTCGAAGATGGGATGCGAGTAGGAGCGATGGCTGCGGATCTTCTCGACCAATGAATCGAGTCTGCCGATCATGACGTTCCCTCC
>Ga0182792_1001442_pt1 | contig 19256 bp, 19 predicted proteins | sample Passage237B_FD_130497 | JGI IMG/M metagenome (GOLD analysis project Ga0182792, IMG submission 130497) | Cellulose adapted compost microbial communities from Newby Island Compost Facility, Milpitas, CA, USA - Passage2 37B (version 2) (version 2) ...
CGTCGCGCCCGAGGACCTCGGGATCGAGGGTGCGAGGACGACGCGCAGCTGACAGGGTGGGTCCCCTGTCGAGGAAGACGCCACCCACGTCCGCGACCCTGCGCCACTACTTCAAGCGCGCCTTCGCCCGAGGACGCCGAGCCGAACTCCGACCTGTGGGCTCGCGAGGACGAGTCGGCCGAGTACGTGCGCGGGCTGCTCGCCACGGCTGCGGCCGAGGTGGACGCGGCGCTCGTCGAGCTGCCTCTCGACGCCCCTGCGAACGTGCCCTGGTGGGCCGAGCACGGCGAGACGACCTTCGAGGTCGTCGCGATCCACCTGCTCGCCGAGGTGCACCGGCACGCGGGCCACGCGGACCTCGTGCGCGAGCTCGTCGACGGGAGGGCCGGCCTGCTGCCCAGCGTCTCGAACCTCCCGGACGCGCGCGACGGCGCCGACGAGGCCTGGTGGGCCGCCTACCGCGAGCGCCTGCAGTCCATCGCCGACAGCTTCCGCTGAACGCGGCCCCTGTTCGGCCTGCAGGTCAGGTGACGAGTCCCTCCGCCTCGCTCGCCGAGAGGTGCTCCCCGGCGTCGATCACCTGACGGATCGCCGTCGCGGTCGCGAGCAGGTCGCTGTGGCTCACGTACGGCGCCGCGACGCCGAGGCGCACGATCCCCGGGTCCCGGTAGTCGCCGACGACGCCGCGCGCGGCGAGCGCCCGCACGAGCCCGAAGCCCTGCTCGAAGCGCACGCTCACCTGAGAGCCACGCCGCTCGGCCTCGCGCGGCGTCACGGCCTCGAGCTCAGGGACGAGCGCCTCGAGGCAGTCCAGGAGGAAGCCCGTGAGCGAGAGCGAGCGCTCGCGCAGGGCCTCGATCTCGACGCCCTCGAACACGCCCAGGGCCGCCTCGAGGGCGAGGAGCGAGACGATCGGCGGCGTGCTGATGCGCGCGCGGTCGATCCCCGGCGCGAAGGCGTGCTCGGGGCTCATCGCGAAGGGCGCCGCGTGCCCGTGCCAGCCCCGCACCGCGGGCTCGAAGGCCTCGTGGAGCCGCTCGGCGACATAGATGAAGCCCGGCGCCCCGGGACCGCCGTTGAGGTACTTGTAGCCGCAGCCCACCGCGAGGTCGACGCCGGCCTCGTCGAGCCCCACCGGCAGGGCGCCGGCCGAGTGGCACAGGTCCCAGGCCGCGAGCGCGCCGTGCTCGTGGGCGGCCGCCGTGAGTCCCGGCAGGTCCCAGAGCTCGCCCGTGCGGTAGTCGACGTGCGAGAGCGCGAGGAGCGCGAGCTCCTCACCGTGCTCGTCGAGGGCCGCGGGGACCTCGGGCGGCGAGGCGAGCACGACGCGCCAGCCGACGTCGGCCGCGGCTCCCTCGAGCGCGTAGAGGTCCGTCGGGAAGGAGCCCGGGTCCGTGATCACGACCCCGCGCCCCGGCCGCATCCTCGCCGCGGCGCGGAAGACCTGGAAGAGGTTGACCGTCGTCGGCGCGCCGGCGACCACCTGGCCGGGTGCGGCGCCGACGAGTCGCCCCACGAGGTCCCCGACCCGCCGTGGCGCGTCCCACCAGCCGAAGCGGTTCCACGAGGCCACGAGGTTCTCGCCCCACTGCCGGCGCACGACGTGCTCGACCACCGAGGGCACGGCGCGGGGGAGAGCACCGAGGGAGTTGCCCGCGAGGTAGACGGTCTCGGGCGGCAACTCGAAGAGCTCGCGCAGGTCCGTCGCGGCGAAGGAATGGTCGAGCGCGGCGGCCCGCGCACCGAGGGCGTCGAGGGGCGAGGTCATGCGCCCAGGCTAGGGACTCAGTGCAGGGGAGGAGCGAGCTGGGCGCGGGGCGTGTCGGGCGGTCGACGCAGCACGCGCCACACGAGCCCGGCGACGAGGAGCCCGACGCCCACGAGGCCGAGGATCACCGCGAGGAAGATCCCGGCCACCCCGCCGAAGATCGAGGCCACGGGGGCCTCCGGCACGGTCACGTCCGCGAGCCAGACCTCGGCGTCCGGGCTCGACGGGCGAGGCACCTGGATCACGTGCACGCCGCTGCTCGTGGCGACCAGGTCGGCGACCGCGCGGGCCGTCGTCGAACCGACAGTGGTCTCGCTCGCGAGGGCGGTGTGCGCGACGGCCGAGGCGGAGCCGTCCGGCGCGAGGACCGTGATCTCGCCCCCGAGGCTCGGGCGCTGGTTCTCGGGAGCGACGAGGAAGAAGGAGTAGTCCTCCCCGCCGTCCAGCTCGAGCTCCGTCGTCCCGGGAGTGTCGAGCACCGCGACGACCTTGTCGCCGGGCTCGCCGGAGAGGGTCAGGATGCCCAGGGGGATCACCTCGACCATCGCGCGCGCCCCGAGCACGCCCGCGCCGAGGGCCCCGAGAAGGCTCAGGATCCCGAGCACGACGAGGACCGTCGGCCCCGCGCCGCGCTTCGGCCGTTCGCCGGCGCCTGGGCCGTAGCCGGTTCCCCCGTACTCGCTCACAGGACTCACCCTAGGGGAGCGCGCGAGCGACGAGGGCAAGCCGCGCGGCCTTGTAGCATTCCCCGACGTGGATCCTGCTCCCGTCGTCGGCGTGCTCGCCCTCCAGGGCGACGTGCGCGAGCACCTCGCGGCCCTCGAGGCCGCCGGCGCCCGCGCGATCCCCGTGCGCCGTCTCGCCGAGCTCGAGTCTGTCGACGGGATCGTCCTGCCGGGCGGCGAGTCGACCACGATCGACAAGCTCCTGCACATCTTCGAGCTCTTCGAGCCCTTGCGTGCGCGCCTCGCCGAGGGCCTGCCCGCCTACGGCTCGTGCGCGGGCATGATCCTGCTCGCCCAGCGCATCGAGGACGGCATCGAGGGCCAGCAGTCCCTCGGGGCGCTCGACGTCACGGTGCGCCGCAACGCCTTCGGTCGCCAGGTCGACTCCTTCGAGACGGACCTGAGCCTCGAAGGCGTCGAGGACTCGGGGGAGCGCCCCGTGCACGCGGTGTTCATCCGCGCGCCCTGGGTCGAGGAGGTCGGTCCGGGGGTGCAGGTGCTCGCGACCGTCGAGGGCGGCCCGGCCGCCGGTAGGATCGTCGCGGTGCGCGAGGGGGACGTCATCGCGACGTCCTTCCACCCCGAGATCTCGGGGGACCACCGCGTCCACCGCATGTTCGTCCAGATCGTCGTCGACCGTCTGAAGGGTTAGTGCATGTCCGGTCACTCCAAGTGGGCCACCACCAAGCACAAGAAGGCGGTCATCGACGCGCGGCGCGGCAAGCTCTTCGCGAAGCTGATCAAGAACATCGAGGTCGCCGCGCGCACCGGTGGCGGTGACCCCGCGGGCAACCCGACGCTCTTCGACGCCATCCAGAAGGCCAAGAAGTCCTCGGTCCCCAACGACAACATCGACCGCGCCGTCAAGCGCGGGTCCGGCCAGGAGGCCGGAGGGGCGGACTACCAGACCGTCATGTACGAGGGCTACGCGCCGGGCGGCATCGCGGTGCTCGTCGAGTGCCTCACGGACAACCGCAACCGCGCCGCGGCGGACGTGCGCGTGGCCTTCACGCGCAACGGCGGCCAGATGGCCGACCCCGGCTCGGTCTCGTACCTCTTCTCCCGCAAGGGCGTCATCATCGTCCCGGGCGAGAACACCGACGAGGACGCGGTCATGGAGGCCGTCCTCGAGGCGGGCGCCCTCGAGGTCAACGACCTCGACGGCTCCTTCGAGGTGCTGTGCGAGGCCACGGACCTCGTGGCCGTGCGCACCGCGCTGCAGGAGGCCGGGATCGACTACGACTCCGCGGACGTCGTCTTCTGGCCCGCGACGCAGATCGAGGTCGACGAGGAGGGCGCCCGCAAGATCCTGCGCCTCATCGACGCCCTCGAGGACAGCGACGACGTGCAGAACGTCTACGCGAACTTCGACGCGAGCGACGAGGTCATGGCGGCCCTCGAGGCCGAGTGACCTTCCCGGCCGACGAGAGGTGAGCGCGTGCGGGTGCTGGGGGTCGACCCGGGCCTGACCCGGTGCGGCGTCGGCGTCGTCGAGGCGACCGGCCCCCGCAAGGTCGTGCACGTCGCCTCGGGCGTGATCCAGAGCAGCGCCGAGGACGAGGTCGACCAGCGGCTGCTCGTCGTGGCCACGGCCCTCGACGAGTGGCTCGAGGAGCACGTGCCCGACGTCGTGGCGGTCGAGCAGGTCTTCGCCCAGGCGAACGTGCGCACCGTGGTCGGGACCGCGCAGGTCGCGGGCCTTGCGATGCTCGCCGCCGCGCGGCACCGGATCCCCGTGGCCAGCCACACTCCCTCGGAGGTCAAGGCAGCGGTGACGGGCTCGGGGCGCGCGGACAAGGCCCAGGTCCAGCTCATGGTGCGCAAGCTCCTCGGCATCGAGGCCCCGATCAGGCCTGTGGACGTCTCGGACGCCCTGGCCCTCGCGATCTGCCACGCGTGGCGCCCCGCGGGCGCCCTTGCCGCTCCGCGCCGGCCGCGCCAGTCGATGACCGCTGCGCAGCTCGCATGGGCCCAGGCCGAGCAGGCGGCGCGTCGCGGCCGGTGAGCGCGCAGCGGCTGCTAGGTTGGCTCGCGTAGAACACCTGTACGGAGGTCACGCATGATCGCCTCGCTGCGCGGCACGGTCCTTGCCGTGCGTCTCGACTCGGCCGTGGTCGAGCTCGGGGGCGTGGGGATGCTCGTCCACGCGACGCCCTCGACGCTCGCCACGCTGCGCGTGGGCACCGAGGCCTCTCTCGCGACGAGCCTCGTGGTGCGCGAGGACTCCCTGACCCTCTACGGCTTCGCAGGGACCGACGAGCGCGACGCCTTCGAGATCCTGCAGACCGTCTCCGGGGTGGGGCCGCGCCTCGCCCTCGCGATGCTCGCGGTGCACACGCCTGACGGGCTACGCCGGGCGGTCGCCTCGGAGGACCTCGCGGCGCTCAAGCGCGTCCCGGGCATCGGCCACAAGGGGGCCCAGCGCATCGTGCTCGAGCTCGGCGACCGGCTCGGTCCCGCTCTCGGCGGCGCGGGCGAGCCCCTCGTCCCGGTCTCGGCGGACCGTCGCGGCGACGTCGTCGAGGCCCTCGAGGGCCTCGGCTGGAACAACCGCGCGGCGCAGGACGCCGTCGCGGCCGTGCTCGAGGGCTCGGGGGACGAGCCCGTGGGTGCCGAGGACGTCGCGGGCGTGCTGCGCGCCGCACTGCGCCACCTGGGGGCCTCGCGTGGCTGAGGCCTTCGAGGAGCCGATCACCACCGAGAGGCTCGTGGACCCGGGAGCCGACGAGCTCGAGCGCGCGGCCGAGGCCGCCCTGCGCCCGCGCCGCCTCGAGGAGTTCGTGGGCCAGCGCACGGTGCGCGAGCAGCTCGCCCTGGTGCTCGACGCTGCTCGAGCGCGCGGGCGCGCCCCCGACCACGTGCTGCTCGCGGGCCCTCCGGGACTGGGCAAGACGACCCTCGCGATGATCGTGGCCGCCGAGCTCGGTGCCTCGCTGCGCGTGACCTCGGGCCCCGCGATCCAGCACGCGGGAGACCTCGCGGCGGTGCTCTCCTCCCTCGAGGAGGGCGAGGTCCTCTTCATCGACGAGATCCACCGCCTCGCGCGCCCCGCCGAGGAGCTGCTGTACGTCGCGATGGAGGACTTCCGCGTCGACGTCGTCGTCGGCAAGGGGGCGGGGGCGAGCGCGATCCCGCTGAGCCTGCCGCCCTTCACCGTCGTCGGCGCCACGACGCGTGCGGGCCTGCTCCCCGCTCCGCTGCGCGACCGCTTCGGGTTCACGGGCCACCTCGACTTCTACGCCGACGACGAGCTCGAGCAGGTGCTCGCGCGCTCGGCCCGGCTCCTGGGGGTCGAGCTCGAGGCCGAGGCCGCGGGGGAGATCGCGAGCCGCTCGCGCGGCACGCCCCGCATCGCCAACCGCCTGCTGCGCCGCGTGCGCGACTGGGCCGAGGTGCGAGGCACCGGCAAGGGCGACCTCGAGGCCGCGCGCGCCGCGCTTGAGGTCTATGAGGTGGACGAGCGCGGGCTCGACCGCCTCGACCGCGCCGTGCTGCGCGCGCTGTGCGAGCGCTTCGGCGGGGGACCGGTCGGTCTGTCGACCCTGGCGGTCACCGTGGGCGAGGAGCCGGAGACCGTCGAGACCGTCGCGGAGCCCTTCCTCGTGCGCGAGGGGCTGCTCGGCAGGGCCCCGCGCGGGCGCGTCGCCACCCCGGCGGCCTGGGCGCACCTGGGTCTGCAGGCTCCCCGGGACCCGAACACCTTGTTCGGCTGAGGCGCGGCGTTAGGGGCAGGGGCCTCGATGCGCCTAGACTTCCCCGGAATCTGTTCGACACCTCTGGAGACTCCCCACCGTGGACCCCTTCCTGATCATTCTCTTCGTCGCGCTGCTCGGCTTCATGTACTTCTCCTCGCGGAAGGCTCGCCGGCAGCAGCAGGAGCGGGCCCAGTTCCAGTCCGAGCTCGCCCCGGGCCAGCTGGTCATCACGACCGCCGGGCTCGTCGGGACCGTCGTGCACGTCGAGGGTGACGTCGTGACGCTCGAGCACGCGCCCGGATCGGTGACGACCTGGGTCCGTTCGGTCATCGTTCGACCGTACGAGCCCATCGTCGAGGAGCCCGAGGAGAGCGCGGAGGTCACCGAGGACGTCGTCACCGACGACGACGGCCCCTCGACCCCCGGCCTGATCGACAAGCCCTGATCCCGGTACCCACCGGATCTTTCGAAGGACGACACCTTGGCAACCCCCACCCGCGGATACCGCCCTGTGCGGACGCTCATCACGCTCGGCGCGGCCACCGTCGCCATGTTCGCCGCGATCTTCGCCGGCGTGACCTGGTCGGACGCGACCTGGGCCCCGAAGCTCGCTCTCGACCTCGAGGGTGGCACGCAGCTCATCCTCACGCCGGTCACCGAGACCGACGAGGCCGTCACGCCCGAGGTCATCAACCAGGCGATCGCGATCATCCGCCAGCGCGTCGACGCCTCGGGCGTCGCGGAGGCGGAGATCTCGAGCCAGGGTGGCGGCAACATCGTCGTGGGCCTGCCGGGCGAGCCTGACGAGGCCACTCTCGACCTCGTGCGCACCCCGGCGGTCATGGACTTCCGCTCGGTGCTCGTCGTCGACTACGGCATGCCCGCCCCGGACGAGGAGCAGGGCGTCGAGGGACTGCCCACCGACGCCGAGCTCGAGCCCGAGAGCCTCGGCTACAGCGACCTCGGGTGGATCACCCAGGAGGTCCAGCGCGACTTCAACACCCTCGACTGCACGGACCCGAACACGATGCTCGAGCGCGACCCCGCGCCTGCGGACCGGGCGATGGTCACGTGCGACTCGACGGGCCTGTTCAAGTACATCCTCGGCCCCATCGAGATCTCCGGCACGCACATCGCGACGGCCTCCTCGGGCCTCGCGACCACCGCGCAGGGCGTCTCGACGGGCCAGTGGGCGGTCAACCTCGAGTTCGACGGCGAGGGCTCGGCGAAGTTTCGCGAGACCACGACGCGCATCCGCCAGCTCCCCTCGCCGCAGAACCAGTTCGCGGTCGTGCTCGACGAGGTCGTCATCACGGCACCCTCGGTCGAGGTGATCATCCCGAACGGCGAGGCGCAGATCACCGGTGACTTCACGCGCATCGAGGCGGCCTCGCTCGCCCAGCAGCTCTCCTTCGGTGCGCTCCCGCTGCGCTTCGAGGTGCAGAGCGAGCAGCAGGTCTCCGCGACCCTCGGCTCCGAGCAGCTCCAGCGTGGGCTCCTCGCGGGCGGGCTCGGCCTCCTGCTCGTGGTCATCTACTCGCTCTTCCAGTACCGCGCCCTCGGCCTCGTGACGGTTGGCTCGCTCGTCGTCGCGACCATCCTGACCTACGGGGTCATCACGGTGCTCTCGTGGACGCAGGGCTACCGGCTCTCGCTGCCTGGCGTCGCGGGACTGATCGTCGCGATCGGTATCACGGCAGACTCCTTCATCGTCTACTTCGAACGCATCAGGGACGAGCTGCGCGACGGGCGAACCCTCCCGGCCGCGGTCGAGAAGGGCTGGGCGCGAGCCAAGCGCACGATCCTCGCCTCGGACGCCGTGAACTTCCTCGCGGCCGTCGTGCTCTACTCGCTCGCCGTCGGCGGCGTGCGAGGCTTCGCCTTCACGCTCGGACTGACGACGCTCATCGACCTGCTCATCGTCTTCCTCTTCACGCACCCGGTCATGGTGCTGCTGGCGAAGACGAAGTTCTTCGGCCAGGGTCACCCGCTCTCGGGCCTCGACCCGCGCCGTCTCGGCGTCGGCGGGACCCGCTACGTGGGCCGCGGCAAGGTCGTCCAGGCGGGCGAGCGCGCCTCGAAGGCCGAGGAGGAGGCCGAGCCCGCCGAGGAGGCCCCGGCAGCGCCGGTCCCGGCCTTCGGCGGGGGCACCCCCACCATGACCATCGCCGAGCGGCGCGCAGCCGCGAAGGCTGCCGCTGAGCAGAACGAGGGGAACGAGTCCTGATGGCCGTCAACTTCGCCCAGTGGGGCAACGACCTCTACCTCGGCCGGCGCTCCTACGACATCGTCGGCAAGCGCAAGGTCTGGTTCGCGGTCACGGGGATCCTGATCCTCCTCTCCGGCCTCGTGCTCGGGTTCAAGGGTCTCGAGCCGGGCATCGAGTTCCGTGGCGGCTCGGAGTTCACCGTCTCGAGCCCCGCGGACACCTCCCAGCAGACGGCGATCGACACCGTCACGGCCATCGCTCCGACCGAGGAGGTCCGGGTCTCGACCGTCGGTGGCAGCTCGCTGCGCATCCAGACCTCGCAGCTCACGAACGAGCAGGTCGAGGAGGTGCGCCTCGCCCTCGCCGCGGCCTACAAGGTCGAGCCGAACGCCGTCGCGAGCGCCTTCATCGGCCCGACCTGGGGTCAGGACGTCTCGAGCAAGGCGATCCGCGGAGTCGTGGTCTTCCTCGCGCTCGTGTCCGTGGTCATGTCGCTGTACTTCCGCACCTGGCGCATGGCCGTCGCGGCGGTCATCGCGCTGCTGTGCGACCTTGCGATCACCGTGGGCGTGTACGCCGCGGTCGGCTTCGAGGTCACCCCGGCCACCGTGATCGGCTTCATGACGATCCTCGCGTACTCGATCTACGACACCGTCGTCGTCTTCGACAAGGTCCGGGAGAACACGCGCGGCATCACCGACCAGTCCCGCTCGACCTACGGCGAGATGGCCAACCTCGCCGTCAACCAGACCCTCGTGCGCTCGATCAACACCTCGGTCGTGGCGCTCCTGCCGGTCGGCGCGATCCTCTTCGTCGGTGCCTTCCTGCTCGGCGCGGGCACGCTGCGCGACATCGCGCTCTCGCTCTTCGTGGGCATGACGGTCGGCGCCTTCTCCTCGATCTTCCTCGCCACGCCCCTCGAGGTGTTCTTCCAGGAGCGCGGCAAGGTCATCAAGGAGCACACGGACAGGGTGCTCGAGGCGCGACGCAAGCTGGTCGAGGAGTCGGGGCTCGAGCCCGACGCCGCGCTCATCGCCGCTGCGGGGGCGGGCGTCGGCGCGCGTCGCCAGCTCCAGCCGGGGCACCACCTCGGCCACGCGGCGCAGCCCAAGCGGAAGAAGCGCTGAGGCCCAGGTGTCCTTCGACGAGGTCTCGAGCGCTGCCCTCGCAGCGCGCGCGGCGGAGCTCATCCGCGACGTCCCGGACTACCCGAGCAAGGGCGTGGTCTTCAAGGACATCACGCCCTTGCTCGCCGACGGCGAGGCCCTGGCCCTCGTGGTCGACTACCTCGGCTCGCGCGTAGAGGGCCCCGTGGACCTCGTGGTGGGCATGGAGGCGCGCGGCTTCATCCTCGGCGCCCCTGTCGCGACGCGGCTCGGTGCGGGCTTCGTGCCGGTGCGCAAGGCCGGCAAGCTGCCCGGCCCCACGATCTCGGCCTCCTTCGACCTCGAGTACGGCTCGGCCACGGTCGAGGTGCACCCCGAGACGATCACCCCGGGGGCTCGGGTGCTCGTGGTCGACGACGTGCTCGCGACGGGCGGCACCGCGGCGGCGACCGTGAAGCTCGTCGAGGAGGCGGGCGGCGTCGTCGTCGGCCTGTCCTTCCTGATGGAGCTGGAATTCCTGCAGGGCCGCCGGGCGTTGGACGGGTATCGGGTCGAGGCCTTGCTCCCCGTCGCATACGTAGACTGAGGAGCTCAGGTCCGGGGAGGTGAGGCGCTCATGAGTGACGAGACTCGCGCCGGCGCGCCCGCCACGACCGAGGAACCTCTCCCGAGCTCCTCGTTGTCCGCGCGGTCCGTCCGATCGCGCCTCGCGAGGCTCTCGAGCCGCAGCTCGAGCCCGACGGCGCCTACCCTCGAGCCCCTGCTCGTCGCGATCCGCGCCAACCACCCGCGCGCGGACCTCTCGCTCGTCGAGCGCGCCTTCGAGGTGGCCGACCGTGCCCACCGCGGGCAGAAGCGCAAGAGCGGCGACCCGTACATCACGCACCCCGTCGCCGTCGCGACGATCCTCGCCGAGCTGGGCATGACGGCTCCGACCCTCGCGGCTGCGCTCCTGCACGACACCGTCGAGGACACCGAGTACTCGCTCGAGGACCTCACGCGGGACTTCGGCGAGGAGATCGCCATGCTCGTGGACGGCGTCACCAAGCTCGACAAGGTCACCTACGGGGACGCCGCGCAGGCCGAGACCGTGCGCAAGATGGTCGTCGCGATGGCGCGAGACATCCGCGTGCTCGTCATCAAGCTTGCCGACCGCCTGCACAACGCGCGCACCTGGCGCTTCGTCTCCGCCGAGTCCGCGGCGCGCAAGGCGCGCGAGACCATCGAGATCTACGCCCCCCTGGCTCACCGCCTCGGTATGAACACCATCAAGTGGGAGCTCGAGGACCTCTCCTTCGCGACGCTCTACCCGAAGGTCTACGAGGAGATCGTGCGCCTCGTGGCCGAGCGGGCCCCCGCGCGCGAGGAGTACCTCGCCGTCGTGCGCGAGCAGGTGAGCGCGGACCTGCGGGCCGCGAAGATCAAGGCGACCGTCACCGGCCGCCCGAAGCACTACTACTCGATCTACCAGAAGATGATCGTGCGCGGCCGCGACTTCGCGGACATCTACGACCTCGTGGGCGTGCGCGTGCTCGTCGACTCCGTGCGGGACTGCTACGGCGCCCTGGGCGCCCTGCACGCGCGATGGAACCCGGTCCCCGGCCGGTTCAAGGACTACATCGCGATGCCCAAGTTCAACCTCTACCAGTCCCTGCACACCACGGTGATCGGGCCCGGCGGCAAGCCCGTCGAGATCCAGATCCGCTCGCACGAGATGCACCGACGCGCGGAGTACGGCGTCGCGGCGCACTGGAAGTACAAGGAGACCGCCAAGGGCTCGGCGACGAGCAAGGACGAGACCGCGGAGATGCCGTGGCTGCGCCAGCTCGTGGACTGGCAGCGCGAGACGGCGGACCCGGGGGAGGTCCTCGACTCGCTGCGCTTCGAGATCGCCGGCGCCGAGGTCTACGTCTTCACGCCCAAGGGCGAGGTCGTGGCCCTGCCCGCCGGCTCGACGCCTGTCGACTTCGCCTACGCGGTGCACACCGAGGTGGGCCATCGCACGATGGGCGCGCGCGTCAACGGGCGCCTCATCCCGCTCGACTCCCAGCTCGAGAACGGCGACACCGTCGAGGTCCTGACCTCGAAGTCGGAGACGGCCGGCCCGAGCCACGACTGGCTGACCTTCGTCAAGAGCCCTCGCGCGCGCAACAAGATCCGCCAGTGGTTCTCCAAGGAGCGCCGCGAGGAGGCCGTCGAGCAGGGCAAGGACGCGATCGCCAAGGCGATGCGCAAGCAGAACCTGCCGATCCAGCGCATGGCCTCGCACGAGTCCCTGCTCGCCGTGGCCACCGAGCTGCGCTACCCCGACGTGTCCGCCCTCTACGCCGCGATCGGCGAGGGGCAGATCTCCGCGGCGAGCGTCGTCCAGAAGCTCGTCCACTCGCTCGGCGGGGAGCAGGGGGCCGAGGAGGACCTCGCCGAGACGGCCCGTCCCGGCCGCGACTCGCGCCGGGTGCGCACGGGCGACCCGGGCGTCATCGTCAAGGGCGTCGAGGACATCTGGGTCAAGCTCGCGAAGTGCTGCACCCCGGTCCCGGGCGACGAGATCATCGGCTTCATCACGCGTTCTCAGGGCGTGAGCGTGCACCGCACCGACTGCACCAACGTCGAGGGGCTGCGCGCCGAGCCCGAGCGCATCGTCGAGGTCGAGTGGACCCAAGGGAGCGCGACGCTCTTCCTCGTGCAGATCCAGGTCGAGGCCCTCGACCGCTCACGCCTGCTCTCGGACGTCACGCGCGTGCTCTCCGACCACCACGTGAACATCCTCTCCGGCTCGGTCTCGACCTCGAACGACCGCGTGGCGATCTCGCGCTTCGTCTTCGAGATGGCCGAGCCCTCGCACCTGCAGCAGCTGCTCGCCGCGGTGCGGCGCATCGACGGCGTCTTCGACGCCTACCGCATCACGGGATCGCGGGCCGACGGCGCGAACCGCGTCCAGACGCGTTCGTGAGAGGCCCTCTCGCCTGAGAGGCGCTCGCGCCTGAGCGACCTGCGGTGCGATCCGCAGCCTCCGTCGAGCGCGAGCGTCTTGGCCTCGCGGGCGCCTCCGGGACTCGGCGCACGGGCCCAGGGACGACGACGGCGCGGACGGGAAGTCCCGCCCGCGCCGTCTGTTCGTGCTCAGGACTCGGCAGCAGCCTTCTGGATCTGCTCGAGCCAGGACCGCCGAGCGTCGAGGGCGGCCTTCGCCTCGGCGATCTTCTTCTTGTCGCCCTGGGCCTCGGCCTGCGCGAGCTCAGCCTCGAGGTTCGCGATCGCGGCCTCGAGCTGCGCCGCAGCGCCCTCGGCGCGCGCCTTGGTCTCGGGGTTCGAGCGCCGCCACTCGGCCTGCTCGGCGTCGCGCACGGCCTGCTCGACGGCCCGCATGCGGCCCTCGACGCGCTGGACGTCCGCGCGCGGGACCTTGCCCGCGGCGTCCCAGCGGTCCTGCAGCTGGCGCAGCGAGGTCTTCGCGGCCTGCAGGTCCTTGACGGGGACGAGCTTCTCGGCCTCGGTGAGGATCTGCTCCTTGACCGCGAGGTTCGCCCGGTACTCCTCGTCCGTCGCGGCGTTCGCGGCGTCGCGGGCGGCGAAAAAGGCGTCCTGCGCCGCACGGAAGCGGGCCCAGAGGGCGTCGTCGTCCTTGCGGCTCGCGCGCCCTGCCGCCTTCCAGCGGTTCATGAGCTCGCGATAGGCGCCCGTCGTCGGACCCCACTCGGTGCTCGAGGAGAGCTTCTCCGCCTCGGCGACGATCTCCTCCTTGGCGCGCTTGGCCGCGGAGTTGCGCGACTCGAGCTCGGCGAAGTAGTGCCGGCGGTTGCGGTCGAAGGTCGTGCGTGCGGCGGAGAACCGCTTCCAGAGGGCGTCCTCGGCCGCGCGGTCGATGCGCGGACCGGCCTGCTGGGCGGCCTTCCAGCGGTCGAGGAGCTCGCGGAGCGCCTCGCCCGACTGCTTCCACTGCGTGCGCTCGGGGTCGCGCGCGGCGATCGCCTCGGCCTCCTCGATGATCGCCGTGCGCGCGGCGAGGGCCTCGGCCTTCGCGGCGGCGCGCGCGGCCTCGGCAGCGGCCCGGCGCTCGGCGGCGACCGAACGCAGGGCCTCGAGGCGAGCGCGCAGTCCGTCGAGGTCACCCACGGCGGAGGGCTCGGCCGTCTCCTCCGAGAGCTTCTCGAGGGTCTGGTCGATCTCCTTGACGGACAGGTCCGTCGCGCCGAGGCGGGCCTCGAAGAGCGTCACCTTGGCGTTGAGGTCGAGGTAGCGACGCACGTAGAAGGCGAGGGCCTCCTCGGCGCTCGCCTCGGGCATCTGCCCGACGACGCGCTCGCCCGCGGACTCGGTCACGTAGACCGTGCCGTCCGCGTCCACCCGGCCGAAGCCCGCGGCGCGCGCAGCCTCGGCGGAGTCGTCAGGGACGACGACGGGGACCGGGGTGCTCGCCGGAGCAGCGGCCTTGGCCGCGGCCGCGGGACGCGGGCGGGGGAGCATCGAGGGCTTGGGGATCGACGAAGGCTTCGGGGCCGGGGAGGGGACGGCCTTCGGTGCCGGGGCAGCGTCGGCGGGAGCCTCGTCGGCAGGAGCCTCGTCGGAAGGAGCCTCGTCGTCGTCGGCAGGAGCCTCGTCGGCGGCGGCGTCCTCGGCGGGGGCAGCAGCCTCCTCAGCGGTGTCCGTGACAGTCCCCTCGGCAGGCGCGGCGGCCTCGGCCTCGGCGGGGCTCTCCTGCTCGGCGGCGGGCTCCTCGCTCGCGGAAGCCTCGTCGACGACCTCCTGCGTCGAGGTCACCTCCTGGCTCGCCTCGAGCTCGACGAGCTCCTCGGTCGTGCTGGCAGCGTGCTCTTCGGTTCCTGGCGTCTCGGTCACTGGACCTGCACCCCTTCGATGATGACGTCCGACGCGGGGGCCACTCCGTCTGCCCCGTTGCCCTCGTCGGCGATGGCCTTCACGACGTCAAGACCTGACGTGATCCGGCCAAACACGGTGTACCCGCCCGCGGAGTCGGACGGGATCTGGGACTCCTCGTACACGAGGAAGAACTGCGAACCCATGGAGAAGGCGTCGCCGCCCACGCGAGCCATGGCGATGGTGCCTGCCGGGTAGACGTCGTCGGCGGGCGCGTTCTCGACAGGACCGAAGCGGTAGCCCGGGCCGCCCGTGCCGGTGCCCGTGGGGTCACCGCACTGCAGCACGAAGATGCCCGCGGTCACGAGCCGGTGGCACGAGGTGGAGTCGAAGAAGCCGTCCCGGGCGAGCGAGACGAAGCTTGCGACGGCCTGCGGGGCCAGCGCCCCGTCGAGCTCGACGGCGATGTCCCCACGGTTCGTGGCGATCGTGCCCGTCCACGAGCGGCCCTCGGCGAGCTCGGGCGAGGGAACCAGGGCGGCCGTCGTCTGCGGGGACTCGGGCTGCTTGCCCGGAAGGCTCGTCGCGACGGCGGCCGAGATGCCGAGGGTCACCACGAGGGCGCCGACGACGACGAAGGCGACGTTCCGACGACGACGATGCCGCTGCTCCCGCGCCGCGCGAGCCGCCTGGTACTTCGCATAGCGGCGACGCGCGGCCTCGCGCTCGCGCTTGCTCGAAGCCAACGGTGCTCCTTCGGGTCGCGGGCACGGCACTGCCGCTCCGCAGGTCGGATGTCCGTGCACAGTCTAGGCAACCGGCCACCACAGAAAACCTCCAGGGGCCCCTCCCAGGTCACGGTCCGGTATCGGTCCGCGGCTCGATACCCTGGGACGGTGCTCGTCCTGACGCTCGTGGCCCCGGTGTTCGCCACCAACTGCTACGTCGTCGCGCCCGCGGCGAAGGGGCCGTGCTTCGTCGTCGACGCCGGTGCGGGCGTGGCCCAGGACGTCGAGGACGCGCTCGCCGAGCACGAGCTCGAGCCGGTCGCGGTGCTCGCGACGCACGGCCACGTCGACCACACCTGGGACGCCGCTCGGCTCTGCGAGCGCTTCGACGTGCCCTTCCGGGTGCACGCCGCGGACGCGTACCGGATCTCCGACCCCTTCGGGACCCTCGGCGGCGGACGCCTCGTCGCTGCCCTCGAGCAGATGGGCCTCGAGCTGGGCGACTACCGCGAGCCGGCTCGCATCGAGCCGGTCGAGACCGAGCACCGCGGCTCGGCGCGCCTGGACCTCGCCGAGCTGCCCGTGACCTGGCTGCACGCCCCGGGCCACACCGAGGGCGCAAGCCTCGTGAGCGTGCCGCGCGCGCCCTCCTCGGCCTCGCGCCTCCCGCTCGGCGAGGGTATGGGCCGAGAGCACCCCTCGCGCACGGTCTTCTCCGGCGACGTGCTCTTCGCGGGCACGATCGGCCGTACCGACCTGCCCGGCGGGGACCATGCCGAGATGACCCGCAGCCTCGTCGAGCCCGTGGGCTCCCTCCCGCACGACGCCCTCGTGCTACCGGGCCACGGCCCCGCGACCACGATCGAGCTCGAGCTCCGCCGCAACCCGTTCCTCAGCTCGCGCTGACCCCTGCGCGACTCCACCTGGAAGGATCAGGCCCCATGGCCCGCCCCACCCCGCTGTCCGGCTTCCCCGAGTGGCTCCCCGAGGGCCGCGTCGTCGAGCAGGCCGTGCTCGACACGCTGCGCCGCACCTTCGAGCTGCACGGCTTCGCGGGGATCGAGACGCGCGCCGTCGAGCCCCTCGACCAGCTCCTGCGCAAGGGGGAGACCTCGAAGGAGGTCTACGTCCTGCGTCGCCTGCAGGCCGAGGACGAGGGCGCAGACTCCGGGCTCGGCCTGCACTTCGACCTCACCGTGCCCTTCGCGCGCTACGTGCTCGAGCACTCGGGCAAGCTGCACTTCCCCTTCCGCCGCTATCAGATCCAGAAGGTCTGGCGCGGGGAACGGCCCCAGGACGGGCGCTTCCGCGAGTTCTACCAGGCGGACATCGACGTCGTGGGCGACGGAGAGCTTGCCTTCCACCACGAGGTCGAGGTGGCCGTCGTCGTCGCTGCGGGCTTCGCTGCCCTCGGCGAGCTCGGGGTGCCCTCCGCGCGCCTGCTCGTGAACAACCGGGCCCTCGCCGAGGGCCTGTACCGGGGCCTCGGTCTCGAGGACGTCGAGGCCGTGCTGCGCTGCATCGACAAGCTCGCGAAGATCGGCCCGGAGGCCACCGCCGAGCTGCTTGGCACGGAGGCGGGAGCGAGCGCCGAGCAGGCTGCTGCGTGCCTCGAGCTCGCAGGCATCTCCGCGGGCGAGGGCGCTGCGCTGCGCTCCGCCGTCGAGGAGGTCGCGGCTCGTCGCGGCATCGCGGAGGAGCCCTTCCGCGAGGGCCTCGAGCGCCTCGCCGAGCTCGTCGACGCCGTCAACGCGCGCGTCCCGGGCGTCGCCTCGGCGGACCTGTCGATCGCGCGCGGGCTCGACTACTACACGGGCTCGGTCTTCGAGACGGTGCTCGAAGGCCACGAGGACCTCGGCTCGATCTGCTCGGGCGGCCGCTACGACGCCCTCGCCTCGGACGGCTCGCGCAGCTACCCGGGCGTGGGCCTGTCCTTCGGGGTCTCTCGCATCGTCTCGCGACTGCTCGGCGCTGGTCTGGTCTCTGCGACGCGCTCCGTGCCGAGCGCCGTGCTCGTGGCGGTGACGGACGAGGAGACTCGCGCAGCCTCCGAGGCCGTCGCCTCGGCCCTGCGCTCTCGCGGCATCCCGTGCGAGGTCGCGCCGAGCGCGGCGAAGTTCGGCAAGCAGATCCGGCACGCCGACCGCCGCGGCATCCCCTTCGTGTGGTTCTGCGGCGCGGGCGAGGACGGCTCGGACCAGGTCAAGGACATCCGCTCGGGCGAGCAGCTGGCCGCGGACGCGGGGGAGTGGAGCCCGCCCTCCGAGGACCTCTGGCCTCGCACGGTGCGGGCTTAGTACCAGGGCACGACGCTCAGCTCGGGCCCGCGCTCCGTGGCCGTGTTCACGAGGTAGAGCAGAGAGGCGCCGGGGTACCCGGGGCGCGCGCTGCGGCCGGAGGCCCAGCAGTGCTCGTCCTCGCAACGCACGTTGTCGACCACGACGCCGGCGTCGACGAGCTCGGCGACCACCTCGGGGAACTCGTCCGCGAGGATGGGCACCCCGAGCGACATGCAGCTCGCGTCGCACGGAGCGCCGGCCGCCCGGCCGGGGAGCGCCGCGATCTCCTCGGGAGCGAGCCAGACCTCGGGGACGGAGCCCTCGAGCCCGTACCAGGCCACCGTGACCAGGGTGCGGGGGTAGTCGACGGGTGCCCCGTCCAGCTCACCGACAGGGACCTGGTTCCTCGCGACCAGACCCAGCGTCAGACCGTGCCTCGGGGAGCTCGCCGAGCACACCCCGGGCGCCCGCGAGTACTGCGGGTCCTCGGCGTCGAGCATCGGGATCTTGATGCCCGAGCCGCACGAGGCCTCGGGCAGGGTGACACCGGCGTCCGCGAGGGCGGCAGAGAGCTCTCGAGCGGCTTCCTCGGGCGGCAGCTCGGTCCAGGCGCACAGGGACGTCGCGCCCGCGCAGGCCCAGGGGGCCTGCTCGAAGCCCGAGGGCAGCTCGACGCTGCGCAGCTTCGCGGAGTCCACGCGTACCTGGAGCTCCGGCACGCCGTGCACGACGAGCCACCACGTGACGGTCCCGAGGGCGAGAGCCGCGAGCAGGACGACGGCGGCTAGCCGCTCGGGTCGTCGGTACCAGGGTCGGCGCGCGATCCCTGTCCACTGCTGCGACGTGACGACGTCGCCCCCCTGAAGCGCGGTCATGCGGGCGATTCTGCCCGTTCAGGACCTTCCGGGACAGGCTTTCGGGCCTGCGATCTCCTAGTCCTCTGCGAGCCTCGCGGGGAACCCTCCCGTCGCGATCGGCCCCCAGGACTCGATCGTGACCCGGATGAGGCACTTGCCCTGCGCGAGCATCGCCTCGCGGTACTCGTCCCAGTCGGGGTGCTCGCCCGCGATGTTGCGGTAGTACTCGACGAAGGCGTCGAGGGCCTCGGGCACGTCGAGCACCTCGGCGGTGCCGTCCACCTGGACCCACGGGTCCCACTCGTCCGAGAGCACGCACAGGCTCACCCGGGGGTCCCGCCGCGCGTTGCGGGTCTTGGCTCGTTCGGGGTAGGTCGAGACGACGACGCGGCCCGAGTCGTCGATGCCGCAGGTCACGGGGGACATCTGCGGCGAGCCGTCGCGGCGACGGGTCGAGAGGATGGCCTTGTTCCTCGGGCGCAGGAACTCGATCAGCTCCTCGCGCGAGACGCGTTCGGCGCGGGCGATCTTGCGGGCCATGCTTCCTCCTCGGGCTCGGGTCGCGCTCGACGCTACCCCCGGCGGGGAAGCACCTCGCACCAGGGGGCCGACGACGAGGGGCCCCGCCCCCAGGACCGACGGCGGCTCGGTTGCGGAGTCCTGAGGGGGGCCCTCCCACCGAGGTCCCTGGCAGCGAGGCCGCTCAGGCCGTAGTTTCGAGGCGTGCTCGACCTCCTCGCGCCGAACCCCTTCCTGACGATCATGCTCGTCGTGGCGGCGGGCGCGGCGCTCGGCAAGGTCCCCTTCGGCCCGCTGCGCCTCGGTGCGGCCGGAGCGCTCTTCGTGGGCCTCGCCCTCGGTGCGGTCGACGAACGCCTCGGCGAGGGCCTGGCCCTCGTGCAGACCCTGGGCCTCGCGCTCTTCGTCTACACCGTGGGGCTCGCGGCGGGCAGCACCTTCTTCCGCGACCTGCGCCGCCAGCTGCCCCTCATGGGCGTAGGCGTCGGTGCCCTTCTCGTCGCCGCGGCTCTCTCCGCAGGGACGGCTGCGGTGCTCGGCGTCGACGGGCCC
>Ga0182792_1001444_pt1 | contig 19234 bp, 18 predicted proteins | sample Passage237B_FD_130497 | JGI IMG/M metagenome (GOLD analysis project Ga0182792, IMG submission 130497) | Cellulose adapted compost microbial communities from Newby Island Compost Facility, Milpitas, CA, USA - Passage2 37B (version 2) (version 2) ...
CTTTTTGGCACCTAACCGGGCTTTACTATCAATGCACACATCGAAAGTGTGAACACGCTGGCCGAGGTACTTGATCCATGGAGAAGGTCAAAGACATAACATGCAAAAATTTTAACACGTCTTGAAAACGTGTTAAAGAAACTAAAAAACGTTAACATGTTTTTTTCATATGTTAAAGAATCCCTTCTTTTTAACCAAATTGTAGGGGGGGGGGAATTTCATTACACTAAGTTGTTATTGTTGTAATGGGTTCTACCGATTGGGCAGGCGGGACCCCTTCCGAAAACAAATTATATAACGGGTCATTTATATAAAAATTACTTTTGCCAATTTTGATTTTTACAAGCAAGCCTGCTTCTGCCAATTTGTTTAGATAAGTGGCTGCTGTTTGTCGCGTCACTTTAATGTCTTGTTCCAAGAACTCAATTTTGGTATAAGGATGCTTGAATAAGTTGTTCAACAAATCCTGGCTATAGATTTTCGGAAACTCAGACCGTATTCGGTTTTTATACGTCTGCATCAATCTTTTGATGCCGTCTATCAAGTGAAGCGTTTGCTTCGATGTCTCTTCTACCCCCTTTAGTATGAATATAATCCAAGGTTCCCAATCGCCATCCTCCCGTACCTGTTGAAGCAAGCGATAATAATCCCCTTTATACTGGATGATATAACGGCTGAGATAGAGTATGGGCAAAGTCAACAAATCCTCTTTCACAAGATAAAGAATATTGATAATTCTTCCCGTTCTACCATTACCATCGTAAAAAGGATGTATCGTCTCAAAACGATGGTGGATGATTGCCATTTTGATCAATGCATCAATGCCGCTCATTTCTTCATCGTTCATGAAATGTACCAAGTTATCCATGAGCTTTTGAATGGTGGGATGGTCTTGGGGAGGTGTATAAACCACTTCGCCCGTTCTTTCATTCTTCAATACGGTACCCGCATTACGCCGGTAACCCGCGTCATTGTTCTCCAATGTACGCTGGATGTTTTGGATATGGACTTGTGTTATAAGCTTATTTTTTCTTACCTCTTGAAAACCATGCTTTAATGCTTGTGCATATCGATGTACTTCTTTCGCTGCGGCATCGTTGAAAAAGCTCTCAAATAATTCTGCTTTGTAAACCTCATCATGGGTGGTTATATGTTTTCTATGGCTGAGCTTTCTTTAGCTTCCTGCAGGGCTAATGTATTTATCAGAATATTTTCGTTAGGAATGGTGGCACATCGCCCATTTAAAAGGGCGAGGTAACGATGAGCCGCAGCTAATTGCTTTAAAACCATTTTGGTTTCAACATCAGTATTTGGAGGCAACAAGGGTATATTAAATCTCATAATCCACAGTTTGATTTAATACAGTCAAATGTAAATCATAATATCCTGTTTTAAAAATAAACACTAAAAATATTATCAAACACATTGCGAGTCATCTATCTCAATCTGATAAGTTGGCTTCCGCAAAGGTGGCTTTTTCCAACCGGGGCATGCCCCGGTTGGAAACCTGATCCCTGAAATTATTCTGCACTTATAGTTGCCGAAATCTTGTACTTATTGTTGCCGATTATTGTGTACCCTTATTTGCCAAATGTTGTGTATTCTTATTTACCGATTACAGTCCGATGGATGTATTTCCTGTTTTGTATAACTAGTGCTACTGCGCTCAGTATCTTCCCTTCTTCTCCACACAATGCCGTACACCGCCTCTTGGATCATCCATATCTCCCTTATAACGCGGTATCACGTGGCAATGGAAATGAAACACTGTTTGGCCCGCGGCCTCGCCGCAATTCATACCGATGTTGAACCCATCGGGTTGGTAATCCTGTAAGATCAACTTTCGAGCCGTGTCAATAAGTCCCGGCAATTTCAACTTTTCCTCGGCGGTTAAATCAAAATAGTCTCGCCGCACCTCATTTGAAATAATAAGCAGATGGCCCGGCGATACCGGAAACGCATCTGCAATAATGAAAAAGAGATCGTCTCGGTATAGCACTCGCGCCTCGGGTATCGCAGTAAAATCCCTTATGTACATACTATCAAGGCAAAAATTCAAATCCATTGTTTGACGCTATCGTCACCAACGGATTGACCACATCAAAAAACTTCTCTTTTGAAACCCCTTCTTTCAAATCGGTCCCTATGTAAAAATAGTCTTCCAACATCCGCTCCCGCGGATTGTTAGTCAGGTAAGTTTTAATGGCTAATTCTTGCAACGCATAGAAGGATTCAAAATACCGATCCAGTTGGGGCAGCTTATTGTTTTTAGTCAGGTTGAACGAATTATCCGCCGGAATCAGATTCCATATCTGATCGTGCGATACAAAGCTATACGGGATGAAGTGTTCCACATGATATCGGCCCTTGAACAGCTCCCTGCCTGTATAGATGCAAGTGAGTGGCCCATTTACGTCTATCACAAAATCCCAGAACTTGCGCTGCTTGAGCAACGAATTACGCATTGCCGGTTTAATCAATTTATTGGGGATATCCGGCACATTCGGATTGCGTACCTGTAAGAATAGCGCCAAATTCCAGTAAATGTAATCCCGGATTATCCGCACGTGTCTAGTTAAGTATGCAAACCACCTATCGTTTATCACGATGCTGTCTTTGTAGAGGTGGTACAGCGGTTCGCCCGTATTATCCTGAGATAACTGATAAATTGTATTCTTATCCGTTTTCGGATACCACGGACTCAGAAACCAATGGGGCACATTTTTGTCAAAATGAAAAAGCAGTTTTCTCGTTTCTGGCCGATTGGAAGCCATTAGCCGCAAGATGATCGACGCTTTCTGTTCGTCAATTCTAATGCCTTCTATATCCTTCAACCGCCTAACGGTGTCCTGAATCAAATCCTGCTGGCCAAAAGAAACATGGAAATAATTAACGGTATACCAAGCGTTGGAAATCATTCTGACGAATAATTCCAATTTCCCGATATCCTTTCGGTTCTCCTGTACCGTATCTAGGATGGCCAATAACCAATAAAATTTATATGTTGCCGAGGTATTATTAAAACAAGCTGCTAGGCGGTTTATCGGTAAGTTACTCTCGAAAGGAAAGATATGCATTTTTCGCTGTTTATACTTCGATGGTTCACAAAGATATTAACGATAATCGACATCGCCGCAGCGCTCCTATAACATGAGCCGTATCCGGGCTAAGGATACGAAGCCCGAGCTGCTATTGCGCAAGGCACTTTGGGCAAAGAGCATCCGTTATCGCACCCATGCCAAGGACATTCCGGGCACGCCCGATATCGTGATACGCAAATACCGGCTGGCCATCTTTGTGGATGGAGAGTTCTGGCATGGCCATCAGTGGGAAAAAACCAAGGGGATCATCAAGAGCAACCGCGACTTCTGGATACCCAAAATCGAACGGAACATCCAGCGGGATAAGGAGGTTAACACCGCGCTTATCAACATGGGGTATACGGTGTTCCGGTTCCACCAAATCCAGCTCTATATCGAAACGGCCGGAGAAGGCCGTGTGCCATACCCCGCCGATTACTGATGCTGTTCAATCAGTATATCTGTTTCCCATCCATTGTGCCGTCCCAATCGCCACGCTCAGACATGATCTGGCGGAACATAATTTCCTCTCCCTCCGCTTTCGTCATCACGTTGCCGAACTCTGCCAACGAATCTTCATCACGGTATACGCCATTCCTGTCATTCCAACAGAGCCACGCAATCAATTCCTCCCGGCTCATGGAGCGTACGACGTTTAATAATTCGTTTTCCGGCAGGTCCATTACAAGGTAGCGAACATCATGGTGTTTTTCTGGTTCAGTAAGTAAAGTCATAACTTAGAAATTGATTCACGAATATACTAAATATAATAGCACAACAAAAAGCAAATCGAAATTATTTTTTTATTTATATTTACGTTTATGCTCCATCTCCCCACCACGCCGCAGCGCTCCTATATCATGAGCCGCATCCGGGCCAAGAATACCAAGCCCGAGCTGTTGTTGCGCAAGGCGCTTTGGGCAAAGAACATCCGCTACCGTACACATGTCAAGGACCTGCCAGGTATGCCGGACATCGCCATCCGAAAATACCGGTTGGCCATCTTCGTGGACGGGGAGTTTTGGCACGGCCATCAGTGGGAGAAAACAAAAGGTCTTCTTAAGAGTAACCGTGATTTCTGGATAACCAAGATCGAGCGTAATATCCAACGTGATGACAAAAACAATGCGACGCTCATTGCAATGGGATATACCGTGTTTCGCTTTTGGGGGAGGGACGTACAGAAAAACCTCCAAAAGTGTGTAAATCAAATACAACTTTACATCGAAGCGGCTAGCGAAGGAAGGATTCCCTATCCTGCCAGTTACTAATGTCAGTTCCAACCATTACGTAAATCTTTTGTTGCTCCAAAGTAAAATCCGTTGCCTACTTGTCGCAATAGAGCCATGATAACTAATTGTTTAAAGTAGTCTTTCATCAGAGCCGAGAATTTGTTATCATTGCATAATTATCTTAGCGTTTTGTTCACTAAAATAATTAGCTAACTTTGCCATCAAAGTTTTACTCATGGACATGATTGAGAACATTACCCACGAAGAAATCAACGGGATTTCTTACAAAGTGAGAATGATAGAAGCGGCAAAAGATGGCCAAGCAGCGCTCAGCCATTTTTTCCATAATTACAAAAATGGCGTTTCAAAAAAATTCAAGAAAGAAGCAATTTCATTAGTAAAGCAAGTACTAGAATATAAATTTCCTGAATCTACTGTAAACAATTCGTTTGCCGAATCAGCATTGCAGTATTTACTTTTCCAATCACACAGAGATAACGCAATTTTCCCAGCACCGGAGAATCCTTCCTTTACGTTTATAGATTTGTTTGCTGGGATTGGAGGTTTTCGCATTGCCGCCCAAAATCTAGGCGGAAAGTGTGTTTTCACAAGTGAGTGGGACGAACCTGCACAAAACACATACAAGAGAAACTTCGGTGAGCTTCCATTCGGTGATATAACGAAAGACAGCACAAAGAATTTTATCCCTGATCGATTTGATTTGCTTTGCGCAGGATTCCCGTGTCAACCTTTTAGTTATGCCGGCCTTAATAGAGGTTTTGAAGACAAAACGAGGGGCACGCTTTTTTTCGACGTGCTTCAAATATTAGAAAAGCACAAACCAAAAATGTTTTTGCTTGAAAACGTAAAAGGGCTAAAGTCGCATGAAGGCGGAAGAACATTGGCGGTAATCGAGGAGTCTCTGCAAAGCATTGGCTACAATATTCAGTGGAAAATACTAAATAGTTACCATTTTGGTCTTCCTCAGTATAGAGAAAGATGGTACTGTGTCGGCTTTTTAGATAATGTTGAGTTCTCTTTCCCTAGCGGAAGCCCCACGAAGCCAGTTTTGTCGTCTATCATAGATGAACGAGCGAATGAAGATCCGCGTTTGAGATTAAGCCCGTTTGAAATTGAACGTATAAAATATCACTTCGCTTCGGAAGATACAAGAGTTGAACATGATAATTCAAAATATGCTCCGAATACTAAAAAGGGAAAGCATGGAGTGTTTTCATTCCAGAAGCAAGATGGATCATTGAGGTTCCACATCGGAGACAGGGCAAAAACCCAAATCCAAGAAGCATTTTATGCTTGCTCAAACACTTATGCCCCGACCATTATCGCCAACAGAGTGCCAAAACTATGGGACTTACAGAGAAGGCTGTCCGTTTTGGAAAGCCAGCGACTACAGGGATTCCCCGATAAATTTGAATTTCCGGTATCCGACAACCAAGCTTACAAGCAACTAGGCAATTCGGTCGCCATCCCGGTACTGACAGCAATCATAAATAATATGTTGGCAGCCCTAAAAATCATATCAAAATGAAGTTTATTTCTGAAAATTCGGTAAAGACGGCTTGGATTAACTTATCGAACGATCAACAAAACACAAAGGCCTCATTGAATCGGTTTTTTGGATTGTTGGCCACACTTGAAACGTTAAACATAAAACCAGGGGAAAAAATCAAGACCAGTTATTCCTATGAGCTGCGAAATGGAAACCTATCCGAGGTGCTGCAATCGCTTTTCTATTTTGGTGACAATCCCAAGCGCTTCCAATCAACCGAACTAACATATGTTACTTTCTCTCATCAATGGGTTTCCAATGTTTTTAAGTACTTTCTGAAAAACACACCGCTTTCAATTACGGACGCTGCGATTATTTTTTATCAGGGCACTCCTTTTGATGACGACATTTCTACCTCCCGTATTTTGGAGCAATTCAGAATGGATTTGCACTTTGATGTGAACGAAACCCCTTTTTTTGAGTCACATGAGACGGAAATTGAATTCTCTGATACTAGAATCAACAGGGCCGCTTTGTTTAGGCAAATCGTTGCACAACTGGGGCTTGACCCTGAGGGTACTAAGAAAACTCTTTCTTTAGAACACAATTTATATGAAGCAAATGCGGGAGAATTGACCAGAGGCCCATTTTCTCAACCACTTTATTCTGGACAAGAGGCGCAGAAGTGCCTTTTGTTTACCAGCTTCAGTCTCAGTAGTTTTTATAATATCATTCCGGAAACACCTTTAAGCGAACAAGACTCCAAAGCGGACCTTAAGTACAGAAACCTTCTTCTTTATGGTGCCCCCGGTACGGGCAAGAGCTATCTAATTGAAGAACGATCCAAGTCATTCAGAAATCGTAAGACCCGTGTCACATTTTATCCTGAATATTCTTACGCCAAATTCGTTGGCAGTTACAAGCCGAGTACGTATTACAAACATACCGGTGACACATATTCACCGTCAAGAACTAGTCAATACGAAGGTTATAACGTGATTAACGAGCCCGTTATCGACTACACATTTGTACCTGGCCCGTTCCTTCAAGCCTTAGTGGAAGCCTACAAATCCTCCCAACCCTATCTTCTCATCATAGAGGAAATAAACCGCGCAAATGCTGCCGCTGTATTCGGGGAAGTCTTCCAGTTGCTCGATAGAAAAAACGGTGAAAGCATATATAAGGTAATGCTTTCCGATGAAGCAATGCAGTACCTCCGCAATGAACTCGGTCCACAGGCTCAATTGATAGAAGAGGGGATTTATATACCACAAAATCTTTATTTGTGGGCTACAATGAATAGCGCAGACCAAGGGGTATTCCACATGGACGCTGCATTCAAAAGGCGGTGGCATTTCGAGTATTTGCCTCTCAATCACGGAGAAGCCGCTACGGTGTCGTATCAAATCACATTCAGTAAGAGGAGTTATCGCTGGAATGACTTCCGCAGGGAAATCAATAATTTCCTTTCGGCTAACAAAGTTGCCGAAGATCGTTTACTTGGACCGTTCTTTATGTCAAAGATTGAACTTACAGATGAAAATGCCGTTAAGAATAAATTGCTTGTTTATCTACGTGATGATGTATTGCGGCACAACCCACGTGTACTTTTCAAACACGGTACCTTCAGTGAGGTCATTGAACATTATGCAAGTGGTGATATTTTCATAGATTCCCTACAAGAAAAACTTGCAAGCATCGTTATCCCGTTGCATGCGTCAAGCGATGAAACAGATTGATAACATTACGTTTTTCTTCGAACAGGAGGTTTCTTATCCCTTAGAGGATGTCAAATACCTTCTCGGATCGCTTTATGAAGAATTCTTGCTGAATAAATTCATTTATTTGAAGCAGTCAGGTATCCGGTTTAATTATGTAGGTATTGCGGCTAACCATAAACAGGTATTATGTATACTTCCTAAACATCTTCACGCCAGTCTTCAGGTTAGTGATGATTACGTCAATCAAGCCCGCTTGCTCATCCAGGTCCTGAAGATTTACGAAAGGCGCATCCATACCGACATTGATAGCGTAGATTTTTTTCGCCATTCTCATGCCTCCAACACCAATGAAATAGCTATCGCGGATTACCTACTAAATGACTATATCCAATATGGAGTTTGGATAATGGATCAACGTACGATTACCACCATCGGTAATGGTGAAGTTTTTTGGGATCACACGATAGAGCAGACTCAACCGCTTCTCGGCAAGGCTCCGATTTATTATGAAACTTACCATCTACATACGGAAATTGTGACCGATTCCCTCGTCAGTCAAATACACCAATGGGCCTTGTCTTATAGCTTGAAGCGTTATGGGATACTACTGAACCTCGATATCGGGCTACCGCGAGAATATGATATGGAAATCGAATGTGTCGGCAGCAAGGAATTCCTTTTAGCGATATTGGAAAGGCAATTGCGTATCACTTACGCAGACCGGGACATACGCTTACTCCGGGCACTCATGGAACTGATCCAAATTACGCACGACTATACTGACAGTGAATTCAGTCTGTACGGCCACAACAGTTTTGAGCATATATGGGAAGATGTGATCAGCTTCTGCTTTGGCAATGAATACGGGCGCTATGCGCATCACCTGTCCAAACCCACATGGAATAACGGTAAGGTATCCGTCGAAAAGCAGACCCTGAGACCCGATGTCCTTCGCTGGTTGCCGCATACCGAGAAACCTACTTTTCTCATTATCGATGCCAAGTATTACCTTATCCGATTTGATGATGAGCAGCAGTCACTCGAAAACAATCCCGGTGTAGATGATGTGGTCAAACAATATTTCTATGAGTTCATACTGGATAGGGAAGGTACTGATGCACCTTGGAAAAACACAGATGCCGACTACTTGAATGTGCTGATTTTCCCTATGCTTTCAGATTCGGTTGGTTCATTCCAGTATTTAGGTACCGTTCATCTTTCCAACCGGGCAAGCAACAAACCTATTATAAATATCGCAGGCAATCCTACCCTGCTATTTGAACGCTATTGCACACACCGTACTTTCGAGGAACAGCAGTTAGCTACTTTTGTTGAAAGTATCTCCGCTTTTTTATAAGCGTTTTCAAGGGCCATCAAACCAGTCTTGCTTAACTTTCACTTTTTCAACCAATTCGATTTCCAAACCCAATTTTAGGTCTTTCAATTTGTCACATAGTTGTCTCCGTCTATAAGGTCAACGGGAGGTTCGTTTGTCCCTGATATCGACGAAAAGAGGGTTGTCAACATTATTATCCCACCATAGCTTTAAGGCTATAACAGTTCCAAGAATAGCTAAAAATAAAGCGATCCAAAACAAGCCTTCTATATTCAGCCATACCGTGGCCACAACTAAAAAAATTGAGATCAGTATCAGACCAACTAAATTCAGCACTATGGACTTTCCGTTGTCCTTCTTAGTATCTAATAGCTTTAAAATCGAATCGACACAACCACCAAAATAAATACTAACGTAAAATGTTGTTAGGTTTATTGGTATTTCCTGAAATTGTAACGGCTTCTTCAAACCTATACTTAAAATTATAGGCAACCAAACTCCTATACTACCGACTAAAATAATGGCGATAAGAAAATATTTTGTCAGCACGGACAAATTAGACCACCAAATGGAAATACGTTTAAACATATTAGTTTATATTGCTAGACATCCGCCTTCACTTTAATACTCTTTTTAAGGGCACAGCATCGTATCAAATTCTACCTGCAATTGGGTTGACCCGAGGTCATCAACAGTTCTCCAATTATAATTTGTGAGCACATACGCGTTTCCGCCATCTAATTCGACCCATTCATCAATACCCTTTGCTCCATTTTTCAAATCACCTTTAATAGTTAAACCTATTGGCGCGGTGTATTCTCTTCTTTTAACCAAATACTTGCACCCCCTATTGATCGAGCTCTCCACTTGTGACTGAGGAATAAATCTTGATTTTGTGAAATTGGGTAAGGTATTGTACAATTTAATGGGCGACATAGAAGTTGCACAAGAACTAACCATGATAAGTGCGACAGCCGTAAATAGGGTGGGTGCACCTGTGATTTTAGATATGATTTTTTTCCTAACCATTCTCTATTAACTGTTAATCTCCGCGCATCAGTCCGCTGATATTACGGCTTCTTCTGTTCAATTAGCCTTTAGCGCAAAATAACGATAAGCACTTCCTTCCTTCTTCCTCGTTAGTTTTCCCCTTTCATAAAATCTACCCATCTCTGTCGAGAAGTCTGACTCATCAAAGTCCTTACCCAAATCATCATTGACCATTTTGGTTATTTCTGCCACGGTCAGCCCCTTTGGGTCAAAAATGCCGCTTTCGATATATTCATTAACGAAAAAGCTAGCACCGGGCGACTTGCGTATTTTTTTTCCATCGACATCTAATCTTTCGCTTCTAAGAGGGGGATATTGAGGGATTTCCAATTCAAAGCCCAGTATTTCAACCGGCTGAAATCCAGCAGCCCGAATTACGGCAATCACATTACTAAACGAGGTATTCTTTTTGCCTCGGACGATACGATAGATCTGAATGTAGCTCAGTCCCGTCCTATCCGCTAGATCTTCTAACGTTATACCCCTTTCTTTACATTTTCTCCAAAATGTCTCTCTGAATGCAGATAACGCCCCTGGATCTATGTATTGCTTAGGGCCCGGTTCCTCTGACGACATAAAAATAATCTACAAATTTGTAATATTCAATAAAACTACTTATCTTTGCTCCTAAACAGTAGGCATATAACTGTATGGAAGTTTAATAATTACATAATAGCCTTACCTAAGTAAGGTCGACGAGTCTCGAAATCCAAGTTGACGACCAGGTTTGAGACGGTAAGATGAAGTCCTTTCCTTTCAAAACACTATATTTGTGTTTTGAAAACAGGGAGGACTCTTGCCGTGAAGCCATCGTCCTGGTCGTCAACTTGGATACGATGGTGGAGTGAGGGTTTCTCCCTGTTTTCATTTCCACTATTTCAGGCTCGTTTTCTAACCATCTATGATGAAAACGAGACTAACCCGAAAAACTGACCTCTTCCGAAACCTCGGAGGTGAACGATTTTACGCAACCTTACGGCAGCGTATCACTTTATTTCAGTCTATCAAAAAGAACGTAATCAGTCCGCCGGACTGACGAAATAACCAAGACACTTATCGGGTAGCAAAAGCAAGGCCTTAAGATAGGCTTGCCAATGGCATAAAAAGTCCATGGCGGCTACCCGGTAGCACCGACCCTGCGCCATAAGGAAACTGCATGGTTTGCCTAGGTGAGGAGCGGTTGTTTACCTTGGTTTATAAATTTCTCACCCTAAAGGTAGACGGTCATTTCCACTTTTGCAAATTTTGTCTGACTTTCTCGTTGGTTCAGGAGTCGGTTTTCGAACTCAATTTTTCTTAAACCACTCATAACCAATGAACAAATGAAGCGAAATTTACGCTTAAGGACTTGCTATACCCAAATTATTCGTATCTTTAGATGCCCAAAACCAACATATAGCAGCCTGTTGGCTGTCTTAACGATCATGTGTTTGGAAGCCCGCGCGCAGTCCCCGGATATTTCCGGGGCTGCGATGTCGGGCATTGTTGTTGATACTGCTGATCATCCCATTGCGGGGGTTACCATCGCAATAAAGGGTTCGACCATCAAGACACTGACCGACCACAACGGTCAGTTTTCCATTCGGCTGCACATGCCGAATGCAGTATTACTCGTAAGTCACCTTGGATATCAAACGGTACAAGAGCGGACAAGTCCCAATAACAGAGGACCTTTTCGTTTTGTGCTCATACCGGATACAAACCTGCTGGAGGAAGTAACCATTAATACCGGGTATCAAATCCTATCCAGAGAAAAATCAACCGGAAGCACCGTACAAATAGACAGTGCCTTACTCAATAGACGCACAGGCACCAGTGTATTGGATAGATTAGATGGCGTTACCAATGGGCTGATATTCAATCAAAACAATCCCGTAGGTGTAGGGGTCAACAATTCAGATATCAGCATTCGGGGAAGGAGCACCATCTTCGGAAACCCAAACCCGTTAATCATTCTGGATAATTTCCCATATGAAGGAGACCCAAATAACCTGAATCCCAACGATATTGCTAGCATAACGGTGCTGAAAGATGCTGCCGCCGCCGCTATCTGGGGAACACGTGCGGGAAACGGCGTCATTGTCATAACCACCAAAAAGGGTGCGTACAGGCAAGCCAATAAAGTAAGTATAACCGCCAACTCGACTGTACGTGAAAAGCCCCGGATCTTTACACAACCACAATTAACAAGCCATCAATACATTGAGGTTGAGCGCCAGTTGTTTTCGGCTGGCAAATACAACGCTGCCATCAACAACGGATATGGCTACATTTCGCCGGCAGTTGAAATCATGCTGAAGAACAGAAACCTCGAAATTGACTCCTCTACCATGGCTTCGATGCTCGATTCCCTATCCCAATACGATATAAGGAACCAACAACTGGAGTACCTATATAGAAATGCGCTAGGCCAGCAATATCAAGCTGATATTTCGGGAGGAAACGAGGTACAATCACACCGGCTATCAATAGGATATGATAGCAATATCGACAATCCGGCGGCATCCTCTTCCAACAGGCTTACGCTAAACGCAAACAACAGTTTCAAAATGGCTAAGGATAAACTTGAGCTGCACACCGGAATTCTGTTTACGCAGGGTTCGTCCCACGCGAACCGCAATACGTATAGCCCTAAGACACCATACGAACAAATTGCAGATATAAAGGGAATTCCCTTGCCAGTATCGGACGGGGTTTTACGCTTATCTTATGTCGATACTGCAGGTGCCGGAAACCTGCTTGATTGGCATTACAAGCCTCTGTCCGAAAATCACCCAAATTACACAGCGCGGTCAACGGATTATCGACTTAATGGCAGGCTTACTTACCAGATTATGCGGCCACTAACGATATCGTTTAACTACCTGTATCAAAAGGGAGTATCAGACAACGATCTGCTTCACACCGCAGATTCCTACTACACGCGGAACCGCATAAATACACTGACACAAGTGAACGCAACAACTGGTTCTGTTTTTAGGCCGATACCGTTGGGCGGTATACGAGAAGTATCCAGTCGCTGGTACAAAAACAACAACGGGCGTATCCAAGTCAACTACGACGGAGACATTGCGACAGGGCACCATATTAATGGAATAATCGGGTTTGAACTCGGAGAACTCAAATCCGAAAGCATGAGCAATCAATTTTATGGTTATAACCCGGAAACTGCAAGCCACTTGAATCAAACCATTGATTATACCGAGCGCTACAAAAACTACCACAACAATACAACGTCTACCATCCCCAATGGCGACTCGATGTCCGGATCCCTCGACCGGAATAGGTCTTATTATGCAAATGTCATCTATTCAGCCTATCAGAAATATGTCTTATCTATCAGTGCCCGCAAAGATGAATCCAATATATTCGGTGTTAAGGCAAACCAAAAGGGTGTTCCGCTATGGTCTGCAGGAGCCTCTTGGCAGTTATCGGATGAAAAATTCTATAAGTGGGCAGCTGTTCCCTACCTAAGGTTACGTGCTACGTATGGCTATAACGGAAACGTAGACAAGTCTACTACCGCTTACCTAACCGCTTTGACAGGTACAGGGGTCAATAACTGGAATAACCCCTATGCATCCATTACCAATCCACCAAATCCCTCGCTGGAATGGGAAAAGGTGCGAAACAGTAATTGGGGATTGGATTTTGCCACAAGAGGTAACCGGATAGCGGGCAGTATAGAATATTATATCAAGAACGGTTTCAACCTCATTGGAAATTCGCCTATTGCGCCACAAACAGGGGTATCTGAATTCCGCGGTAATTCGGCCAGCCTGACAACCCAAGGCATGGATATAATGATATCTGCTAACCTAATAAGCGGAGCGATCCGATGGAAAACCTCTTTCTTATACAATTATGCAAAAGATAAGATTACTGAATTCAAAGTCAACCCAGGTTCAAACTTCGACATCATAGGGGGTAACTATAACAATCCGTTGGTGGGATACGCATACAACTCCCTTTTTGCTTTCAGATGGTTGGGCCTTGACGAAACAGGTAGCCCGGTGAGTATGATAAACGGAGCCGAAAGCACCGACTATGCAGACATTAGAAACTCAACCAACCGGGAAGACATGGTATATGCCGGCTCGGGAAATCCAACGCATTTCGGGTCGCTGCTCAACGATCTGTCATGGAATGGACTTAGCTTGTCGTTCAACATCACCTATAAATATGGGTATGTGTTCCGGAGAAAATCCCTCGATAATGTGGCGCTGTACAACGGCGATTTCCGGATGCCCGACTACGACATGAGATGGCAAGAACCCGGCGATGAGAACCGCACCGATGTTCCCTCGCTTGTCTATCCGGCAAACGGCAATCGTACTTCTATATACACTTTTTCCGAAACCCTGATTGAAAACGGTGCCCATGTGCGCTTACAAGATTTGAGGTTAAGCATGGAGTTGAATCGGGTATCGAAATCCCGTTTGCTCAGACAGGCTCACCTGTTCATATATGCTCGAAACCTAGGTATACTTTGGAGGGCTAACAAGCGAAATATAGATCCAGACAGCCAAACTATGAATATGCCCAGATCTGTATCATTTGGTTTTTACATAGGGCTCTAACGTCAAAATAACTTGAAAATTATGAAACACACAACGACCATACTGACACTGATCTTCATTTTATATAGTTGCTCAGACAATTTCCTGAACGAAAAACCGAGCACAAACATCATCGTGCCATCATCCCTGGAAGATTTCAGGAACCTGCTTGACTACACAGGCTTCCAAGTGTTGAATAAAACCTGTGCATTGGGGCAGTTGGCGTCGGACGATTATGAATATGTTGACTACGATTCCTACCGGTCCGTGCCCACACTCACCGAACGCAATTCGTATATCTGGGCGAAAGACATCTTCGGCGGCGAAATAGACCGACTTGATTGGAACAGTCCTTGGGGAACCATCTTTTATGCAAATAACGTATTGAAGGGCCTCAAAGCCGTCGATCGAGAGGTCAACCCTACACTATTCGATGATACACAGGGTTGGGCACTCTTCGTAAGGGCTTACGCAATGTATGATCTTGCGCGGAACTTCTCGCCGGCATATGATAGCCAAACAGCAGACACAGACTTGGGGATACCATTGCGGCTACAACCAGAAATAGACATACTGCTACCTCGCGCAACGGTTGAGCAAACGTATAACCAGATTATCGGTGATGCAAAATATGCTGCCGAATTGCTTGGATCGGACTATCAACCGACTTATAAGAATAGACCTTCGAAAAGCGCGTGCTTTGCTTTCCTCGCCCGCGTATACCTAAGTATGAACAACTACGAGCAAGCCGAAGCTTATGCAGACAATGCTTTGTCCCTATACGATAAACTTATGGACTATAACGATATATCGACTACGTCTTCGACGCCCTTTTCGAACACAAACGATGAACTGATCTTCGCTTCCAACCAAGTCAATGATTATATCACTACCGCAACAACCAGTTCAAACAGTTACGTAACCGTTAACCGCGAACTGCTTTCTCTCTATCATCCGTCCGATCTGCGGTTGTTATTATATTTCGGCACATCCAATACCGGGCATATATTCGTCAAAAGAGGTTACTATGGGTCCGGTCTCTACCCCTTTTCAGGTCTGGCAACGGACGAACTCTTTCTCATCAAAGCCGAATGTCTCGCGCGGCGGAATACTCCGAAAGATGCCATTGCGGTATTAAACCACCTGTTGGCACATCGCTACGAAAGCAATGCGTTCAATCCACTTCAGGCAATAGATGCAGAAGAAGCACTGGCGACCATACTAAACGAAAGACGAAAAGAATTGGTATGGAGGGGTATCAGATGGTCAGACCTCAAACGGTTGAACAAAATAGGCGCCAACATCGTACTTCGGCGACAGCTCGGCGGAGAAGAATTCGTGTTGTCTCCAAACGACCCAAAATATGTCTTTCCGATACCGGATGACGAAATCACAAGAAGCGGTATTACCCAAAATCAACGATAACCGCCATGAGAACAATTGTAATATTGCTTTTGACTATGTTTTACACCGGCAGTCTACAGGCCGGCCACAGACTGGGTAACATCTGCATAAAGGGAGCTATTATTGGCATGGAAACGTTGGGTAACCACGCTGAATTGATAGCAAAGACTTATGGCATTTACTCAAAATTTGGCAGTGATGCTTTTTCTGAATCACACCGCTTTCAGGTGGAGAAAGATGGCAGTTTTGATTACAGCATAGCATCGACAGAAGAGACTTGTTACGTTGAATTCATCTTATATGACTCGACCGGCAGCCAAATCACTGCGTTATACGGCGAATTCTTCTTCAAACCGTTCCTTGCTGAAACGGAAGATGACCTTTATATAAAAATCGATTTGAATAAACACCGGGTCATACTAAAAGGCAGAGGCCATGAAAAATGGCAATGCCAATATAAGATGAATCAAATAGCCCTTCAATCAAAAAAACCACTTACTTCCCGCTTTGTCGAACTAGCAGGTAGCGGCCACTACGATCAAGCTTTTCTTCTAAATGCACAGGGTGGTTCACTGATCACATCGCTACAATTAGAAATATTAAAATCCTTTGCTCAACAACTGTCGCCGCGTATATATGGCCAACTCTATTATGACTGTATCGGATTCAGGAATTTTGAAATGCTGAATTATCTACACCTTGTTTTTGGGGCCAAGAAAGAACAGGTCCTAGCCGCTAAACGATTCTTTAAACTTTTTGCCGATACATTTTCAACCCCCGCGTCGATACCAATGGAAGCTATAAATTCGGCTTATTACGCATCATCTCTGTATGCGCTGGAACGTGTTACTTTGGAATTTGGAGATACTCCCGACTTTCCCTCCAAAGAAATTTTTACGGTAGTAGAAATGTATAACCGCATAAAGAAAAGATATACGGGAAATATTCGTGACAGGGTATTGTTTGAATTCTTCGTTGCTAACATAAAGTATAAAGGAGATCAACTTGATTTGTTACGAGATGATGCCGAAAAGTTAATCGAGAATGAAGGAATCCAAAAAAAGATCAAATTATTATTTGACAATAGAGCTAAGGGAAATCCGGCATTTGATTTCAAACTACCAGATACCTTAGGTATTTATCACGCTCTACGAGACTATCGCGGAAAAATACTAGTAATCGATTTCTGGTATAACGGGTGCTACGGATGTATACAACTCGCCAAACAGATGCATCCAATTATCCAGGAATTTTCTCAGAATAACGACGTAAAGTTTTTAGCCATTAGTATTGACAAAACAAGAAAGAGTTGGCTATCCGGAATCCGGCAGGGATTATATACATCCCCCGGCCAAATTAATCTATATACCGAAGGATTGGGTCACGAACATCCGATGATTAGACACTATAATTTTACAACCTATCCCCAACTGATAATTGTCGATCGAAAAGGGAACATTATTTCCACAAGTCCTCCAGATCCTAGAAAAGATGAGGGCAAGTTGTTTCGAAAGTTGATTTACGATCACCTGTAAATTAAAAATCTTACTCCGGCGCTTCGTAACCGCGTGGTCACACAGCCGGAGTAAGATTAAATAACATCAGGTTATTTTTCACCCGATATTACAGGTCTCCTTCATATGTCCCTTTTTGCGAATCCATGTAAGGTGCAGCATCCTCCGGAATATTGTCATATTCGAATTGACTCTCGGCTTCCGTATCATTGGTTACAATGATACAAAGCTCATTCCCGCCCGGCAGACAGTCATCTGTCACACTTTGCCTTTCTTCGTAATGTCCGTTGACATTTACAAAAATCCGGCCTTCGAGCTTTTTCGCACTGCGTTGAGCGTGCACGGAATACACACTGAACCCTACCGTTAATACAGCCACCATCATCCCGAAGATGGCTTTCTTGATTTTTGAATTTATAGCTTTCATAGCTGTAAAAATTTTATGTTTAACATCCACCTTGTAATGATACAGCAGCAACCCCGCGGCCAAGGCCATGAAACCGCAATTGAATAACAGGTGCTGCCCCCAGGTGAGTTTTTCAATGGCACCGCCGCAATGGCAGGGAATTTTTTCTACGAAGAGCAGTGTGGCACCAATGTAAACCGTGAAGACCACCATCAGACCCAATGCTCCCCATAGTGCCAGCCGGTTGGTATCCGGCCAGATCAGCAGTAACGCCACCAACGTCTCGGCGCCCAGCACGCCCCATGCTACTTCCACGGAATACGTACCAACCAAAGGTATTTTCGCGATGCCCCGTGCAAAAGCGTCGACAGCTACGGCTTTATGATAAACCGTATATAGAAAGAGTATGACAAAAAGTAAAGATAATCCGTAGGCCAGCATTTCCTTGGTGGTCGTGCTGAACCGGGGGTGCGATACTTGCATATAACGGATAATATGTGCCATTGCTTTGTTTTTTGATAATGCAATTGATTACTCACCGATTTCTGTTGCAGTTCCCGGCCCTCGGCCGGAAATCAAGCCATTTCAGATCAAGGGTCCATCGCCTCACCTCCTTCCGCTTTCTCCGTCAGAAATTCTTCTTCCGGCAGGTAATTATCCAGTGGCGGTTCCACATAGAACCACTCGTATTTAGTCCCTTCATCACAGGGCGGGCAATCCACGAGCGTATCGTAGTAAAAGGGTTCGCTGCCGATACTATCAAGAAATCCCTCGGATACGTAGTCACCCGGTACGGGCTGATCGGCAGTGAGCCGATTCAACAAGTAAGCGATCAACGCACCGGTTGTGATCAACACAATGATATCGAATTGATAGTTACGCCATCCCTGCCTGTGAGGCACTGAGTTTTTTTGTTCGCTGTCCATAGATGATACCTGCCTTTCTGTTTTTTCAAGCGGGTGGGGCGGTCTTCCCTCCCGCCCTACCGGCTCGTCCCGAATCCTATGCCCATCGATCGGCTCTCCTACCCGTCGTGTTCGGTAGTAGCAAAGTTAGGGTGGGGTAGCCCCTAAAAATTGCCCACAATGGGTCGTTATAAATCAGACATTTTTTGTACGGGAGAAGAAGAGACACTACCGCTTGCGATAATACTGTTGTTTGGCCCGTTGGTAAGTAGATGAACTGATTTGCAGGATGGCACATACCTGCTGTATGGGCAACTGCGGAGCCAACCGTGGGTAGGCATCGAAAAACGCCATCAAGCGGGCTTCGCCCGTAGGTTGCCGGAAAAGGGAATCAAACACCGCATCCTGCTCCAACCGCCGCTGCTTGAGAATATTGATGAGCTCGCTGAAGGCATGGTACAATTGCTGCGCTTCCTGCAACCGATAATTGGGCAATAGCACCACCCGGGTATCATCA
>Ga0182792_1001445_pt1 | contig 19234 bp, 20 predicted proteins | sample Passage237B_FD_130497 | JGI IMG/M metagenome (GOLD analysis project Ga0182792, IMG submission 130497) | Cellulose adapted compost microbial communities from Newby Island Compost Facility, Milpitas, CA, USA - Passage2 37B (version 2) (version 2) ...
CCCTGGTCGCCAGCTACAGCCGCGGCATGAAGATGGTCGCCGAGGCCGGCGGGGTGAAGACCACAATCGTCGACGACCGCATGCAGCGGGCGCCGGCCTTCATCTTCGATTCCGCTCGCGAGGCGAGAGACTTCGTGACCTGGCTCGACGAGCACGAAGAGGAGATCCGCGCCGCGGCCGAGTCGACCACCTCGACCGGCAAGTTGATCGAGATCGAGCGCTACCACGCCAGTCGCTTCGTCTACACCCGGTTCGATTACACGACCGGTGACGCGGCAGGCCAGAACATGGTCAGCAAGGCGACCTGGGCCGCGTGCGAATGGGTCAAGGCGAACCATCCCCCGCTGATGGATTACATGCTCGACGCTCAGCTCTCGACCGATAAGAAGCACTCGCAGATCAACACCCTCAAGACCCGTGGAAAGCGCGTCATCGCCGAGGCCACGATCCCCAGCAAGATTCTCGAGAAGCACATGCGTGTCACTTCCAGGCAGGTCTTTCAGGCCCGGCAAATCTCCAATCAGGGCACGATGCTTTCGGGCAGCTCCGCCAACACGCCCCACCCCGCGAACGGGATCGCGTCGGTCTTCATCGCCACCGGCCAGGACGAGGCGAACGTGGCCGAATCACAAGCGGCGATCGGATATACCGAGCTGCGCGGCGACGATGCCGATTACTACTACTCGATCACCCTGCCCTCACTGATCGTCGCGACTTACGGCGGCGGCACCGCCCTCCCCACCCAGAGCGAATGCCTCAAGGTGCTGGGCTGTGATGGGCCCGGCAAGGTGGGCAAGCTGGCGGAGATCATCGCCGCCACCGTGCTCTGCGGCGATCTCTCGCTGGGTTCAGCGGTGGTTGCCGACGAGTGGGTCGAAGCCCACGACGAGCTCGGCCGCAATCGCTGAGCGCAGGCCGAGCCAAGAGCCGGTCGCGCGCCGACGGGTCAGCAGTCGAAGGGTTCTAGCTTTTCGGCAAGTCGCTCCAGCGCATCGGGACCGAGCTCGCGCTCGATTCGGGGAAAGAGTTCCCGCTCCTCGAACCGGACGTGGGCACGGAGCCGTTCGGCCAGCTCGACGATTTCCGCCGGGCTCGCTTGGTCGGCAATCAGGCTGGCAACACCACGACGGATCGCCAGGTGATCGCTGAGCATGCGAGCCACCTCCTCGTCCTGGTCGGGACCAGGCAGACCGGAACCGGGCAGGAGGATCTCCTCCTCGACCCGGAAATGCTCTTCGCTCTCGCTGCGCCAAAACTCCAGGAAACGTTCCCTGGAGTCGCCCTCGCCTTCCTGGTCGCAGATCACCTTGGCCACGAAGAGGGCGTGATGATGCTCGTGGGAAAGCGGTTTGAGGGCTTCGCTGCGCTTCAAGTTGCCCGCGATCCTAACATTTCCCAAATCTCTGACATGACGCATTGTCAATGGGCTAGGCTGGGTCCATGAGCGCCACTGCCACCGCCACTGCCCGCCGAGTCCCGCCGATGGTCGACCAGAGCCGGATCTCGCAGGTCTGGCAGGTCACGCAAGCCCAGAACCAGATCTTTGACCGGGCCCGCGCAAAATACGGCGACACCTTCGGTCTCAACCTGGCCCGCGGCCGGTGGTACTACTTCGCCGACCCGGCCGACGTCAAGCAGATATTCACCAGCCCGCCGACCGCGCTCCACGCGGGCAAGGGCAACGAGATCCTCGCCACCGCGCTCGGTGAGCATTCGCTGCTGATCCTCGACGAGGGCGAGCACATGCGGCAGCGGAAGCTGCTGCTCCCCTCCTTCCACGGCGAGAAGCTCGCCAAGCAGACCGCGACCATGGAGCGGATCGCCGAAGAGGTCGTGGTACGCATCCCGAAGGGCGAATCCTTCGTGGTGCGGGAGACGGCTCAAGACATTGCCCTCGAGGTGATCCTCGAAGTGGTGCTCGGCACCGCCGCGACCGGAACCCAGCACGACCGGCTGGGGGCCGCTACCCGTCACCTGCTCGACTGGATCGCGAAGGGCTATCGCCTGGCGGTCTCCACGGTGCTCGGCCCGCGCAGCCGCCCGATCAAGCGGATGTACAAGCCGGCCCTCGCCCCGCTCGACCAGGGCCTTTACGAATTGATCGCCGAGCGCCGCCTGGCGAGCGACCTCGAGCAGCGCGAGGACATCCTCTCGATGCTGCTGCTCGCCCGAGACGAGGACGATCAGCCGATGACGGACGTCGAGATCCGCGACGAACTGGTGACCTTGATCGTGGCCGGCCACGAAACCACCGCTACGGCTCTCTCCTGGGCGCTGGAACGACTGACCAGACTTCCCGGTGGCGCTGAGCGCCTACACGAGGAATCGCTGACCGACGAGACCGAATACGCCCGCTGGGTCTCGCAGGAGGCGCTGCGGCTGCGACCGGTTCTCGACTTCGTGTTGCGCCGGGTGATGGAACCGATCGAGATCGGTGGCTACCAGTTCGAGGAGGGCGACATGCTCGCACCCTCGATTTACCTGGTCCATCGCCGCGAGGACGTCTACCCCGATCCCCTGGCCTTCAAGCCGGAGCGCTGGGACGGGGTGAAGCCCGGCACCTACACCTGGTTCCCCTTCGGCGGCGGGGTGCGGCGCTGCATCGGCATGCAGTTCGCGATGGCCGAGATGGAGATCGTGATGAGGGCGCTTGCCCGGGCCGGGATCCTGCTGCCGGTCGGACCCGAAGAACCGACCATTCCGCGCTTCATCACCGCCTCGCCGAAACGCGGCGGACAGGTCCGCTTCGCCTTCTAACCTTCACCACGACTGGGAGTCGAGACCCGGACCACGTATGAGGTGTAGCGCCTGATCGGACTGCCGTCCGTCTCATCGGCGAACTCGTAGACGTCGCAGAACTCGAACTTCGAGCCACTTTCCATCTCGTAGCTGCCGTTGACGGAGGCGACTCGGCCATGCGTGATGAAGTGCTTGAGTTCGACCCGCTTCGCTTTCTTGCCGGCCATCGAGCGAAGCCAGGCCCGCATCCCCTCCCGACCCTCGATCCGGCCTTCCCCGACGAGCTCCCAGACGATGTCCTCGGCCACGAACTCGAGCGTCTTGTCGATCTCGCCCGCGATGAAGGCCAGGTTGAAGTCCCGCAGCCATCCCTGGCGCGGGGAGTTCACCCCGGTCTCGCCGATGACGATCTCGGTACCGCTCAACGGGACCGGCTCTCCTCCAGGCTCATGGCCTTACCCTAACTGCCAGCTTGATCGAACTCGTCCTCTTAGCCAGCGGCACCGCGGTCGCCACCGGGGTCGGAGCGATCCCGGTCATGCTGCTCGGCGACCGGGCCGGCAGGATCGTGCCGCTGCTGCTCGGCATCGCGGGCGGGGTGATGATGGTCGCTTCAATCGATGGCTTGTTGATCCCCGCCTTCGCGCGGGGCACCGTGGCCGAGGTGCTGGGCGGTCTGGCTATCGGCGTGGCCTTTCTGCTGTTGGCCCGCCGCCGGATGAGCCGCTTGCCGAGAGAGATCGGTAGAACCGGAGGTCGCACCGGCCTGCTCGTCTTTCTCGTCCTGTTGATCCACAGCCTGCCGGAAGGGTTCGCGGTCGGCACCGCGTATCAGGCCGACCCGTCCCAGCTCGGGATTTTCGTGGTCATCGCGATCGCGATTCAAAACGTGCCGGAGGGAACCAGCGTCGCGATCCCACTTGCCGCTGCCGGCGCTTCGGGCCAGAGGCAATTCTGGATGGCGGTGGCGAGCTCGATCCCGCAGCCGGTCGGCGCGGTGATCGCCTACTTGCTCGTCCAGCAGATCTCCGCGCTGCTTCCGGTCTCCTTCGGCTTCGCGGCCGGCGCGATGCTGGCCCTGACCATGATCGAGCTCCTGCCTGAAGGCTGGCGGGGAGACCGTCGACAGGCCGCGATCGGCTTGGTCCTGTCGGTGATCGGCATGATCGCCCTGAGCCTCTTTCTCGGGGTCTGATTCACTGCCGCCATGAATCGAGACGACGAACGGGTGCTCGCAGGCATGAAGCGCCAGGCGCAGCTGCGTGAAAGCGCGCTGGCCGAAGCCTCTCGGCTCGGGTGGAAATCAGGTTTCGGCACCGAGGGGGCGATGGAGATGCTCGGGATTGCGCAACCGCTGACCGGCTTCCTCACGACGGCTACCCTGGGCGATTCCGGTGACGAGGTCGAGGTGAGCGGTTGGGGAATGCCACTGCTCGAAGCCGAAGTCGCGGTTCGGATCGAGCGGGAGCTAGGAAAGGGCGCAACCCCGGAGGAGGCCGCTTCAGCGATCGGCGCGGTCGCCGCCGCCATCGAGTTGGTCGACCTTGGATCTTTCGACGAGGTCGAGGAGGTTCTGGCCGGGAACATCTTCCACCGCCGGGTCCTGCTGGGCGAGTTCGTCGACCTGGGTGCTTCGCGCCTGGAAGATGTCCGGATCGCGGTCGATGCGAACGGCACCGGGTCCGAGCCCGCCGACCCCGGCGAGGTGATCGGGGAGATCGGCCGGGTCGTCGCCGACCTCGCCGACCAGGCCGAACTGATCGGTGAGACCTTCCGGCCCGGTGACGTGGTCATCACCGGCGCCGCCGTCCCTCCCGCGCCGGTCCAAGCCGGCGAGCGCTACGAAGTGACGCTGAGCTGCGACAGCACCGTCACGGTCGAGATCGGCTGAACTTCGCGCGGCTAAGCAGCGGCGGCTCCCGGCTCCGCGTCGGGCCGGATGATCACCGTGTCGACCACTTTCAGAACCTCGTCGGCCGGCATACCGACCCGTTCGGCATGACTGCGCACGGCCGCGTCGTCACTCGCTTCGTAGATGCAGACAGTGCCAAGCGTGCCGTCCGGCTCCCCGATCACGTAGCTGCGCATCCAGCTGATCTCATCGGGGTAGTCGCTCTCGGCAACCTGCTTCGATCGCTCGGCGGTGGCCGCGAGTTCCTCTTCGCTCTGTCAGGCATTCTCCCGGCGGATCACGTAGGTGTTCATTTCACTCTTCCTCCTCCAGACGAATTACAGACTGTTAGTCTGTAATGTAGTTCGGGTATTCGTGGCTGTCAAGATGGGAAGAGGACGGGGACGCCCAAGCAAAGGGGCCAAGGAGGCTTTGACCGGGGCGGCCCGCGACCTGTTCATGGGGCGCGATTACGATCAGGTATCGATCGACCAGATCCTCGAACGATCTGGCGTGAGCCGCGGCGCCCTCTATCACCACTTCCCGACCAAGCTGGACCTCTTCCTTGCCGTCTACCGGGAGAGCGAGATGCGCGTCCTGGGCGAGGTCGGGACCCTGGCGGCAGGAGCGAGCACTCCATACGCCGGGCTGCTGGACGCCGCCCGGGCATACCTCGAGCTTTGCGAGACCGACGAGGAGTTCCGCCGGATCGGCCTGACCCAGTCGCGGGCGGTGCTCGGTTGGGAAGGCTGGCGCGATGCCGCGAGCGAGCTCGGGATCGCCGTCGCCCTGGCCTTGGTGAACGCCGCCATCGAGGCGGGCGAACTCCGGCCACACGATCCGGAAACCCTGGCTCAGATCCTGATCGGCACCCTGATCGAGGCGGCGATGTTGATCGTCGTCGCCGAGGACCGAGCCGAAGCCCGCGAGCGCTCGGAATCAGTGGTCATCGACCTGCTGGAAGGCTTGCGGGCGGTCTGAACTTCAGGTCCTGAACCCCACCTTCAGATTCGCCAGGATCCGCTCGCCCGCAGAGGTCACGATCTCACCGACCAATCCATCGTCCAAAGGCCAGCTTCTGAGTTGGATCGTCTCCCCCAGATAAAGAGGCGCGGCGAACTCCCCAGAGACATGCGAGATTCGGTCGAACTCCCCTCCCGCGCCAACGCAGATGGCCTTCCGGCAGGCCGCGGCAAACGTCCATAGGCCATGGACGATCGGGGCGTGGAAGCCCCACTCAGCGGCAACTTCGGGATCGACGTGCAGCGGATTGTCATCGCCACACATCCGGTACACCGAGGTCTGGTTCAGCGCCACCGTTTCAACCGCGACCGCTTCCGGAGTCGTTTCCGGAACGATCCCCGGCCCTCGCTTCGGCCCCTTCTCCCCGCCGAAACCGCCCGCACCTTTGACGAACAGGGACGCCGAGGTAGAACCAACTCGCCCCGAGGCGTCCGTGAGCACGGCCATGACTTCCACTATCGCCGCGGAACCTTTGTCCCACACCGCCGTGAAACTCGCATCTATCGTGAGCTCGCCCTCGGGATCGAGTGGACGATCCAGATCCACGCCCTGCGAGAGGTGAAGCATGTTCGACTCCTCGATTCCGGCCTCGTCGAAGAGCCGGCGAAAAGCACGGAAGCCGAGCACCGCCGCGTAGGTTGGCGCAACCACCGGCCCGAGCCTCTCGACCACCAGCTGTGGCGTCGAGATCGGATCGCCGCCGATCGCTGCGTTGTAAAGCAGCGTGTCGTCCCGATCGTAGGTGACCGGCATCTTTATCTCGTGACCCACGGTCGAATCGTCCAGCATCACGAACCTGCCCGCGAGGCCATTACTTCCGCGTACACGTCGGCCCCGGAAAGCCACGCCACCATGCCACCAGCCGGAATCGCCGCACGCACCGCTTCGAGTAGATCAGCTGGCTCTGCCCCGGCGTCGAGGGCACCGCCCATGTGAACTCTCATCCCGACGTCGTAGCGTTCCGCCGCGTTCATCACGACCAGGATCAGCTCTTTGTCCCGCCGGGGGAGCACGCCGTCCCGGAGGATCTCGGCCCGCAAGCCATAGTAGGTCTCGAGGGTCGGGGGTGAGGTCTCGACGAGCAGGTCGAGCCATCCGGGGACTCCCCCGAAGGTCCGGTCGAAATACGCAACGATCTCGTTCGCATTCGGAGCTGGCTGTCCTGCGATCTGCGGATCTGCTGGTTCCGCCTCGGCCAGCAACCAGGAGTTGGCTGAAACGATGCCGACGCCACGGGAAAGCACGCCGGCGCAGAGGGCCTCAGCCAGTTCGGCCGTCGTGATTCCTTCGGCTATCGCCTGCCGGCCCCATTTTCGCGAGTCCTCGTCACGACCCTTGTTCGAAAAAGCAAAGGCGAGTGCGAGGTACTTGATCCGGAGTGGCAGTCGCTGACCCTCCAAGGATGCGGCCACCAGCGCCTCCACCCCGTCGGAAAGCTCCTCCGCCAAGGTCGAATCCTCACGACCGCTCATCACGATGCGCCTCCGTACACACTCGTTTCGAGCACGCAAGCGTCATGTGAAGGCAGCACCACGTCGGCTTCCTCCGCCAGACGGGCCATGGATCGGTAACAGTCCTCGAGCGAAACGTGGATCCCCTCCGGAATCCAGTCCTGCGGGACGCGCCCCTTCCACGATGAGGCGTAGGGAACCGTGTCCGAACCGAGCCCGTAGACCTTGCCGCCAGTCTCGACCAGCACACCCTGGAGCCCGGGCGTGTGGCCGGGAAGGTGCACGATCTTTAGGCCGTCGAACAGACGAAAATCCCCGTCGATCACCCGGATGTTTGGCAGCTCGCTGGCAAACACGGGCAGCAGCTGCTTGATCGTCACCGGATCGTAGAGGCCTGCGTGAGGGGTATACGGAGCTGCCGCGTACGCGATTTCCGAACGCTGGAGATACACCTCGGCGTTCGGAAACGGATTGTCGGCGAATGAAAGCGCGTGATCCCAGTGGAGGTGCGTCTGGACGACGACATCGACCTCGTCCGGTTCGATGCCGGCCGCTCGGCATACGTTGCCGACCTGCTGGCCTTCGCTTTGCACGAGCTCCCGGCCGAAGCGTTCCTTGACTAATTCGGGTGTTCCGCTGCCGACGTCGAGAACCACGGTCTTTTCGCCTCCCCGGATCAGCCAGAGAATGGTCTGAGCGTGGATCTTTTCCCCGAAGCCGGTGAAATATTGATGGGCCGATTGTTCAACCTGAGTCAGGTGACCACAATCCAGCGGCACTATTTCCAAGGTCATGTCTGCTTCCTTTCGGTCGGGTCAAGGCGGCCGTCCCGGGCTCAGCCGGAGTCAGTCGTCATTCGAGCCATCGATCGGACTCGCCGCCTTCAGTACTTTCTCGAGCGTCGCCGCCGCCTTCGTGGCCTGAGGCACGATTTCAAGCTGTCTTTCCGGGGTCATCCGGCTGGCCGGGCCGAGCACGCTGAGTGCCGCCGCCACCCTCCCGTTGCTCATCACCGGGACCGAGACCGCCCCGGCTTCCGGGACCCGTTCGCCGATACTCGATGCCCAGCCTCGCTCCCGAACCCGGTCGAGCTCGCTCACGAGTTCGGCCCGGTCGATGATCGTCTCGTCGGTCAAGGCCGTCAACGGCATCTGCGAAATCGTCTTCGCAAGTTCGTCCGGCTCCTCGAAGGCGAGCAGCACTTTTCCGGCCGATCCGACATGGAGCGGAGCACTCGAACCGACCGTGGCCACGTAGCGAATCGATGAGGGGCTCGCTATTTCCTCGATGCATATGCGTTCGAGGCCGATACGGACGTGAAGAGTGATCGTCTCACCGGTCTTCTCCCACAGCTCCTCCAGGTCGGGACGAGCTAGGACGGCGATCGAGCCGAGACCATCGGTTGCTTCCTGAACCAGCCTGAGGATGCCCGGGCCAAGCAGATAGACGTTCTCGCTCCGGTTCTTGAGCACGAGGCTCTCGTAGCCGAGGCTGGCCAGCAGACGATGAGCCGTGGGCTTCGACAACCCCGTCGCACGGGCCACCTCGGTCAGCGTCCGGGGACCGTTCGAAAGCGTCATCAGAATGTCGATACTTCGAGCTACCGATTGGACCTGCAAGGCCATATGACTTCCTCCTCGATTGTCAACCTGAGCTGCATTACATCCGGGACTCCTGCGGCGAGCTTCGATCGCAGTTCTTGAACTACCTTCTCTGACGCCTCCGAACGCGACGCCAGACCGGCGATGTCTGAATCGAGATCGTCCCAGGAGGGGTAGAGGAGCTTACTTCCGTGACCATGACTCTCGAGAGTCCTGTTCCCGGTTGAAACTTCGAGCACTGCCTCGGTCTCTTCGAGACGCGGATCCGCTTGTACCTCGACCATGCCACTCAGCCGGTTCAGATCACTCATCTCCGGATGCTCGAGTCGATCGAGTCCGATCTTTCCGTCAAGCAACCCGCAGGCCACGCAGTGGCGAATGCTCATCAGCGCCGCCGCCCTCGTCCTCACTGGTTCCTGGTTATCCGTGCCCGGGTAAGAGGCCTCGGCGGGATTCATACGGACGACGATCGCGGAGATATTCGAATCATCCTTACCAGCCGAAAGTTGGCGGTGAAGGTCGATTGCCAGATCCGTCGGTACCTGGGCGATGCCGCTTATCGGATAGGGCTTCACCGCGACCGCGGCGATCAGATCCGCGCTCTGGTCGGAACCGAGCGAGGCCCGCAGGGAGCCGGCATCCTCATCACCGAATAGTGCCGCCGAGAAGCCGGATGCTCCTTCGAGCGCATCGGGCGCCGATTCAACTCCGGCCTTCACCATCAGGGCCGACTCGACCGCGAGCCGCGACGCGACCCCGACCTGGGTCAGCCACTCCTGAGATCCCGAGATCCAGGCCTGGTTGGTTCCGCCCGAGTGGGCAGCGGCGAGCGCTATCGCCGAGGCGATTCCCTGCTGGTCCAGGCCGATGGCGCGGGCCGCCATGGCCGCCCCTCCCAACGCGCCGAAGACTCCGGTCGGACGCAGCCCGCGTTGCTGTGCGGACGAAGCGTAGGCCTCCGATACCAGGCAGGTGACCCGGTATCCGATCGCGAGGCTTTCCAGAAGCCGGCCCTCGACTGCTCCGCCGAGCCCCAGAGCAGCGGCCAGACTGACCGCCCCGGGGTGGCACCGGCCCCGCGGGAAGAAGTCGTCCTGGGTGCGGGCGTGAAGCAACACTCCCATCCGGTAGGCACGGTCACCGGGTGAATCCGAGTTGAAGCAGGCGGATTTCAGCACCGCGTTCGCGTCCCCCCGCAGGCCGCAGGCAGCAGCAAGGTTCGCCAGGGTAAGGGCGCGTATCCGTGAAATCTCGGCCGAAGTCGAAGGGACGCTCGCCGCGGAGACGAGCTGTGAAACAACGGTCATGGCGATCGGCTTTCCAGGTCGCGTCGCATTGCGTTGACGTCGACCTTGCCATTCCCGGTCTTCGGTATCTCGTCGACCACCACCACCAGTTTCGGGGTCCTGAATCCGAGCCTCGGCTTCGAAAGCTCGGTGATCGCACCGGGGTCGACCTGGCAGCCGTCGGCCGGCCTGACAACGGCGCTCACGATGTGCCCCCAACGCTCGTTTTCGATGCCCAGGACAGCGACCTCGCCAACCTCCGGGAAATCCCCGATCACATGCTCGACTTCGCGAGGAGAGATGTTGAACCCGCCCGAGTTGATCATTTCGTCAGATCGTCCCAGCAGATAGACGAAGCCACGCTCGTCCAGCCTGGCCACGTCGCGCGTGTGGATCACGCCATCGCTGAAAACCCGGTCGGTCGCTTCTTCCATCCCGTGATAGCCGCTCATCAGATGGCGACCGGACACGACGACCTCACCGATCTCTCCCGGCTGAACGGGCCGGCCTTCACCGTCCCGTACCTCGAGCAGCGTCGAGCACCAGGGCCGACCGGCCGAAAACCGCTGCTCGCCGTCACCGAGATGGTCTTCTTTGTGGAGGCAAGTGAGTGTCACGGGCGCTTCGCTCTGACCGTAGATCTGCACCAGCCCCGCTCCGAACCGGTCGAGGCTCGCGTCCAGCACCTGTGGCGGGATCGGCGCCGCACCGTAGATCAATGTCTCGTAGTTGAACTCGTGACGGTCGGCTGCCTCGAGCAGCATCGGCATCATCGCCGGAACGACCTTCAAGGTCGAGACTCCGTCTTCACGCTCGGCGATCGCCAAGGCTTCGTCGGCATCGAACTTGTCCATGATCCGGATACCGCCACCGGATATCGCGTAGGGCAGCAGGAAATACCCGGCGCCGTGCGAGAGCGGCTGAGGCAAGACGACTTTCTGGCCCGGCCTGACCGGACCGAGTTCGAGCAGCAGGTTGAATGCGACCTGTCGGATCGACCGGTGGCTCAGCACCACACCCTTCGGGCGCCCGGTCGTCCCAGACGTGTAGGTGATCCAGGCCGGGTCCTCGTCACAACCGGGACGCACATGCGGCCGCCCCGGTCCCATCGCGACGAGGTGGGAGAACGACTCACCGACTCTGGCGTTCTCGTCGACCGAGATCGGAATCAGACCGAACTCTTCCGCCAGCGCGGTCGCCTCTTCCGCAAACCGACTCGAATGGACCAGCGCCTCGATCGACGCATCTTCGACCATGAATCGGAAATCGTCCAGGTGGAGCCGGGCGTTGAGAGCGACCCGCACGCGCCTGCCGAGTGAGATGCCGATGTCAGCCTGGGCGTATTCGGTCCGGTTCTCCATCAGGATCCCGATGCTCCCGCCCGGGCTTACGTCTAGATCGTCCAGCGAGTTGGCGAACCGTTCGCCACGGTTCACCGCTTCCGCCAACGTCAAGGAGGTGGTCCCGTCAGAGGCCAGAGGCGCGCCGGGAAAGTTCCCGGCGGCCCGCCGGATGAGATAAGGGACATCCATCAGCAGTGCTTTCCCACCCGCTCAGACCCACCCGGCGAAGGCGGCGACTCGCCTGCGGCTCGCCGCGTAGCCTCCGCAGGCCGTTCGGTTCATCTGCACCCTCCGGTAAAAGAGATGAGCGTCGTGTTCCCAGGTGAATCCCACGCCACCGTGGACGTGAATTCCCGATTCGGCGGCGTGGAGGGAAAGGTCCCCGCTCGCGCAACGCGCCGTGGCGACCATCAGGTCCTGCCGCTCATCGTCCGATTCGAGCAGCCGGGCCGCGTCGTAGAGCAGGGCCCGGGTGGAGACGAGTTCACCGAAGACGGTGGCGAGCCGATGCTTGACTGCCTGGAACTGGCCGATCGGACGCCCGAACTGCTGGCGATCCGAGGCGTACTCGACCGTGCGTTCGAGAATCGCCGCGGATGCGCCCGTTTCCTCCGCGGCCAGCATGAGTTGACCGAGCCGGGTGCCCTCGGCGTTGGCGATTCGGGCCTGGTCCAGGCTGGCCGCGATCTCGGCGGAGGCGCCTTCCATCCTCACCGAGCCGACGTTTCGGCTCGGATCGATGGTGTCCAGCGTGTTGACCTCCAGCCCCGGGCCGTCGGTTCGAAGCGCGACCAGGACCGGCCCCTCGGGGCCTTCGACCGTGATCAGCAGCAGGTCGGCGAACTCCGCCGCTTCGACCCTTTCGACCGTTCCGGTGAGACGGTTCTCGGAGTCGATCACCACGGAATCGCAGACTGTTCCAACCTCGGCAGCTGTCGCGACCGCGTCGCCCGACGCCAGTCTCGGCAGCCATTCGGCCCTTACGGAATCGCTTTCGCCCGCCGCCAGCATCGCGGCCGCCACGGTGCTGGTCAGCAAGGGAGCGTCAAGCAACTGTCTCCCGGCCTCCTCGAAGACGATCGCCAGTTCGACCGGACCGAACCCGAATCCCTCCCACGCTTCGGGGATCACCGTGGCCTGCAGCCCCACCTGCCCGGCCATCTCGAGCCAGGCATCCCGGTCGAACATCGCCGAATCCGACTCCACCGCTTCACGGGTCCGGGCCAGGCCATACCTCGCCTCGAAGAAGCCCCGGATCGACTCACGAAAGTCATCCTGCTCGCTGCTCAATCCCAGGTTCACTCATGACCTCCATTCGGTATGCGGCGCAGCACTTCCTCGACCTCGGTCGGGTCAGCCGGTCGGCGCGGATTGTGAAATGTGTCGTGGTCTCGCCAGATGTCCACGGCCAGCGAAGGAAGCTCGGATTCGGCGATCCCCAGGTCGAGCAGGCTCGCCGGCAGATCCCAGGCCCCCGCCAGACTGTCGAGCCAGTCGGCCAGCGCCTCGGGGTCGGCTTCCAGTCCGAGCAGCGAAGAGGTCCGGCGGTAGGCCGCCGCGATGTCATCCTCCTCCGCGTTGAAACGGACCACCGTCCCTGCCACGACCGCGTGGCAGGCACCGTGCGGCGCTGCGCTGGAAGCCCCGATCACGTGGCCGATCGCATGGGCCAGGCCGAGCCAGCAGCCCGGAAGCGCTATTCCCGTGACTGCCGACGCGACTCCCAGCCGCTCAAACACATCGGGCGCCGGTTGGGTGGCAACCAGAGTCCCCGCCTCTGCGAGCTCCGGCAGGGCCGAACCGAGCAGACCGCTGGTGACCAGATCGGACCTTCGCGAAACCAGACCTTCCACGCAGTGGTCGATCGCGTTGGTCACGCTTCCGAGGAAAATCTCCCGCGGCGTGCTGGCGAGGACCTCATGGTCGATCAGCACCGCGGTCGGGGTCAGGCTCGGATCGGCCAGAACTCGCTTGCGCCCCTCGACCGCAAACCCTCCGGCCCCATTGGCCTCCGATCCGGAAAGTGTGCTGGGAATCGTGACAATGGGAATCTTCGGCCCGGGCAGAGGGTGTGGCCGCAGGTCGTCGGGCGGGTAGTACTCGAGGCAATGATCGAGGAGCTGACCTCCCAGAGCGACGATGGTCGCGATCCCCTTGGTCAGGTCGTGGCTTGAGCCACCACCCGCGCTCACCAGGACATCGGGGCGAAACTCCGATACCGCTTCCGCCGCGGCACCGACCGAGTCGACCGGGGCGTGCGGCTCGCCTCGATCCCAGATCATCACGTCGCCCCGGGCCACCTTCGAAAGGCGGTCGGGCAGCCCGGTCTCGAGGCTGAATGTCCGGCCACAGATGATCGCGACCCGTTCCCAGCCACGGGATGCGCAGAGGTCGCCCAGCAATTCGGGCGCCGAGCCGGTCAGGATGCTGATCCGGGGGAGTTCGATGCTCATTACTGACCGGTCCCCGTCGGCTTGGGGTCTCGCGGCAGCCCGAGCATGCTCTCCGCGATGATGTTGCGCTGGATCTCGCTGCTGCCTCCGTAGATCGGTTCGGCCAGGCAAGTCAGAAGATCGAGTGCGGCGTCGCTGGGCACACCGGCACGTCCGTCTTTCGCACTGATGCTGCCCGGTGCCAGAGCATCGACCTGAAGCTGCTTGAGCCGGACATCAGACTCGCTCCAGAGCAACTTGATCAATGAGCTCTCGGCCGGGTCGTCCTCAGAGAGATGCATCGCCCGGAGATAGGCGCGGCCCATCGAGCGCAATCCCTGTACTTCGACCCAACTTGAGATCAGCCGCCCGACCAGGGCCTGGGTATCGGCCTCGTTTCTCTCATTTCCCCGGACGACCGAGTCGATGGTCTGGTCCAGAGTGAGCTCCAGCTTGGCCAGGTTCGTGAAGTTGGTCCCTCGTTCGTAGGTCAGGGTTCGCTTCGCCACCTTCCAGCCGTCGCCCGGTTCGCCGATCATGTCCGCCGCGTCGACCGGCGCCTCGTCGAGAAACACTTCGCAGAACTCCGTGTCACCGGTCACCTGCCTGATCGGCCTTACGTCAACCCCCGGCCCCTTCATGTCGAAGAGGAAAGCCGAGATGCCGCGATGCTTCGGTGCGTCGGGATCGGTCCGCGCCAACAAGATGCACCGGTCGGCGAACTGGGCCCAGGAGGTCCAGATCTTTTGTCCGGAGATCAACCACCGATCTCCGTCCCGCTTGGCTCGGGTCCGAAGTGAGGCGAGATCGGATCCGGCCTCCGGCTCGGAGAACCCTTGGCACCAAAGTTCCTCTCCATCGAGGATCGCGCTGAGATACCTCTCCCGCTGACGCTCCGTGCCGAGGTCGCAGAGGACCGGGCCGACCAAGCTCAACCCGACCACGTTCAACACTTCGGGAGCGCCGGCCCGCGCCAGCTCTTCCTCGAAGACCACCGCCATCGCCGGTGAAACGCCACCCCCACCGTGCTCGGCTGGCCAGCTCATGCCGAGCCATCCGCCGGCTCGAAGCTCCTGTTCCCAGCGCCGCTGACCATCCGATCGTTGTTGGACGGTCTCACCCTCGGCCAGCTCGCGAATCTCGTCGTTCAAATGCTCGGCCACCCAGCTCCGGGCGAGTTCCCGGACCTCTTCTTCGGTCATTCCTGGTTCGACGTGAGAACTCATCCCAACTCAACTCCTTGATCCCCCACGGGGGTCTCCTGTGATTTCAAGATCGACCTCCGGCGCGCTGCTCTCTTCTTGGAAAAGCTGTCCCAGGTGCCGCTGATTCCCTGCGGGATGACCAGTGCGATCACGAAGAGGACAAGGGCAAACACGAGGGTGCTCACCCCCGGTTTGTCGCCAAAGACCTTGCCCGCCTCCTGGCTGAGCGGCACGATGATGAAGGCGCCGACGACCGCGCCCCAGGAGCGGGTTGCTCCGCCGACCAGGCCCGCGATCACGAACCCGACCAGGAGGTTGATGCTCAGCAGCGACTCCGGCGTCGCCAGCAACTGGTACTGGGCGAAGATCGTGCCGGCGGGCGCGACCGCGGCGGCCGAGATCGCGAACGCGGCGATCTTGTAGGGGGCCACGGCGATCCCGCACGCTTCGGCCGCCACTTCGTCGTCACGAATCGATCGGAGGCGATACCCGAACCGCGAGTTCGCCAGGATGCCGAAGAACAGGATCGCAGCCAGGTTCAAAACCAGCAGCATGTAGATGAATGGCATCGCGGTGTCGAACTGCATCGAACCGAGCGATGCTTCGGGTGCGACCTCGAGATAGATACCGGTCGAGCCGCCGAGGAAACCGATGACTCCGACCAGCGAGACCGAAACCTGCGCGACGATCAGGGTCAGTAGCGCCACGTACATGCGGCTGGTTCGACGCCGGAGCGCGGCCAGACCGATCGGAAGACTGATCAGTGCTGCCACCACCGAGCCGGCGACCAGGCTCAACCACGGGCTGATGTCGAGCTTCGAGACGAAGATCGCCGTCGTGTAGCCGCCGGCCGCGAAGAACACCACGTGACCGAGCGAGAACACACCCAGTGAGTTGAAAAGGAAGTTCCAGGAAACAGCGACGAGCGCGTATATCAACGCGAGCAGGTAGGTGTCCTGAGTCCCCCGGCTGAGCCCCGGGGCGATCAGTGCCAACGCGATGAACAGCAATACGATCGGCAATTTTTGCCCGACCTTGCCGAACCAGCGGCTCGATCGAATCGAGGTAATCATGAGGTCGCCTCCGTTCGGATCGGTCGCACGATGAGAAAGACCAGAACGACTCCGAGCGACACGAGCGGAGCCCAGGTCGAAGCTATGTAGCCCGATGCGAGCGATTGGATGATGCCGATGAAAAGACCGGCGAACAAGGCGCCGATCGGGCTCCCCAACCGGCCGATCACGACGACGGCAAATGCGCTGAGTAGAAATGCGGCGCCGCCAAAAGGCGTCATCACGGTAAACGGGCTGATCGCGATCCCGGCGATACCCGCGATCACGACTGAGATCGCGACTGTCGCATCCTTCACCCGGTCGACCGATATCCCCTGGATCCGCGCGCCTTCGGCGTCGAGTGAGACCGCCTGCATCGAGCGACCCAGCGAGGTCGAACGAATCAGCATGTTGACCGCCACGGCGAGGATCGCGGCCAGCCCGAGCGCGATCAGCTTCGTCACCTCGACCTCGTTGCCGAAGATGTTCACCGACGCTTCGGAATAGTTGAGCGGCTTGGGGCCGGGCCCAGCCACCAGTGAGATCCCGCTCTCGATGATCAGCAAAAACCCGAGACCCAGCAACAGCTCACCGGTCTCCCCGGCGGCGTCCGACCGGGTCCTGAACAGGGCCGCCATCCCGGCGCCGAGGATCGCGAAGACGACCACTCCCGGCAGTAGCGCCACGTAGGGGTTGATCCCCACCTGCGTGTAGAGCAAGTAGGTGAAATACATTCCGAGCACGACCAGAGAGCCGTGAGCGAAGTTCGCGATCCGCGCAACCCCGAGGACCATCGTGAATCCGATTCCAACCAGGCCGTATACGGCACCGGCCAGGATTCCCAGGACTATGAGATTGGCGAAAAGTTCCATGCTCAGGCTCTCCGGCGTACCCGAATCAGCTAGCCGCCGTACGGCACCACGTCGGCGGTGGCCACGTTCTCAGGCCAGATCGTCTCGATCTTGCCGTTCTGGATCTGGACCAGGCCGACGGGCGGATCTTCGATCAGACCCTGGTCGTTGAACTTGACGCTGTCCTTGGCGAAAACGTTGCCGTTCTGGCCGGTCAGCTCGACGTTCTTGAGCGCCGCCGTCAGATCCTCAGGATCCGTCGACTTCGCCTCGTCAAGTGCCTGCCGGATTGCCATGACCGCCGTGTAGGAAGTCTCGGCGACGTTCTCGGGCTGGATCCCGAACTCCTTCTTGTATCCGTTGAAGAAGTCCTTGAACGACTTCGAATCGAGGTTGTACTCCTTGCGGATATCGAGCCGCATCGACCAGGTGTCGCTTATGCCCTTGGCCTCTTCGACCGCGGTCGCCGGGGGCAGGCCCTGGAAGTAGGCGAACACGGGCTTCGCCGAGGTCGCACCGAGTGCCTTGCCGAACGCGATGCTGTCCGGGGAGTATCCGATGCTGTACACCATGTCCGGGTTCTTGCTCGCGATACTCGTCGCGATGCTGCCGAAATCGGTGGTGTCGGCCGGGTACGAGGTGGACGCGACGATGTCGATCTTGCCTTCGGCGGACTGCTTGAAGTCCTCGAACAGCTCCTGTCCGTAGGCGAGCCCGATGTAGGCGACGCCGACGGTCTTGATCGGGTGACCGAGCTGCTCACCGAGATCCTGGAATGCCTGGACCTGCACTTCGGAGACCTGTGCGGCCGAGCCCTGAGTCGCGAAGACGCTGTCATACCCGCGGTCGGTGATCTTGTCCGCAAGCGCACCCGAGTTGATCCACGGGATGCCCGCGCGCTGAGTCACGTTCGTGCCGGCGATCACCGCGTCAGATATCGAGGAACCGACGACGGCCGCTACGCCGTCATCTACCGCGCGCTGGGCCAGCCCGCTGGCAAGTGCCGGATTTGACTGCAAGTCATAGGTCTCGAGCTTGAGCTTCGCCCCGTCGAGACCCTTGATTCCGCCGTCGGCGTTGATCTGCTTGACCGCCAGCTGGGCGCCATGCAAATCGCCGATACCAAATGACGCTGCGCTGCCACTCAGAGCATCGATCAAACCGATCTTGACCGTGTCCGTACTGCTACTGCCGCTGTCGCTGTCATCGCTGCTGCTGCCGCATCCGGCCGCTAAGCCGACGAGCAGCAACCCCGCGATCATCGAAACAAAAAACTTACCTCTCCTCACGATGCTTCCTCCTCCTGTTGGTACTTTTTGTCCTGCCTACTGGTTCACGGATGACGCCGAAAAATCGTGTTCGCCTCCTTCGAGGGCCTGTTGGGTGAGACTCTCCGGCGTGAATTCGCTGGATGGGCCATCGGCAACGAGCCGGCCGTTCTCGATCACGTGCAGCCACTCGCAGATCTCGGTGGCGATCCCGACGTTCTGCTCGGCGACGAGCATGCTCACCGTCCTCTGCTTCTGGATCTCCCGGATCGCGTCGAACACCGCATCGATCACCTTGGGTGAAAGTCCGAGGGTCGGCTCGTCGAGCAGGAGGACCGTGGGGACGGCCATGAGCCCCCGTGCGAGGGCGAGCAGTTGCTGCTGACCTCCCGAGAGGTTCTCGGCGTTTTCCCGCCGCCTGTCCGAGAGCAACGGAAAGAGCTCGTAAACCTCTTCCAGTGACTCCTTGCACGCTTGACTTCCGCGGCCCTGCCCGCCGATCAGGAGGTTGTCCTCGATCGACATCGGACCGAACAGACGCCTCCCTTCCGGCACCAGGACCACACCTTCGGAGATGCATTTGCCGGCACCCGCGTCGGTGATGTCACTGCCTTGGTAGCGGACGGTCCCGTTCTCGATCGGAATCGCTCCGGCGATCGCCAGGAGAAGGCTGGTCTTGCCCGCACCGTTGAGGCCGGTGAGACCGACTACGGATCCGGGCTCGATCGAGAACGAGATTTCGTGCACGGCGGTCAGCCGCCCTCGCTTGACGCTTACCTTTTCCAGCTCAAGCAGCACGGCGCCTCCCGAGATAGGTCTCGACCACGCGGGGATCCCGCAGCACCTCCTGAGGAGTGCCTTCGGTCAGTTTGCAACCGCCATCCATCGCGATGGTCCATTCGCACACCGCGGCGAGAAAGCGCACGTTGTGTTCGATCACCAAGAGAGTGACTCCTTGGGACCGGATCGAGTCGATCAATGACCGGAGTGGCTCCCGCTCGTCGTTTCGCAGTCCGCTGGAGGGTTTGTCGAGCAGGAGGAGGGGCGGGTCGGGCGCGGGCGCCCCGGCGGGGTCGGGGCCCCTTCCGCCCG
>Ga0182792_1001446_pt1 | contig 19221 bp, 18 predicted proteins | sample Passage237B_FD_130497 | JGI IMG/M metagenome (GOLD analysis project Ga0182792, IMG submission 130497) | Cellulose adapted compost microbial communities from Newby Island Compost Facility, Milpitas, CA, USA - Passage2 37B (version 2) (version 2) ...
GAAACTCTTTGAAAGAAGACATCTTCCTGATGTTGAAATAAAGCTCGTGTTAGTTTTCCTTTTTTATATCCTAAGTCAAAATTTTGGCCCGAAATCCTTAATTGCCAGTTGCCATGATAAGATTTCGAGTATTGGTAGTAAGAGGTAAAAGTGACACTCGTTGAGTCAAATTCAGATTCGATGCACTTAGCTTCTAATTGTATATGAAGTAATGACTCGCATGTGGTGAATAAGTACCGAAATGTGGGTATATGGAAATAGTTACACAATAGGGGGTTCCTTAAATAAATCATCGAAAACGGTATCATATCCTAAAATTTCTGCAGCTGCCAAAAAGCCTGATATGGTAACGCCTAATATTCCATGCAAAATAACATCTTGACCAGAAAGGAAGAGGTTTTTAACTTTAGTTCTGGGTGCTACCATGGTTGCGAGGAAATCAGAAGCAAGCTTTTCTATGCCATACATAGCTCCAGTGGTGGTGCCGATATAATCTCGATACGTAAGAGGTGTTGAGGTGTGTATAGAAATAATATGCTCTTGGATACCGGGAAAATAATCAGATAGCAAAGTAATCATTTCTTTGGCAATTTTTTGTTTGAAAAACTCGTATGATTTGCCCCTATCCTGTGGAAATCTAGTTGTATTAAAAGTGTGTTCCCAAGCTTTTACTTGCTGATAACTCATATAAGTAAGCATGGAAATGTTGCTGGTAAATTTATGTTCTCTTTCTTGGGGACTGCATGAAATGATGATGGATTTAGGTCGATAACCATTCCAGTTATCATTATATCCGAATACGTAATTGGGGTGATCAAAATGATAAATATTATAGTTAAAATAAGGGATAATATTTGGTTTAAGAACGAGATGAACAGAGAAGGCAGAAGGCCCTTCTTTTAATTCAGAAATTCGCTTAACATATGGTTTATTTTGGTTTTTTTTATCGAATAGCTTGAAAAGTTTCAATACACTGATGTTCGATATGAAATGAGATGCTTCATAGATACAATTTTCAGTTTCACAACTGATCAGAATATCATTATCGAAGTTGAGCTTATTTACTTCCTGATTGTTGAACAATTCAGCCTTATGTTTACGTAACTCCTTGATAAAGGCTTTACTGATTTGATTTCCTCCTCTTATACAACGCCAAGAACTTTGAATGTAAGAATTGAGAATCAATGCATGTATATAAAAGGGAGAATCTGCATGGAGTCCGTAGAGGAATCCGTTTCCCAGAAGGACTGCTTGAAGTTTTTTATTTTGAGTAAGAGATGAAATTACATCAATACAACTTTTACTTAGAATGGCATCTTCATGTTTATATCCTTTTTTCAGTTCGTAGAGTGGGAATTTGGAGCAATACAACTGCAAGGTTTCGATGTATTTAACTATTGCGTCTTTTTCTTCTGGAAAGTACTTAGCCAGTTGTTTAATATAATTTTCATGACCTTGAGCATGAGGATATTCATTGAGATCACCCTTAAATCGGATTATATCGAATTTATCTGGATCCATTCTTTCAAAATATATATGATCTAACACTCCCAGATATTCCCAATAATGTCCTAATGTTTCATTTTTTGCAAGAGAGCCAATATAATGTACACCGGAGTCTAATATTTCACGATCCCTAACGAAAGTCTGCAAGTTGCCACCATACTGTTTGTTTTTTTCTAGTATACAGACCTTTTTCCCATGTTTAGCTAATAGGAGTCCCGTTACTAACCCTCCAATACCACTACCCATTATGACAACGTCATAAGCCATTTTTTGCTTCATTTCTTTGATATATTATAAAATCTTCTTCCTGATATTCAGTTGAGAAATCTACAAATTTTTCATCAATTTCACTGCATAACACAATGATTCGTTGAATGTGACTTGGAATAGGAAATCTAATTTCAGAAATCTTTGAGAGCAACAGGGTGTCTTGGTTAGTCCACAGCTCATCAATACTGTCAACGTAGGTTATTTGGAATTTACGAACAATGTAACTGGTTTTGCTAATATTTCTATGACTTACAATAGGATTATAAGTAGTAACTATTCTCGATGGAAACTGGTGAAGTAGTATAAAATCTACCTGTCCATAATCGGTTGTAATGTGTGCAATGTTTGCTTTTTCATTAATGTTTTTAAAGAGTTTGAAGTAAATGGTATTGTGCTTTTTGAAATCATCTTTTACCTTTTTATGTAGGTTATATTCTTTATATAGATAATTGAGCAGTAGTTTTTGCCGGAAAAAATTTTCGTGTTCATATTGTAAGCGGATGGATCGGAAATTATTTTTGAACCAAGAAGAGATTTGTTTGGTGCGTTCGGTATAAGAATCGCCGAAGCCCTTATTGTCAGGATAAATAGGTTCGCCTACATGAACATGGGTATATCCTTTATAAATAATGAAATCACCTTTGGGAAGGGCTTCTCCATTCCCGTGCAAATAAACTGGCGTAATAGGAATGTTTAGCAGCTCGGAAAGGTAAAAAGCGCCTTTATGAAATCTATCTATGGTAGTAGTAGAAGAGCGTGTACCCTCGGGAAAGATCATAAGAGAAAATCCTTTGTTGACTTTATCTCGCAGACTCTCAGTGTTTTTTTTGATTCCTTGTGATATAGGTATAAACCCCATGTAGCGCACGGCATTCCCAAAAAAGGGGGAATTAAACACCCAATCATTTACTATGAATATAGTTTTCGGATGCAACATGCTCATACATAGGATATCAAGAAATGAAGAGTGATTGGCAATAAAAATAGTGGGTTGATTTTTAGGGATCAGGTGTTTGTTGTAGATTTTCTTATGAATATTCCATTTGGTATAAAGTTTGAAAGTCATATACCAAGACATAAGTCTGGTGGATAAGGAAAGCTTTCTTTCTTTAGAAATCGGCATGAAGTCCAGAACGAAACGAATGAAGAATGTAGAAAGAAGGCTGGTCATTGCGAAGTAAAAAAGAGACCAAGTACTGAACACCAGTAGGCTTAATGTTATTGGGCACAGTCCTTTTTTAACCCTATTTAAGAAAAAAAATCTAAATAGGATAGGATATAGTACGAAGGTAACCAATACGGCAGTAGCGACACCAACTAATGCAACTAATGAAATCGATTTTAAGGCTGGGTGTTTGGCAAATAATAATGCCCCTATAGCTAATATGGTTGTTAATACTGCCAGTAAAATGGAAGTTCTGTATAGGGGCACCTCATTCTCTCCGGTAGTGTACTCTTTTAAGAGCGCATTGGTCATAAAGATGGTAAAATCAATACCATGCCCGAATACCAAAGTGCATACAATCATGCTAAATATATTGAAATCCACCCTCAACAACCCCATCATGCCGGCTGTAATGAAGGCAGTGAGCGCTATAGGAACCAATGCAGTTATTACGAGTTCGATACGTCGATAAAATGCAAAGAGAATTACTATGACTGCAATAAAGGAATAACTAATTAGGTTATTGAAATCACGAAGGAGATATCCCAGATACTGTTCATTGACGGCTTGTCTATCGATTACTAGTGCTTGTTTTTTCTGGTAAATTTTTTCAAAATCATCTACAAACTCGTTTCGACTTTTTGGGTGTACTTGGATAAGAGTAGATAAGATGATTTCAGCACTATCTTTATGAACAAATTCTCGATATAACTGTGGGTCAAAGCTATTTAATGAATCTAAAGTAATTCCGGAATAATTTTTGTTTAGCAATTCATAAAACGGTGCATAAGCTTTCTCAACAAATCCTTTTTCCTCGCTGGCAGATTCTATAATCGCAATCGTATTTTTTTTTCGTTCCTCTGTCCAGAAATCTTCCCAATGTCGGATGGCTTTAGCTTGATTTAGCGGATCTGGAACCAAAACAGACACAGATTGTATATTCGTTACTAATTTTTGAGTATCTAACCACGATTTTATTTGTGCGTTTTGTTGCAGAAGATCTTCTTCGTTATTCCCGTAGCTTATGATGAAAAGTTTTTTAAGAACTTCTTGATTGTGGTAAAGAAGTTTTTCTGCTTCCTGTTGATCTTTAGGTAAATAATTGATTTTGGAAAGATCGCCATCTAAACCTGTATGTTTCCATGTAAACAGGCTGATGATAGCCAACAGGACTGATATTCCGATGAGCCATTTGTTTTTTTCAAAGGGATAAGCTGCAATACTATCTATGATGTGGTTATGTTGGATAGCTTCTCCCCTATATAAATGAGGGAGAATGACAAGCGTAAATCCAGCAGAAGCCACTGTGGAGACACTGGCAAAAATTCCTAAGTCAATAAGAGCTTCAGAGCGAACAAACAACAAACATAAAAATGCAATAGCCGTAGTGATGCTACTCATAAAGAGTGGTTTGGTAACGTCTCTGAAGACCGCTTGTTTATCCTGACTGGCTTTGGAATGCGTTAAAAAGTGCAAAGCATAATCGATGGTAATGCCAACCAAGATGGCAGACACGGAAAGAGATACAGCAGAAATATCAGATCGAACTAATGAAAGGCACAACAACCCAAGAATTCCACCGAATAGGGAGGGGATCATTACTAAGATAGGTACTTCCCAACGGCGATAATAGAAGATCAATAACAACATCAATACGCCAATGGATATAGTAACTGTGACAAGTATGTCCTGTTTGATTTGTTGAGCATTGGCAACAGCTATAAAAGAGGCACCAAAATAGTGTATATTAATTTCAGGAAAATCTTTTTCCAATGCAGACTGAATCCCTTTAAGCTTTGCAACAAAATCCTCATTATTTTTTGTATCCGAGCTTGGGTATTTCGGATTTATAAACATAAAAAGTTTGTCTTTATTTTTTGAGTATAAATAACCGCTTTCGAATACAAACTCATTATCTCCTTGCAATTGTTGTAATTTTTTCAGAGCAAGCAAAGAAAACCATAACGGATCATAAAGCATGATTTCCTTCATAAAAACTCCACTGCTGCCTGAGAGGAGTGCATAGTTCCGATCGATCTGCCTCTTGATACTATCTGGATGTAGTTTTTTTTCTATCACTTTATAATCATCCTCATTCAGATAAATGGGTAGATGATTATACACAAATTGAAACCCTTTTTGGAAATATTCGGGATCTAAGACACCCTGTATATCGTGATAGTAGTTATTATGTGCTGTCAAGGTATCTATAAATGCATGCGCCACATCAGCTAGCATATCTTCATCCTCCACTCCTTTAGCACTGATAATAACTGTAATTTTGTCGGCAAACGACATTTTCTGGATGATGTGGGTGGCTGTAGTACGATTTTCAGTGGGGATAACCTTATAGATGTCTTCGTTAAACTGAATATTTTTTATCACCCAGAAGGACCCAACGAGGAAAATTAATGCTGTGAGCAAAGAGATTCCTTTGTTTTTATGTATTAAGTTATATATAGTGTAAAAACTATTCCTCATTCTTTTCAGTTTTTCTGCTGTACGATTGCAGCGTAAAATACACGATTAGTCCTATCAATGAGGACATTACCATTGCTAGCACAAAGCTACCAACTACATATTGTAAGAGATGTATTTTTACAGATTCCGTATTGATATCGTTAAGGCTATAACTAAATGGTATATCGGAAGGAATGATCCAACCTCCTATTTGAATTGCGGCAAAAATGATTAACGGGATCATGGGAGGAATACTGATATTGGAACCTAGAAAGGCCAGTGCTTTATTCCATCGAAATAAGGTTGCTAATCCTATACTTAATAGGGATTGAAAACCCCAAACGGGAATAATTCCTATAAATACACCTAGGGCTATAGATAAGGATTGGACTTTATTATTGTAGTCAAAGCAGAGAATATCTTCTCGGATAAACTTGCCGATACTTTTTTTTTTGTTTTCTAAAGAAGTTTCTTGGAATTATATAAAGCAAAGTGATACATACCAATACTGTATTTAGTATGCTAATTCTGATAAAGTCTTGAATAGGGCGGAAATGAGACACCCTCTCTTCGGGATCATACAGTACTTTTACCGGCACGTTTTTTATTAGAATGCCTTTCCAGGAACACCTTACAATAACTTCGATTTCGAACTCGAACCTGCGAGTATAGAATTTTCTGGGAAGCTGTTTAAGCGGGTACAGTCGGTATCCGGATTGTGTGTCGTCCAGTTGGATACCTGTTTCGAACCAAAACCAGAAATTCGAAAAACGATTGCCGAAGCTGCTTTTGCGCGGTATTCCTTTTTGATTCATATTCCTGTTGCCTATCAGCAGTACAGGTTCGTCGTGCTTGCCCAGCTCGTCCAAGAAGACCGGAATATCATCCGGATAGTGCTGTCCGTCTGAATCAATCGTAATGGCATAATCATATCCATCTTGTAATGCTTGGACAATACCAGTGATCAAGGCCTTGCCTTTTCCTTGGTTCTTATGGTGTTGCAATACGGTAATATGTGGATATTGCTGTAATACTTCCTGTGTAGAATCGGTACTGCCGTCGTTTACTACATATATTTCTTGTGTATAGTGTAATACCCCTTCCAATACCCGTTTCAGAGTTTTTTCATTGTTGTAGGTAGGAATGACTATGCAGATTTTGCCCACAGGAGTTGTCATAAATTCACGAAGTAAGTAATACCAAAAATTTCATTGCCAGAGTTTCCCCATAATAAGCTGCTCCTGATATTTGATAGGATGAAGGTTCCACTTTTGCGAGCCGGAATTTGAGGTGTATTTCCGGATTCTTGAGTGGGTTGACAGGTGCGGTAAACTTCACATTTTTACAGTGGGTAAATCTTAAAGATTTCTGTGTCGTTTGCTCTGTAAGTTCTTTACAAATTTGAAGCATGCAAACACCGGGCATTACGGGATGATCGGGAAAGTGGCCTTTAAAAAGTGGGTGGTCGGCCTGAATCATAACAATAGCCTCTACGTGACTTTCTTGTGCATGACAGGATAATATCGTATAGAGTCCAGCTATAAGCATGGTTGTATATAGCATGTTTATATAGGCGCAAATTTACAATTTAAACTCACTATCACTTAAGACAATATTAAATTTCTTGTTTTTAAGCTTGAAAATAATGTAATCGTTGGTAGGCTCTACTATTTTTATTTCTGAAACATTGTATTCTCCCTGTTTAAAGGTGAGTATGATTTCTTTGATGAAGCTAAGTAAGTCTTTTTGTTTGGGTTGGGCAATAACTATGTTTTCTGTAGCATCTTTTAGGAATTTGAATTGGAATGTCGACTCATCAAAAATAGTATTTCCATTCATAGAAGCTATTAATCTTTTCAATTGTCTGAATTTACGATTTTTATTCAGGTCTTTTGTGGAAATTGTTCCGTTTTCTTCCAGTAGATAGAGCATGTCTTGATTCAAAAATATAGAATTTTGCTGTGGTGAATTATATCGCAACATCATTTTTTGTTCTTTCAACAAAAAAACTCCGGAAGCTTGGATAGGCTCTCTGAGTACGGAAATATATCGCTGCATATCGAAGTCGCATTTTATGCTTACAATCCTGAGCATTTCTTTTTCTACATGTTGCTGAAAAGCTCTCTGTTCTTCAGCGTTCATCCTTGCTTGCCCCAAGGAGGGTTCAGTGATCAGTACGAATAATACCAAACAGATGTGTTTTATTTTAATCATGAGCTTTTATGTTTAGCAACTGATCTACGGGTACTGATTGTAAATTTCTATCTTTTAATGTATTCGACAGTTGTTCCAGCAAACTAACTGTTTTTTTGGAAGTGTCGTGCAGTAATACTATATCCCCGGGCTTTAGACGGCGAATTATACGTTGCAGGATATGTTTTTCGTTAGCAATAACAGTGTCCAAGGATCGAATACTCCAGCCAATAATGTATTTGTTTTTTTGTTTGCATGCTTTAATAACGTTGGGATTAGTAACACCAAAGGGAGGTCTATATAGAGAGGTATGCACTCCTGTTATATTTTTGAGCGTATCATCTGTATCTTGAATTTCTTGCCCCATTGCATTAACATTTTTAAAAGGAAGCATTGGAGCATGTGTATAACTATGGTTCCCGATGCTATGGCCTTTTTTCAGGATTTGTCGTACGATATTAGGATGCATGGCCATTTGTTTTCCGATACAAAAAAAAGTGGCTTTCATCTGGTAACGATCGAGAAGTTCTAAAACTTGGAGTGTATAGGGAGTAGGCCCATCATCAAATGTGAGGGAGACATGATTGTTTCGGTTTTTTCCATGATAATAGGTTTTCCCAAAATAACCCATTCTGATGTCAAATATTCCCCAAAGCGTTATTCCTAGAAAAATGACAATAGTCAGTATGATCCAGAAATTATCCCATCCTGAAATCCTTGCAATCGTACAAACGATAAGAGTTAATGATATGATTGTAATAGGCTTTAACATGACTGTAAAAGTACCAGGCTATGGTTATATCCGTTAGCTTGGTTAATCAGTAATACGTTTTGTATTTTTTTCGGACAAACATCATTATACCGAATACTTTGGGGATATATTTGTTTTCGAAGTATTTCCGCTGCAATACGAAATCCATACGCAGAAGCAGTGTCAAATGATCCGCAAATATGTTGATAAAATGCCAAAGCAGTATTAGAAAAAAGAGACGCATAATTATCAAAATATTTTTGTTGAAGCACATCGGCATTGTATCCGAGGAATACAATATCTATTTCTTTCCTTGTTATTTGATTTCTAGTAAGTATTTCATCCAACATCTTTTGGAAATCATCTTCTGGATTATGGTAAATAGATATGTCTGTAAGTCTCGCATAGCTGCTTTGCTTTTTATTAGAAGATAAAACAAAGAAGTTTGCCCCTTCCGCTCTGCAAGATATATCGGAAATTGGGTTATGAAAATCTATGGAATCATTGGGATTTTTAAAGGTTTTTCCCAGTACGCACAGTGCATCGAATATGGGAGCAGATTCGTCAACTCCGCCAACAAGAATGTAGTTCGCAAATTGATTTTGTATTTGAAGCCAACTGTCTAATAAAGCTGCTTCAAAGGAACTGACACCATGACTATATGTCATGTTATATGCTTTGCATTGCAAATAAAGAGCAATCTGAGCAGCAACAGTATTATGCGGTGAATGAATGAAATAAGTAGGTGTGAGGTGTTGTTCCTTATTTTCAATCATAGCTTCTAAAAATTTTTCTGAGTCTAAAAGACACCCCATTCCAGTGCCGGTAATAATACCATCTGGTTCGTTTATTTCTGCATCTCTTAAAGCTTCTAAAGCTGCAAAGATCCCCATTTTTATTCCCGGAGCCATTCTCCGCAACATAGCAGGAGGAATGATTTCCTTATAAGAAGGGTGAACAGGTTTATTGTTTCTCTGTAATGGTACAGGATAATCTTTAAACATATCAAAAGCTGAAGTTTGAATACTGACAGACCCAATTCCATTAATATAACAACAATCTTTTAGCATTTTGAAAAGATTAAACTACAACAATTACCACCAAAACCGAAAGCATTTGATAAGACATGGGTAATATTCGTATTGACAACATCGGTACTGGGGGTTAGATCAAACTCCTTTATTTTTGTGTTGAAATTCAATGTCGGAAACGTTACATTCATTTGAAGAGACAGTATGCTATAGACAGCCTGAATGGCTCCTGCTGCCGCTAAAGTGTGTCCGGTATAAGACTTTGTAGCACTGAAAGGAGGAACTTTTGAAAATATTCTTAAAAGGGCTTTCCCTTCGGAAAGATCATTATTTACAGTTGCAGTACCATGAACGTGGACATAGTCTATATCTTCAGGTGAAAGTTGAGCTTTTTCCAAGGATTTTTGAATTGCCAAAAATGCACCTTCTCCTGTGCTTGATGAAGCTGTTTGGTGATAGGCATCATTAGCATTTCCATAACCTGTTATAATGGCTAGAACTTTTTTATGAGTTGCTTTTACTTGTTCCCACGATTCTAAAATTAAATATGCAGCACCTTCTCCTAGATTTAATCCTTTCCGGTTTTGATCAAACGGAGTATTGTCTGAGTCGGAAAGAATCATCAATGAATTAAAACCGTTGATAGTAAATTTGGATAAGGCATCTGTTCCACCAACGATAACACGATCCAGAATTTTGTTTTTGATAAGGAGAGCACCTAACATGATTGCGTTTGCTGAAGATGAGCAGGCAGTAGAAATTGTGCTAACCAAACCTCGAATGCCAAGATAATCGGCAATCTTTCGGGTACAGTCACCGGTATGGTGACTGTTGATATATTTTCTGATAGATGGATTATGAAAATACTCTTTAAAATACAGCTCTGTTATATCCATACCGGCAACACTAGTAGCGGAAATAAGCCCAGTTCGCATATCATTTATCTTATTGATTCCTGCATGCCTGAGAGCTTTCAAAGCTGCAAATGTTCCTAAAAGACTTGTACGAGTAAAATTATTGTCCTCAGGAATACCTAAGATTTCAGCAAGTTGGGCATTCTCAAGTTTTATCTCTCCGATTTTGATGTGATTTGCATGGAAGGTTTTTAGAATACTTGCCTCGGAGATTCCAGATTTTTTCTGAAGTAGGGATTGATAGTTTTCTTCCACTGATAATCCTATGGAAGTAATAATTCCCATACCGGTTACGGCAACTCCCTGCATAATGTGAAAATGGTTTATTTTGTTTTGTTTTTTTCCACAAAATCCGCAAGCGTATTGATTGAAGTAAAGATTTCCTTCCCTTTTTGTGGATCTGTTAGCTTTATACCATAGTTTTTATCTAATAACACAATAAGCTCGAGAGCATCTATAGAATCGAGCCCTAAACTATCGCCAAACAAGGGGTCATCATCTTGAATATCAAAAGTTGTTACGTCCACAAGGTTTAGGGCTTCAATAATTTGTTGTTTCAATTGTTCCTTAAGCATAGTCATTGGTGTTATCTGTACTTATTATGGTTTCGATATTTGATTCGCAGTGCTGTATTTTTCCAGTTGATTCCACAAGGTATAGACTTGCAGCATAGTTTGTTCCAAGCATCTGCAACCACCCGCAGAGTACCTTTTCTGATTTTTTTGAGGAAATCAGATACTCAGTATATGGTAAAATATACTGAGTTTGATATTTTTTAGCAAGTAAAAACAGGCTTTCAGATTTGAAATCATGCCGGATACTTATTTCGCCGATACAGATATTAGGCAATGTATAGACAAAGACAGCGGGACTGGGATAAAAATTATTAGGATCCTGTATCAGTTGCTGATATTTAAGATCGGTATCCAAACTGCCTTCATAATTACAGAATATCATTCCTACATTTTTTTCTTCATTTTCCTGTAAAAATATTTCCGCAGCAAGAAACGCCAATTGACACAAATTGTCCATTTTATAAAACTTCGGATAAACTATTCCAATTTGCTGATATAAATTCTTTGCAAAGGTTCCGAAGTCGACAGCACTGTTTTCAAATAACAATAGTCCGTTTTTATAAACTTTGTTGTTTCGAATTTGTATGTAATTGCTGATAAACGGCATTGGAGTTTATTCTTTGGTCAGAATGAGGGCTGTATTCGTTCCGGCAAATCCAGAAGCAGTTTTTAAAGCTGTACGGATAGGATGGGTTTCACCGTTTGTAATCACATTCAACCTTTGGGAAGTGCCAATATGTTCAAAGTTTAATGTCGGTAGTAGGTAATTTTTACGCATACATGCTGCTAATAATGCCGTTTCAAGCAGACCGGATGCTCCGAGGGTATGGCCATAGTATGCTTTGTAACCTGCGAGTGGGGTATCAGATAGTCCTATACGGTGAAAAGCAATAGATTCCATTTCGTCATTGTAAATAGTTGCAGTTCCATGTCCTACGATGTAGTCAATATTCTTTACCTGTATTAATGCTTCTTTCATAGCATTTTGGATACTTAAATATAGTCCTTCTCCCATTCGCGAAGGCCCTGAAATATGATTGGCATCATTGATGTTTGCGTCTCCTGCGATACGAATACTGTCATTTTTTTTTTCCGTTGAAACCCTACATGCAACTGCCGCTTCTCCAAGATTCAAACCTTTTCTGTTTTTGTCGTATGGGCGACAAGGATCAGGGCTTAACGCCTGTAAAGAGTGAAATCCAGATTGTACAAAGATAGATATTTCATCAACTGCTAATACATAAACTTCTTTTACTAGATCCATTTGCAGATAACGTTTAGCTAAAGATAATGCCATCAGCCCGGATACACAAGCATTACTTAGCACGATGGGGTCTTTTTGAAAGCCAAAAAGGTTTGCAATATTGGTAGCCAAGGAGGGAATATAGCTTCCTGTAATATTTTGATTAGCAATTGCTTGGATGTTTCCTTTTGTTGTTGATAAAATCAGGAGGCTGTGTGGTGAAGCTTTTTTACCTTCAGGAAAAAGTGGGGCGAGAGCTGTTATGGCTAGTTTTTCAATTCGAGATATGTTATTTTCAATAGGTAGAGACTGATATAGTGTTGGAAGGCTTTTATCATCAATTCTTGCAATGTTATGTGTGCCCAAATTAGGGTGTATTATATAGGGTTGAATGCCTGATTGTTTATTATAAACTGCTTCAAAGTTCTGATCAAGATTATATCCGAGCGGAGTAATCATATTTGACTCTTGAATAAATACAGGTTTCATAGCAGCCCTACTTTTTTCTTCCATGCTTCAAGGAAGGGAGGAATGTTAAGTATTAGATTAGCCTCAAGATCAGTAAAAACTTGGATAGTTTCACCAGAACACACAAGTTCGTTTTGTTGGTTATAAATTTCGAAATTGAAAATCAATTTGGCAGCCATTGTATCTATATATGTGGTAACGATATAGGCTTCTTCAGGATAACGCAATGGTTTTTTGTGTTCGCAGTAGATTTTCACGATAGGGACAACCATGCCATGCTTTTTTATATCCATATATGTTAGGCCGTACTTTCTTCCGAAAGCTTCCCTTCCGTTTTCAAAATAGCCAACATAGTTACCATGCCATACGATACCCAATGCATCTGTTTCATTGAACTTTACATGGAAATGCTCTATATGCTGTAGCGTCTTATGTGTCAAAAACTGTTCCTTTCGCTTATTCATGATTGTTGGCAAAGTTGGCAAATAGTGCTTTTTAAATTGATTTCAAAACTACTGTTTTCATTTGGCCACGTGCAAGGAACTTACCTTCTCTTAGACTTTCTATTTCAACCAAAGATATACCTGCAAATTCTTGAAGTATATTTATTTGTGTTCTAATTTTTTCACCAATTGAAGGACATTTGTATACCTCTAGGTTTTGAATGCTCCCAATGTAGCCAATTGGCGGCTGTATTTTTTGTAGCCAATAACTAAAGCCTGCATACAATGCTACAGACTGGGCCATATGTTCTATAAGTCCTGTTTCTGATAAGCGATTCTCTTTATCAACGAAAACATTCTCTCGGGTAATGGTTAAACCTGCTAAGCCAGTATTTCCTTCATATTCAAGCAAGCAATCCACCATAAGCATAGGTGAACGATGTGGTAGACAAGCATATAGGATTTCGAGATCATAAACTGGCAAAGGAATAGGTAAACTCATATATTTGACATGTTTAGTGCCAAGTTATACAAATTATTTTAGTGTGTTTATGTTGAGAACATGAGAAATTTTTTATGCTACCATAACAAAGTAAATTGTTATGAGAGCATAAAAATCATTTTTTCCAGAAATGATAAAAGTTAAACCATTGATAGGGATAGCGTCTGAGCATTTCGTCCATATTTTTCGTATATGCTTCTAAGATGGCTTGTGGATCAACTTGATGTTTTAAGTCAGGAGCTAAGCGAGTGAATAGATGATAATGTAGGTTGGGTTCCTTCATTACATATACAAATGCAATCGGGACATTAAGTTTGGCAGCGAGCTTAAAGACACCTGCAGGGAAATAGGCATCTTCTCCCAAAAGTTTGGAAGTCATGGTTTTAGAATATTCAAAAAAGCGATCCCCAAACATGCATATAAGCTCACTTTTTGCCAAAGCAGCTGTGATTTCAAAGATGTGGGACATGTCTTCTTTGGTGTAAATAAAGTTTATGAGAGAGCGTTCTTGGGAGATGCTGTCCAGATATTCTTTAATAGCTGTTCTTTCTTGATCTGCCGCGACAATATGAATTTTTTTTTGTAAGTCTATATTAGCAAAGAATTTATCAGTAATTTGGAAGTTACCTATATGACTACTAATAAGCACTCCTCCGTTTTTGCCTTCATATAATTTTTTGAGCAAATCAATTCCGTCGAATTCAAATGTGAAATTATTTCTTATTCCAGAAAAAATGGATACTTTATCAATAAGTACCTGCCCAAAAACATAGTAACCTTTATATAATGAAAGTAGAGATTTTAATAGTGAAAATTCGTGTCGGCGTCTGTAATAATAAAACATCGCCATTGCTTTTCGTGGATAGGCAATAAGATAATATAGGGATACGGGGACTAGTAAGATGTATGCAGCTTTGACGCCAATTTTTCTGATAATAAAAATAAAAATCCTGTATCCTAATACAAAGCCCTTGGATTTACCGTCCCATTGACTCATTATTTGCCTTGTTTAGCTGCAATTTTCTGCAGAATCAAATTGTAGAAGTCTTGGAAAGTAACAATTCCCACAAAATCAGATTCAACCAGTTTTACGCCGAATTTGGATTCAATAATTACTACAAGATCCACATAGTCTAAGCTATCTAAGTCTAAAGTATCTCTTAAATTCATGTCCGCAGCAATCAAATCCCGGTCAACTTCAAACTCGTTTACAAGGGTTTCGTTAATCTTATCTATGATATTTTCAGTTTCGAGATTCATTTCCTCGTTGATTTGAACTTCTTCACTATGAGTGCGGAGTTGGTTCCGCCAAAGCCAAAAGAATTGGACAAAAATACATCGAAATCCTGATTTTTAGTTTCTGCTACAATATTCAATTTGGAAGAATGTTCATCGGGATTGTCAAAGTTGATATTGGGTGCTATAAAGCCGTGATTCATCATGAGTGTGGAATAGATAATTTCACTGGCTCCTGCCATCCAGCATTCATGTCCGGTCATAGATTTGGTGGAGCTCACATAGGGGTTGGCCTCACCAAATACTTCGTAGATAGCCTGAGCTTCATTGGCATCTCCAATGGGGGTGGATGTAGCATGGGCGTTAATATATCCGATTTCAGAAGGGTTCATGTGAGCTTGTGCCAGAGCTTTTTTCATGGCTATAGCCTGACCTTCTATATTGGGTGTGGAAATATGTCCTCCATTGGAAGAAAACCCATAACCCACTATTTCTCCAAAAATGGGGGCATTACGTTTTAAGGCACTTTCTAGGCTTTCTAAAATAACGGTTGCTGCTCCGCCGCTGGGCACTAATCCATCTCGTTTTGCATCAAAGGGACGACATGCCTGTGTGGGGGATGCTTCCTGAGTAGAGAAAACTCCCAGCCCATCGAAGCTGGCCATAGCATACTTATTAATTTCCTGTGCACCCCCACAAATTATGATATCCTGTAAGCCACTTTTAATCATCATATAGCCAAGGCCTACGGCATGTGAACCACTAGCGCAGGCTGCACTGATCGTCATATTGATACCACGAATATTAAAAATACCAGAAAGATTCATGGTTACCGTGGAGTTCATGGATTTAAAAATGGCCCCAGATCCAATAAGAGAAGTGTCTTTTTTTTCTCTGACAATGTCGGTGGCATCGATAATAGCTTTGGATACACTATCGTTGCCGTAGATGAGTCCAATTTCTCTATTAGAAAATTCATCAAGTGGAATTTGAGCATGTTGTAAAGCATCTATAGTAGCAATATATGCATACTCCGATTCTTCCCCCATAGTAATTCGCTGTCTTCTAGGTAATACAGATTTTAAATCAGGAACAGGAACGCTGCCTGTAAGAGAAGATCGAAACCCAAATTCTTTGCGTTCGGAATCAAATACAATTCCAGATTTACCCTGATATAGGGAATTGCGCACTTCTTCCAAGCTGATACCAATACAACTGTAAATCCCCATACCTGTTATGACCACTCTATTGCTCATATATTAGGAATATATTCCTCCATTTATATTAATAACTTCACCTGTAATATAACTCGATTTTTTGGAAGCCAGAAAGGAAACCAAGTCGGCTACTTCTTCAGCTTCTCCAAAACGATTGAGTGGAATGAGCTTTTTAAGCTCTTTTTGATCTAACTCAGCCGTCATATCTGTGGTAATAAATCCTGGAGCTACGGCATTCACTGTGATATTTCTTTTACCTATTTCCTGAGCTAACGCTTTTGTAGCACCAACAATAGCAGCTTTGGCAGCAGAATAATTAGTTTGCCCGGCAGTGCCTTTTAGTCCTGAAACAGAAACCATATTGATGATGCGTCCATAGCGATTATGTAACATTTTTTGGATAAAAAATTTTGTCACATGAAAAAAACCACCTAAACTGGTTTGTAATACATCATGCCAGTCTTGCCAAGGCATCCACATAAACAAACCATCACGGGTAATACCGGCATTGTTCACAATTACTTCCACCAAAGCATCTGGATGCTGAGCCTCCCAATGGGTTAAGGCAGTATGTACCTCATCTGGATTGCTCACATCAAACTGCAAAATCTCCCCATCTGAACCAGCAGCCTGTACTTCTGCTAAAGTTTCCAGAGCCGCTTGTTTGTTGGAATGATAATTTATGAGTATGGCATAATCTGTATCTTCAGCTAGTTTTTTACAAATAGCTCTTCCTATACCTCTCGATCCTCCTGTAACAATCGCGTATTTTTTTATGGCTTTCATTATTTAAGTAGGTGTTCTGGCTAACAAAATGTATAAAACCAACTTCCATGATACATAGACCCATCACAATAAAGTAATAGCATACTATTTTACTAAGATATAATTATCCTAAAACATTTATTTAATGAATATCTTGTCATTCTCTTATAGTATGTGGAAAATATATTACCTGAAAGTGGTAGGGTTTTGCAGTAAGCTAATTACTTGTTTTATAATGGGATACAAAGCAATGTCCTCTTTTAATACAGGTACTATATTACGGAGTTGTTCGTATAAAATAAGTGATTCACTACTAAGTTTGTCGACAGCATTCAATGATTCTACTGCCTGAAAAATAGCTATCCATTGAATGGCTAGCACTTCAAAACTGTTTTCAATTACTTTGCTACACATCAGCGCAGCATTGGTCCCCATACTTACAATATCCTGGTTATCATTGTTGTTAGGGATGCTGTGTATATATAAGGAAGTAGAAAGCGCCTGATTTTCTGCAGTAGTAGAAGTAGCTGTAAATTGTGCTCCCTGCATACCAAAGTTTAGTCCCAGCTTCCCAAGATTTATAAACGGGGGGAGCAATTCATTGATTTTGGAATTCAATAAATAATTGATTTGCCGCTCAGCCAGCATCGACATTTTGGTCACCACCAACTTGAGTCTGTCCATTTCCAGAGCAATATAATCACCATGGAAATTACCACCATGATATACATCTTGAGATTCTACATCTATAATGGGGTTATCGTTGGCAGAGTTTATTTCTTTTTCTAGTACCTCCTCTACACTGTCGATGGTATCGAGCACCGGACCCAATATTTGGGGTACACAGCGTAATGAATAAAATTCCTGTATTTTTCCTTTAAAGATATCCGGAGAGGGCTGTCCGGTGTATAAATGTTCTTGTCTTCGTTTAATAAATGAGCTATCAGCTAGATGCTGCCTCATCATTTGTGCGATCTTACGCTGGCCACTATGCAATTTTGCTGCATTGAGCTGCGCGGAAAAATGGTCGTCGTAAGCCTGCATCAGTTCGTTAATAAAGCACGAAGCTTTTACTGACCAGTCTAATAGTTTTCGAGCATAGTAGGCATTAACAATTCCAATACCAGTCATCACAGAGGTGCCGTTTATTATGGCAAGGCCTTCACGAATCTTTATTTCCAGTGGAGAAAGCCCTAATAGTGCAAAGACTTCTTTGGCAGGCTTTCGCTGGTTTTGATAAAACACTTCTCCTTCTCCTATGAGTACCAGAGCTAAGTGTGCTAGCTGAACCAGATCGCCACTAGCGCCTACACCTCCATGAGAAAAAATCAGTGGAATTACATCATGATTGAGTAATTCTTTCATAAGCAGGAGGGCGTCGATATGAATACCTGACTTTCCTAGAGAAAGAGTATTTAGACGCGCTAGTACAGCTGCTTTTGCATGTATGGCGGAGAGGGGTTGTCCAGTTCCTGTAGAATGACTTCTGATAAGATTATATTGTAATTGTAACTGGTCGCTCTCCTGAACTCGGTATTGTGCCATAGGCCCAAAGCCGGTATTTACGCCATAAATAATTTTATTTTTTGAAAAATTCTTGAGAAACTCATAGCAATTATCCACTCTGTCTATAACAGCCCGACTGAGTTCTATTTTATTATGCTCAAAGAGAACTTCTTGAAACGAGTTAACAGTTAGATAATTATGTAAGGTTATCATGCAAATAATTAGCAATAGCTCTAGAAAATGTTAGAAATATATGAGACTTTTGAGCTGGCGCAAAAATAGGAGGTTAATTATTATTTATAGCTATGAAAGATGAAATTATTGATATTCTAATTATTGGAGCCGGTCCTAGTGGAGCAGTAGCTGCAGGTTATTTACATCAGCATGGGGTGCGTCTAAAGGTTGTAGAAAAGCAAAAATTTCCTCGAATAGTGGTTGGCGAAAGCCTGATTCCCAGAGTAATGGATCATTTTTCAGAAGCAGGTCTGTATGAAGCATTGAACCGGTATGGTTTTGAAAAAAAAGTAGGCGCACGTTTTATTAGGGGTAAAGAGCAGTGTGTTTTTGATTTTAGCGAAAAATTTGGAGAAGGATGGGATTGGACATGGCAAGTTCCACGGGCTGATTTTGATAAGGTAATGACAGATGAATTGCAAAGGAAAGGGGTGGATATCGCTTTTGAAACAGAAGTGATTGATGTGCAATTTTACGGCACCAATTCTATAGTCTATGTACGCGATAAAGAAGGAAATCAATCAACGATAAAAGCTAAATTTATTATAGACTGTAGTGGATATGGGCGAGTGTTGCCTCAGCTGTTGAAGTTGGAAACTGCTTCTAAGCTAGATTATCACTCAGCAATTTTTACTCATTTCGATGATATTCGCAGACCAGAAGGTGAAGAAGGAACGCTTATTTCTTTTGATATTATTGAAACAAGGGTATGGCTTTGGGTAATCCCGTTTTCGAATGGTAA
>Ga0182792_1001447_pt1 | contig 19206 bp, 15 predicted proteins | sample Passage237B_FD_130497 | JGI IMG/M metagenome (GOLD analysis project Ga0182792, IMG submission 130497) | Cellulose adapted compost microbial communities from Newby Island Compost Facility, Milpitas, CA, USA - Passage2 37B (version 2) (version 2) ...
GCTCCGGCTCCGGCTCGCCCACATGCGGCGCATGTCCCATGAGCTTCAGGATGTAGAGAACGCCCGCGCCGAAGACGACGAAATAGACGACGACGAAAGCCAGCAGCGAGGCGGCGACCGCCGGCGCCTCGAGCGGCGAGACCGAATCGGCCGTGCGCAGCAGGCCATGCACCGTGAAAGGCTGACGACCGACCTCGGTCGTCACCCAGCCGGCGATGACGGCCACGAAACCGGCCGGTCCCATGGCGACGGCGAAGCGATGCAGCAGCGGCCAGTCGTACAGGCGGCCGCGCACGCGTGCCCACAGGCTGACGAGGGCCAGGGTCAGCATCAGCATTCCGAGGCCCACCATGATGCGGAAGGCCCAGAACACGATCGCCACCGGCGGCCAGTCCTTGCGGTCCACCGTGTCGAGGCCCTTGAGCGGCGCGTCCCACGCATGCTTCAGGATCAGCGACGAGGCCTTGGGAATCTCGACGGCGAACAGGTTCCGGCCGGCCGCCTCGTCCGGCCAGGCGAACAGCACGAGCGGCGCGCCATGATCATGGCTCTGGAAGTGTCCCTCCATGGCCATGACCTTGACCGGCTGGTGCTCCAGCGTGTTCAGCCCGTGCTGGTCGCCGGCCAGGATCTGGAGTGGCGCCACCACAGTGATCATCCCCATCGCCATGGAGAACATCGTGCGTGCCCCGGCGTTGGTGCGGTCGCGCAGCAGGTGCCAGGCGCCGACCGCGCCCACCACCAGCGCCGTCGTCAGGTAGGCCGCGAAGACCGTGTGCACGAGGCGATACGGGAAGGAGGGGTTGAACACAATCGCCCACCAGTCCACCGGCAGGAACTGGCCGTTGTCGCTCATCGTGAAGCCCACCGGGGTCTGCATCCAGCTGTTGGCGGACAGGATCCAGAAGGCCGAGATGAAGGTGCCGACCGCGACGGCCAGCGTCGCGACGAAGTGCAGCGTCCGGCCGACGCGATTCATGCCGAACAGCATGACGCCGAGGAAGCCGGCCTCGAGGAAGAAGGCGGTCAGCACCTCGTAGGCCATCAGCGGTCCGACGATCGGCCCCGCCTTGTCCGAAAAGACCGACCAGTTGGTGCCGAACTGGTAGGACATCACGATACCCGAGACCACGCCCATGCCGAAGCACAGCGCGAATATCTTCAGCCAGTACTTGAAGAGATCGAGATAGACCTGGCGGCCGGTCCACAGCCACATGCCCTCGAGCACCGCGAGATAGCTCGCCAGACCGATCGAGACCGACGGGAAGATGAAGTGGAAGGAGACGGTGAAGGCGAACTGGAAGCGGGCCAGCAGGGTTGCGTCCAGGGCTTCGAGCATGGCTTTCTCCTTCGACGGAGACTTGCGTCCGTCTCAGACAATACGTGAAGCGTAGGCCGGCGATTTCAATGCGACACCGAGGACATCGAGCGCGCTGACGAGATCGGAACGGCTGCGCGGCGCCCCGAGCGCGATGCGGATCGCATGCTCCGGATTGCCGTCGACGCTGAAACTGTCGCTGGTCACCACCGCCAGCCCCTGCCGTTGGACGTGCGCCGCGAACTCCGCGCGGGTCCATGACGGCGGCAGCGCCAGCCAGGCGTGATGCCCCCGCGGATGCGCCGCATAAGGGTGCCCTGCCAGCGCCTTGGCCGCCAGCTTCTGTCGCGCGCCCGCCTCGGCGACGATGGCCGAGACGATCGCGTCCGCGGTGCCGTCCGCCAGCCAGCGCATGACCAGCGCCACGATGAGCGGCACCGGCATCTGCGACACGGTGCGCAGCGCGGTGGCGACCGTCGACGCCGCCGCACGGTCGGGCGTCAGCACCAGCGCCGTGCGCAATCCCGGCGCCAGGCATTTCGACAGCGTGACGGCGAGATAGCCGCGCTCGGGGATCAGGGTCGTGATCGGCTGCAGGCGCGGATCGAAGCAGCCATAGGCATCGTCCTCGAACAGGACGAGGTCGCGGCGGCGGATCACGGCGGCGATCTGCTCGCGCCGCGCGTTCCCCATCGTCGCGGTCGTCGGATTGTGGATCGTCGGCACGAGGTACACGGCCTTCGCCGCCTGCCGCTGCGCAGCCTCGTCGAGTGCCGCCGGCAGCATGCCCTCGCGATCGCCCTCGACGCCGACAAGACGGATGCCGAGCGCCAGGGCCGCGGACTTGAAGCCCGGATAGGTCAGCCGATCCACCAGCACGGCATCGCCGGGCCGCGTGGTCGCCAGCAGCAGCGCCACGAGGGCGCTCTGCGTGCCGGGCGACACGATCAGCCGCGACGCCTCGGCGCCGCGCACGCGGCGGCGCAGCCAGTCCGCCGCGACTCCGCGGTCGGTCTCGCTGCCGCCGGCCTGCTGGTAGCTCAGAAAGGCGGAGACGCCATAGTCGCGCTGCAGCGCCGCCAGGCCGCGCGCCACACGGCCCTCGAAGTCGGCCTCGATCGGCTCGGGCGGCAGGTTCATCGACAGGTCGAAGGCGATGCCCGCCGCCGTCCCCTGCGGCGCCTGTGCCCGGCTCTCGGCCACGAAAGTGCCCTGCCCCACGCGCGCTTCGGTGAGGCCGCGGCGCCGCGCCTCGTTGTAGGCCCGCGTCACGGTCGTCAGGTCGACGCCCAGCGCCTTGGCCAGCGCCCGATGGGTCGGCAGCCGATCGCCGCGGCGCAACCGGCCCGAGGCGATATCGGCCGTCAGCGCGGTCACGATACCTTCGTAGACGGGGCCCCTGACGTCCTCGATTGTAGGAATCCAATCCATACAATTTCCCAACATTGATCTTGATTGTATGTCTCATTGCACGGATATATTCAACCACAACAAGGAGGGACCCATGGAAAACACGGCCAGTCAGGCATTGTTGCGGGGTCTGCGGGGCCGTTGCCCGGCCTGCGGCGAAGGACGCCTGTTCCGCGGCTTCTCGAAAGTCGTCCCGGCCTGCGCCGTGTGCGGCGAGGACCTGCACCATCATCGCGCGGACGACTTTCCGGCCTATCTGGTGATCGTGATCGTCGGCCACATCGTCGTGCCGCTCACCCTGTATGTCGAGCTGGCCTTCGCGCCGTCCTACTGGGTGCATGCGCTGATCTGGGCGCCGCTGATCGTCGGCCTGTCGCTGGCGATGCTGCAGCCCCTCAAGGGCATGATCGTCGCGATGCAATGGCAGATGGGCATGCACGGCTTCGCCGCTGCCCGGCAGGCCCGCCTCGCTGGCGATCCCCTTGCCGGCAAGGTGCCGGCCGGATGCTGATCGACAGACACTGATCCCTGCCGGTCAGCCCCAGGCGTCGAACACCTTGGCGATGGCGGCGCGATCGAGCTTCGCCCGCAGGCACGTTTCGAGCAGCACCCGCGCCTTGAGCGGATGCAGCCGGCCGCCCCAGATCAGCCCCGCCTTGCGCAGCGCGATCTCGGAGCTGGGACCACCATAGGTATGGCGCAGCAGCGGACCGCCGCCGGCGCGGGCCGCCACGACGGTCGGCAGCGCCGCGGCGAGGCGCGCCGCCTGGTCCGCGACACGCTCGGGGATGTGACCACCGCCCATCGCCGCGACCAGCACGCCGCGATAGCCGAGCCGGTCGGGCGCCGCGAGGATCGCCTCCATCAGGTGTCCCGGCTCGTCGAGCCCCATCCACAGCAGCGCGACCGGCTGCGCCGCACCTGATGCCGGGCCCAGCGCCTGGCGCGCGACCTCGACCGCGTCTCGCACCGGCAGGCCGAGCGGCATGATGCGATCCTCGACCAGCGCGGCGATCGGACCCGTCTGCGGCGCGGCGAAGGCGTTGAGGCGGGTCGGATGCGCCTTGACCGCGTCGGCCACGGCATAGACCTCGTCGAGCATCACCGCCATGACGCCCAGCGAGCGCGTGTGCCGGCGGATCCAGGGATCGCAGGCCACGCGCACGGCGGCCAGCAGGTTGCCCGGCCCGTCCGCCGACGTCAGCGCCGGGTTGCGCATCGCCGCCGTGACGATCACCGGGATGTCGCGCTTCACCAGCAGGTCCAGCAGGAAGCCCGTCTCCTCCAGCGTGTCGGTCCCCTGCGTGACGACGACGCCGTCGGCCCCGGTGGCCGCGATCTTCCTGGCGACGGCATGGATGTCGTCGAACGACAGCGAATGGCTGCCGACGCGCGACACGGTCTCCGCCTCGATGTCGGCCAGCTCCTTCAGGAGCGGCACCGCCGCCACGAGGTCGTCGGCGCCGGCGCCCATCTGCATGACGCCGCCGGCGTCGGGCCGGGTGGCGATGGTGCCGCCCAGGGCGAGAACATGGATACGCAATCTGCTCACGAGCCGAACCTCAGGGAACCGAAGAAGCGTTCGGCCTCGGGCGAACGCAAGGCACTGGCGGGCGCGAGGCAGGCCAGCGAGACGTAGCGCCGGCCGCGCAGCAGGACGAGCTGGCGCAGGATGCGCCCATCCGGGACAGAGCCGACCGATTCGACGGCCGACGCACCAAGCACGTCGCGCCAGTCGACGCTGGTCCACCTGCCGCCGGCCAATCGCTGGGCACGGTCGTCCAGCACGGCCTGAAGGTTGCGCCGCGGCTGGCGCACGTCGACGTCGGCCGGATACAGCGCCGTCTGGGCCACGAAGGACATTTGCCCGAGCTCGAGGCTGTAGGAGTGATAGGCGAACCTCGCCCCGCCCGGCGACTGCGTGTCGATCACCTTGTAGACGGGCTCGCCCGGCATATCGACGATGAACGACCGGTCCGGGCCGCGTACCGCGTACCAGGTCGACTGCGCCAGCCCCTCGCCGGCCGCGAGAGCCAGCGGCAGCACGGCGAACAGTCCACGTCGGCCAAGGACCTTCGTCGTCCTGAGCGAAGCGAAGTCGACGACGAACGACCGGTCCGGACCGCGCAGTCCACGGCGGCCAACGACCTTCGTCATATCGGTCCCCATCGCCATGAGATCCTTCGCTTCGCTCAGGACGACGGCGTGCGGTTGAATTTCTCGCGCGCCTCGGCCTCGGTGTAGTAGCCGCGCGCCACGTCGCGGGCGATCGCCGCGGGGTCGCGCCGCGCCGGATCGCCGAAGCCGCCGCCGCCCGGCGTCGAGACACGCACGACGTCGCCGACGCCGATCTGGATGTCCTGGTCCTTCGACAGGTGCGGCGGCCGGTAGGTCCGGCCACCCTGGCTGACCTCGACCGTGTTGGTGTCGCCGTCGTCGCCGCCCAGCACGCCCTGCGGCCCGGTGCGGCCGTGATCCATCACCATCGACACGCGCGCCTCGCCGCGGCGCAGCCGGATCGCGTAGTTGATGCCGAAGCCGCCGCGGAACTCGCCGGCGCCGCCCGATCCCTCGCGCAGCGAGAACTCCTCGAACAGCACCGGATAGAACTGCTCCAGCACCTCGACCGGCGGCATCTTGGAGATGCCGATAGTGGAGCAGCCGTTGCTCAGGCCGTCGCCGCCCTGGAAGCCGCCATAACCGCCGCCGGTGAAGAGATACATGATGTAGTTGCGCTGGCGCTCGGGATCGTAGCCGCCGATGCCGAGATTGCCCGAGGTGCCGGCCGGGGCGGCGAACAGCAGGTCGGGGATCGCCCTGGTGAGGGCGGCGAACACCGCCTCGGCGATGCGCTGGCTCACCTCGGCGGCGCAGCCCGACACCGGCCGCGGATACTTCGCGTAGAGGAAGGTCCCTTCCGGCTCGACGATCTTCAGCGGTTCGAAGGTGCCGGCATTGATTGGCACGTCGGGGAAGACGTGCTTGATGGCGAGATAGATCGCCGACTTGGTGGTCGCGATGACGCTGTTCATCGGCCCGCGGCAGGGCGGGCTGGAGCCCGTCATGTCGAAGGTCAGATCCTCGCCCTTCTTGGTGATCTTCATGCGGATCAGCAGCGGCTGGTCGACCACGCCGTCGCTGTCGACCTGCGAGGCGCCTTCGTAGACGCCGTCGGGGATCGCGGCGATCTTTGCCCGCATCTGCCGTTCGGCGCGATGGCGCATCTCGGCAATCGCCTGGCGCACCGTCGCAGCACCGTAACGGTCGATCAGCGCCGCAAGCCGCTGCTCGCCCGTGGCCAGCGCCGCGGCCTGGGCCTTGATGTCGCCGATGCGCTGGTCGGCGACGCGGATGTTGCTCAGGATGATCGACAGGATCTCCTGGTCCATCTCGCCCTTCTTGAAGAATTTCACGGGCGGCAGGCGCAGTCCCTCCTGCTCGACCTCAGTGGCGCTCGCCGAGAAGCCGCCCGGCACCATGCCGCCCACGTCCGGCCAATGGCCGGTGTTGGCCAGCCAGGCGAACAGCTCGCCCCTGTAGAAGAAGGGCTTCACGAAGCGGACGTCCATCAGGTGCGTACCGCCGAGATAGGGATCGTTGACGATGAAGATGTCGCCGGGATCGACCTTGCCGGCGTAATGGCTCTTCACGCGCTCGATCACCGCCTGGGTCGAGAACTGCATCGTGCCGACGAACACCGGCAGCCCGAGCTCGCCCTGGGCGATCAGCGCGCCGTCCGCCGCGTCGTAGATGCCGTCGGAGCGGTCCATCCCTTCGGAGATCACGGGCGAGAAGGCCGAGCGCACGAAGGCGAGGTCCATCTCGTTGCAGACCTGGATCAGCCCGTTCTGGATGACCGTGAGCGTGACGGGGTCGAGGTTCGACGAATCGCGGTTCGACGGATCGAGGTTCTGCATGGGATCATGACTATCACAACGCGCTACAGCTCGACATCGCCCTTGAGCAGGCGCTGGACGATGCCGCGATTCAGGATCTCGTTGGTGCCGTCGGCGACGTTGACGATGCGTAGCGAATGCCAGGCATGGTGCAGCCCGACCTCGTTGGTGAAGCCCATCGCGCCGTGGGTCTGCATCGCCCGGTCGACGGCGCGGTAGCCGACCTGCACCGAATAGGCCTTGGCCATCGACAGCTCCTTGATGGCCGGCGCGCCCTGGTCGAGCAGCAGAGCGGCGTTCAGCCCCATGAGATGCGCGCCGTGCAGCTCGGTGGCGCTCTCGGCCAGCGGGAAGGTGACACCCTGGTAGTCGGCGATCGGCCGGTCGAAGGCCTTGCGCGTCTTGGCGTAGTCCAGCGCCAGCTCGAGCGCCCAACGGCCATAGCCGACGGCGCGCGCCGAGTTGTAGATGCGGCCCAGCGACACGCCATAGAGCGCCGCCGCGAAGCCATCATGCAGCTCGCCCACGAGCTGCCACGGCTCGACCCGGACATCCTCCAGCCGCAGCTCGGCCTCGTCGCCACCGATATGGCCGAACAGCTTGATGACGCGCTGTACCTCGAAGCCGGGCGAATCGGTCGGCACCAGGAAGGCGCTGATGCCGCCGCGCCGCCGGGCCGCCCGGTCGGGATCGGTCACGGCGAACACGATGCAGTAGTCGGCCACCGGCGCGTTGGAGGTCCAGATCTTGCGGCCGCTGAGCCGCCAGCCGTTGCCGTCCGTCCGCGCTCTGGTGGCCAGGGCGGCGGCGTCGGAGCCGGCACCCGGCTCGGACAGGCCGAAGCACATCGAGGCCTCGCCCGCCATCATCGGCGCCAGCATGCGCTCGCGCGCCTCGTCGGTGACCTTCTCGAGCAGACGGCTGGGGCCGAACGCCCAGTGGCTGATGACATAGAGCATCAGCCAGTTCTGCGGCCCGCAGAGGCGGAACAGGGCCTCCCAGCCGACATAATAGGCAAGGTGCCCAAGACCGCCGCCGCCCAGCGCCTCGGGGACGCACATGTTGTAGTAGCCGGCCTTGGCCGAGAGGCGCCGCACCTCGCCGATCAGCCCCTTCAGCGCATCCGAGAAGCGGCCATCCTCGCGGTACAGGCGGCGCGGGTCCTCGAACAGGCCGCGATGCGCCTCGTGGCGTGGCAGGACCTCCTTGCGCGCGAAATCGAGCAGGCCGTCGCGCACTGCGCGCACGTCTTCCGGCAGTTCCCAGGCAATCGCGGACACTTACTTCTCCCTGAATCGGCACATGAACCTTGCGGGCATTCTTGGCATGGTCCCTGCGGGGAGCCAGCTTGTCGAGATCGCACGAGCCGCGATACGAGACCTGCATTACCGACTGGCCCCGAGGTTCCCCCGATGCGCTATGATCGGCGCCTACTCGTTCCCAACCCTTGCAATACGGACCGCCCATGAACGCGCCCATGGCCGCGAACGATCTCAATTTGATGAAATTCGGCATCGGCCAGCCGGTGCCGCGCCAGGAGGACCCCACCCTGCTGCGCGGCCAGGGCCGCTATACCGACGACCTCAACCTGCCGAACCAGGCCTATTGCGTGATGGTGCGCAGCCAGGTGGCGCACGGCGTCATCAAGAGCATCGACACCGCCGCCGCGAAGACGATGCCGGGCGTGCTGGGCGTCTGGACGGGCGCCGACCTGGCCCACTACGGCCCGCTCAAGACGCTGATCCCGGTGGCCAACCGCGACGGCTCGCCGATGAAGACGCCGCTGCGGCCCTCTCTCGCCACCGACAAGGTGCGCTTCGTCGGCGACCCCGTGGCCTTCGTCGTCGCCGAGACCCTGGCCGAGGCCAAGGACGCCGCCGAGGCCGTGCTGGTCGACATCGAGCAGCTCCCCGCGGTGACCGACGCCCGCGCGGCGGCGCAGCCCGGCGCGCCGCTGGTGTTCGACGATGCCCCCGGCAACATCTGCGTCGACTACCTCTACGGCGACACCGCCAAGGTCGCCGAGGCCTTCGCCCAGGCTGCGCACATTGCGCGCCTGCGGCTGGTCAGCAACCGCATCGTCGTCTGCGCGATGGAGCCGCGTTCGGCGCTCGCCGAGTACGACGCCCGGGACGACCGCTACATCCTGCGCTGCGGCAACCAGGGCGCCTTCGGCCTCAAGCACCAGATGGCCGACCTGCTCAAGATCAAGCCGGACCAGATGCGAATCCTGACGGGCAATGTCGGCGGATCGTTCGGCATGAAGGGCTCGCCCTATCCGGAATATGCCGGCCTGTTCCATGCCGCCAAGCTGCTGGGCCGTCCGGTGAAGTGGACCGACGAGCGCTCAGGCTCGTTCCTCAGCGACCAGCACGGCCGCGACCACGATTTCGACGGCGAGCTGGCGCTCGACAAGGACGGCAAGTTCCTCGCCGTCCGCCTCTCCGGCTTCGCCAATGTCGGCGCCTATCTCGCCAATGTCGGTCCGCTGATGGGATCGATGGGCGTCACGCGCAATCTCGCCGCGATCTACCGCACGCCGCTGATCGAGGTCGCGACCAAGGTCACCTTCACCAACACCTCGCCGGTCGGCGCCTATCGCGGCGCCGGCCGCCCGGAAGCCAACTATTTCATGGAGCGCCTGATCGAGACGGCGGCACGCGAGATGGGCATCGATGCCGTCGAACTGCGCAAGCGCAACCACATCCGCCCCGAGGAGATGCCCTTCAAGACCGCGTCGGGCACGACCTACGACAGCGGCGAGTTCACGGCCCTTCTCGACAAGGCTCTGGACCTGGCCGACGTCGCGGGCTTCGCCGCGCGCAAGGAAGAGAGCCGCAAGCGCGGCAAGCTGCGCGGTCTGGGCATCGGCGACTTCCTCGAAGTCACCGCACCGCCGATGAAGGAGATGGGCGGCATCCGCTTCGAGCCCAACGGCGACGTCTCGATCATCACCGGCACGCTGGACTATGGGCAGGGCCACTGGTCCGCCTTCGCCCAAGTGCTGACCGAGAAGCTCGGCGTGCCGTTCCATCGGATCAAGCTGATCCAGGGCGATAGCGACCTGCTGATCGCCGGCGGCGGCACCGGCGGCTCCAAGTCCATCATGGCGAGCGGCGCGGCGATCGTCGAAGCCTCCGACAAGGTGATCGACAAGGGCAAGCAGATCGCGGGCGTCGCCCTCGAGGCCTCGCCGGTCGACATCGAGTTCCAGCTGGGCCGCTTCACCATCGTCGGCACCGACCGCGGCATCGGCATCATGGAACTGGCCGAGAAGCTGCGTACGGGCGGCCTGACGCTGCCCGAGGGCGTGCCCGACACGCTCGATGTCAGCCATGTCCACGAGGCCGCGCCGTCGGCCTTCCCCAACGGCGCGCACGTTGCCGAGGTCGAGATCGATCCCGACACCGGCTGGGTCGACGTCGTGAAGTACACGATGGTCGGCGACTTCGGGACGGTCATCAATCCGCTGCTCGTCGAAGGCCAGAGCCATGGCGGCGTGGTGCAGGGCATCGGCCAAGCGCTGTTCGAGCGCACGGTCTACAGCGAGGACGGCCAGTTCCTGACCGGCTCCTTCACCGATTACGCGCTGCCGCGCGCCAGCGACGTGCCGTCGTTCGCCACGGCCTACCATTCGGTGCCGGCCAAGACCAACCTGCTGGGCGCCAAGGGCTGCGGCGAGGCCGGCTGCGCCGGATCGCTGCCCTCGGTGATGAACGCCATTTCCGACGCCCTGGGTGGCAGGCACGTCGACATGCCCGCCACGCCGGAGAAGGTCTGGCTGGCGCTGCACAACTGAGGGGATGGACAGCGCCGGGTAGCGGACCCCGGCCTCCCCTGCTACGACCGTCGCGTGACGAAAGCTGCTGACGTCGCGATCGTCGGCTGCGGGCCGGTCGGTGCGCTGCTGGCGAACCTGCTGGGCCGCGCCGGCCTCTCGGTCGACATCTTCGATCGCAACACGGAGGTCCATCCGCTGCCGCGTGCCGTCCATTTCGACGGCGAGGTCATGCGCATCTTCCAGGCGGCGGGATTGGCCGACGAGATCGCCGCCGCGTCGCGGCCGTCGTCGAAGGGCATGCACTTCGTCAATGCCGAGGGCCGCACCCTGATGGTGCGGCGTGGCATCGACGGTCCGGGCCCTCATGGCTGGGCCGGCAACTGGTATTTCCATCAGCCCCGGCTCGAAGCCGTCCTGCGCGCCGGGCTTCGGCGCTTTCCCAACGTGCGCGTGCATCTCGGCCGCGAGGTCGCATCGGTCGAGGCGCTCGACGCGCGCTACGTCGTGGGCTGCGACGGTGCCCGCTCGATGGTGCGCCAGGCGATCGGCAGCACCCGCCTCGACCTCGGCCTGCACCAGCCCTGGCTGGTGGTTGACCTGCTGTGCACGCCCGACAGCGCGCGTGTTCGCGCCCTGCCCGACCATACAGTCCAGCTCTGCGACCCGGCGCGTCCCATGACCATCGTGAACGTGTCCGGCACCCGCCGGCGCTGGGAGATCATGCTGATGCCCGGTGACGATCCGGCGCGTATCACCGACCCCGAAATCTTCTGGCCGATGATGCGGCGCTGGCTGGACCCCGAGGATGCCGAGCTGGAGCGCGCCGTCGTCTATACCTTCCATTCGGTCGTGCAGCAGGGCTGGCGGAAGGGCCGGCTGCTGCTGGCCGGCGATGCCTGCCACCAGACGCCGCCCTTCCTCGGCCAGGGCATGTGCGCGGGCATGCGCGATGCGGCCAACCTCGCCTGGAAGCTCGCTGCGGTGATCGGCGGTGATGCGCGCGACGCGCTGCTCGACACCTACGAAAGCGAGCGCCTGCCGCATGTGCGGACCTTCATCGAGCTGGCCGTCCGGCTGGGTGCGGTGCTGCAGGAGACCGATCCGGACGAGGCCACCGCGCGCGACCGCCGGTTCGAGAACGGCGCCGAACTGTTCGACTTCCCGCAGCCGCAGATCGGGCCCGGCTGTCGCCTCGACGCCGCGGCCCCTGTGGGCACGATCTTTCCACAGCCACGACTCGCCGACGGCCGCCTGATGGACGAGGCGATCGGCCAGCGCTTCGCCGTCGTCGGCGATCCCGCGCTCCTGGAAGCACTTGCTACCGATGCCGTGCTGCTGCCCGATGTCGGCATCGACTGGCTGGGACGTCACGGCATTCGGGCCGCCATCCTGCGCCCAGACCGCTACGTCTATGCAGTCGCGCGCGGGCGGGACGAGATCGAAGCGGCAACAAATCATCTTCACGGGCCGTTGGGCGGAGCATGTTCCAGTTCCTGCAGCTCGTGAGCATTCTCCTGGTGGCGCTGACCTTCGCGGCGGCGCTGGCGCACGCGCTCGAATATCCCGGCAAGCGCCGGCTGGACCGGGACACTTATCTGAAGGTCCAGGCGATCTACTATCCGGGATTCACCGCGATCGGGATGGCAGAGCCGTTGGCGTTGATCGCCGCATGCGCTCTCCTGCTGTTCACGCCGTTTGCCACCACTGCCTTCTGGCTGACGGCGCTGGCCCTCGGTGCCCTGCTGCTGGCTCATGCCGTCTACTGGGTCGTCACGCACCCGGTGAACAAGGTATGGCTGACGGACACCTCGCTGGATCGCGCAGGCGACAAGTTCTTTGCGGCGGGAAAGGGACCGGCCAGCGGCGACTGGACGATCCTGCGTGACCGTTGGGAAGTCTCCCATGTGGCGCGCACGGTCCTGGCGACGACGAGCTTCGTTGCGCTCGTCGTCGCCGCGGTCTTCTTCAGGCCGGCGTGAACATCGGCAGCGGCGGGCCGCCATCGAAGACCTTCCGGAATCCAATTGTGGCCCCGGCGCCAGGCCGGATAGGTCTGCCTTTCGAATTCGCCCGAAGGCGACTCCGGAAAATCAAGTGGAATCAATGGCTAGGCGGCCGAAATTATTGTGGCAAATATGCAACGTTTGTTGGATTGTTGCACCCGCCTGCGTCGCTACGCGGCGGGCCGTTGGCCACTCTACTTTGGTTCCAAGGGGGAGAAGTTCATGGCGCTGGGAACCGGGCAGTGCACCCGATCGAGCCTAGGAGCCGTCGTCCAGGGGACGGTCCGTCCGGTCATGATGCTGGCCGCGCTCGCCCTGTTGGGAACGACGGCCGTTGCCTCTCCCACTTTTGCCCAGGTCAAGGCGCCATCGAAGTCGAAGCTGAAGCCTCGCGTGAAGGCCGCCCCCAAAGCCGATCCGACAGACAACGTCGCCGATGAGCTCAATGCCAAATGGCTGCAGCAGAACGGCGCGTTCTCCGGCTTCAAGCAGGCGCAACCCGCAACGATCCCGGCGGCGTTCGCCACCTCCGCGGTCGCGAACGACTGGGGTGACCGCCTGGTCACGCGCGCCATGAAATACCTCGGCACGCCCTATCGCTACGGCGGCATCACGCCGAGCGGCTTCGACTGCAGCGGCTTCGTCTACTACCTCTACGGCGCGGTCTTTGGTCAAAAGATCCCGCGCATGCCGCACGACATGGCAGCCCAGGGCACGCCTGTCGGTCGCGGCGACCTCAAGCGCGGAGACCTTGTCTTCTTCGGCTATCGCGGCAGGTTCACCCATGTCGGCATCTATGCCGGCAACGGCGAGTTCGTGCATGCCACGCATCGCGGCTCGCCGGTCATGGTGACGCCGCTCGATTCCGACTACTACCGCCAGCGCTACATGACGGCGGTGAGGCTCTCCCCGCAGTAGCGGCGCCGGCAGTGGCGTGACCCCGATGCCGGGAGCGCACCACCCGGTGGTGCACTCCCTGCAGGAAACGGCCCTCAGGCCGGCGTGAACATCGGCAGCGGCGGGCCGCCGTCGGTGGGCTTGAAGACCACCTTCACCGGCTGCTCGCACTTCAGCGCGTCGAAGTCGCAGTCGACGATGTTGGTCACCATGCGCGGCCCCTCGGCCAGGGTCACATAAGCCATCGCATAGGGCACCGGCGCACGCCGCATCACGCTGTAGGAATAGATCGTGCCCTTGCCCGACGCCTCGACCCATTCGGTCTTGTCGCTGAAGCAGAAGGGACAGATCGTCCGGGGATAGTGGTGGAACTCGCCGCAGCTCGTGCACTTGCGCACCAGCAGCTTGCCCTTGGCGGCGGCATCCCAGTAGGCCTGCGTCTCCGGGCTGATGGCCGGAGCCGGCAGCTTGCGCTCCTTGGTATCGGCCATGATTTACTCCCTCTCCAGAATGACGGTGGCGCTGCCATGCCGCAGGCCGAGCGAGCCGCCCGTGCCGTGCGCCAGCGCGAGATCGCAGTTCTTGACCTGCACGGCGGGATGCGCCTCGCCGCGCAGCTGCCGCACCGCCTCCAGGACCTTCGTGAGGCCGCCGCGATTGCCGGGATGATTGCTGCACAGCCCGCCGCCGTCGGTGTTGAAGGGCAGCTTGCCGACGCCCGAGATCAGGTTGCCGTCGGCCACCAGCTTGCCGCCCTGGCCCTTCTCGGCGAAGCCCAGATCCTCGAGCTGCATCAGCACGGTGATGGTGAAGCTGTCATAGATCGACACGTACTTCATGTCGGACGGCTTCACGCCGGCCTCGGCGAAGGCCGCGGCGCCGGTGAAGCGCGCGCCCGAATAGGTGAGGTCGACCTTGCCGCCCATCTGGGTCTTCACGAACTCCGAGGCGCCCAGCACCTTGATCTTAGGCCGCTTGAGCTTGGCCGCGATCTCGGGCGCCACGACGACGATGGCGCCGCCGCCGTCGGTGATGACGCAGCAATCCAGCCGGTGCAGCGGATCGGAGATCATCGGCGAGTTGACGACGTCCTCGACCGTCACGACGTCCCGCAGCAGAGCGTGCGGGTTGTGCTGCGCGTGGTGCGAGGCCGCGACCTTGATCCAGGCGAGCTGCTCGGAGGTCGTGCCGAACTCGTACATGTGCCGCATCGCGCACATCGCGTACATGTTGACCACCGTCGGCCCGTAGGGGAACTCGAACGGCTCGTCGGGGGTCGGCGTGCCGCCGCGGCTGCGCGGCACCGTGCCGGTCGCCATGCCCTCGGCACGCGGCCGGCCCGCCAGCGTGATCAGCGCCACCTTGCATTTGCCAGCGGCGATCGCCTCGGCGGCGTGGCCGACATGCAGGACATAGGAGGAGCCGCCGGTGTCGGTCGAATCGACGTGCCGGGGCTTGAGCCCCATGTACTCGACCATCGACATCGGCCCCAGGCCGGGCGCGTCACCGGCGCAGAAATAGCCGTCGACATCGTCCTTGGTGAGGCCGGCATCCTCCAGCGCCCCTTTCGCCACCTCGGCATGGATCTGCGCCAGCGACAGATCCTTGGCGAGCCGTGTCGGGTGCTCGTAGATTCCGGCTATGTAGGCTTTGCCCTTGATGCTCATCGGCGGGCCAACTCCCCTTTCAGGTTACGCTGCATGTTGCACCGCATCGTGAGCGATTGCGCGCTCACGGAAAAGCGACGACTTCCGCCATGAAGAACCATGGTACGGTCACCCGCAGCAAGGGAGGCAAACATGAAGATGCGGTTGTTGTCGCTCGTTTGCGCCAGCGCGATGGTTCTGGGCGGCGGCGCCCAGGCCCAGGGCAAGGCCGAGTTGCAATGGTTCAGCCAGGCCGGCTTCAAGCTCACCACGCCGGGCGGCAAGGTGATCATGATCGATCCCTGGATCAAGGGCGCCACCCGCCTGCCGCAGGAGTTCAAGGATCTCGACAAGCTCGGCAAGGTCGATCTCGTCCTCGTCACCCATGGTCATGGCGACCACCTGGGGGATGCGATGGAGATCTCCAAGACCAACAATGTGCCGATCTGGGGACCGGCAGGCATGAACCAGATGCTGGCCACGCTCGGGATGATGCCGGCCAACCTCGTGCCGCGCATGAACAAGGGCGGCACCATCGAGCCCTTTCCCGGTGTGAGGATCACCCAGGTGCGTGCCGAGCATTCGTCGGAAATGATCCTGAAGGATCCGGCGACCGGCAAGGACATGAGCTACTTCGCCGGCGAGCCGGTGGGCTTCATCATCCAGCTCGAGAACGGCTTCAAGATCTACCATATGGGCGACACAGGCCTGTTCGGCGACATGAAGATGATCGGCGAATACTACAAGCCCGACCTGGTGCTGATCCCGATCGGCGGCCACTACGTCATGGACCCCAAGGATGCCGCCTATGCGACGAAGGAGCTGATCAAGCCCAAGATGGCGATGCCCATGCACTATGCCAGCAACCCGTTCCTCAAGGGCACGCCGGCCGAATACAAGACGGCGCTCGGCGACGCGCCGGTCCAGGTGATCGACATGAAGCCGGGCGACAAGAAGGAGTTCTAGCCCGGCGCTTTAGCCCTCGACCCTAGTCGTCGGCGACATCGCGCGCGCCCGGCGTGCGGTCGCGGAATTCCTCCGGCACGTCGCGGCCGGCATCGGTGAAGGCCTTCTTCACCGCCTCGACGTTGGGGCCGAAGATGCCCTTGCGGTTGTCCTTGGCCCAGGCGTTCGAGTTCACGATGGTGTCGAGCGAGCCCTGGAAGCGCGGCATGACATAGCGCGCGAGCAGCTCGTAGGAGCGCAGCGTGCTCTCGCGGCCCGCCCACTCGTGGGCGCGCAGCAGCACGCCGCCGAAGCCGCCGTTCGAATAGCCGAGCAGCCGCTCGATGCCCTTGGCGACCGTCTCGGGCGTTCCAACCAGGGTCGTGCCCATCGCCACACCCTCGCGCAGCGGATCGTCGGAACGGCCCGGTGGACGGCCCAGCGTGTCCTCGAAGTAGGTGACGGTCTCGCGCCTCTCGCCGGCATGGACCTCGCGCAGCGCCTGCTCGTCGTCCTCCGCCACGTGGGCGTTCACGACGATGCGCCATTTGGAGCGGTCGGCCTTGTGGCCGTGCCTGGCCGCCGTCTCCTCGTAGATCGCCCACTGCTTGGCCATTGCCTGCGGGCCGCCCGGCAGGCCGGCGCCGATCGACAGCACGCCGAGGCCGTGCGTGCCGGCCGCGATCATGCCCGACGGGGTGATGGTGCTGGCGCAGGCGATCGGGAAATGCGGATAGCTGTAGGGCGCGAGATGCAGCCGCGCTTCCCTGAGCTCGAACCAGTCCGTCTTCATCGTGACCGGCCCTTCGCACTTCAGGAGCTGCATGATGGCGGAGAGCGATTCCTCCATGCGACGGCGCTGGGTCGAGGGTTCGATGCCCATCATGTAGGCGTCCGACGGCAGCGCGCCCGGCCCGCAGCCCAGCATGGTGCGACCACGCGACATGTGGTCGAGCTGCACGAAGCGGTTCGCCACCATCAGCGGGTGATGATACGGCAGGCTGGTGACGCCGGAGCCGAGACGGATGTAGCGCGTCCGCTCGACAGCAGCACCGATGAAGACCTCCGGCGAGGCGATCGTCTCCCAGCCCGCCGAATGATGCTCACCGATCCAGGCCTCGTCGTAGCCCAGCTCGTCGAGCCACTCGATCAGCTCCATGTCGCGCGCCATCGCCAACGTGGGGTTCTCGCCCAGCCGGTGGAAGGGGGCGAGGAAGATGCCGAACTGGAGCCCCTTGTGATTGCCGGTCTGCGCCATGTGAAAACCTCCGTCCTGCGAACCGTAGCATGCGCCCGCCATTGACCGAAGCTGCGCGTTGCAGGGATCATCGCGCGATGACGACGCAGTCCTTGCCGTTCGCACGCTTCCGCATCGTGGAGATCAACGACGCCGGCATGCCGTTCTGCCTGCGGCTGGCGACGTCCCTCGCCGGCAAGATCGCCGCCGATCTCGGCGCCGACGTGCTCAAGGTCGAGCCGCCCGGTGGCGATCCGGTGCGCCACGCGCCGCCCACCCTTCCCTCCGGCGGCAGCGCGTTGTTCGAGTTCCTCAACACCTCGAAGCGTTCGCTGGTGCTCGACCTGCAGTCCGATGCCGGCCGCGCCAGTCTGGTCGGGCTGCTCGACGGCGCCGACGCCTGCCTGTTCGAGGAGCCGGCTTCGGTCGCCGGCCTCGCCCGCACCGCGCGCGCGACGCCAGTCGAGATCGCCGCCTTCCCGCTGGAGATGGACGCGGCCAATCGGCCGGTCAGCGAGCTCGCCCTCCAGGCACTGGGCGGGTTGATGCACATGATCGGCGAACCCGACCGCAAGCCGCTGAAGTTGGCCGGGCACCAGGCCGCCTATGCGGCCGGCCTCACCGCCTTCACCGGCCTGTCGGCCGGGCTGGCCGCCCGCGACGCCGGACGACGCGCGCCGGCGGTCCGCGTGTCGCTCGCCGAGGTCATGCAATGGGTGAACTGGAAGGCGGCTTCGGGCGCGGCGGCGGCGGGCGTGTCGCCCGGACGCGAAGGCAAGGCCTCGGAGTTCCAGGTCGTGCCCTGCCGCGACGGCCATGTCGCGGTGGTCTACACGGTGACCCAGTGGCCCGCGACACGCGACCTGATCGGCGATCCGCGCCTGCGCGATGCGAAGTTCGCCACCCGCGCCGGGCGGCGGCGGCACATCGCGGAGCTCTACGCGATCATCCTGCCGTGGTTCGCGGACAAGACGCGCGCCGAGATCCAGAAGAGCGCGCAGGCGAAGGGTGTCCCCTTCGGCCCGGTCTTCACGCCGGCGGAGCTGCTGGCGACCGAGCAGTACGTCGCGCGCGGCTTCCTCGCCGAGGTGCGGAGCGCCGGCGGCGACCGATTGCTGATGCCGCAGCTTCCCGTGCAATGGAACGGCCGCTCCTTCGCGCCGCGTCCCGCCCCGCCGCTGGAGCGCCGGGAGCTTGCGGCATGACGGGACCTCTTTCCGGCATCAGGGTGCTCGATTTCGGCCTGCTGACGGCCGGCGCCAACACCTCGGCCATGCTGGCCGACCTCGGCGCCGACGTGCTGAAGATCGAATCGGGCGCCTACTTGGATCCGTTCCGCGTCGTCGGCAAGATCGACAATGACGAGGGCTGGTGGAATCGCTCGCCACAGTTCCGCTTCACCAACCGCAACAAGCGCGGCCTGGCGCTGAACCTGAAGGACGCGGAAGGCCAGCGCGTCATCCGCGAGCTTGCGGCCAACTGCGACGTCGTGGTCGAGAATTTCCGTCGCGGCGTGCTCGACCGCGCGGGGCTGGGCTACGAGGCGATGAAGGCGATGAATCCGCGCATCGTCTTCGCTGCGATCTCCAGCCAGGGCGACAGCGGACCCGAGCGCATGAACGTGTCTTTCGGCAGCACGCTCGACGCCACCTCCGGCCTCGCTGCCCTGACCGGCTACGAGGGCGAGGAACCGCGCATATCAGGCATGGACGTGAACTATCCCGACCAGATCGTGTCGCTGTTCGCCACCGGCATCGTCATCACGGCCGTGATGGAGGCGCAGCGCAGCGGCACGGGCTGTTTCCTCGACTTCTCGCAGCGCGAGGTCGCTTCCTTCACCCTGGGCCAGGAGATCCTGGCGGCTTCGACCGATCCATCCTACCGCCCGCAGCCGCGCGGCAACGCCGAACCGGGTACGGTCCAGCAGGACGCCTGGTGCTGCCGCGACGGCAAGTGGATCGCCGTCACGCTCGACGCGCCCGATCCCGCACTTGCCGCCTTCTGCGCGGAACGCGACGCGGGCGAGGCCGTCGCCGCCTTGCTGGCGCGCGGCGTCGCCGCGGCGCCGTGCCA
>Ga0182792_1001449_pt1 | contig 19193 bp, 19 predicted proteins | sample Passage237B_FD_130497 | JGI IMG/M metagenome (GOLD analysis project Ga0182792, IMG submission 130497) | Cellulose adapted compost microbial communities from Newby Island Compost Facility, Milpitas, CA, USA - Passage2 37B (version 2) (version 2) ...
CAGCGGCCGCACAGCGCCCATGGCTACAACCCCCCGGCGACCGTTCGCCGGAACTGGTCGGAACCCGATACCATTCACCCCGGACTCACTGCCTGATTGGCTACAAGTTCCATACTCAGGTCATCCCCATTGGCCATGGAATGGATCGTGAGAGCCCACGTCTTCGACGGAGACTCGCGTGGGCCACTGCTGGCTGACTGCCGAGGCGGTGTTCTATCCATCCCTGTTTGGAAGAAATGGACAAATGCACTCATCTCACGATCGGGGATCGATGCAAGGGGGTTTTCACTCTCCTCCCTAAGGCTTGGCAGGATCAAGGATCTGAACGCCGCCGGCTTTACTGACGACAATACCCCCATGGGAGACTGCCGGTCTGCAAGGATCTCGGCGTTCCGCTTTCACGATATGTCTGCTGGCCGCGCTTGTAACATGGCGCGCCTGCACGACGAACGATTGAAGTTGCGCATGGCGTCAAGACACAGGCAATTGCTTGGAAGGCTGGAGATCGCGGGATCGCAGATGTCGTTTCCAGGAATGTGAAGAATCCCATGCGCCGACCGAGCGTTCCGAAGGACGATAGGAAGGATGATTAGTGACCGTTATCGTGGGTCGAGCGCTAAACACTCCGCCGATTGCATTAATTTGGTGGGAGACAATCGCCTGCTCATTCTTTGGCTTCGGACTGTTTGGCGACATGTGTGCCGAAACGCTTGCGCAGGGTGTCGGCCAGGCTGGCGCGGGTCAGTTCGCCCATGTGGGTGTGGACGAGACGGCCATTGGCATCGAAGAACAGCGTGGTCGGCAGGCCGCGGGTGCCGGTGGCAAGCATCGCTTGCGATGGCGGATCGAGCAGCACCTGTTCGTGCAACGCCAGCTCCTGCCGTTCGAGGAAATTGCGCACGGTGGCCGCGTCCTCACCCTGGTTGAGCAGCACGATGTCGAGACCGGGATAACGTTGCGCCGCATCGGCGAACACCGGCATCTCGCGGCGGCAGGGCGGGCACCAGGTCGCCCAGAGGTTGAGCACCACGGGCTTGCCGCTGCGCTCGGCCAGCCTCACCGGCGCACCGTCCAGCGTGGCGGCGGCGATATCGGGCCGGGGCGGCGCCGAGCGTTGCAGCAGCGACAGCGTGCCGGTCAGCGCGAACCACGCCAGCAGCCCGGCGACGAGGCCGGCGAACACGGGACGGCGCAGCCGCGTCTGCCGCCGCGTGCGCCACCACGTGAACGCGAGCGCCGCCGGCAGGCCGATCCACCACAGGAAACCGCCGTCGCCGATGGCGACGACCGACCACGGCGACGCGGCGTATTCGGGCCACCAGCGCAGCACGTAGCCCAGCCGCGCCGCCAGCAGGCCGACGAAGAACGCGTCGGTGAACAACGCGGCCGCCAGCTTCGGCACGGAGGCATCGACGGCGCCGCCCATGCGCCGGGCCAGCACGCGCACCAGCCACCACGCCAGCAACCCGGCGGCGGCCACCAGCACCGCGCGCATCGGGAACGGGCCCAGCGAATTCAACGGTAGACCTTGAGGTAGCGGTCCTCGAACCGGCGCTTGAGCCAGTGCAGCATGCGCGAGTTCGGTGACGTGAAGGTGCGCGATTCGCTGCGATAGACCAGCAGGCCGCCGTCGAGCGAATCGACGATGCAGGCCAGCTCGGTCTTGAAGCCGTGGTCGGCCGGTTCGCCGTGCAGTCCGGCGGCGATGTTCTTCGCCACCGCTTCGGCCTGCAGGTCGGCCTGGTGCGCCTGCTTGGCCATCCAGTCCGGGCCGGGATAGCTGCCGATGTCGCCGGCCACGTACACCCGGTCCAGGCCGCGTGCGCGGCACTGCGCGTCGGCGGCGACGAAGCCGCCGTCCGAACGCGGCAACGTGCTGTCGTCCAGCCACGCCGGGCCGGTGAGGCCGGGCATGAACAGGATCAGGTCGGCGGGGATCTCGCCGCCTTCGGTCACCACCTTGCCGGCCTCGAACCGCACCGGCTTGTGGCCGAGGTGCGTGTCGACGCCGAGGGCGCGCATGCGCGCCAGCAGCTTGCGCACCGCGGACGGGCCGAGTCGCTGGCCGGGTTCCTGCGACGGGTTGAAGAACACCAGTTTGAATTGTTCGCGCCGCCCCTGCCGGCGCAGCAGGGTGTCGATGCCGAACAGGAATTCGAACATCGGCCCGCCGCGCACCGCGCCGGGCTCCTTCGGGTTGCTGGCAAACCCGACTGCGATGGTGCCGCCGTCCATTGCCGCCAGGCGGTCGCGGATGGCCTCGGCGCTGGCGATGCCTTCGCAGGGAATGATCGCGTGTTCGATGCCCGGCAGCTTGCGCAGGTAGCGCCCGCCGGTGGCGAGGATCAGCACGTCGTTGGCCAGCTCGCCGGTGTCGGTGACCACACGGCGGCCACCGTCGAGCACCTGCTGCACGCTGCCCGGGTACCAGCGCGCGCGCATGCGTTGGAAGAAGCTGGCCAGCGGGATGCGCAGGTCGTCGCCGGTCTTCTCGCCCGACGGCAGCCAGATCAGGCTGGGCAGGTAGACCAGTTCGTTGCGCGGCGAGACCACGGTGATCTCGGCGTCGACGCGCAGTTCGCGCAGCTTGCGCAGGGCGGTGAGCGCAGCGAAGCCGCTGCCGAGGATGACGATGCGGGTCATGGCGTGGCCCTGTGCTGCGGAAAGAGGCGCCGGGCGGGCCGACGCGGAGGATGTCGAGGCCGCCCGGTCGCGCCAGCGCACGCCGGCAAGGCCGAGCGCACCCAGGCCGGCGGCCAGCCACAGCAAGACGCGGCGTCGGGACACGGCCATCGCCTTACTGCGCGTGCGCGAGCTGCGCGTGTGCCCAGCGCACGATCTCGGCCGACGGCATCGCGCCGGACAGGCGTGCCAGTTCGCGGCCCTGCCGGAACAGGGCCAGCGTGGGAATGCTGCGGATGTCGAAGCGATGCGCCAGTTCCGGCTGCGACTGGGTGTCGACCTTGGCCAGTCGCAGCGCCGGTTCCAGCTGTGCCGCCGCGGCTTCGAAATGCGGTGCCATCATCCGGCACGGGCCGCACCACGGTGCCCAGAAATCGACCAGCAGCGGCAGGTCGCTTTTGGAGGCGTGGGCTTCGAAGCCATCGACGCCTTCGAGCGTGGCCGGATGGCCGTCGAACAGCGGCTTGCCGCAGCGACCGCATTGCGGCGCATCGCCGAGCCGCGCCTGCGGCATGCGGTTGATCGCGTTGCACTGCGGGCAGGCGACCTGCAGGGCGTTGGCCGCGTTCATGCCCCGGCCTCGAAACTCTTGTCGCCCAGCAGCACGCGGCCTTCGCCATCGACCACGCGGACTTCCACATCGATGCCCTGGCGCACGCTCTGGGTGACCACGCAGAAGTCCTCGAACTGCGCCAGCACGCGGTCGAGGTGGTGGTAATCGGCGTTGTGGCCGGGCAGGTGCAGCGTGGCCTTGGCCGAGGCGATGCGCCAGCGGCCCTGTTCGTTGCGCGCCGGCAACGCGCAGATCTCCGCGTGCAGCGGGCCGGGCGTGTTGCGGTGCTTGCGCAGCGCGAACAGCAGGCTGGCCGCGAGGCAGTTGGCCACCGAGGCCAGCAGCAGGCGCGACGGGTTGGGCCCGCGGTCGTGGCCCAGCGGCGCCGGTTCGTCGGTCAGCAGCGGATCAAGCCCGGTGCCGTCGAAGAGGATGCGGAAGGCGTAGTCGCCGTCCTGTTCCAGGCGGATGCGGAGGGGGGTGTCGGTGCTCATGGCGTGCCTCCCGTGGTCGTGGCCCCGGCCGGGACTTCCACCCACAGCGCGCCGCGCAGGTCGCCGACGGCGAAGCCGGTGGCGTGGTCGTCCGGATAGCGTTCGGCAATCGCGGCGCGGACCGGTTCGGCCACCTCGCTGCCGTGGCAGGCCAGGCAGCCGGGTTCGGTGGCGATGCTGCGCATCATCCGCAGCGCGATGCCGTCGGGCAGGTGCTCGCGGATCACTGCCACCTGGTCGGCGGCGGCTTCACCGCCGGACACGCGCTGCTGGAACAGGTCCAGCGTCAGCAGTTGCCAATCCTGCGCGGCCTGCGCCGGATGGCGGTTGCGGCCGGGCAGCGCCACGCGCCCCAGCCGCACGCCGTGTTCGGCCATCACCGCGTCGGCGATGGCCGGTGCTTCGGCGTGGCACACGTCAACCGCGGCGGTCGGCCCACCGGCCTGCATCGCCGCCTGCAGCTTGCCGCGCAGTTGCCCGCTGAACGCCATCGCCGCTGCTTTCGCGCGATCCAGTGCGGGATCGGTGGCGGAAGTGGCCGTTGCAGGCGCGGGCGGGGGAAGGGGATCGCCCTGCGCCTGCAGCGGTCGTTCGGTGGCGGCATCCTGATCGGTTCCGGGCGCGCAGGCGGTCACGGCCAGCACGGTGATCGCGGCGAGGGCGGTGCAACGGAACAGGGACCTGGTCATGCGGACACCTCCTTGTGGCTGCGGTGTCGCAGCAGCGCGTAGTAGAGCAACGGGATCACCACCAACGTCAGTACCGTCGACACGAGGATGCCGAAGATCAGCGAGATTGCCAGGCCGTTGAAGATCGGGTCGTCGAGGATGAAGAACGCGCCGGCCATCGCCGCCAGCGCGGTCAGCGCGATCGGTTGCGCGCGCACCGCGCAGGCATCCACCACGGCTTGCTCCAGCGTGTCGCCGTGCGCGATCAGGTGGTTGATGAAATCCACCAGCAGGATGGAATTGCGCACGATGATGCCGGCCAGCGCGATCATGCCGATCATTGATGTCGCGGTGAACTGCGCGCCGAGCAGCGCATGGCCGGGCATCACCCCGATCACGGTCAGCGGGATCGGCGCCATGATCACCAGCGGCACGATGTAGTTGCGGAAGTACGCCACCACCAGCAGGTAGATCAGCACCATGCCGGCGGCGTAGGCGATGCCCATGTCGCGGAAGGTCTCGTAGGTGATCTGCCACTCGCCGTCCCACTTGATCGAGAAGCCGCTGGTGTCGGCCGGCTGCGCGATGTAGTGCTGCGACAGGTGCTGGCCGTCGATGGCGTTGTCGGCCACCTGCCCGACCAGGTCGAACATGCCGTACAGCGGGCTGTCGACGGTGCCGCTTTCGTCGCCCATCACGTACACCACCGGCAGCAGGTCCTTGTGCATGATCGCGCCGTCCCACGGCGTGCGCTGCACCGTGACCAGCTCCGACAACGGCACCAGTTGGCCGTCGCCGCCGCGCACGCGCAGCGCCAGCAGGCCGTCGAGCGAGGCCTGGTCGGCCACCGGCAGGCGCAGCCGGATCGGCCGCGGATACTTGCTGCTGCCGTCGATCACCCAGGTGGCATCGCTGCCCGAGAGGCCGGCGGCAATGGCCTCGGCGATGGCCGCCTGCGACACGCCCAGGCGCGCGGCGCGCACCCGGTCGATGACGATCACGTCGCGTGCGGCGTCGGCCTCGATGCTGGTGTCGACATCGACGATGCCCTCGGTGTCGAGGAATCGCTGTTCCAGCGCGCGGCCCACGGCACGCTGGTGCGCGTAATCCGGGCCGTAGACCTCGGCCACGATCGGCGACAGCACCGGCGGGCCGGGCGGCACTTCCACCACCTTGGCCGAGGCGCCGTGGCGCCGGCCGATGGCCTCCACCTGCGGACGCAGGGCGACGGCGATGTCGTGGCTCTTGCGGCTGCGGTCGTGGCGGTCGACCAGGTTGACCTGCAGGTCGCCGACGTTGGCGCCTTCGCGCAGGTAGTACTGGCGCACCAGGCCGTTGAAGTTGATCGGCGCGGCGGTGCCGGCGTAGCCCTGGTAGTGCAGCACCTCGGGCGTGGCGTCGAGCACCGCGCCCAGTTCGGCCAGCAGCGCGTTGGTGTCTTCCAGCGTGCGCCCTTCGGGCAGGTCGACCACGATCTGCAATTCCGACTTGTTGTCGAACGGCAGCATCTTCAGCACCACCAGCTTGAACACCGCCAGGCTCGCGGCCAGCAGCACCAGCGCGGCCATGGCCGCGAACAGCGCGTGGCGGCGGCGGGCACCGCGGTCGGCATCGAGGAACGGGCCCATCGTGCGCTCGAACAGGCGGTGCAGCTTCGCCGCCATCGTGCCTTCGGCATGGCCGTGTTCGCCGTGACCGACGGCATCGTTGGCCGCGTGGTCGGCGGCGTGGCGGCGCAGCAGCTTCAGCGACAGCCACGGCGTGACCACCAGCGCGATCATCAGCGACAGCAGCATGCCGACCGAGGCATTGATCGGGATCGGGCGCATGTACGGGCCCATCAGCCCGGTCACGAACGCCATCGGCATCAGCGCCGCGATCACGGTGAAGGTGGCGAGGATGGTCGGGCCGCCGACTTCGTCCACCGCCGGCGGGATCGCCTCGCGCAGGGTCTTGCCACCCTGGCTCATGTGCCGGTGGATGTTCTCGACCACCACGATGGCGTCGTCGACCAGGATGCCGATCGAGAAGATCAGCGCGAACAGCGACACGCGGTTGAGGGTGAAGCCCATCGCCCACGACGCGAACAGCGTCACCGACAGGGTCAGGATCACCGCGCTGCCGATCACGATGGCCTCGCGGCGGCCAAGCGCGAACAGCACCAGCAGCACCACCGAGAGCGTGGCGAAGATCAATTTCTTGATCAGCGTCTGCGCCTTGTCGCTGGCGGTCAGGCCGTAGTCGCGGGTGACCTCGACATGCACGCCGTCGGGAATCAGTTGTCCGCGCAGCACGTCCACGCGGCGCAGCGCGGCCTGGGTGATGTCGGCGGCGTTGCTGCCCGGCTTCTTGGCGATGGCGAGGGTGACGGCGGGGGCGACGCCGGCTTCGGGGCCGTCGCGGCCGGCCGGGGCGCCGTGCCAGACGTAGCTCGACGGCGCGTCGGCGGCATCGGTCACCGTGGCCACGTCGGCGATGCGCACCGGCTGCCCGCCCGACACGCCCAGCACCAGTTCGGCCACGTCCTCGCGCCCGGCGAGGAACTGCCCGGAGGTCACCTGCACCACGCCGTCGGCGCCGATCCGCTCGCCGGCCTGGCGGGCGAGGTTGGCGGCCTGCAGCGCGCCGGCCAGATCGGCCACCGCCAGCCCGTGGCTGGCCAGCCGCGCCGGGTCCAGCGTCACCAGCACCGCGCGCTCGGGCGCGCCGATGGTGGTGACGTCGCGGGTGCCGGGAATGCGCTTGAGTTCGGTTTCCAGCGTGTGCGCGACTTCGGCCAGCTCGCGTGCGCCGCGTTGCGGGTCGTCGGTCCACAGGGTCAGCGCCATCACCGGCACGTCGTCGATGCCCTTGGGCTTGACGATCGGCTGGCCGACGCCGAGGTTTTCCGGCATCCAGTCCTGGTTGGAAAACACCTTGTCGTACAGCCGCACCAGCGCCGGCTGGCGCTTCACGCCGACCTCGAACTCCACCGTCAGCACCGCCATGCCGGGGCGGCTGGTGGAATAGGTGTGCTTGATGTCCTCGATCTCCGAGAGTTTCTGCTCGAGCGGATAGGTCACCATCTGCTCGACCTGGCGCGCATCGGCGCCGGGGAAGGGCACGATGACGTTGGCCATGGTCACGTCGATCTGCGGTTCTTCCTCGCGCGGCGTGATCATCACCGCCACGAACCCGAGCAGCAGGCCCAGCAGCGCCAGGATCGGCGTCAGCGGATTGGCCTGGAAGGTGCGGGCGATGCGGCCGGAAATGCCGAGCCGCGGTTGCTCGTGCGCGGCCATGTCAGTCCGCCTTGCGTGCGGCGACCAGCGCCTGCTGCGCCGCGACCGGATCGGCGGCGATGGTCTCGCCGGGCTTCAGTCCCGCGATCACGTCGATGCGCTCGCCACTGCGTTCGCCCAGCCGCAGCTGGCGCAGCGACAGCCGGCCCTCGGTCAGCACGTACACGGCGTTGACTTCGCCGCGCTGCACCAGCGCCGACACCGGGATGCGCGGGAACGCATCACCCTTCACCGCGGGGAACGCGACCTTGGCGGTCATGCCCGGCTGCGGCACCGGGTCGAGCGCCGGCAACTGCACGCGCACCTTGACCGCATGGGTGGCGGCATCGGCGGCGGGGAACACGGTCACGTCCGAAGCCTCCACGCGGCGGCCGTCGTCGAAGCTGATCGTCGCCACCGCGTTGGTGCGGATCACTTCGGCATCGGACTGCGGCACGCTCACTTCGATGCGCAGTGCGTCGGGCGCGAACACCGTCATCAGCAATTGGCCGACGCCGACGCTTTCGCCCGGCTCCACATCGCGCGAGGCGACGATGCCCGCATACGGCGCGCGGATCGTGGTGTAGGCGCTCTGCTGGCCGACGTTGGCCAGTTGCGCGCGCGCGGCGTCGCGCTCGGCGCGGGCCTGGTCGAGCTGCATCTTCGACACGTACTGGCCCTCGGCCAGCCGGGCCATGCGCCGGTAGCTTGCTTCGGCCAGCTGCAGTTGCGCGCGTGCGGCATCGACGCCGGCCTGCTGCTCGACCGCGCTCAGCCGCACCAGCACATCGCCGGCGGAGACGCGATCGTTGACGTCGTGCAGGACTTCGGTGACGCGGCCGCTGGTCTGCGCCGACAGCGTGGCCTGGCGCACGGCCTCGACTACGCCATCCCAGGCGCGCGCGGCGGCCGCATCGCCGGTCGCCACCTGCAGGGTCTGCAGCCCGTCGACGGTGACCGGCCGCCGGGGCTCGCTTTCGCCACCGCAGGCGGCGAGGGCGAGCGCCAGCACGGCCGGCAGTACGAAGCGGGTACGGGTCACGGCAGTCCTCACGACGCTGGCCTCACTTGAACGCGCAGCCGCCGGGCACGCCCAGCTTGCGGAAGATCATCGCCGCCGGGCAGAAGCCGGTGACGCTGGCCTGCAGCATGTTCAGGCCGATGAAGGCGGTGAACCACAACCACATCGGCGAGACGAAGTGCGCCAGCGCGAGGCTGATCAGGATCATCACGCCGGCGAAGGCGAGAACGGCACGGTCGAGATTCATGGTGTTGTTTCCTCAGGAGGTGTGGTGGAGGATCAGCGCGTGCGCATGATCCCGAGCAGTTTCAGCACGTGTTTCTCGTAGATCGGCTCGGTGTTGCCCGACTTCATCTTCATCAGGAAGTACTTCTCGAACGCGACCTTGGCCAGGTGCACCCAGTAGCCGACCTTGGCCCAGGTGACGTTGCGCGGCGGGATCTGCGGCAGCGCGACGAAGGCCGCGCCGGTATCGCCCATGTCGGCCAGGCAGATCGCGTTCCAGGTGGCCTCGGCGGAGACGGCTTCGCCCTTGAGGTCGGACTGGATGTTGTGCGCCACCGCGGTCACCATCGATTCGATCATGAAGCCGGTCTTGGGCGCGCCGGTCGGCACCGGCGTGGCTTCCACCGGCGGAATGGCCACGCACACGCCCAGCGAGTAGATGTTGGGATATGCCGGGTTGCGCTGGTGCCTGTCGATCAGGATGAAGCCGCGCGGATTGCACAGGCCTTCGCCCTGGCGCACCGCCGGCACGCCGGTGAAGGCGGGCAGCACCATCGAATACTTGAACGGCAGCACGTGCGTCTTCCTGGGCTTGCCGTCCTCGTCCACTTCGGCCACCTCCATCTCGCCGTCACGCACGACGGTGATCTTCGCGTTGGTGATCCACTTGACGTGGCGCTGGCGGAATTCGGTTTCCATCAGACCCTTGGAGTCGCCGACGCCGCCGAGCCCCATGTGGCCGATGTAGGGCTCGGGGGTGACGTAGGTCATTGGCACCTTGTCGCGCAGCTTGCGCTTGCGCAGGTCGCGGTCGAGGATCATCGCGAATTCGTAGGCCGGGCCGAAGCAACTCGCGCCGGGCGCGGCGCCGACCACGATCGGGCCGGGGTCCTTGAGGAATGCCTGGTAGGCCTCCCACGCGGTGGTCGCGTGCGCAGTGGTGCACACCGACTGCGTGAAGCCACCCTCGGGGCCGAGTCCCGGGACTTCGTCGAACGCCAGCCGCGGGCCGGTGGCGATGACGAGGTAGTCGTAGTCCAGCGTCCGTCCGTCGCGCAGCACGATGCGGTTGGCGTCGGGTTCGACTTTCTCAGTGCCCACGTCCTCGAAGGCGATCTTCTTTTTCTCCAGGTAGTCGCGGACGGGGATCTGGACCTCGTCCGGCTTGCGCCAGCCCACCGCCACCCACGGATTCGACGGGGTGAACGAGAACAGGTCGCCTTCGCCGATCACGGTGATCCGCGGGTCGGGGCCCAGCGTGCCGCGCAGTTCGTAGGCGGCGCTCATGCCGCCGATGCCCGCGCCCAGTACCACGATGTGCGTCATTTTCATGCCCTCCCAGGCGCCGGATCCGGTTCGGGAGCTGGGCCGCCTCGATCCAGTTGCATCTAAATTAGCAATATCCTATATTGCAGTCAACTCATGTTGCCGGAACGCTGCAATGCCCCGCACCGTCGAAGATCTCGTGGCCGAGGCCCGTTCGAGAATCCGCGAGATCTCCCTGGAGGATCTGGTGGACACGCTTGCGGGCGACCTCGTGCTGGTCGACGTCCGCGAACCGGACGAGTACGCGCAGGGCCACCTGCCGGGCGCGGTCAACTTGCCGCGGGGCGTGCTGGAGTTCCAGATCCATGCGCATCCGGCGATGGCCTGCGTCGCGGACGCGGCGCTGGCGGAGCCTTCCCGCCGCATGGTGCTGTACTGCCGGACGGGCGGGCGATCCGCGCTGGCCGCCGACAGCCTGCGGCAGTTGGGCTTCACCGACGTGTGTTCGCTTGCCGGCGGCTTCGAGGCGTGGCGCAATGCAGACCTGCCCGTGAGCATGGAATGACGATGGCACCGAAGAAGACCAAGACGGCGAAGGCAGCGAACTTCGCCTTCGACATGGAGGCGATGCGGGCGCATGCTGGCGACGCGGCGCGGCTGTTGAAGGCGCTGGCCAACGAGAAGCGCCTGCAGGTGCTGTGCCTGCTGGCGGAGGGCGAGCGTTCGGTCGGCGAGATCAACGCGATGCTCGACCTCAGCCAGTCCGCGCTGTCGCAGCACCTGGCGGTGCTGCGCGAGGAAGGACTGGTGCAGACCCGCCGCGAGGCGCAGGTCATCTACTACTCGCTCATGCCCGGGCCGGCGGCGCAGGTGATGCAGACGCTGCACGGCATCTACTGCAGCCCCGCTCCGGCGCGGGCGAAGAAGAAGGGGGTGGCATGATCGGACTGCTCAAGGCGCTGCTGGGGATGGGCGGCGAGCAGGTCGGCCCGCGCGAGGCGGTGCAGCGCATCAACCTCGGCGCGGTGCTGGTCGATGTCCGCGAGCCCGGCGAATTCGCCGCCGGCCACGCCGCCGATGCCGTCCACCTGCCGCTCGGCCGCATCCGCGCGCAGGGCGCGGGCGCACTCGACGCGTGCTCGGTGCCGGAAGGCGCTGAAGTCCTGCTGGTCTGCCAGAGCGGGATGCGCTCGCGCATCGCGCAGTCGTCGCTGGCCAAGGATGCGCGCCGCCGTTACGTCAATGTCGACGGCGGCATGGCCGCGTGGGCGGCCAGTGGCCTGCCGGTCGTTCGCGGCGGAAGCGCGAAATGAACATGGAAACCGGCAGGGCCGACATCGCCCGCTGGGACGCGCGCTACGGCACCGACGACTACGTGTTCGGGACAGAGCCCAATGCCTTCCTCGCCTCGCAGGCCCACCGGCTGATGCCCGGCATGTCCGTGCTGGCGGTGGCCGACGGCGAGGGTCGCAACGGCGTCTGGCTGGCAGCGCAGGGCATGAACGTGTTGTCCGTGGACGCTTCCGAAACGGGTCTGGAGAAAGCCAGGAAGCTGGCCGCCGCACGCGGCGTGCGCATCGCCACCGAACGGGTCGACCTGGGCGAGTGGAACTGGGGCGCGGAACGTTTCGACGCGGTCGTGGCGATCTTCGTCCAGTTCGCCGATCCGGCGCTGCGCGAGGCCATGTTCGCCGGCATGCAGCGCACGCTCAAGCCCGGCGGTCTGCTGCTGTTGCAGGGCTATCGCTCCGAGCAACTCGAATACGGCACCGGCGGCCCGTCGGACGTGGACAAGCTCTACACCGCCGACCTGCTGCGCGACGCATTCGCCGGCATGGAATTGTTGTACCTGCATGAACACGACAGCGCGCTGGCCGAGGGTTCCGGCCACGCGGGCATGTCCGCGCTGATCGACTTGGTCGCACGCAAGCGCCGGTTGCCTCCCGCACGCCACCCCACTGAAGGATGACAGCCATGTCCGCCATCGATTCCTACACCGATCTCACCCGCGCCGTCTCGAAGAACCTCGCGCCGCTGCGTACCCACAACGCCGAAGTGATGCAGGGTTTCGGCGCGCTCAGCAAGGCGGCGCTGGCGCCGGGCGTACTCGACGAGAAGACCAAGGAACTGATCGCGATGGCGATCGGCGTCGCCAGCCGCTGCGATGCCTGCCTCGGCTTCCACGCCAGGGCGCTGGTGAGGCTGGGCGCGACGCCGGAGGAGTTCCGCGAAATGCTCGGCGTGGCCGTCTACATGGGCGGCGGGCCTTCGCTGATGTACGCGGCCAATGCGCTGGCGGCGTTCGAGGAGTTTTCCGCGCAGCCGGCGTGATCCGGTCGCGGGTGCGTCATTTTGTCATCTTATGGTTTCGGGAATAAACCGGGATGATGGAACGCGGCAAGGATTGATCTGGACAGCCATGACGCATGGCTGTCTCACCACGTGATCGGAGAGTGTCATGTTCCCTGAGCTCGACCTTGTGATCCTGTCGCGGCTGCAGTTCGCGCTGACGGCGATGTACCACTTCATCTTCGTGCCGCTGACGCTGGGCCTGTCGTTCCTGCTGGCGATCATGGAGAGCGTCTATGTGATGACCGGCCGCGAGATCTGGCGGCGGATGACGATGTTCTGGGGCGTGTTGTTCGGCATCAACTTCGCGCTCGGCGTGGGCACCGGCATCGTCATGGAGTTCCAGTTCGGCATGAACTGGTCGTACTACAGCCATTACGTCGGCGACATCTTCGGCGCGCCGCTGGCGATCGAGGGCCTGATGGCGTTCTTCCTCGAAGCGACTTTCATCGGCCTGTTCTTCTTCGGCTGGAACCGGATGAGCAAGGTCAAGCACCTGATGGTCACCTGGCTGGTGGCGCTGGGCACCAACCTGTCGGCGGTGTGGATCCTGGTGGCCAACGGCTGGATGCAGAACCCGGTCGGCGCGGTGTTCAATCCCGACACTATGCGCATGGAGATGACCGACTTCGTCGCGGTGGTGCTCAATCCGGTGGCGCAGGCCAAGTTCGTGCACACGGTGGCGGCCGGCTACGTCAGCGCGGCGATGTTCGTGGCCGCGATCAGTGCCTGGTACCTGCTGCGTGGGCGCCACCTCGACATCGCCAAGCGCTCGATGGCGGTGGCCGCCAGCTTCGGCCTGGCGGCTTCGTTGAGCGTGGTGGTGCTGGGCGACGAGAGCGGCTACCTGAGCACCGAGCACCAGAAGATGAAGCTGGCGGCGATGGAGTCGATGTGGGAGACCGAGGCGGCGCCGGCCAGCTTCAACATCGTGGCCTGGCCCAACCAGGCCGAGCGCCGCAACGAACTCGCGGTGCACGTGCCGTGGGCGATGGGCCTGATCGGCACGCGCTCGATCTCGAAGCAGATGCCCGGCATCAACGAACTGGTGGACTCGGCCGAGCGCAGGATCGCCAACGGCATGCGCGCCTATGCCGCGCTGGAGCGGGTGCGCGCGGACGCGGACGACCGGCAGGCGCGCGAACTGTTCGCCGAGACCTGGCCCGACCTCGGCTACGGGCTGCTGCTCAAGCGCTACCGCGACGACGTGCAGAACGCGACGCCGGACGAGATCGAGGCCGCGGCATTCGACACCGTGCCGCAGGTGATGCCGCTGTTCTGGACGTTCCGGGTGATGGTGGCGCTGGGCTTCTATTTCATCGGCTTCTTCGCGTTCGCGTTCTGGCTGGTGTCGACCGGCAGGATCGAAAACAGCCGGCGCTTCCTGAAAATCGCGCTTTGGAGCATTGCGTTGCCCTGGGTCGCCATCCAGTGCGGCTGGTTCGTGGCCGAGTTCGGGCGGCAGCCGTGGGTGATCGAGGGCGTGCTGCCGACCTTCTATGCGGTGTCCGGATTGTCGGTGCTCGACCTGGTGATCAGCCTGCTGGTGTTCTTCGTGCTGTACACCACGCTGGCGATCGTCGGTTTCCGGTTGCTGCTCAAGGCGATCCGCAAGGGGCCGGAAGAGCCGTCCGGGGCATCCGCCGATGCGCCGGGCGTGCAAGCCGATCCCGCCATGCTCACGGCGCACTGACAGGAGGCGACGATGGACGTTTCGATGATTCCGCTGGACTACGCCACGTTGCGCGTGATCTGGTGGCTGCTGTTGGGCGTGCTGCTGATCGGATTCGCGGTCATGGATGGTTTCGACCTCGGCGTCGCCGCGCTATTGCCGGTGGTGGCCAAGACCGACGAAGAGCGGAGGGTGATGCTCAACCTCGTCGGCCCGGTGTGGGAGGGCAACCAGGTCTGGCTGATCACCGGCGGTGGCGCGATCTTCGCCGCGTGGCCGCTGCTGTATGCGGCCTCGTTCTCCGGCCTGTACCTGGCGATGCTGCTCCTGCTGGTCGCGCTGATCCTGCGCCCGGTCGGCTTCAAGTATCGGAGCAAGCTGCCCGATGCGCGCTGGCGCAGCACCTGGGACTGGCTGCTGTGCGGCTCCGGCGTGGTCGCCAGCCTGGTGTTCGGCGTGGCGATGGGCAACCTGCTGCTCGGCCTGCCGTTCGGCGTGGAGCCGGCGACGCTGCGGCCGGTGTACGAAGGCAACCTGTTCCAACTGTTCATGCCGTTCGCGCTGCTGGCCGGCGTGTTGAGCGTGACGATGCTCGCCGCGCACGGCGCCGCGTTGCTGGCCTGGCGTACGGACGGCGACATCGCGATGCGTGCCCGCAGGTTCGGCGGCTGGCTGGCGCTGGCGACCGGCGCGCTGTTCGCATTGGGCGGAGTCTGGGTCGCGCTCGGACTGGACGGGCACGTGGTGACCGGCACGGTCGACGTGGCGGCGGCGAGCAATCCGGCGCTGAAGACGGTCGAGGCGGTCGAAGGCGCGTGGATGCACAACTTCTCGCGCTGGCCGTGGATGTGGCTCGCGCCGGTGCTCGGCGTGGCCGGATCGCTGCTGGCGGCGCTGCTGCTGTGGCGCGGCGCGCGGGTGTCGGCGTTCCTGGCGACGTCGACGGCGATCACCGGCGTCATCCTGACCGTCGGCTTCGCGCTGTTCCCGTTCCTGATGCCCTCGTCGCTGCAGCCGGGCATGGGGCTGACGGTGTGGGATGCCTCGTCGAGCCATTTCACCTTGTGGGTGATGTTGCTGGCGACGGTGGTGTTCCTGCCGATCGTGTTGTTCTATACCGGCTACGTGTACCGGGTGATGCGCGGCACGGTAACGCCGGAGTCGGTCTCGGAGAATCCCAATGCGTATTGATGGTCTCCAGCGTCATCGGCCACTGATCGGGAGCTGACAGCCATGTGGTACTTCTCGTGGATCCTGGGGCTGGGCCTGGCCTGCGCCTTCGCCATCCTCAACGCGATGTGGTTCGAGCTGCGCGAGCACGACCGCGACGACGGGGCATGACCCCCGCGGCCGAGGCCGCCGCGGAGCGATTGCCTCCGGCGCAGACGGCCTGGATGCGGGCGCTGGCCGGGCAGATCCGGCGTCCGCTCGGGTTCGCGATCGGCCTGCCGCTGCTGTCCGGCCTGCTGCTGCTGCCGCAGGCCTGGGCGCTGGCCCGCGCGCTGCAGATGATCGTCATGGATCGGCTGCCGCTGGCCGACGCCCTGCCATTGATCGGGCTGGCCGCCACGCTGGTGCTGATGCGTGCGGCGCTGGTCTGGATGGCCGAATACGCCGGCCAGCATGCGGCCGAATCGGTGAAGCGGTCGGTGCGTCTGGCGCTGTTCCGGCGCCTGCTGTCGGCCGGTGTGCTGTGGAGCCGGGCGCGCGCCTCGGGCGAGCTGGCCGACGCGCTGACAGCACGGGTGGAGACGCTGGACGGCTACTTCGCGCGCTACCTGCCGGCGATGGCCTCGGCGGCGATCCTGCCGCTGGTGTTCTGCGTGGTGCTGTTCGGATTCGACTGGATCGCCGCGCTGGTACTGGTGCTGACGGTCCCCGCGATCCCGCTGTTCATGGCGCTGGTGGGGTGGGGCGCGGAGGCCGCCGGCCGCCGGCACGCAGCGGCGCTCGCGCGTCTGTCGGGCCTGTTCGCCGACCGCGTGCGCGGACTCACCACGCTCAAGCTGCACGGGCGCGCACAGGCGGAAGCTGACCGCGTGGCGCGTGCCAGCGACGAAGTGCGCGAGCGCACGATGTCGGTGCTGAAGATCGCGTTCCTATCCTCGGCGGTGCTGGAGTTCTTCGCCGCGCTGGGCGTGGCCGGGCTGGCAGTGTACTTCGGGCTGACCCTCCTCGGCATGCTGGAACTGCGTGCCAGTGTGCTGACCCTGGAGGCCGCGCTGTTCTGCCTGCTGATGGCGCCGGAGGTGTATCTGCCGATGCGCCAGCTGGCCGCGCACTACCACGACCGCGCGAACGCGCGCGCGGCGGTGGCGGAGATCGCCAGTCTGTTCGATGGCCTGCCGAAGGTCGCGGAGACATCGGATGGCATGGCGCCATCCGCTTCCGCGCCCACTTCCACGGAGTTTTCCATCCACGCCCTGCGGATGCCGGTGCCGGGACGCGGCGCGATCCGCCTGCAGTCTCCCGCGCTGATCGCCCGGGGCGAGTGGATCGCGCTGACCGGCGCCAGCGGCAGCGGCAAGTCCACGTTGCTGGAGACGCTGGCCGGCCTACGGCCGTACGAGGGCGACGCGCGCTTCGCCGGCCGGTCGCTGTGCGAGTGGCCCGCGGCCACACTGCGCCGGCACGTGCTGCTGATCCCGCAGCGACCGTGGCTGGCGCCGGGCAGCATCGCCGACAACCTGCGGCTGGCGTGCGCCGACGCGGACGATGCGGCGCTGCAACGGGCGATCGCCGCCGCCGGGCTTGCGGACATGATCGCCCGCCTGCCGCGCGGGCTGGACACGCCGCTGGCCCAGCGCGGGCAGGGCGTCTCCGGCGGGCAGGCGCAGCGCATCGCGCTGGCGCGGATGTTCCTGTCCGATGCGCCGGTGCTGCTGCTCGACGAGCCGACCGCGCACCTCGACGATGCCAGCCGCGACCGCGTGCTCGCGGAAATCGCCGCCTTCGCCCGTGGACGCACCCTGGTCGTGGCGACGCACGATCCCGTCGTGGCCGCGATCGCCGGCCGACGGTGGACGATCGATGCTGACGGCGAGGTGCGTCCATGAGGCAGCTGCTGGCATGGATGTGGCCGATGTTCTGGCGGCGCAGGCGTGCGCTGCTGCCCGCCTGCGTGCTGGCGCTGGTGACCGCCGCCGCCGCGGTGGGGTTGCTGGGCGTCTCGGGCTGGTTCCTGACCGCGACCGCACTTGTGTCCGGCGCGCTCGCGACGTTCAACCTGTTCGTGCCCTCGGCGATGGTGCGCGGGCTGGCGTTCGTCCGCATCCTCTCGCGCTACGGCGAGCGCGTCGCCGGGCACGCCGCGACGCTGCAGCTGTTGACCGACCTGCGCACGCGCGTGTTCGCGAACCTGCTGCGGCTCGATGCCGGACAACTGGCGCGCTGGCGTGACGGCGACCTGGTCGCGCGCCTGACCGGGGACGTTGACGCGCTGGATTCGACGTTCCTGCTCTCGCTGCTGCCGTTGTTGGTCGGCGGGATCGCCGGCGTCGTGGTGATCGCCGTGCTGGCCGCCTACGTGCCGGCGGCGGCGGTGGCCGTCGGAGGCCTGTGGCTGTGCGTCCTGCTGCTCGCGCCGGCCTGGCTGGCGCGGCATGTGCGCCGCAGCGGGGCCGAACGCCAGGCGCACTCGGCCGCATTGCGACAGCATGTCCTGCAGGCCGTGGACGGCCACGCCGACCTGCTCGCGCTCGATGCGGCGGGACGCGCCGAAGCCGCGCTGGCGGACAGCAGTGATCGCCTGCGCGCGGCAGCGCTGTCCGAATCGCGGGCGTTCGCCTCGGGACAGGCGCTGGCGCTGGCCTGTACAGGACTGGCGATGCTGGCCGTGGCAACGGCGGGCGCGATCGCCCTGGCGGAGGGGCGGGTGGGGGGCGCGCTGCTGGTCGGCTGTGTGCTCGCGGTGGCCGGATTGTTCGAGGTGGTGGCGCCAGTGCTGCGCGGCGCGGTGCGGTACGGCACTGCGGCCGCGGCCGCGGAACGCGTGCGAGAGATCGAGCGGGCTGGCCCGGAGATCGTCGACCCGTTGCAGCCGCAGGCGCTGTCGCCGCACGGCACGCTGGAATTCAGGCAGGTGCGCTTCCGCCATCACCCCTCGCTGCCGTTGCTCGAAGGCGTGGATCTGCGGATCGCGCCCGGTGAGCGCGTGGTGGTGACCGGGGCCAGCGGCAGCGGCAAGTCGACCCTGCTGGCGCTGCTGCTGCGCCTGCGCGACCCGCAGTCGGGCGGCATCGCTTGGGACGGCGTGGATCTGCGCGAGGCGTCGCTGTCGGAACTGCACCGTCGCATCGCCCTGCTGCCGCAGGACGCACCGGTCTTCCTTGGAACCGTGCGAGACAACTTGCGCATCGGCGACCCCGATGCCGACGATGCCAGGCTCTGGCAGGTACTGCGACATGCCGGACTGGATGCGGAGATCCGTGCGTTGCCCGGAGGACTCGACCAGTGGCTGGGAGAGGGCGGGCGCACGCTGTCGGCCGGGCAGGCGCGCCGTCTGTGCCTGGCGCGGGTATTGCTGACCGGTGCGTCGTTGATCGCACTCGACGAGCCGACCGAAGGACTTGATCCCGATGCCGAACAGGCTTTCTTCCGCGATTTGCCGCGCATCCTGCACGGTCGCAGCCTGCTGCTGATCACCCACGCGGCGGTGCCGCTGGAGGTGTCCGACGCGGCTTGGGAACTGGTGGATGGGAAGCTGGAGAAAAAGGCAGTGCGTGACGCCCCGTAGGCATAGAAGCCGGCGGGATGCCCGTTGCACGCGGGCAAGGCGAGATGATGATGCGCGCGTCCGCTGCACGGACAGTCACTGCTAAAACTCGCGTACGCACTGACCTGAGACGGATCGTGTAGCCATTTGGCTGGTGAGTTCTCTGCCCTTAACAGGCAAGGAGAGCTCCATGAAGAAGCGATTCACCGACGAGCAGATCATCGGCATCCTGCGCGAGGCCGAGGTCGGCGCCATGTCGATCAAGGCCCTGTGCAAGAAGCACAACCTG
>Ga0182792_1001452_pt1 | contig 19183 bp, 17 predicted proteins | sample Passage237B_FD_130497 | JGI IMG/M metagenome (GOLD analysis project Ga0182792, IMG submission 130497) | Cellulose adapted compost microbial communities from Newby Island Compost Facility, Milpitas, CA, USA - Passage2 37B (version 2) (version 2) ...
ATCGTGGTGACGATGCCGGACCAGGTGGAGGACAATCTGGGGACGCCGACCGGCGCGGTGGGCTTCCTGGTGTCGAGCCTGGTGGGCGAGGGCAGCGGGCCGTCGAATGTGACGGACAGCGACCATGCGATCTCCGGCCTCGCGATCACGACGGCGAACACCAGCGAGGGCAACTGGTGGTTCTCGACGGACGGCGGAGCGACCTGGACGCAGTTCGCGTCGAGCAGCCAGACGGCAGTGTCGAACGCCAATGCGCTGCACCTGGTGGCCGACGCCAACACGCGGCTGTACTTCCAGCCGAAGACGACGGACTGGAACGGCACGATCGCCAATGCGCTGACGTTCCGGGCGTGGGATCAGTTCAGCCCGACCACGCCGATCGCCAACGGCACGCTGGCGGACATCGGCGGCAGCGGCTTCGGGACGGGCATCAACACGGCGGCCAGCGCCTATTCGTCGGCCACCGTGACCATCCCGCTCACCGTCGACCCCGTGAACGATGCGCCCGTCGCCTCGGGCGGCGTGACGCTTCCGACCATCGTGCAGGGAGGGGGAACGCCTTCCGCCTCCACGGTGTCGGAGCTCTTCACGCCGTCGTTCAACGACAGCCGCGATGAGGTGTCCGGCGGCTCGTCGGCCCATTCGCTGGCGGGCATCGCCATCGTCGGCAACACGGCGACGCCGGCCGAGGGCACGTGGCGCTATTCGACCGATGGCGGCGAGACGTGGACGACCATCGATCCGGCGGCCGTGTCGGATCAGACGGCGATCGTCCTGCCCTCGACCGCATTGCTGCAATTCGTGCCGAACAGCGGCTTCAGCGGCACGCCCGGCACGCTTCAGGTACGCCTGATCGACAGCTCCAGCGGTCCCGTGGCGTTCTCGGCCTCGTCCGACGTCACAAGCAACGGCGGCACGACACCCATCAGCGGCAACACCATATCGCTCGACATCGCCGTCACCCTGCCGCCGCCGGCCTCCGGCGTCGATGTCCTGCCCAATGTCGTCCCGCCGAGCGACTACACGTCGAGCGGCTTCTGGGGAGGGCCATTCGGCCTCAACGGCTTGCGCAACATCGGCGGCATGCCGGCGGACTGGCTGGTCGGCTCGAATGTCTACCGCACGATGCTCGCGAACCAGCCCGGCGTCGCGAACGTATCGGTCGACGTCTTCTATGGAACGGCGCCGCGACAGACCCTGAGCTACGAGGCGACCTCCATCAGCGGCGGTCCGCTGCCGCCGTGGCTGTACTTCGACCCGTCACTGCTGCGTTTCAGCGGCACGCCGCCCGTGGGCGCGGAAGGCACCTACGACATCCGTGTCATCGCGACAGATCGAATGGGGCGGCAGGCGACGGCAGACGTGCACATCATCGTGCTGCGCGAGCCGGCCAACCTGTTGCATCTGCTGCGGAATCTCAACGTAGAGGGCATCCCGGCGATACCGCCCGTCAATCCGCCCGAGGCACCGCCGGCGGAAACGCCGCCTGCGACGGACGCACAGCCGCCGCAGCCTGCCGAGCCGGAGGCGGATGGGACGCCGCCGGAAGCATCACCCGCGCCGACGCCTTCCGGCGATGGCGCGCAGCTTCGGACGCCTGTCCCCATGGAGGGACAAGCTTCGACAGGCTTTGGCCTTTCTCCGCAACTGCGGGAGCAGGCCCAGGCCGGACGCATGGCGCGTGCACGTGCCCTGCTCGATGCCCTAGCAGCCTGATCAGGGGTCAACGGGTGCTTTCTGGCCGCGCCGCCTGGCGCGGTCGCTGTGTTGATTTGGGGGATGATCAAGATGCGCTGTACTGCCGCCGTCAACTCCGTTCTGGCATCGGTGGCGATGCTTGCTACCGGTGCATGTGGGAACCTGCGGCCTGACGCAATGTCTCTGGAGGAGAACGTCAAGCGCGCACAGGACGATCGCAAGACGATCGAAGCCAACTACGTACCGGTCAGCGGCTCGCTCGGCCTCTCCGATGCCATCGCGCGCGCCCTGAAGTACAACTATGACGCGCAGCTTGCGAAAGCCGAGATTACTTTGCAGGAGCGGCAGCTCGATCTGGCGCTTTCCCAGATGCTGCCGCGGCTCGCCGCGGGCGTCGGCTACGACGGCCGCACCAGCTACAATGCGGCGCAGAGCATCGATGTCTTCACGCAGCAGCAGAGCCTGACCTATTCGTACTCGCAGCAGCCGCAGTTCATGACGGCGGACCTGACGCTGACGTGGAATGCGCTCGATCTGGGGCTGAGCTACTTCCAGGCCCGTCAGCAAGGCTATCGCACGCTGATCGCCGTGGAGCGGCGTCGCAAGGTCATCGACAACATCGTGCGCAACACCGCGACCGCCTATTGGCGGGCCGCCACGGCGTCCGAGCTTCTGCCGCGTATCGAGCCGATGCTGAAGTCGGCGCGCGAGATCCTGGCCGCCTCGCGGGCGGCCAGTGCGCAGCACCTCCAGAGCCCGATCGCCCTGCTCGAGTTCCAGCAGAACATGGTCATGGTGCTGAGCGAGCTCGAGCGGATTCGCAACGATCTGGCCGCCGCGCACATCGAGCTGGCGACGCTGATCAATGTCCCGCCGACGACCCAGTTCACCTTCACGGGCAGGCTGGGCGAGAGCGTCGCGCCGACCAGTCTCGACAACCACAGGCTGGAGAATATCGGCCTCACGCTGCGGCCGGAGCTGCGCATCGAGGCGTACCAGAAGAAGATCGACCAGCAGGACGTCTACAAGGAGATCCTGAAGATGCTTCCAGGCGTCGGGATGATCGCCGGCTTCAACTACAACTCCAACAACCTGCTCTACACCAACATCTGGGGGCAGATCGGCATTCGGGCGACCTTCAACCTGTTCAACATGATACAGGGCCCGCGGGCCATCGCCGTCGCCAACCAGGCGGTCGATCTCTCCGAGCAGCGCCGCATCGCCCTCAGCGTCGCCGTCCTGAGCCAGGTCAATCTCAGCATCCAGGACTACGCGAACTCCTTCGACACGTACAAGACGGCCAAGGAGGTCGATCAGGTGGGAACCCAGATCGGCCGCGTGGCGGACAGCGTCAGCGTCGCGGGGGTTCAGTCCGAGGCCGACCGCATCCGCCGCCAGCTCACCGTCCTGACGACGCGCATCGCCCGCGATCGGGCGCAGGTCCGCGTCCTGGCGGCTCTTGCGGCCATCTACTCCGCCACGGGCATGGACCTCGTGCCGGCGAATGCCGAGCTGCAGGATCTGCCGACCCTGACGACCCAGGTCGACCAGGCGATCGCGCGCTGGCAGGCCGGTCTTCTTCCCGACCTGCCGGCCACGGCTTCGCCGCCGGCCCCCGATGCGGCGCCGACAACGGTAGCCGCGACGTCCCCTGCGACACAGACTGTTTCGACGGAGGTGCAATGAGAATCCGCCTCTTCATCGCCGGCGCAGCGCTGGCGATGGTACCGGTCGTCGCGATCGCGCAGACCGGCGCCACGTCACTGCCGACGGCGGCTCTCGATCCCTCGGCCGCGCCGATCGGCGTGCAGGTGACGGCCCGGTCGACGGCCGTCATATCGGCGCCGATGGCGGGTCAACTCGTCGAGTTCTCCCCGGCCGACGGCGACAGCATCGACGAAGGGCAGGTGCTGGCGCGCTTCAACTGCGCCCAGCAGGATGCGGTGCTCACCCGGGCCGAGGCCGAGCTGACGAAGCGGCAGGATCTGCTGAAGACGCAGCAGGCGTTGAAGTCGCTCAACGTCTACTCCAAGGCGGAATTCGCGACGGCCCAGAACGATGTGGGCGTCGCCGTTGCCGATGTCGCCGTCGCGCAGACGGCAGTCGACAATTGCGTCGTGAAGGCGCCCTTCCCGGGCCGTGTCGCGGCGACCTCCGTTCGCAACCATCAGTTCGTGCAGGCGGGCGCACCGCTGCTCGACCTGGTCGATGAACGCGACCTGGAACTGGAGTTCATCGTGCCGTCGCCCTGGCTCGTCTGGCTGAAGCCCGGCGCGACCGCTCAGGTCAAGATCACGGAGACGGGGCGCCGCTACACCGCGACCATCACCCGCATCTCGGGCAAGGTCGACGCGGCAAGCCAGACGATCAAGATCTACGGCCGGATCGAGGGGGAGACCAACACCCTCCTGCCTGGCATGAGCGGCGGCGCCCAGTTCGCAGGTGCGCCCAGCTAGGTCGCCTTGAGCGCTCCAGCTCCCCAACAGGCACCGGCCGCGGCGCAGTCTCCGCAGACCGGCCGGCTCAATCAGCAGCTGCTGCGTCTGACGGAGGTGCTGCAGCTGACGGCTCGCGCACGGACGGCCAGCCGCGACGAACTGCCGTTCGTCATCGTCAACGAGACGGTGCGCGCCGTGGGCTACGACCAGGCCGTCCTGTGGGACGCGCGCAGCGAGAAGATCGTCGCACTGTCGGGGGCGGCTAAGGTCGAAGCCGGCGCACCGTACGTGCTGATGCTCAACCGGCTGTATCGGGACGTCGTCGCAGCCGGAAAGCGCGACCAGGTACAGCGGCTGGACCCGTCGGCGGTGACGTCCGACACGGAGGCGGCGAAGGCATGGCTGGCGCCGCATCTGCTCTGGTGGCCCGTCCGTGTCCAGGGTGTCGTCGTTGCGATCCTGCTGCTGGGGCGCCGTATCGCCTGGCCAGATGCCGAGCTTCCGCTGCTCGACGTTCTTTTCGGGTCCTATGGCCAGGCCTGGGAGCTCTGCCGAACCCGCATCGGCCCGGCGCGGATCGGCGGCAGGCGGCTGACCACGCGCCTGGTTCTGGCCGGCGCGGCCGCCGTCGTCGTGGCGGCCGGTCTGATGCCGGTGCGATCCAGCACGATCGCCGCGGCCGAGGTCGTGGCGCGACATCCCGCCTTCGTGCGCGCCCCGTTCGCCGGCGTGGTCGATGCCATCGAGGTGCCGCCCAACGCCTCGGTGAAGGCCGGCGAGCTGCTGGTGCGGCTGGAGCGCCGCCAATTGGAGGCGGAGTACAAGGTCGCGGCCAAGGCCCTCGAGACGGCGACAGCCCAGTACCGCCAGGCGTCGCAGGAGGCCATTGCCGACGTGCGCGCGCGCGAGCAACTGGCGACGCTGCGGGCGCGGCTCGACGAGGCGCGTGCCGATTTCGACTACCGTGAGACTCGCCTGGGGCGGGCGGACATCGTCTCGCCGGCGGACGGCATCGCGGTGTTCAACGATCCTGCCGAATGGATCGGCAGACCGGTCGAGATTGGCGAACGAATCCTGCAAGTCTCGCCGCCGACTTCCTCGCGGATCGAGATCGAGCTTCCTGCCGCCGACGCGACGACCTTGGAGGATGGCGCCGAGGTCCTCTTCTTCAGCAACCTCGCCCCCGACCAGCCGGTGCCGGGGAAGGTCGCCTTCGTGAGCTACGCCACCACGCTCAATCCCTCGGGCCTGCTTGCCTATACCGCACGCGCCGATCTGCAGGATGACGGGCTGCGCCTCGGGCTCAAAGGTACGGCCAAGATCTTCGGTCCCGAGCGTCCGCTGGTGCTCTGGCTGCTGCGGCGGCCGATTGCCTTCCTGCGGCAGCTGCTGGCATGACGGCCAAGACCTTCCTGCCGCCCCTGCGCGAGGACCTGAGTCTGACGCCGGGCCCGCTCTCCGGCGGCCTGCCCACCTGGTCGATCTATGATCCGGCAGCCCATCGCTTTCTCAGGTTGGGGTGGCTCGACTTCGAGATCCTCAGCCGCTGGGGGCTGCGCCAACCCGAGGCCATCCTGAAGGCCGTCGCGGCCGAGACGACCTTGCGGCCTGGACCCGACGACATCCAGCGCTTCGCCCAGTTCGCTCGCGAAGCCGGCCTGCTGCAGGCCATGGGGCCGGCCGAGACGGCCCAGTTCGCGGCGGTCAAGGCGATGCGGCGGAGGTCGCCCGTCGCGTGGCTGATCCACAACTATCTCTTCTTCCGCATACGCCTGGTCGATCCGGACCGCTTTCTCGAGGCGGCCTTGCCGTTCGTGCGCTGGCTGTTCACCCGGGCGGGTCTGGTGGCGATCTCGCTCCTGGGCCTTCTCGCGCTCTTCCTGATCTCGCGGGACTGGGAACGCTATACCCACAGCCTGATCGAGCAGACGACGGTCGAGGGCCTGCTCCAGATGGCGGTCGCGATCTCCTTCGCCAAGGTGTTCCACGAACTGGGGCACGGTTTCGCGGCCAAGCGGTACGGATGCCGCGTGCCCTCGATGGGCATCGCCTTCCTGGTGCTGTGGCCGGTGTTGTGGACGGACACGACCGACGCCTGGCGCCTGACCGACCGACGGCAACGACTGGTGATCGATTGTGCCGGCATGGGCGCGGAGATCCTCATCGCGGCGCTGGCGTCGATCGCCTGGGCGGTCCTTCCCGACGGGCCGACGCGTAGCGCGTTCTTTGTGCTCTCGAGCTCGACATGGCTGGTGACGATCGCGGTCAATGTCAGCCCGCTGATGCGCTTCGACGGCTACTACATCCTGTCCGATCTGATCGATTTCCCGAACCTGCAGGAACGCGGCTTCGCCTATGCGCGCTGGTGGCTGCGCGAGCTGCTGTTCCGCCCAGGCCTGCCGAGGCCCGAGGCCCTAGATGCCGGCGAGGCCAGGGTGGTCGTGATCTGGTCGTTCACGACCTGGGTCTATCGCTTCTTCCTGTTCGTCGGCATCGCCGTGCTGGTCTATCATCTGACCTTCAAGGCGCTGGGCGTCGTGCTGATGGGGATCGAGCTGTGGTTCTTCGTCGTGCGGCCGGCCGTGCGGGAGATCGGCGCCTGGTCGAAGCTGTCGACGGTGCGCCGGCCGGGCCGTCGTACGCTCTTCACGGCGGCGGTGTTCGGGGTGCTGCTGCTGGCCCTTCTCGTGCCGTGGCGGGGCCGCGTGGATGCTCCGGCGCTGCTGCGTGCGGAACGCCAGATCGTGCTGCTGGCGGCGGAGCCGGGACGGGTGGTCTCGATGGTCCCGGACGGCACGCACGTCACGGAAGGCGAGACGATCTTTCGCACCGAATCGGTCGAGGTCGATCACGACATCGCCGCCGCCCAGGCCCAGCTCGAGGTCGCACAGGCCGAGCAGATGGCCGGGACCTACAATCCCGAGCGCCGCCGTGCCCAGCAGGCGGCGCTCGCCAGGACGTCCCAGGCATCTGCGGCCCTGGCACGGTCGGAGAGTCGGGCCGGGTTGCTGCAGGTCGTGGCGCCGTTCGCGGGCGTGGTGCGCGACGTGCCGCCCGACCTGCGCATCGGCAACCAGGTACGCCGGCTGGAGCGCCTGGGGGTACTTGCCGCCGATGGCGATTCGGTGGTCGAGGCATTCGTGTCCGAGGCCGATCTCGACCGGGTGGAGGTCGGGGCATCGGCACGGTTCGTTCCGGCCGATGGCGAGATCCTGGATCTCGTCGTATCGGAAATCGCCCACACCTCGACCCGCGTCCTCGAGGTGGATGAGCTGGCCTCCGTGCACGGCGGTCCCATCGCCGTGCGCAAGGGGCCGCGCAACACCCTGGTGCCCGAGCATGCCCTCTATCGCATCCTCCTCACCGGGACCCAGCCCCTCGGAGCCGCGCGCTGGCGGGCGGCAGGCACCGTCGTTATCGACGCCGAACCGCGTAGCATCGCCTACGCCCTCTACCGTCGCGCCGTCGCTCTCTTTCTGCGCGAAGCGACGCCCTGACGAGCTGAAGTGAGATGCGCCATCGGCCCACGGGCGGCATGGGGCATGGTTATTGCTGTATGGTTGGCACGACGCGGTCGCACCAAACGAGCTCACGAAAGCCAGACGTTCCGATGGGCAAGACTAGGTCGCGGCGCATCTTCATTGAGGTCTCGACATGCCCCGCATCAACGGTGAACGCCTCCTGGCCGATCTGCGCCGCATCGCCGATTTCGGCCGCTATCAGACCGGCGTGCATCGTCCGCACCTGTCGCCGCAGGACGTCGAAAGCCGGCACTGGCTCGCCAGCCGCATGAAGGAGGCGGGCCTCGATCCGGTCATCGACGGCGTCGGCAACGTGATCGGCCGCAGCCCCAAGGCCGGACCACGCCTGCTGATGGGCTCGCATACCGATACCCAGCCGCGCGGCGGCTGGCTCGACGGCGTCATGGGAGTGATCTACGGGCTGGAGGTCGCGCGCGCGCTGGCGGAGGACCCCGACACGGCGCACCTTGCGGTCGACGTCGCCTCCTGGGCCGACGAGGAAGGCCATTGGGGCGGCATGATCGGCTCGAAGAGCTTCGTGGGCCGTATCACCGAGGAAGACATCGATGCGGCGCGCCATCGCGACGACGGCAGCCGGATGCGCGACGCCCTGAAGGCCGCCGGCCTCGACAAGGCACCGCGCATCGAACTCGAGGAAGGGCGTTACCGCTGCTATCTCGAGGCGCATATCGAGCAGGGCGGGCTGCTCGAAGCCACGGACAAGCGCATCGGCATCGTCACCGCCATCGTCGGCATCTTCCAGTACCAGCTGACCTTCCGCGGCATCCAGAACCATGCCGGCACGACGCCGATGCCGATCCGCAAGGATGCCGGCGTCGCCATGATGCGCCTCTACCAGGACGTGATGGAGCGTTTCCCGGCGCTTGCCGGGCCGCGCAGCGTGTGGACGGTGGGCAAGCTCTCGCTCGAGCCCGGGGCTCCCGCCATCATCCCCGGCAAGGCCGAGATGGTCCTGCAGTTCCGCGATGCCGACCTTGCGGTGCTGGAACGTCTGGAGGCGTGCCTGGAAGAGATCGTCAGGGCGCACAACGAGCGTGGGCCGTGTGCCGTCGACTGCGTCAATCTCGGCCGCACCATGCCGGCACCCATGGAGGAGCGTCTGCAGGACGCGATCGAGGCGGCGGCCGAAAAGCATGCGCCGGGCGTGCATATGCGCATGCCGTCGGGCGCCGGGCACGATGCGCAGATCCTGGCGCAGCGCCTGCCGGCCGCCATGCTGTTCGTGCCGTCGATCGGCGGCATATCGCACCACTTCACCGAGAATACGGCGGACGACGACATCGTGCTGGGCTGCCAGGTCTTTGCCGATGCCGCCGCGAAGATCCTGAAGGGCAACTGACGCCCTTCGTTTGTCGCCTGGCCGTCATCCGGTATCCAGCCGTGGCTTACGTCCGTTCAGGTCTCCTCGACCATTGCCTTGAGGCGCGCAAGCGCGCCGTTCCATTGCCGCGAAACATGCCCCAGATAGGCGTGAGCACTGATGATCGGAGTGGGATCTAGGGCGAAATGCGTTTCGCGGCCGGTCCTGACCGATCGGACGATGCCGGCGCCTTCGAGGACCCGCAGATGCTTAGTGACGGCCTGCCGGGTCAGCTCGGTTCCCGCGGTCAGCCGTGTGATCGACCGTGGCTCGCCTTCTGTAAGCTTCGCGAGCAGGCCGAGACGGGTCTCGTCGCCCAGGGCCGCAAAGACGATGGCACGGCTTTCCGCCGTGCCGGCGCTAGGCATGCTGTTCCAGATACTGCGCGACGTTCTGCATCTGGATCGTCCAGCCGCCTTCGTTACTGCGGAAGGCGATGTCGCGACGGTGTGGCGGCAGCTTGTCGAAGCCCGATTCCACGACGCGCAGGCGGGTGCCCTCGGCCGTCGGCTCCAGGGTGAACTCGACCAATGTGGGCGTCTCGCCACTGTAGTCGATGCCCGGATCGATGGCATAGGGATGCCATGTGAAGGCGAACAGCCGCTTCGGCTCCATCCTCTGCACGACAGCTTCCCAGCGCAGGTGCTCGTATCCCGGATAGGTGATGTGGCCGCGCGAAACGCCGCCCACCACGAAGGGGCCGTCGAGCGCGACGCGGAACCAGGTACCGAACTCCCTGTGGTCCGTCAGCGCTCGCCAGACGCGGGAGACAGGAGCTTTGAGGTCGATGGTCTTTTCGATGCGGTCCATGAAATGCAACTATAAGGTTGCGTATTGTGGATGTCCAGGATTTCCCTAGCGGATCGCAACCGCCGGGACGGTTCGGTGTTCGAGAGTCATGTTTCCAAGGAAGACAGCGATGTCCAGATCGCCGAGCCTTCTCGAGGATTGCGTTCCCGAGGCCCGTGAACCGACCGGCTACCTGCGTAGCGATGCCGAGATTCACCGGGAGCTCGAGCAACGTCTCGCAGGCGATCACGGCCTCGACGCCATGGGGATTCACATCGATGTCCGTGGCGGCGAGGTGACCTTGAGCGGCCGAGTGCGCGACAGCGGTGACATGCGGCTGGCGGAGGGGCATGCGTGCGCGATTGCAGGTGTGACGGCGGTGTGCAACCGTCTCGAGCCGGCAAGGTCCGCCGCTTTGTTGGATGACGGGGCGCCGGGGCCGGCCGCGCGGATGGGCAAGCCGTCATTCGAACGTTGACGGGCGCCCCGAACGGCCGGCAGGCATATCTGCAGTTCAACTGCTTGTATCTCTTGGCGTTGCTGCCTAAAAGGGCCGCCGCGCATGCCCATTCATGTCCGCATCTCCCACACCGATCGGCTGGCTGTCGCGGTCGCGCATGGCACGATCTCGGCGGATGAATTCCAGAAGGCGGTCCAGGAGTTTGCCCAGTCCGGGACCCTTCACTATCGCAAGATCATCGATGTAACGGCCGCGAACACGACGGTCGATCTCGAACGCCTGAAGGCGCTCATGCTGTTCATGCGCGCCCAGCCGGACGCGGCGCGTCGCGGTCCGCTGGCATTCGTCGTCGACGGGTCGCGGGGAGACATCATTCGTGAACTGGCGGCGATCAGCGAACAGGGCGAACGGCCGATCGGTATCTTCACCAGCCTTCACGAGGCGCGGCGATGGCTCAACGAAGCGTCCGAGATATCGCCCAAGAGGCAGTGAACTGGCGTTCCGGCGTCATTCGAAGCAGCGGGCCGTACGGATCGTGCAGGAGTTTGCGGGAACGTTGGCATTGCACTCCTGCCAGGCGGCGTTCTCGACCTCCTGCCGGGTCTCTCCGGCACCAAAGCCTTCGGCACGGCCGGTGTTGCTGAACGCGTAGGCTACGCAACGCGCCTCAGCAGTGAACTTGAGCTTGCAGTACATGCCGCACTCCTGGAGGGCCGATACTTCGGCCGCCTCGCGAGTCGTCATGCCGATGGCGACGCCCCAGAGACCTGCACCGTCGCTTGCCACGGCGACCCACGTCTGCGGTTGTTGGGCCCAGGCGGACGATACCAAAAGGACTGCGGCGATCGGCAACGCAGCGAACTTCCCCAAATTTTTCATACCTTACCTTGCTGTAGATCCTTTGATCGGTGCAAGGCCTAACAGCGCCGGCGGAACTTCCTCACGGGCATTCCGTTAGGGCTCCCACAGGAGACGGGAGTGATTGCGACGCCGCGCGATCTGGAGGAGGAACGCTACCCAGTGGTGCACATGCACAAGGGGTCCGCGATCCGGCGACCCCTGATCGTGCTGGCAGTATGCGCGGTGGCGGCGGTCGGGTACGTCGCGCGCGATTTCCTCATTCCCACGGCGGGCGCGGTGGTGTTGGCGCTGGTGCTGACGCCCGTAGCGAACACGTTCGAACGCATGCGGCTGCCCCCGACGCTGGCCGCCGGCGCTTCGGTGCTGTTCCTGCTGCTGGGACTTGTGGCGTTGCTGGTCATCTCCCTGCCGGCTCTCGCCGACTGGATCGACCGGGCGCCGATGCTCACCTATACCCTCGAACGCAAGCTGGAGGGCGTGCGCCGATCGCTCGCCGTCGTCCAGCAGTTCACCCGCCAGGCCGAGGACGCGGCATCGGCTGCAGCACCCGCCGCTCCGGCCGAACCGCCTGCCCAGAAAGTGGTGGTGCGAGAGGGTTCCTTCCTGGGGCAGGTGGCCAGTACCACGCCGATGGTCATGCTGCAGATCTTCTACGCTGCCGTGCTGGCGTTCCTCCTGCTCGTCCACCGCAACGATTCGCGGCGCCAGATCATGCGCATTCCCGCCACGTTCGGCACGCGGGTACGCCTTGCCCGTGTCATGCGTGACATCAATGACCGCGTGGGCCAGTACCTGTTCGCGCTCGTCGTCATCTATTTCGGAGTGGCCGTCTGTTCGACCGTTGCACTGGCGCTGCTGGGATTTCCCAACGCCATCGTCTGGGGCGTGCTCATGGGCATGGCGGGCTTCGTGCCGTTCATCGGCTCGACGGTCATGATCATCGTCGTGGCCGTAGTGGCTCTGCTGACATTCGACGACTGGCTGCTGATCCTTGCCGCGCCGGCGGCGCTCCTGCTGATCCACGTCGCCGAATCGCAGCTCATCACGCCGATCTTCCTAAGCCGCCGCTGTGCCCTGAACACCGTTGCCGTATTCGCTGCGATCGCCCTGCTGGGATGGATGTGGGGGGCGATCGGCGCGGTCGTCGCGGTGCCGTTGCTGATCCTGATCAGCACCATCGCCGCACACCTGCCGTCCCTGCGCTGGCTGGAGGTCCTGCTGGCCGACGACCGTCCGACGAGTGCACGACTCGCCCGCAAGCCTGCGCTGGCGTCCGCGGAGAAGCCGCCGACGCGCGGGCGGCCGCCTCAGATGCGTCGGCGTCTGGTGGCCGCGAAGTAGCCGACGCCGCCCAGCCCCCAGCAGGTGCCCATGATGGCCCACGCGGCCGCCGGATCAATGTTGCGCGCCAGCAGAATGAACGCGGCGCAACTCAGGCAGACCGCCGCCACCCCCAGCGCCAAGGCAGCGGCGAACGTCATGACGAGGCGCGTCGCTAGGTCCTCCACGGCAAGCCGCATCGTCCGGGCCACCGTCATCGACGCCGCGAAGCGCGTCAGCGGGCCGAACATCACGGGGCGCCCTCCTGATCCGCCGGCGGAGGTGCGCGCCGAGTCCCTATCGGCGGTGACAAAGCCAGCCTGCCAGGAAACCGATTCCCACCAGGGCGGCGACGGTCGTCAGCGGCCGGGTCTCGGCCTGCTCCACGAGGCCGCCCGCGGCTTTGTCCTTGAGCCTCACCGTCTCGTCGGCGATCGTCTTCGCGGTATCACCATACCTGGCGACCCGGTCGCGAACGGACTTGAGGGCTTCTTCAAGGGCGGCTTCGCCGCGTGCCACGATCGATTCGCCTGTGCCGTTCAGCGTTCCGGCCAGCTCCTCGAGCTGTTCCTTGAGAAGTGCGATTTCGCGGGCAAGATCCTTGCCGTTGTGAGTTGCGTTGCGCACGGTTTCTCCTTTCGAATCCCGCCGGAGAACGCAACTGGCCGCCGGGGAGTTCCCTGGCCCGTCGATACAATGTGCCTAGAAGCGCAGCGTCGAGACCAGGTCGGCCGGCAGCTCCGTCATGCGTACATACTGCGCCACCAGGTGCATCAGCGACTGGTGCACATCCTCGACCACGCCGTAGTTCTCGGCCCCGACGTGGAGATTGATGTCCGCCATCGCGGCGCTCCGGCCGCCCGAGAAGCCCGAGAGGGCGATGGTGGTCATGCCGTTGTCGGCGGCCCAGGCGATCGCCCGGACGATGTTCTCGGAGTCGCCCGACGAAGAGATCGTGATCAGGACGTCGCCGGGGCGCGCGATGTTCTTGAGCTGGTTGACGAAGATTTCGCTGTAGGCGACGTCGTTGGCGATAGCCGTGACGAGTTCCACCGTCGCCGACAGGCTCACCACGCGCGGCCGCAAGGTGGTGTTGGTCGCGATGCCCTTGGAGCAGTCGCAGGTCAGGTGGTTGGCGATGGCCGCCGAGCCCCCGTTGCCGCAGGAATAGATCAGCTTATCGCCAAGCATGGCGCGCTTGATTGCCGTAACCGCCCGGTCGATCTCGGAGCTGCGCACGGAGCCGAGCGCCGCCGCGACGGCGGCGGCGTAGTCGGCGAGAAAGCTGCTGGCGGTGTCGTACTTGCGATCGGGGAATTTGTCTTTCGTGCGCACGTGGTCATCCATCCCAAACGTTCCGGGGCATTGGCAATCCGGCGAAGTCGGACGCCGCCAGCGGCTGAGGATGTCCGATGCCTTCCTTGTCGAGCAGCATCATGTACTGGCGCACATGCTGGCCGCAATGCCATGTCGTGCGTTCCATCAGCTCATGCAGCGGTTGCGGTCCGTAGTAGGTCTGCAACGTGCGGCTTGCTGTCGTGTCGCCGGTGGCCCACCAGGCCTGGAAGCGTCGGCGGACCTTCTCGCCATAAGCGACCAGGAGGTCATGTCCGGCGTCGGCGGGCGGCTCCTCGCGGAACATTGCCTGAACAAGGACGACGCCTTCATTGGCGTCGAGGAACGCGTCGACCACGCGGAACAGGTGAAACGCCAGGGAGCGGTAGCTGCGCGGCCTCCCGGGCACGTGAATGTCGAGCCGGTCGGCCGGCATCAACGGGATGAGTGCCAGGGCTGCGGCCATGAACGTGCCAAGGCGTCGAGCGAGCTCGTCGGTCGACAGCTCCGGCCCGGATTTCTCTCCGAGGCCCAGGAATTCCACGATCTGCCGCGTGCTCTGGCCGAAGGTGTACGCCGATCCCCGCGACAGGACGGGCACCGACCGCACGCCGAGCTTTTGCAACTCCGCCATGCCGGCCGGATCCTCGAGCACATTCACCGATACGAAGTCGATCCCACGGACCGATAGAAACTCCTTGAGTCTCAGACAGCTCGTTCAACCGGGCTGCCAGAAGACCTTCAATGGCTCGCTCATGGCCTGTCACTCCCACCTAGACCGGCTTGTGGCACACGATGCAGATCTTGTTGCCGTCGGGATCCCGAAGATAGGCCCCATAGTAGTTGGGATGATAGTGCTCCCGCAGTCCCGGTGCACCCTCGTCCTTGCCGCCCGCCGACAGGCCGGCCTTGTAGGCTGCATCCACGGCGTGGCGATCGGGCGCCTCGAGGCCGATGGTGACGCCGTTGCCGACGCTGGCAACCTTGCGATCGAGCGGGTTCAGGATCCAGAGCTGCGGCCGCCCGCCGGGTCGGCCATAGGCGACGGCGCTCGGATAGTCGGCGAGCAAGGCAAGTCCCAGCGCCTGGCCCACGCCGTCATAGAAGGACTTGGCCTTGGCCACATCGTTGCTGCCGACCGTGACGTGGCTGAACACACGCATCTCCTCCGGGGCGATATGCCGGTCGTCAGGATGCCGCAGGCGCATAGACCGACGCAAGCTGGCGCGAGACGAGCCGCGCGTAGAGCCCATGGCGCGCCAGCAGGGCCGCATGCGTGCCGGTTTCGGCGACGCGTCCCTGATCGAGCACGACGATCAGGTCGGCATCCCGGATGGTCGACAGGCGGTGGGCGATCACGATGGTGGTGCGGTCGGCCTGCAGCAGGTCGAGCGCGCGACGCACCGCCTGCTCGTTGACGGCATCGAGATGCGATGTCGCCTCGTCGAGAACCAGGACGGGAGCGTCCTTCAGGAAGGCGCGCGCGATCGCAACCCGCTGGCGCTGGCCGCCCGAAAGCGCCGTGCCGCGCTCGCCGACGAGCGTGTCGAGGCCGTCGGGCAGGGCGGCAACGAGGTCGGCGAGCGACGCGTGGGCGATGGCAGCCGCCAGTTCGGCATCCGTGGCGTCGGGTCGTGCGATCAGGATGTTGGCGCGCAGCGTGTCATTGAACAGGAACGTGTCCTGGGCGACGAGGGCGATCAGGCGGCGCAACTCGTCGAGCTTGTAATCGCGCAGGTCGGCGCCGTTCAGCGTGATGCGTCCCGATTGCGGATCCCAGAAACGCATCAGGAGCTGCGCCGTGGTCGTCTTGCCGGCACCGGACGTCCCGACCAGGGCGACGGTCTTGCCTGCAGGTATCTCGAAAGTCACCTCGGTGAGCGCGCGCCGCGTCTGGCCGGGATAGGCGAAGCTCACCTTCTCCAGGGCGAGCGCGGCCGCTCCTTTGCGCGGCAGCACCCCCGGACCGTCCTGGACGGGCACCGGCTCGTTGGCCAGCGCGTAGACGCGTCGCGTGGCGCCCAGCGTATCGGCAAGCTGCCGGCCGATCTGGGCGATCTCCGACACCGGCAGGAAAGCGGCCATGGCGAGGATGGTGAGCAGGGGCAGCAGCCCGGAATCCAGCACCCCCTGCTGGGCGAGCACGGCGCCGACGATGACGATGGCGAGGCCGCCCAGGCCGGTCAGGACCTCGAGCAGCGCGTGCTGCAGCGTGAGCTCGCTGAAGAAGGGCAGGCGCAATTCGATATGGCGGCGCGACAGTTGGTCGAGCTTGTCGCCGCGCGCGGCCTCCTGCTGAAAGGAGACGATCTCGCCGAGGCCCTGCACGGCGTCGACGGCGAAGGCACCGAGTTCGCCCGCGGCCTCGCGGGCCTGGCCGCCCAGCCGGTCGACGCGCTTGCGCATCAGGAACGGGCTGAGGCCGACCGCGACCAGGAAGGGCAGCAGTGCCAGGGCAAGCCAGGCGTCGGCCCACGCCAGTGCCGCGAGCACCGCGGCCGGCACCAGGATGGCCACGAAGGCGGGCGCCACGGTGTGGGCGAAGAAGTACTCGACCAGCTCGATGTCGTGCGTGGCCAGCGCCATGAGATCGCCCGTGCGTCGGCGCACCAGATAGGCCGGCGCCAGGGCGTCGAGCTTGCGGAAGGCATCGATGCGCATCTCGGCCAACAGGCGGAAGGCCATGTCGTGCGCCAGCCACGATTCGAGCCAGTGCAGCACGCCCGACACGGGGGCGAGAACGGCGAGCGCGATGGCGTAGCCGGCATATGGCTCGCCATGCTTCAGCGCCAGGACGATCAGCGCCGACAGCACGCCGATGCTGATGAAGGACGCCACGCGCAGGACGCCCAGGATGAAGGTCGCCGTGAGCTTGCCCTTCCACGGCAGGACGACCTTCATCAGGGCAGCGACCACCTGGTACCAGGTGAGTCCCTCGGCCTTGATGATGCCCTCGGTGACGCTGCTGCTGGGGATGCGTGCATCTTGCGGACCGTGGGCATCCTGCCCGCCCAGGAGCGAGCCGGAGGCTTGCGGTCCTGCAGAATCGCGCGCCTGCTCCGCCATCAGCGTCGCATAGACGCCGCCCTGGGCCATCAGGGCGTCGTGGCGGCCCTGCTCGACGACCTTGCCGCCGTCGAGCACCAGGATACGGTCGCAATCGATCACGCTCGACAGGCGATGGGCCAGGATCAGCGTGGTGCGACCCTGCATCAGCCGGTCGAGCGCCTGCTGGATGACCGCCTCGTTCTCGGCGTCGACGGCCGACAGCGCCTCGTCGAGCACCAGGATCGGCGTGTCGCGCAGCAGGGCGCGCGCGATCGCGACGCGCTGGCGCTGGCCGCCCGAAAGCTTGATGCCCTTCTCGCCGATGATCGTGCCATAGCCCTGGGGCAGGCTCATGATGAAGTCGTGGATGTTGGCCGCCCGGGCAGCGGCTTCGAGCTGTTCGGACGTCGCGTCGGGCCGGCCCAGCCGGATGTTCTCTTCGACCGTGCCATGGAACAGGAACGTGTCCTGATTCACGACCGAGATCAGCGACCGGATCTGGCCGAAGGAGAGGGTGCGCAGATCATGGCCGCCGAGGAGGATGCGGCCCTGGTCGGGGTCGTAGAAGCGCAGCAGCAGACGCACGATCGACGACTTGCCGCCGCCCGAGGTGCCGACCAGGCCGATCCGCTCGCCGGCCTCGGCACGGAAGGCGAGGCCGTCATGCACCGGGCGGCGCGTGCCGGGATAGGAGAAGCGCACATCCTCGAAAGCGATGGTCGGCGCCAACGGCCCGTCGAGCCGGGCCGGCGACGCGTCGGCGACGAGGGGCTGGTCGTCGAGGATGCGGTAGAGGCCCTGCGCCGCCGAAAGGCCGACCATGCCCTGGTGCAGGACGGTGCGCAGTTCGCGCATCGGGCGGAACACCTCGATGCCGAGCATGAGGATGATCAGCAAGGCCTGAAGCGACATCGTGCCGGCTTCGACCCGTGCGGCGCCGTAGATCAGCGCGGCCGCCGCGCCACCGGCGATCGAGGCGTCGGTGATGCCGCGCGCCAGCGAGTTGGTGCCGAGCACCCACATGGTCCGGCGAAACAGGTCGCGGGCCTCGACCTCGAGCTTGTCGGCGCGCGCCTTGCCCTGCCCGAATGCCTTCAAGGTGGCAAGGCCCTGGATGGAATCCAGGAATTCGGCGGCGAAGGCGGCATAGGCCTTCATGCGGCCGACCGAATTGCGGACGTCCCACTTGTGCCAGAGCGCCGGCGCGAACAGGGCGAGCAGCGCGAAGCCCAGCATGACCAGCGCCACCGGCAGGTCGATGAAGGCGACGACCGCGAAGATCAGGATCGGCGACAGCAACGCGATCAGGAACTGTGGCAGGAACTGTCCGAAATAGGTCTCCAGCTGCTCGACGCCGTCGATCATTGACAGGGTGAGGCCGCCCGACCGTTGGCGGCCGACCGTGCCGGGTCCCAGCGAGGCGACCTTGTCGTAGAGGATGCGCCGGAGCTTCATCTGGACGCGGGCCGCCGTGCCATGCGCGACCACCGCGCGCCAATGCTCGGCCAGCCCCCGGAGCACCATCACCGCCGCGATGGCGACGATCGCCGGCACCATCTCGGCGATGGGCCGTCCGAGGAAGACCTGTCCGATCAGCCAGCCCAGAAGCGCCAGGCGCGCGATGCCCAGGCCGACGGCCAGCAGGCCGATCGCCACGGCGCCGGCGATGCGCCCGCGCACGCCGCGGGTGAAGACGAGAAGTCGCGGTTCGATGTGCATGAGAGTGATTCTAAGTCGGAACACTAATATTCGTCAGTCCACAAATCGAAAAATGCGCTGTACATTTTTGAACATGCAGACGAACTGGGACGACCTGCGTGTTTTCCTGACCCTGGCGCGGGAAGGCACCCTGAGCACCGCGGCCAAGACGCTGGGAGTGAGCCATCCGACCGTGGCGCGCCGCGTGCAGGCGCTGGAGCAGCAGATCGGGGCGCGCCTGTTCGAGCGCCTGCCGGACCGTTTCGTGCCGACATCGGCGGGCGAACAACTGCTGGCCGATACCGAGGCGATGGAAAAGTCGGCCCTTTCGATCCAGCGTCGCAGCGCTGGCCTCAGCGACACGGTGAGCGGCGTGGTGCGCCTGTCGGCCGGCGAGGCGATGGCCGTGCTGGTGGCGCGCCATCTGCCGTGGCTGCGCGCCCGGCTGCAGCAGATCGAGTTCGAGGTGATTGCCAGCCACACGCTTGCCAACCTGTCGCGGCGCGAGGCCGATCTGCTGATCCGCGAGAAGGTGCCGGAACTCGCCGGCATCGTCACCCGCAAGCTCTGCCATGTCGCCTACGCGATCTATGCGGCACGCTCTCTCGAATTGCACCGGACCGCGATGGCAGCG
>Ga0182792_1001455_pt1 | contig 19179 bp, 19 predicted proteins | sample Passage237B_FD_130497 | JGI IMG/M metagenome (GOLD analysis project Ga0182792, IMG submission 130497) | Cellulose adapted compost microbial communities from Newby Island Compost Facility, Milpitas, CA, USA - Passage2 37B (version 2) (version 2) ...
GCCCGTCGGGGTGCCGGGGCGCGGGGGAGAGGCGAAGAAACCCCGCGGCCCCGGGGCCTCGGCCGCGCCCAGGGAGAAGGGGGGGGCGAGGTTGTCCAGGCCGGCGCGCCCCTGCCGCTCCCAGCGCGCGCGGTCGTGGTACAGGGCCAGCACCGCGCCGGCGAAGGCGGCCGGGTCGTCGGCCACGGCCACGTCCACGCCGTCGCGCAGGTGCATGCCCTCGACCGCGCAGGACGTGGCCACCACCGGCTGGCCGTGGGCCATGCTCAGGTTGACCTTGCCCTTCACGCCGGCGCCGAATCGCAGCGGCGCCACCGCCACGCGAACGCCGTCCATGTAGGGGCGCAGCTCGGGCACGTGCCCGTGCACGAGGATGCCGGGCTGCTGCGCCAGCGCGCGCACCTCCGGCGGCGGGTCGGCGCCGATGCAGTGGAAGCGGATCGCGGGCGCCCGCTCGCGGATCCGCGGGAACACCTCGCGCGCGAACCACAGCACCGCGTCCACGTTGGGCGGGTGGCGGAAGCCGCCCACGAACACCAGGTCGGCGCGCGCGTCGAAGCCCGGGCCAGGCCCGGCGACCTCGTGCAGGTTGGACAGCAGCTCCACCCGCAGCTGCGGCGCCTCGCGCGCCAGGTGCGCCCGTTCCTCGGCGCTGACCACCAGGGTGAGGTCGGCGGCGGCCATGGCCGCCAGCTCGCGCGCGCGGGTGGCCTCGGCCGCGCGCAGGGCAGCGGCATCGCCGGCCAGTTCCGCGCCGCGGCGTTCGCGCAGGTAGTGCAGGTCCACGGTGTCGAACACCAGCCGCGCGCGCGGCGCGTGCCGGCGCAGCAGCGGCAGGAAGCTGCCGGCCACGTGGTGCCGGGTGAGCACGATCACGTCGAAGCGCGCGGCGTTGGCCCGCAGCCAGGCGGGCGCCGAGCGCGCGAACGGCGCATGCCAGGTCTCCACGCCCAGCTGCTGCAGCGCTTCGGTCGCCGCGCCGGCGTGGGCCAGGCCGGTGGGCAGGAAGGCCACGTGCGCCCCGCCGGCGCGCAGCATGCGTAGCAGGTTGAACTGGCGCAGCGAGGCCGAGTCGCGGTCCGGGCGCGGCACCGCCTCGTCGACCACCAGTATCCGGCGGCGGCCGGCGTGCAGCAGCGCCGGGCCGGGGACCGCCCCGGGCGCCGGATGGGCCCGCAGCGCCGCCGTCCACTTGCGCGCGAACACTTCGCGGTTGCGCACCTGCGCGGCCTTCACGCCGCGGCCGGTGTCGGTGCCGGCGGTGGTGCCCTCGTCGTGCAGCACCCGGCTGGCGGGCTGGTAGAGCACGCGGCGGCCGCGCGCGCGCACCGCGAAGGCCAGGTCGGTGTCCTCGTAGTAGGCCGGCGCGTAGCGCATGTCGAAGCCGCCGACCTCGCCGAACAGCGCGCGCGGCACGGCCAGCGCCGCGCCGGAGCAGTAGTCGGCCTCGCGCACGTAGCCGTAGCGCGGATCGTCGGGCGACTCGAAGCGGCCATAGCTCCAGGCGCTGCCGTCGGCGAACACCACCCCGCCGGCCTCCTGCAGCCGCCCGTCCGGGCAGAGCAGCTGCGCGCCGGCCAGGCCGCAGTCCGGGTGCGCGTCGAAGGTGGCCAGCAGCGCGTCCAGCCAGCCCGGCTGCGGGATGGTGTCGTTGTTGAGGAACACCAGATACTCGCCCCGCGCCAGCGCCGCGCCGTCGTTGCATGCGGCGACGAAGCCGCCGTTGTCGGCCCGGCGGTGGTAGCGCAGGCCGGCCACCGCGGCCATGCGCGCGGCGGTGTCGTCGGGGCTGCCGTCGTCGACCACGATCACTTCGCACGCGGCGGCCGGCGGGTGCGCGGCCAGCGCGCGCAGGCAGGCCACGGTGGCCTGGCAGTGCCCGTAGACCGGGATCACGATGCTGGCGCGTGGCGCCTGGCCCGGCGCGGGTTGCGGCACCGCGAAGGGCGCGAACGCCGCCGGCCGCGGCCGGTACGGCGGCACGCGCGGCGGCGCCGGCGGCGGCCGCAGCTGCAGCAGCGCGCGCTGCCACGTGGCGCGCCAGCCGCGGCTGCGCAGGCTGGAGAGTCCCCGGAGCACCAGGACGCGCAGGTGCGCCAGCCAGTAGCGGGCATCGACCAGCGGCGGCGGGACGGGCATCCGGTTGGCAACTCCGACTGAAGGAAGGTCGCGGCGCGACGCGGCGCCCGCGGGAGGCTGCGCTAGACTCGGCCGAAGCCCCATTCTCGCATTACCGTGCCCCGACGCCACGAGCCGGACGACATCGAGGACTACCAGGAAGACAGCCGCGGCCGCGCCCATCCCTGGCGCGGCCGGCTGCTGACCGCGCTGCTGGCCTGCGCCGCGCTGGCGCTGGGCTTCCTCATCCCGTACACGGTCTACCTCAACCAGCAGGTCACCGAGCGCTTCTCGGCGCTGCAATGGCAGATCCCCACGCGGGTGTACGCGCGGCCGCTGCACCTGTACCCGGGCCTGGCGATGGACGCGCGCACCCTGCGCACCGAGCTGGACGCGGCCGGCTACCAGGAGGACGGCGCCGGCGAACGCGAGGGCAGCTACCACGCCGACGGCGGCCGCTTCACCATTTCCAGCCGCGGCTACACCGACATCGACGGGCAGGTGCCGCCGCGGCGCATCGAGGTGGCGCTTTCCGGCGGGCGCGTGGCCGGCCTGCGCGACGCGGCCTCGCGCAAGGCGATCAGGTCCGCGCGCCTGGATCCGGCGCGCATCGCCACCCTCTACGGCCAGCGCCAGGAGGAGCGGCGCCTGGTGCGCATCGAGGAAGTGCCCGAGCTGCTGGTCACCGGCCTGCAGGCGGTGGAGGACCGCGACTTCGCCCGCCACTACGGCATCGACCTGTCCGGCATGGCGCGCGCGGCCTGGGTCAACCTGCGCTCGGGCGAGAAGCGCCAGGGCGCCAGCACGCTGACCCAGCAGCTGGCGCGCAGCGGCCTGCTCGGCATCGGCAAGGAGCAGACCTGGACGCGCAAGTTCAACGAGATCCTCTACGCGCTGATCCTCGAGGCGCGCTACGACAAGCGCACCATCCTGGAGACCTACCTCAACCAGGTGTACCTGGGCCAGCGCGGCAACCAGGCCATCCACGGCGTGGCCTCGGGCGCGGAGTTCTGGTTCGGCCGCGACCTGGACACGCTGACCACCGAGCAGGTGGCGCTGCTGATCGGCCTGGTGAAGGGGCCGTCGTACTACGACCCGCGCCGCCACCCGCAGCGCGCGCTGGAGCGGCGCAACATCGCCCTGTCGATGCTGCACGACACCGGCCTCATCGACGACGCCGAGTACGAGCGCGCGCGCAAGGCGCCGCTGGGCGTGACCCGGCAGCCGGGCGTGGCCGCGGCCAACCGGTTCCCGGCCTACATCGACCTGGTCCGCCGCCAGCTGGCGCAGGACTACCCCGAGCGCGCGCTGCAGGGCGCCGGCCTGACCGTGCTCACCGGCATGTCGCCCTCGGCGCAGGCCTACGCCGAGGGCGCCGTGGTGCGCAGCATCCAGGCGCTGCAGACCGGCAAGCGCCCGCCGCTGGAGGCGGGCGTGGTGGTCACCGACGTGCATGCCGGCGACGTGCTGGCGGTGGTCGGCGGGCGCGAGGTGTCCGCGCACGGCTTCAACCGCGCGGTGGAGGCGCGGCGCCCGGTGGGCTCGCTGCTCAAGCCGTTCGTCTACCTGCTGGCGCTGGCGCAGCCGCAGCGTTTCTCGCTGGCCAGCTTCGTCGAGGACGCGCCCGTCACGGTGCAGCTCAGCCGCGGGCGGCGCTGGTCGCCGGCCAACTCGGACAACCGCAGCCACGGCACCGTGCGCCTGGTCGACGCCCTGGCGCACTCCTACAACCAGGCCACGGTGCGGGTGGGCATGCAGGTCGGCCCGGAGCGGCTGGCGCAGCTGATCCAGGTGCTGGCCGGCATCGAGGCCGAGCCGAACCCGGCGCTGATCCTGGGCTCCACCGACCAGAGCCCGTACGCGATGGCGCAGCTGTACCAGTTCCTCGCCTCCGGCGGCGAGATCCAGCCGCTGCGCGCGGTGCGGGGCGTGCTCGACCCGGAAGGGCGCCTGCTCAAGCGCTACGACACCGCGCCGGCGCCCGCGCAGGAAGGGGACTCCATCGCCGCCAACCTGATCACCGTGGCGCTGCAGCAGGCGGTCAGCGAAGGCACCGGCCGCCAGCTGGTGCGCGACGGCCTGGGCCGGCTCTCGCCGGCGGGCAAGACCGGCACCAGCAACGACGGCCGCGACAGCTGGTTCGCCGGCTACACCGGCGACCATCTGGCGGTGGTGTGGATGGGCAACGACCGCAACGAGCAGACCGGCCTGTACGGCGCCACCGGCGCCATGCGCGTGTGGTCCGGCCTGTTCGCACGCCTGCCCACCTCGCCGCTGCGGGTGGCCGACAAGGGCCTGGACTGGCAGTGGGTGGAAGCCAGCGGCTCCTACGTCACCGACGCCGACTGCCCCGGCGCGCGCCGTTATCCGTTCGTGGCCGGCGCCGCGCCGGCCTACGCGCCGTGCGTGTCCGCCTACCCGGCGCCGCTGCCCGGGATGGAGGGCGAGCAGGAACAGCCCGGCTTCTGGCAGCGCCTGTTCGGACGCGACACCCCGGCCGAGCCGGCGCCCGTGGAGCCGCCGCCCCCGCCGCCTGCGCCATAATGCCCGCATGAACCTGCCCCCACACCGACACGCCGCCGCGGCGGCCGCGGTCGCCATCGGCCTGCTGCTGGCCGCCTGCGGCCCCGTGCAGCCGCCTCCGCCGCCCGCGCCCCAGGTCGATCCGCAGCAGCGGCTGGCCGCGGTGCGCGCCGCCGGCGGCGCCGACGACACCGAACTGGACGTGCAGCCGCTGCGCGACCCGCAGGTCGAGGACCTGCGCGCGCAGGCCGCGCGCGCGCTGGCCGCCGGCGACGCCGCCGGCGCGGGCCAGGCCCTGGACCAGGCGCTGCGGATCGTCGCCGACGACCCGGCGCTGCTGCAGGAACGCGCCGAGGCGGCGCTGCTGCAGGCGCAGTACGACCAGGCCGAGGCGCTCGCCCGGCGCGCCTTCGACCTGGGTTCGAAGGTGGGGCCGCTGTGCCGCCGCCACTGGGCCACCATCGAGCAGGCGCGCGCGGCGCGCAACGAGCCCGAGAACGTGGCCTCGGCGCAGGCGCAGCTGCGCGCCTGCACGGTCCCGGGCGTGACCCGGTACTGAGCGCCGCGCGCCGTCCGGCCGCGGTGCGGCCGGGCGCGTCCGCCCGCCTGCCGCACCCGCGCCGTCCCGCATGTCCCTGCTCGCCCACGCCAGCCGCGACGCCCTCAGCGAGGGCGGGGCGCTCGCCGCGCGCCTGGAGGGCTTCGTCGCGCGCCCGGCGCAGCAGCGGCTGACCGCGGCGGTGGCCGAGGCCATCGAGCGGCGCGAGGTGCTGCTGGCCGAGGCGGGCACCGGCACCGGCAAGACCTACGCCTACCTGGTGCCGGCGCTGCTGTCGGGGCTGAAGACCATCGTCTCCACCGGTACGCGCGCGCTGCAGGACCAGCTCTACCACCGCGACCTGCCGCGCGTGCGCGAGGCGCTGGGCGTGGGCCTGCGCAGCGCGCTGCTCAAGGGCCGCGCCAACTACCTGTGCCGCTACCGGCTCGAGCAGGCCAGGGGCGACGCCCGCTTCGCCAGCCCGCAGCAGGCCAGCCAGTTCCAGCGCATCGTCGCCTGGAGCGGCCGCACGCGCGCCGGCGACATGGCCGAGCTGGAGGATCTGCCCGACGACTCGCCGCTGCTGCCGCTGGTCACCTCGACCGTGGACAACTGCCTGGGCAGCGACTGCCCGTTCTGGGAGGAGTGCTTCGTGGTGCAGGCGCGGCAGCGCGCGCAGGCGGCCGACCTGGTGGTGGTCAACCACCACCTGCTGCTGGCCGACCTGGCGCTCAAGCAGGAAGGCTTCGGCGAGATCCTGCCCGGCGCGCAGGCGTTCGTGATCGACGAGGCGCACCAGTTGCCGGAGCTGGCGGCCAGCTTCTTCGGCGAAGGCTTCGGCATGCGCCAGATCCAGGAGCTGGCGCGCGACTGCCTGGCCGAGTGCCGGCAGACCACCGGCGCGCTGGCCGTGGTGCAGGCGCCGGTGCGCGCACTGGAACAGGCCCTGCGCGAACTGCGCGCGGCGATGGAGGCGCTGCCGCCGCGCGGCACCCGCTACCGTGCGCTGACCCTGCCGGCGGTGGCCGACGGCTTCGACGTGCTGGCCGACGCCCTGGCCGCGCTGGAGGACGCGATGGCGCCGCTGGCCGAGACCTCGCCGGGCTTCGACGCCTGCGTGGCGCGCGCGCGCGACCTGGGCGAGCGCCTGGGCCGCTGGCGCGACGGCGGCGCGGGCTCCGAGGCCTTCGAGGACGCGCCCGGCGGGGACGAGGCGGTGCTGGACGCGGTGGCCGGCGATGCCGGCGCCGAAGCGCTGGACCCGGAGCGCCTGGCCGCGGCGGCCGCGGCCGGCGGCGAGGTCTACTGGTACGAGCTGAGCGCGCGCGGCTTCCGCTGCCAGCGCACCCCGCTGGACGTGTCCGCGCCGCTGCGCGCGCACCGCGAGCGTTCGCACGCGGCCTGGGTGTTCACCTCGGCCACGCTGGCCGTCGGCGGCGGCTTCCACCACGTGGCCCGCAAGCTGGGCCTGTTCGACCCGGACACGCTGCTGGAGCCCAGCCCCTTCGACTGGCCGCGCCAGGCGCTGTGCTACCTGCCGCGCGACCTGCCCGAGCCCAACAGCCGCGCCTTCGGCCCGGCGATGCTGGCGGCGGTGCGGCCGGTGCTGGAGGCCTCCGGCGGCCGCGCCTTCCTGTTGTTCGCCTCGCACCGCGCCCTGCGCGAGGCGGCCGAGTCGCTGCGCGACGGGCCGTGGCCGCTGTTCGTGCAGGGCGAGGCGCCCAAGGCGGAACTGCTGCGCCGCTTCCGCGCCTCCGGCAACGGGGTGCTGCTGGGCGCGGCCAGCTTCCGCGAGGGGGTGGACGTGGCCGGCGAGGCGCTGAGCGTGGTGGTGATCGACAAGCTGCCCTTCGCCGCGCCCGACGACCCGGTGTTCGAGGCCCGCCTGGAGGCGGTGCGGCGCCGCGGCGGCAACCCGTTCCGCGACGAACAGCTGCCGCAGGCGGTGATCGCGCTCAAGCAGGGCGTGGGCCGGCTGATCCGCAGCGAGGCCGACCGCGGCGTGCTGGTGCTGTGCGACCCGCGCCTCACCGGCAAGCCCTACGGCCGGGTGTTCATGCAGTCGCTGCCGCGGTTCACGGTCACGCGGCGCCTGGAGGACGTGCGCGCCTTCTTCGCCCGGGAGTGACAGCCCCGGGGGGGCGGCGAAAGGGCGGGCAGTTGGGGCGTACCGGTGCATCGTTTACCCTCCCTCCCTCCGCCGACCGTTCCCGCCCGCACCCGCGCATGCGCCTGCTCGCCTTCGAAACCGCCACTGAAGCCTGCTCGGTCGCCCTGTACATCGAGGGCGAGGTGCGCGAGCGCTTCCAGGTCGCGCCGCGGCAGCATGCCGAGCTGGCGCTGCCGTGGGCCGAGGCGCTGCTGGCCGAGGCCGGGGTGGCGCGGGCGCAGCTGGACGCCATCGCCGTGGGCCGCGGCCCGGGCGCGTTCACCGGCGTGCGCCTGGCCATCGCCCTGGCGCAGGGCATCGCCCTGGCGCTGGACCGGCCCGTGGTCCCGGTGTCGACCCTGGCGGTGCTGGCCGCCGGCGCGCCGGGCGAGGGGCCGGAGCGGATCCTCGCCGCGATCGACGCGCGCATGGGCGAGGTCTATGCCGGCGCGTTCCGGCGCGGGCCCGACGGTCCGGTCGCGCTGGCCGCCGAGCGGGTGCTGGCGCCGGCGCTGGTGGGACTGCCCGAGGACGGGCCTGGCGCCTGGCAGGGCGTGGGCACCGGTTTCGCCGCCGGGCGCGGCGCGCTGGCGCAGCACCTGGGCCCGCGGCTGGCGGCCATCGACGCGGCCGCCCTGCCGCATGCGGCCGACCTGGCCCGGCTGGCCGCGGCCGCCTGCGCGCGGGGCGAGACGGTGCCGCCCGAGCGGGTCGAGCCGGCCTACCTGCGCGACAACGTCGCCCTGACCCTGGCCGAGCAGCAGGCGCTGCGCGGCGCCCGGTGACCGCCGGGCGGATGGACCGTGCCGCCTACCTCGCCCTGCTGGCCCACGCGCGGCGCCTGACCCGCGACGCCGAGGACGCGCGCGACCTGGTGCAGGACACCCTGCTGGCCGCGGTCGAACAGGGCCGCGCCTGCGACCGCGAGGACGCCGCCTGGCTGGCGGCGGTGCTGCGCCGGCAGGCGGCGCTGCGCGTGCGCGGGCAGGTGCGCCGGCGGCGGCGCGAGCGCTGGGCGGCCACGGCGCCCCTGGCCGAGCCGGCCGGGCCGGCCGAGACCGCCGGCCCGGCGCCCGACACCACTGCCCTGGGCCGGCTCCCGCCCGCTTCGCGGCAGGTGGCGGTGCTGGCCCTGCACGGTCTGGACGCCGGGGAGATCCGCTGGATCCTGCGCCTGGACGCGGCCGCGTTCCGCCAGCGCCTGGCGCGGCTGCGGCGCGCGCTGGCGGCGCTGGAACCGGCCGCGCGCGCGGACCTGGCCGAGGCGGCCCGGCGCGGCCCGCTGCGTGGCGGGCTGGCCTGCGGCCCGCTGCGGCGGGCGCTCAAGGCGGCATTGCGCGGCCCGGCGCTGGGCACGCACGATCCCGACGGCCACCTGCTGGTCCTGCGCGGGCGCGGTCACGCCTGAGCCTGCCGCGGCAACAGAAGACCGTCGGGCGTCCCGCCCGGCGCCGGCGCCCGCGCCGGCCATCCCATCCAAGGAGCCTTCCCATGCTTTCCGGCTGCAAGCTCGACACCGTGGTCTTCTTCGTCTCCAGCCTGGCGCGCAGCGTCGCCTTCTACCGCGACACGCTCGGCCTGTCGGTGGAACCCATGCAGGGCCACGACGGCCCCTTCGCCGTGGCCCAGGCCGGCGCGGTGTCGCTGGTGTTCATCGAGCGGCCGGCGCGCGCGGGCGAGACCCCGGTGGTGGTGTTCAGCCTGGAGGGCGGCATCGACGATTGCGCCGAGGCGCTGGCGGCCAGGGGCGTGGAGATCGTGGTGCCGGTGAGCGAGGCGCCCGACGGCGGCCTGTCGCTGGACTTCCTCGACCCGGACGGCAACGTCCTCAGCCTCTACCAGCCGGCGCAGGCGCCGCGCCGGCGCTGACGCTCACGGTTGCAGCCGCGGGGCCAGCACCTGGCGCCAGAGCGCGTAGCCCTGCGCGTTCAGGTGCAGGCCGTCGTCGAGGAACAGCTCGCGCCGCGGCTGGCCGCTGGCGTCGAGCATGGGCGTGGCCACGTCGACGAAGGCCACGTCCTTCCAGCGCGCGGCCTCGTCGCGCACCTGCGCGTTGGCGGCATGCACCGCCTGCAGCAGGTGCGCGCGCGCGGGGCTGGGCTTGATCGCCAGGAACACGATGCGCGCCTGCGGCAGGCCGCGGCGCACGCGCTGGACGAAGGCGCGGAAATCCTCGCGCACCTGCTGCGGGGTGCGGCCGGCGGCCAGGTCGTTGTCGCCGGCGTACAGCACCACCGTGCGCGGCGCGTAGGGGACGATGATGCGGTCGGCGTACCAGGTGCTGTCGCGCAGGTGGGAACCGCCGAAGCCGCGGTTGATGGCGGGCAGCTCCGGGAAGCTGGCGGCCAGGTCCCAGAAGCGGATCGACGAGCTGCCCACGAACAGCACCGCCCCCCGCGGCGGCGGCCGGGCCGCGTCCTCGGCGGCGAAGCGGCGCATGTCCGCCTCCCAGTCCGGCGAGGAGACCGCGTCCGGCGGCGGCGCCGTGGCCGGCGCGGCGGCGGCCGGCTCGCGCGGCCAGGCCGGGACGGCGGCCAGGAGCAGCAGCGCCAGCAGCGGCAGGCGCAGCAGGGCGGGGAGGGGCGCGGATCGTGCGGTACGGGGCGTGGCCATGGCCGCAGCCTCGCCCCGGCCCGCGGCCGGCGCAAGCCCGTCCGGCGCGGCGTCTTGCCGGGGTTCATGCGGGCGCTGTGGCAAAATCGCCGCTTCGCCGTCGACGACCGCCGCCATGCCGCTCACACCCGACCTGCCCACGACGCTCCGCGCCCGGCCCGCCGGCGCGCGCAACGCCGCGGCGGCCGCCTGAGCATGGCCGACGAGACCGGCCACCTGCCGCGGCGCCCGGCCCGGATCCTGCTGGCCACGCGCTGGTCGCTGCAGGGTTTGGGCGCGGCCTGGCTGCACGAATCCTCCTTCCGCCTGGAGGTCTACCTGTTCGCGGTCCTGGCGCCGCTGGCGCTGTGGCTGGGGCAGGATGCGGTCGAGCGCGTGCTGCTGGTGGGCTCGATGCTGCTGGTGCTGGCGGCCGAGCTGCTCAACTCGGCCATCGAGGCCGTGATCGAGCGCTACGGCCCGGAGTACCACGCGCTCGCCGGGCGCGCCAAGGACATGGGCTCGGCGGCGGTGTTCGTGCTGATGCTCAACGTGCTGCTGTGCTGGGGCCTGCTGCTCGGCCCGCGGCTGCTTCCCTGACCGAAACAGGAAAATAGGAAAGACCTGCGATGAACCTCGAATTCCTGGCCGACCCGAACGTCTGGCTGACCCTGGTGACCCTGAGCGCGCTGGAGATCGTGCTGGGCATCGACAACCTGGTGTTCATCTCGATCGCCGTCGGCCGGCTGCCGGAGGAACAGCGCGCCTTCGCGCGCAAGTTCGGCATCGCGGTGGCCTGCATCACCCGCATCGCGCTGCTGGTCTCGCTGGCCTTCCTGGCGCGGATGCAGGCCGAGCTGTTCACCGTGTTCGGCATGGGCATCTCCATCCGCGACCTGGTGCTGATCCTCGGCGGCGCGTTCCTGCTGGTGAAGGGCATCATGGAGATCCGCGAGCTGATCACCGGCGGCCACGACGAGGACCCGCGCACCACCAAGAGCTCGCAGGTGTTCTGGGTGGTGATCGCGCAGATCGCCATCATCGACATCGTGTTCTCGCTCGACTCGGTGATCACCGCGGTGGGCATCGCCGAGCACATCCCGGTGATGGTGTTCGCGATCCTGCTGGCGGTGGCCATCATGCTGCTGGCCGCCAACCCGCTGGGCCGCTTCATCGACGCCAACCCGACCATCAAGATGCTGGCCCTGGCCTTCATCCTGCTGATCGGCGCGGTGCTGATCCTGGACGGCCTGGACCTGCACGTGCCCAAGCCCTACATCTACTTCGCCATGGCCTTCTCGGTGCTGGTGGAGACGCTGAACCTGCTGATGCGCCGCCGCGCGCTGCGCAAGCACGTGCCGGGCGCCGGCGAGTTCTGACCGGCGCGCCCGGGCATCGCTTGCGCGGTGCCCGGGCCGGTGCTGCAATGGCGCGGACGCCGGCCGCGGGCCGGGCAGGAGCAGTGCCATGCAGGGAGTCTTCCGCAAGTGCGCGGCCGTCCTGGCCGCGCTGGCCGCCGCCGCGGCGCTGTCCGGCTGCGGCTACAACGCCATCCAGCAGAAGGACGAGGCGGTCAAGGCCGGCTGGTCCGAGGTGCTCAACCAGTACCAGCGGCGCGCCGACCTGGTGCCCAACCTGGTGGCCACGGTCAAGGGCTACGCGGCGCACGAGAGCCAGGTGCTGACCGAGGTCACCGAGGCCCGCGCCCGCGTGGGGCAGGTGCAGGTGGACGCCGACGACCCGGCCTCGCTGCAGCGCTTCCAGGCCGCGCAGGGCGAGCTGTCCTCGGCGCTGTCGCGGCTGCTGGTGGTCAGCGAGAACTACCCCACGCTCAAGGCCGACCAGTCCTTCCGCGACCTGCAGGCGCAGCTGGAGGGCACGGAGAACCGCATCACGGTCGCCCGCGGCCGCTACATCGCCGCGGTGCAGGACTACAACACCTACATCCGCTCCTTCCCGCAGGTGCTCACCGCCAAGGTGTTCGGCTACGGCGAGAAGCCGAACTTCGGCGTGGAGGACGAGGCGCGCATCCAGCGCGCGCCGGCGGTGGACTTCGGCACGCCGGCCCCGCCGCCGCCGCAGGCCCCGCCCGGCGCCGGCGGCTGACCGCGATGGGCCGGCACGCGCTGCGCCTGTTCGCGCTCGGGTTGCTGCTGGCCTGCGGCGCAGCGCTGGCGCAGACGCTGGCGCCGCTGCCGCCGCTGGCCGGGCCGGTGGTCGACGTCACCGGCACCCTGGACCCGGCGACCGTGCAGCGCCTGGACGTGCAGGCGCGCGCGCTGCAGCAGCGCAAGGGCAGCCAGCTGCAGGTGCTGGTGGTGCCGACCACGCAGCCGGAGACCATCGAGCAGTACGCAGTGCGCGCCTTCGAGCAGTGGAAGCTGGGCCGCCGCGGCGTGGACGACGGCGTGCTGCTGCTGGTGGCCAAGGAGGACCGCGCGGTGCGGATCGAGACCGGCTACGGGCTGGAAGGCGCGATCCCCGACGCGGTGGCCAACCGCGTGATCCAGGAGTACCTCGTGCCGCGCTTCCGCGAGGGCGACTACGGCGGCGGCATCGAGGCGGCCACCGCGGTGCTGGCCAGGCTGGTGGAGGGCGAGCCGCTGCCGCCGCCGGTCAGCGGCCACGAGGCCGGCGGCCGCGATCCGCTCGCGGCCTGGCTGCCGGCGCTGATCGCCGCGTTCTTCGCCTCCAACGTGCTGCGGGTGCTGCTGGGCCGGTTGCCGGTCGTGGGGCGCGCCCCGCTGGTCGCGCTGGGCGGCGGCACCGTGGCGGGGTGGATCGGCGGCGGGCTGCTGGTCGCGGGATTCGGCGCCGCGGCCGGCCTGATCATCGGCCTGTCCAGCCTGAAGGCCGGCCGCTACGTCCGCCCCGCGCGCGGCGGCGGCTGGGGCAGCGGCGGCTGGGGCGGGGGGTCGGGCGGCTTCGGTGGCGGCGGCTGGTCGGGCGGCGGCGGCATGTCCGGCGGCGGCGGGGCGTCGGGCCGATGGTGACGCGGTTCGCCCGCTGGCTGCGCCATTGCTTCGCGCCCGCGGCCGTGCACCGCTTCCCCGCGGCGAGCCTGGCGCGCATCGGCCAGGCCATCGCCGATGGCGAGCGCCTGCACGGCGGCGAGGTGGTGTTCGCGGTGGAAGCCGGGCTGCCGCTGGCCGCGGTGCTGCGCGGCATCGGCCCGCGGGAGCGGGCGCAGGAGGTGTTCGCGCAGCTGCGGGTGTGGGACACCGAGGGCAACAACGGCGTGCTGCTCTACCTGCTGCTGGCCGACCACGCCATCGAGGTCGTGGCCGACCGCGGGCTGCGCGGCGTGCCGGACGCCGAATGGCAGGCGGTGTGCCGGGAGGTGGAGGCCGGCGCGCGCGGGGGCGGGCTGGAGGCGGCCGTGGTGGCGGGCATCGCGCGCATCGGCGCGCTGCTGGCCGCGCATTGCCCGCCGCCGGCGGCGGGCCGCGAGGGCCTGCCGGACCGGCCGGTGCTGCTCTAGCACCGCGCCGACACCGCGTGCTGCCCGCTCGGGCACAATAAGGACTCCGTCCGGCGGCCAAGCCCGATGATCGTCCTCCACCAGATCGACCCCATCGCTTTCTCCCTGGGCCCGCTGCGGGTGCACTGGTACGGCCTGATGTACCTGCTGGGCTTCGGCGCGGCCTGGTGGCTGGGCCACCGCCGCATCCGCGCCGGGCGGCTGCCGGGCGTGGACGCCAACGCCTTCTCCGACCTGCTGTTCTACGCGATGCTCGGCGTGGTGCTTGGCGGGCGCATCGGCTACGTGCTGTTCTACGGCATGGGCGAGGCGCTGCGCGACCCGCTGATGCCGCTGCGGGTGTGGGACGGGGGCATGAGCTTCCATGGCGGGCTGGTCGGCGTGCTCGTGGCCGCCTGGCTGTGGTCGCGCCGGCGCGGGCTGCGCTTCTTCGACACGATGGACTTCGTCGCGCCGCTGGTGCCGCCGGGCCTGGGCTTCGGCCGCCTCGGCAACTACATCGGCGGCGAACTCTGGGGCAAGCCCACGGGCGGGGACTGGGGCGTGGTCTTTCCGACGGGGCTGCCCGACGCGCTGCGCGCGCTGGACCCGGCCGCGCTGCGCGTGCAGTTCGAGGCCGGGGCGCTGGATGCCTACGCCCGCCATCCCTCGCAGCTGTACCAGGCCCTCCTCGAGGGACTGGTGATGTTCGTGGCGCTGTGGTGGTTCTCCTCGCGCCCGCGGCCGCGCTACGCGGTGTCCGGGCTGTTCGCCCTGCTGTACGGCTGCTTCCGCTTCCTGGTCGAGTTCGTGCGCGTGCCCGATCCGCAGCTGGGCTACCTGGCGTTCGGCTGGCTCACCATGGGCCAGCTGCTGAGCCTGCCGCTGGTGGCGCTGGGCCTGTTCCTGCTGTGGCGCTCGCGCGGGGCGCCGGTCCTGGCGCCGGCGCGCGGCTGAGGGGCGGGCGATGCGACAGTACCTGGACCTGCTTCGGCACGTGCTGGATCACGGCGCCGACAAGCCCGACCGCACCGGCACCGGCACGCGCAGCGTGTTCGGCTGGCAGATGCGCTTCGATCTGGGAGAAGGCTTCCCGCTGGTCACCACCAAGAGACTGCACCTGCGCTCGATCATCCACGAGCTGCTGTGGTTCCTGAAGGGCGAAACCAACATCGCCTATCTCAAGGAGAACAAGGTCAGCATCTGGGACGAATGGGCCGACGAGAACGGCGAGCTCGGCCCGGTGTACGGCAAGCAGTGGCGTTCGTGGCAGGGCGCCGGCGGCGAGACCATCGACCAGATGAAGTGGCTGGTGGAGGAGATCAGGCGCAACCCGGACTCGCGCCGCCTGGTGGTCAGCGCCTGGAACGTGGCCGACCTGCCGAAGATGGCGTTGATGCCCTGCCACACCCTGTTCCAGTTCTACGTGGCCGGCGGCAAGCTGAGCTGCCAGCTGTACCAGCGCAGCGGCGACATCTTCCTGGGTGTGCCGTTCAACATCGCCAGCTATGCGCTGCTGACCCACATGGTAGCGCAGGCCACCGGCCTGGGCGTCGGCGATTTCGTGCACACGCTGGGCGATGCCCACCTGTATTCGAACCACTTCGATCAGGCGCGCGAGCAGCTGTCGCGCACGCCGCGGCCGCTGCCGACGCTGCGCCTGAACCCGGACGTGACCGACCTGTTCGCTTTCAGGTTCGAGGACATCGAGATCCTCGGCTACGATCCGCATCCGGCCATCAAGGCCCCCGTCGCGGTATAGACCATGCCCAGTCCCGTCTCGCGCGCGCACAATGCCGTCGAACGCTGGCTGTCGCAGCGCGGCGATATCGGTCTGCTGGTCCTGCGCCTGGTGATGGGCGGGCACCTGATGTACATGACCCAGGACAACGTGTTCTCGTGGGCGCGGATGCTGGAGTTCGAGAAGTTCCTCGCGCACCACGGATTCGCCTGGCCGCTGTTCTGCGCGGTGCTGTCGGTGATCGGGCAGTTCGGCGGCGGCCTGCTGCTGGTGCTCGGGCTGTTCACCCGCTTCGCGGGGCTGGTCGTGGCGTTCAACTTCGCCATCGCGATCTGGATGGTCGATTCCAAGGCGCCGTATCCGGGCGCGTTCGCGGCGTTGGCGCTGCTGGCGGCCGGCGTGTGCTTCATGTTCACCGGCGCGGGGCGCTATGCGCTGGATCGCGTGTGGCGGAAGGCGCCTTGACCCGGCTGGTACTGATCGCCGCGCTGGATCGCAACCGCGCGATCGGCCGCGACAACGATCTGCCGTGGCGGCTGCCGGACGACCTGAAGCGCTTCAAGGCGCTGACCCTGGGCAAGCCGGTGCTGATGGGACGCAAGACCGCCGAATCGCTGGGCCGTGCGCTGCCGGGGCGGACGAACCTGGTGCTGACCCGCTCCGGCCGCGTGCCGTTCGACGGCATGCGCGCGGTCGCTTCCGTCGACGAGGCGCTGCGGATCGCGACTGCGGAAGGTACCGGCGAACTGTGCGTGATCGGCGGCGGCGAGGTCTACGCCCTGGCGCTGCCTGCGGCCGACGCCCTGTACCTGACCCACGTGGACGCGACGGTCGAGGGTGCCGACGCGTTCTTCCCGGCGTTCGACCCGGTGCGGTGGCGCGTGGTGGCCCGGCAACCGCACCCGGCCGACGCGCGCCACGCCCACGCTTTCGAGTTCGTCGACTACGCGCGGGCCTGAAGGCCCTAGTCCTTGCGCAGGTGCGGCGGCAGCGCGGCCACGTCGCGGCCGGGCACCTGCACCACGCGCAGCTCGTCGGTGTCCAGCTGCAGCGCGGTCAGCCGGCCGCCCCAGACCGCGCCGGTGTCGATGGCGTGCACGCCCTGGGCGATGGTCAGCCCCAGCGTGGACCAGTGGCCGCAGACGATCTTCAGGTCGCGCTCGACCCGGCCCGGCGCCTCGTACCACGGATACAGGCCGGGGGCCTGGGTGCCGGGCGGGCCCTTCTCCTCGATGGCGATGCGCCCGCGCGGCGTGCAGTAGCGCGCGCGGGTGAACCAGTTGATGATCGCGCGCCAGCGGTCCTGCCCGCGCAGGCCGGGCGACCAGTGCGGCTTGTCGCCGTACATGTTGCGCAGCAGGCCGCGGTAGCCCTCGCCGTGCAGCTGGCGCTCGACCTCGGCGGCGTGCTGTTCGGCCTGCTGGGTGGTCCACTGCGGCGCCAGCCCGGCGTGGACCATCATCCAGCCCAGGTCGCGGTCGGCGTGCAGCAGCTTCTGCCGCCGCAGCCAGCCCAGCAGCTCCGGGCCGTCCTCGGCGAAGACCACCCGCTGCAGGTCCGCGTTGACCTTGCGCCGCTCGGCCGCCGGGCGCTCGCCGATGGCCAGCAGCGACAGGTCGTGGTTGCCCAGCACCACCACGCTGCGGTCGCGCAGCGAGTGCACCAGGCGCAGGGTCTCCAGCGACTGGCCGCCGCGGTTGACCAGGTCGCCGCAGAACCAGAGGGTGTCGGCGGCGGGATCGAAGCGGATGCGTTCCAGCAGGCGGGCGGTGGCGTCGTAGCAGCCTTGCAGGTCGCCGATGGCCCAGGTGCTCATGCCGCCCCCATCAGTGCAGGGTCCGCGGCACGGAGAGCAGGAAGGGAGCGATGGGCGCGTCGAAGCGGGTGCCGTCCGCGGCCAGCATGTCGTAGCGTCCCTGCATCGCGCCGTCGCCGGTCTCCAGCACCACGCCCGAGGTGTACTCGAAGGCCTCGCCCGGTTCCAGCCACGGCTGTTCGCCGACCACGCCCTCGCCGTGCACCTCCTCGATGCGGCCGTTGCCGTCGGTGATGGTCCAATGGCGCGCCAGCAGCCGCGCGGCGACGCTGCCGCGGTTGCGGATCCGGATGCTGTAGGCGAAGACGTAGCGGGCGGCTTCCGGTTCGGACTGTTCCGGGAGGAAGCGCGGGCTCACTTCCACGTCGATCGCGTAGGGCGGCGTCGGTTGCGGCATGGCCACAGTGTAAGCAAAAAGCATGTGAGGGCCGAGACGACGCTCGCGTCGCCGCGGCATCGACGGCAGCGGGCGCCGGGCCGGGCGCGGGAACGGCTCCGGCGCGCGCCTCGCGCCTATGCGGCGCCTTTCGCGTTGGCCAGGCGGACGAAGGACGGCACGTCGACCTGTTCGGCGCGCAGCTGCGGGTCGATGCCCGCGGCCTGGAACTGCGCGGCGTCGCAGATCCCGTCCAGGGCGTTGCGCAGGGTCTTGCGGCGCTGGCCGAAGGCGGCGCGCACCACCTCGGCGAAGCGCGCCGGGTCCGCGATGCCGACCGCGGCCGGGGCGCGCGGGACCAGCCGCACCACCGCGGAATCCACCTTCGGCGGCGGGCGGAACGCGCCCGGCGGCACCACGAACAGCGGCGTCACCGTGCAGTAGGCCTGCAGCATCACGCTCAGCCGGCCGTACACCTTGCTGCCGGGCGCCGCGCCCATGCGGTCCACCACTTCCTTCTGCAGCATGAAGACCATGTCGCGGATCGCCGCGGCGTGGTCCAGCGCATGGAACAGGATGGGGGAGGAGATGTTGTAGGGTAGGTTGCCGACCAGCCGGATCGGGGTGCCGGCGGCCAATTCGGTGAAGTCGACCTGCAGCACGTCGCGGTGGACGATGGCCAGTTCGCCCACGCCCTCGGCCATGGCGGTGAGCGGACCGACCAGGTCGCGGTCGAACTCGATCACCGTGAGCGCGCCGTGGCGGCGCAGCAGCGGCAGGGTGATGGCGCCCTGGCCCGGGCCGATCTCGACCACGCGGTCGCCGGGCCGCGGGTCCACCGCCTGGACGATGCGCTCGATGTAGGCGCGCTCGTGCAGGAAGTGCTGGCCCAGCGATTTCTTGGGGTGGTGGCTCGTGCCCATGCGCCATTATCGCCGGAGGCGAAGCGGCGTGCGTGGCGCCGTGCGCAGGCGCCGCGCCGGCGCGGCCTCAGTCCATGCCCAGCTTCTTGAGCTTGTAGCGCAGCGCGCGGAAAGTGATGCCCAGCTGCGCAGCGGCGCGGGTCTTGTTCCAGCGGTTGTCTTCCAGCGCCTTCTGGATCGCCGCGCGTTCGAGCTGCTCGATGTACGAGGGCAGGGCGCCGGTGCCCGGGTCCAGGTCGGCCACGGCCTCGGCCATGCCGCCCGCCGGCTCGCCGGCGGCGTGGCCGCGCATCGGCGCCTGCGGCAGGTGCAGGTCGGAGGCGTCGATGCGCTCGCCCTCGGCCAGGGCCAGGGCGCGCTCGAGCACGTTCTCCAGCTCGCGCACGTTGCCGGGGAACGGATAGGCGGCCAGCGCCGAGAGCGCGGCCGCGGTCAGCTCCGGCGCGGGCCGGCCCTGGCCGGCGGCCAGGCGGGCGAGGATCGCGCCGGCCAGCTGCGGCAGGTCGCCGGTGCGCTCGCGCAGCGGCGGCACGCGCAGCTCGATCACGTTGATGCGGTAGTACAGGTCGTGGCGGAAGCGGCCCTCGGCCACCAGACCGGACAGGTCCTTGTGCGTGGCCGAGAGGATGCGCACGTCCACCGGCACCTCGCCGGCCGCGCCGACCGGCCGCACCGACTTCTCCTGGATGGCGCGCAGCAGCTTGACCTGCATCGGCAGCGGCAGCTCGGCCACCTCGTCCAGGAACAGGGTGCCGCCGCTGGCGGCCTGGAACAGGCCCGGCTTGTCGGCGTGGGCGCCGGTGAAGCTGCCCTTCTTGTGGCCGAAGAACTCGCTCTCCATCAGCTCGGCCGGGATCGCGCCGCAGTTGACCGGCACGAACGGCCCGGCCGCGCGCGCGCCCTGCTCGTGGATGGTGCGCGCCACCAGCTCCTTGCCCACGCC
>Ga0182792_1001460_pt1 | contig 19141 bp, 16 predicted proteins | sample Passage237B_FD_130497 | JGI IMG/M metagenome (GOLD analysis project Ga0182792, IMG submission 130497) | Cellulose adapted compost microbial communities from Newby Island Compost Facility, Milpitas, CA, USA - Passage2 37B (version 2) (version 2) ...
AGCGGATCGGTCGCCTGGACAGGCACGCAGTCGTGCGGCTCGGCGGCGGCAACCGCCTCGTGCCAGTCGAGGTCGCGGCCCTTCACCAGGCTCGCCTTCTCCTGCGGCCGCTGGAATACCAGGCAACATGGGATCTTGTGACGCGCGAGCTCGATCGCCTCGTCCAGCAGCGGCTTGTAGTGCACGATGCGGCCCGGCTCGATGCCGCACGAGGCCGTGAGCACCAACTTCGGCGTGCAGTCGTCGATGCGAGTCGCCAGCTCGCTGGCTGCGAAGCCGCCGAACACGACGGAGTGGACGGCCCCCAAGCGGGCGCAGGCCAGCATCGCCATCACCGCCTCGGGAATCATCGGCATGTAGATGATGACGCGATCGCCCTTGCCGACACCCTGCGCGGCGATCGCCCCGGCAAGCTGCGCCACCTGATCGCGCAGCGCGCGGTAGGTGAACTTCATCTTCGTGCCGTTCACCGGCGAATCGTAGATCAGCGCCGTCTGCTCGTCGCGACCACTCTCGACATGTCGGTCGAGGGCGTTGTAGCAGGCATTCAGCTCGCCTCCCGCGTACCAGCGATAGAACGGCGCCCTGGTGCCGTCGATCACCTTGTCCCAGCTTCGCGTCCAGTCGATCGCGGCGGCCTGCTCGGCCCAGAATCCTTCCGGATCGCTCAGCGAACGCCGATGCACGGCGCGATACTTGTCACCGACGGCCATGACGTTTCCTTCCCCAGATCGCCAGCAGGCTTAGCGTCGGCAGCGCTTCATCGCAATGCGGTCGTGACGCCGCGCCGCCCCGCCCCGGCGGTCCCCCTGTGAAGTGTCGCGTGATCGCCGTGGGGATGGTCGCGCGAAGACAGTCGTAAGCCTTGCGACAGCACGGCTGAAAGGAGGTGCCCGCTGCGCGTAGAATCACGGGGCCAGTTCCGGCGACGCGGCAGGCTGGCCTACATGGCCTCCGACGTCCTAGTGATCGCCACCTGCATCATGACCTTCGCCATCGTCGTGATCGCCGGCAAGCAAAGCGCCGCCCGGCGGGCACCGCCGATCGGCCTGATCGCCCATGAGCTTGGCACCACGCCGGAACAATTGCAGCGTGCTCTGGACACGTCACTGCCGCCGCCCTGGCTCGGCCCGCCCAGCGAGAGCCAGAAGCGCCATGTCGCCGCCATCCTCGATGTCTCGCCCCGGCAGCTCGACGAGGTGATGGAGCGGTACCGCCGCGAAGGATTGCGTTCTCCGTAGGTCGCCAGTGACGGCGCCCGGCGGACGCTGCCGGTCGGGCCACCACGCGCCTCGAAGGAAGCCTACTGCGTGGGCGCGGGCGTGGGCGTGGGCACGGATGCCGGGGCCGGCTCGGCCGAAGGGGGTGCAGCGCTCGACGGCAGCGTGGTCGGTGCGTCCGCCGGCGGCGCCCCCGGCCCCTGGGGCACACGGTTGGCGTCGCGCTCGGCCGCACGCTGGCGCTCGCTGGCGTCGCGCTCGGCTGCCGCCTTCTCTTCGGCCTCCTTCTGCGCCTTCTGGCCGCCCGTAGGTGCCACGATCGAACCGATCGCCGGCGGTGCGGCGCGGGTCTCATCCACAGGCGTGGTACCTGGCTGGCTCGACTGGCCGACTGGATGGGCGGCCGGCAGCGTGCCGGTGGCGGGGATCTGCCGGTCGGCGCCGGGGCGCGCCTTCCCGGCCGGCGCGTCGCCGCCAAACCAACTGCAACCTGCCAGAAGCACGCAGGCCGTCGTCACCAGCAAACGCCGGTCCCAGCCGCTAGTCGTGATGTTCTCTTTCTCCATGTGCGCTCTTGTCTGCAGTGGCGTACGTCGTGCCATTCATCGGATTTCCGGCAGGCTATCAAGCGCAAGGGGCTGGCGGAATGCGATTCCTCTGGCCGCACCGATCGATCCCAAGCCGTGGCCGCGACAAACCGGATGGGCAGCAGGTTTTGCTGTCGAAGGACTGGAGCGGACCCCTGCCTTTGTGTGAAAGTGCAGCCCGTCGGCAGGGTAGCGGAACAGGGGCATGGCCAAGGGACGGAAGACCGGATCAGGCAAGGCGAAGAAGCCGACGGCACGCAAGCGCGCGCAGCCGCGGAAGCCCGCTCGCAACACCCGCGCCGGCGCGACGCCTGTCGCCAAGCGCAAGCCCGCACCGAAAAAGAAGGTCGCCACCCCGAAGCCGGTCGCAAAGCCGACCGCAAGGCCCGCGGTGGCGAAGCCTTCCTCTGCCAAACCTGCCACGCGGCCGGCCCTGCGCCGCCCGGTGAAGGAGCGCCCATCCGTCGCCCGCCTCCCCGCGCCGCGACCGGCACCGCACCACAAGGCGCCCACGCTCACCGCCAACATCTATGAGCGCGACCTCGACAGGACGCCGGCCAACTACGCGCCGCTCACGCCGCTGCAGTTCATCGAGCGCAGCGCCAGCGTGTATCCCGACCATGTCGCCCTGATCCACGGCGAGCGGCGCCAGAGCTGGGCCGAGACCTACGACCGCTGCCTCAGGCTCGCCTCCGCCCTGGAGAAGGTTGGCATCGGCATCGGCGACACCGTGGCGATCATGGCACCCAATATCCCCGAGATGTACGAGGCGCATTTCGGCGTGCCGATGACGGGTGGCGTGCTGAATTCGCTGAACACGCGTCTCGATGCGGCGATGGTCGCCTTCATCCTCGACCATAGCGAGACCAAGGTGCTGCTGGTTGACCGCGAGTTCCACCGCGTGGTCACCGAAGCGCTGGCCATCGCCAAGGTCCAGCCGCTGGTGGTCGACATCGACGATCCGGCCTGCGACGACCGCGCCCAGATCGGCGACACGACCTACGAGGAGTTCCTCGCGACCGGCGACGATGACTATGCCTGGACACCGCCGACCGACGAATGGAACGCCATATCGCTCAACTACACCTCGGGCACGACCGGCAACCCCAAGGGCGTCGTCTACAGCCATCGCGGCGCCTCCCTGTCAGCCTACGGCAATGCCACGCAATGGCCGATCGGCCTGCATCCGGTCTATCTGTGGACCCTGCCGATGTTCCATTGCAACGGCTGGTGCTTCCCGTGGACCCTGGCGCTGGTCGCCGGCACCTCCGTGTGCCTGCGGCGCGCCAACGCGAGGACGATCTACGACGCTCTGGCCGACCATGGCGTCACTCCCCTGTGCGGCGCGCCGATCATCATGCAGTTCATCATCGCCGCCTCGCCCGAGGAGCGCCGGCCGCTCGGGCGCCGCGTCGAGTTCATGACCGCGGCGGCGCCGCCGCCCGCCGCCGTGCTGGAAGCGCTGGAGAACGAGAATTTTCGCGTCACCCATGTCTATGGCCTGACGGAAGTCTATGGCCCGGCGACGATCTGCTCCTGGCATGCCGAGTGGGATGCGCTGCCGGCGCACGAACGGGCGAGGCTGAAGGCGCGCCAGGGCGTGCGCTATGCCGCCGAGGATGCCGTGACGGTGATGGATCCCGAGACCATGGAGGAAGTGCCACGCGACGGCGCGACCATGGGCGAGGTCATGTTCCGCGGCAATCTCACCATGAAAGGCTATCTCAAGAACCCCAAGGCGACGCGCGAGGCGTTCGAGCACGGCTGGTTCCATTCCGGCGACCTCGGCGTGCTCCATGAGGACGGCTACATCGAGCTGCGCGACCGTTCCAAGGACATCATCATTTCGGGCGGCGAGAACATCTCGACCATCGAGGTCGAGGGCGTGATCATCAAGCATCCCGCCGTGGCCAACGTCGCCGTCGTCGCCAAGCCTGACGAGAAATGGGGCGAGACGCCTTGCGCCTTCGTCGTGCTGAAGCCCGGCGCGTCGGCCACCGCCGAGGAGATCATCGCCTACTGCCGCGCCAACCTGGCGGGCTTCAAGTGCCCGCGCCACGTCGTCTTCCGCGATCTTCCCATGACCTCCACGGGCAAGGTCCAGAAGTTCGTGCTGCGCGACTGGGCGAAGGCAGTATAGACCGCCGGTCCTCAACCGAACATCGCGCCGCCATAATCGGGCGGCTAGTCTCGTCCATCGATGGCCGGTGAAACGACGCTGATTGTCACGACGCGGAGCGGCGTGCGTCCTCGGGGCGTGCGCGGCGAACCGCTGCACGACGCCGCCGGCCAGTTGCGCCGGGTCGTGCGGCGAAGGCTGGGCGACGCCGCAGCGGGTCTGCTGGCCGATCCGCAACCTCATGAGGACGGCACGGCCATCGACTGGTATGCGGACTGGCAGGGCGCCGTGCAGCCGATGACGGCGCTGCCGGCCGAACGCCGTGCCGAGGTCGCGGCCGAGGTCGACCGCACCCTGGCCGACATCCGCCGGCTCGGCGACACGTTCGCCGCTGCTGGCCCGCGCGAAGAGATGGGACGGGTCGGCCTGTCGCTGCAGCTCGCAGCACGCGCCCCTGCGTCGCGCTTCATCTTCCTGGTCGGCGATCGGCCGGTCGTCGTCTGCTGGGGCTACGAGACCGAAGCGGCGCCCACCCTCCTCCCCGCGGCCCTGCCCCGCTCGCCGGTGCCGACGCCGGCCGTCCACAGGCCCGTGCTCACGGCGCCCGCGGCCGTTGCGGCGCGCCCGGCAGTGCCTGCGGTCCCGACCACCAGCATCCCCTGGCTGCGTACACTGCTGCTCGCGCTTCCCCTGCTGCTTCTGCTGCTGGGTGCGGCCTGGCTGCTGCGCGAGACCGTGCCTGCCGAGCCGGACTTGATGCTGTCTACCCGGGAAGGCCCCCCGCCGCCGCCGGCCGAGGCGCCGTCCGACCCGATTCCGGCGCTGAAGGCCGCTTTCGCCACCGAGGAGTCACGCGGCCGCGTGCTGCAGGTAGAGCTGTCGCTGATCGAGGCGGAGCTCAAGAAACGCATCGCCGATTGCAAGCCGCCTGCGCCCCCAAAGCCACCACAAGTCGCCGCAGCACCGCCGCCTGCCAAGCCCGCGCCGGCACCGAAGCCGCCGCCGCCGCAGGCGCGGCCAAGCGACGATCGGTTGCGGCTTCCGTCCATGCCGTCCAACAACTATGCCTTCATGTCGGGCTGCTGGCGCACCGATCCGTTCCGACACGAGCTGACGCAGATGCAGCCCGGCGTGTCGTCGTATTGCTTCGACGCCGGCGGTAACGGCCAGCTTGAATGGCGACGCGGCCGCACCGCCTGCCGCACGCGCGCACAGGCCCGTTTTGAGGGCGCGGTGCTGAGGCTGCGTGATGCCGATACGACCTGCAACGATGGATCGCGCTGGTACGCCGATCAGCTCGTCTGTCGCCGCGGCGCCGACGATGTCGCGCTCTGCAGTGGCTCGTCGCGGGACGCCTATGGACGGCTTGTCAGCTGGACGGTGAACCTGCACAAGCTGCGGTAGGATCTCCTTCCGCCCTAGTTCTGAGAACCTCGTCGCCATTCTCGTCATGGTGCTGGCCGCGATGGCCGCCAAGGGCGGAGATGGCTTCGTCATGCGCTGGCTGGGCCGCCACCGTCTGGTGGCGGCCTGGCTCGAGCATGCGCCGGGCGCAGTGATGGTTTTCGCCGCGGTCGTGCTGATCGTGCAGGCGGGCAGTACCTACTGGATCAGCGCAATCGCGGCGGCCCTCGCAACACGGCACACAGGCGGCTTCACCGCCGGCCTGTTCGCCGCGATCGGAACCGTGGCCCTGGCCCGCTGGGCCGGCCTCGGCTGACACCCGTCAGTGCGTTATGTCTGGAGCTGTCGCGGAAAGTCGGACGATCTCGTCCTTGATTTGCAGTTTTCTCTTCTTGAGGCTGCAGATCGCATCATCATCGGGATGCGGTCGCGTGTTCTCCTTGGCAATCGCTTGCTCAAGGGAAGCATGCTTAGCCCTCAGAGCTTCGATGTGGTCCACGGCGCTCATAGGCGACCTCCGAGCTGGTTGCGGACAAGAAAGTCTGACTCCTACTTCGCGTCGAGTCACGCCGAATCAAGCCTTGGATTTGACCTGTGAATAATTGCCCTCCAGCCGCTCGACTCCATTGACGGCGTGGACAGGCCACACAGCTTCAAACGCCGACGACTTCATCGATTTCCGCGCTCGCAAGCGACGGAAAAGTCGCCCTCATCAGGGTGGCGACCGCCATGCGATCTTTCGCATCGGGCACGACGCTCAAGCATATCGCGTAGACGCCGAGATTGCCCACGGCCGCCCGGAGTCTCTTCTCGAGCGGCCGATCACGATCGGCCGGCGGCGAATGGAGGCTGGCCAGTTCGAGTTGCTCGGCATGCTCGGCGGCCAACTCTGCGTCGGCAACGCGGTGGCGGACCGCATCCAGGGATTCGGGCAGCACATCGGGCCATGAGCGGTCCTTCAACAACCTCCGCACGGCGCGCAAGGGCCGCACGATGTCCACCTGCCACGGCTCGCTGGCCTTCAGGATCGCGCGCAGCCGCTCCGCCGTCAGTGTCGGGCGGCCGGAGGCGCCGAGCCAGCAGCAGAACAGCAGGATGTTCACGTCGCAGCCGCGTCGGTCCTGGAGGTCGAGACAAGCGCCGGCAACGCCCTCACCCGCGTAAAGCTCAAGCGAGAAGTTCCAGAACGGATGAGGCAGGAAATCCGACACGACGAGGGCTCCGCTGGCACTTCCGTTGGCGTCGATGGTGTGATGCGGCGCGTGTCTATAGAGCGTGGCCGGACGTGAAGCAGCCGCTATCTGCTTCGGACACGGGATCGCCATCGCGCTCCGGCGTCTCGGGCTTCGTTCCCGAGCCCTGGAGTCGGGATTGCGAACGCCGATCCCGAAATGCGAAATTCATCGGCCTGTGCAAATTCTGCTGCCCCGCGGCCACGACCTGTCTTCCCCTCGGCGAGGCGAAGGGGTACACGGCGCAGGCAAGGTGGCCAGAGAGCATGAACGACCCTCCTTCGGAGCCGCAGGATGCCGAAACGATCAGGGCCAAACTCGAAGCCCTGAAGAGCGAGCATCGCGACCTCGACGAGGTGATCGACCGCCTGATCGAGAAGCCGCCGTTCGACCAGTTGCAGCTTCAACGCCTCAAGAAGCGCAAGCTCGGACTGAAGGACCAGATCCTGAGGCTCGAGAGCAAGCTCATTCCCGATATCATCGCCTGAGGAGTCATGGCCAGGAGAACAGTCAAGCGTCCACCGCCTGCCAAGCCGGTGGTGGGATTGATCATGGGCAGCCAGTCGGACTGGGCGACCATGCGCCATGGCGCGGAGACGCTCGAGGCGCTGGGCGTGCCGTTCGAGGCGCGCATCGTTTCCGCTCATCGCACGCCCCGGCGCATGATGAGCTACGCGTCCTCCGCGAAGCGGCGCGGCATCAAGGTCATCATCGCCGCCGCCGGCGGTGCGGCTCACCTGCCCGGCATGACTGCCTCCATGACCCCTTTGCCGGTACTGGGCGTCCCCATCGAGAGCGCCGCCCTGAAGGGTCAGGACAGTCTTCTTTCCATTGTCCAGATGCCAGCCGGCATACCTGTCGGTACACTGGCGATCGGACGGGCCGGCGCCGTGAACGCTGGCATATTGGCGGCGTCCATCGTTGGTCTTGGCAATGACAAGATAATGGCTGCGGTGGAACGCTGGCGTGCCCGCCAGACCGCCTCGGTGGCCCACACCCCGGTCGACGAGCCCCGTGACCGGACGTGACGTGACCCGCCTTCCGCCCGGCTCGACCATCGGCATCCTGGGCGGGGGACAGCTCGGCCGCATGACTGCCATGGCTGCGGCGCGGCTGGGATACCGCTGCATCATCTACGCGCCGGACGACCATGTCGTCGCAGCCGACGTGGCGGCCGGCTGGGTGCGGGCACCGTACGACGACCTGGAGGCGCTGGCGCGCTTCGCGGCCCAGGTCGACGTTATCACCTACGAGTTCGAGAACGTGCCGGAAGCAGCCGTTTCGGCGTGCCTGCGCCACAAGCCCGTCCGTCCGGGAGTCCTGCCGATCCACATGGCCCAGCATCGGCTGCGCGAGAAGGCCTTCTTCCGCAAGCTGGGCCTCGATACCGCGGACTATCAGCCGATCGCCAGCGAGGCCGACGTCATGGCGGCAACAGCCCTGCCCGGCGTCCTGAAGACCTGCACCGAGGGCTACGACGGCAAGGGGCAGGTCCGCGTAGCCGACCGGGCGCAGCTGGCCGCGGGCTGGGAGCGGCTCGCCCGGCGGGAGTGCATCCTCGAGGCCCTGGTCGACTTCACTTGCGAGACCTCGGCCATCGTGGCGCGCGGGCTGGACGGCGAGACGCGCTGCTTCCCGATAGGCCTGAACGGCCATCGCGACGGCATCCTGCGGACGACGATCGTGCCCTCGGAGCTGCCCGCCGAAACACAGGCGACGGCCGAACGTTTCGGTGCCGAGCTGGCGCGCGGACTGGACCTCGTGGGGCTGGTCGCCCTCGAACTGTTCGTGACCCGGGACGGCCGCGTGCTGGCAAACGAGATGGCGCCGCGCCCCCACAATTCGGGGCACTGGACCATCGACGCCTGCGCCACCAGCCAGTTCGAGCAGCTCGTGCGGGCGATCTGCGGGTTGCCGCTGGGACCGGTCGACATGCTGGCGCCCTCACACATGGAGAACCTGATCGGCGAGGAGGCTGCCGACTGGCTGCGCTATCTGTCTGAACCGGAGGCCAGGCTGCATCTCTATGGCAAGAACTCGATGCGCCCTGGCCGCAAGATGGGGCACGTCACCTACGTGCGGCGCGCGCCGGCCGACCGGTCCACGACCTGACACGGGACTTCGCCTTCTCGATGCGCATGACGTCATCGATGCGCCGGTCGAGAAAGGCCCAGGTCGCCTCGTTGTCCGGCGAGCGGTCGTTCAGCCAGTAGAGCAGTGTCGACGAATACACGCCCGCCAGGGTCGCCCGCTTGGTGTAGAAATTGAAATCCGTGCTGGCGTCGCCCGCAGCGTACCACATGGCATCGACCGTACGGTACAGCAGCTTGGCCGCCACGGCGGCATTGAACGGCAGCGCGAGCAACGCCATGGCCCGCCGCACGGCCTCCCGGCTGCCGGCATGGCGCTCCAGGCGTATCCGCACTCCGCGTTTGATCCGTTCCCGGATCGGCAGGGCCGCGACGCCCTCCCGCTCCATGTCTTCGACCGTGCGTGCGTCCGAGCGCTGGCTGAGGAAGGTCAGGATCTGCACCGGCCCGCCGGAGAATAGCCGGTCGGCCTCGCCTGGCGGCAGGTCGAGCTGCCGCGCCGCCGCAGCGATCGACAGGCGGTTCCAGCCATCGAAAGCGGCTTCGGCCGCCACCGCATCGGCCAGCCGGCTGCGCGACTCGGCGTCCGGATCAGCCGCCTCTGCCCAATCAGGGCCATTTTCGATGCTCATGAGCCGAATATAAGCCTCTTGGTGGGGCTTCCCAAGGGTTCCTGCCTGTGATACCACCCCGCCCTCCGAATTGCCCCCTGAGCCGTTTCCGGGGCGCCTTACCATGCATGGAAGGAAGCGATCGAAGTGCAGGTTCTTGTTCGTGAAAACAACGTTGACCAGGCGCTGCGCGTCCTGAAGAAGAAGATGCAGCGCGAGGGGATCTTCCGCGAAATGAAGCTCCGCCGCAATTATGAGAAGCCGTCCGAGCGCCGTGCCCGCGAGCGTGCCGAGGCGATCCGCCGGACCCGCAAGCTGATGCGCAAGCGTATGGAGCGCGAGGGCTACTAGTCCTCCCTGCCCAGCAAAGGTACACCCCCGGCGCTCGTCCGGGGGTTTTGTTTATCTGGCTGCCGGTGGCCTCAGCGCTGCGGCAGGTGTCCGAAGGTCGGCAGCCCTTCGGGAATCGGATCAAACGCCTGCTTGTAGATCGTGTAGATCGTGTAGATCGCCATCTGCGGCCCGCCGGACTGCACTGATCCGCCATTCAGCTTCATGGCGTTTCTCCTCTGGCACTTTGTTTGCCAGAGTACCGGGCATGCCCAGCAAGACCAAGCATCCCTACACCATCATCCGCGGCGGCAAGCTCCTGGATATTGCAAAGCGATCGGCCGTGCCGGCCGACATCCTGATCAAGGGCGACACGATCGCCGAGATCGGCCGGCCAGGCATCGCGGCGCCGGCGGCCGCCATCGTCATCGATGCGCAGGACCGGCTGCTGCATCCCGGGTTGATCAATGCCCATACCCACAGTCCCGGCAATCTCGCCAAGGGCATGGGCGATCTGTGGTCCCTCGAGCTGCTGCTGACGGCAAGCCAGTACACGGCCTCGGGACGCACGCTCGAGGACAAGTACCTGTCCGCCATGATCGGTGCGGCCGAGATGGTGCTGAAGGGCTGCACAGCGGCGTACGATCTCGCCGCCGAGTTCCCCCTGCCCTCGGTCGACGGGCTCTCGGCCATGGCCCAGGCCTACGAAGAGGTCGGCATGCGCGCCGTGCTGGCGCCCATGGTCGCCGACATCACCTTCTTCGATGCGATCCCCGGACTCATGGAGCGGCTGTCTCCCGCATTGCAGAAGGAGGTCGAGAGCTTCCGCTACGCGCCGTGGAAGGCGACCACGCGACAGATCAGGAAGGCGCTGCACAAATGGCCCTTCGAGAAGGTCGTGCTGGCCGTGGCGCCGACCATCCCGCACCACTGCTGCGACGATTTCCTGGTCGCCTGCCGCAATCTCGCCCGCGAATACGACGTCGGCATCCACAGCCACGTCGCCGAATCCAAGGTCCAGGTCGTGGCCGGTTACAGGCACTACGGCACCTCGCTTGCCGCCCACATGGACGCGCTCGGCTTGATCAACGAGAAGTTCACGGTCGCCCACGGCGTCTGGCTCGATCGCGAGGACATGAAGCGGCTGGGCGACCGCGGCGCGTCCGTGGCGCACAATCCCGGATCCAACATGCGCCTGGGCAGCGGCCTCGCCGACATGCGCGGCATGCTGGAGAACGACGTCAATGTCGGCATCGGCACCGACGGCGCCAACTGCTCGGACAACCAGAACATGTACGAAGCGATGCGCCTGGCTTCCTTCGCCTCCAAGGTCCAGGGACCCGACTGGCAGCGCTGGATCAGGACCGAGGAGGCGCTGTGCGCCGCCACCGAGGGCAGCGCCCGCGCCCTCGGCCTGCACAAGCAGATCGGCCGCATCGCGCCGGGCTACAAGGCCGACATCGTCTTCCTCGACCTCCACCACATCAACTGGATCCCGACCAACGACCCGGTCAACGCGCTGGTCCATACCGAGGACGGCACCGGCGTGCATTCGGTGATGATCGGCGGCCGCATGATCGTGCAGGACCGCAAGCTGCTCACGGTCGATCTCGCCAAGCTCGCCGCTCGAGCCGAGGCATCCCGTCAGAGGCGCGAGAAGGTGACCGCGTCGGCGAAGAAGCTCTACGATCGGTTGGAAAAGGTCATCGGCACCTTCTGCCCCGGACTCGCCAAGGCACCGCTGCACATCCATCGCTTCGGCGCCAGCCACCACGCGCATTGACTATAGGAGAGCGTCGATCGCGGCCTCCAGCTCCATCACGTCGGCAACCATCGCATTCGGCTCCTCGGCGGTCGAGCGCGGACGCTGGCGCCGATGGCGGCCGACGCGGAACTGGATCGCTGCCATCCCCAGCGCTCTGGCTGGCGCGATATCGTTGTCGATGCGATCGCCCACCATGATCGTCTCGACGGGCTCGACCTCGAGCGCCTCGCAGGCGCGCATCAAGGCGCCCAAGGTCTGCATGCCGTCCCCAGCCATGCCGTCAAGGGCCAGGTGATCGAACAGGTCTCCGATGCCGGCGCTCGCCAGCCTTTCCCGCGTTACTTCGCCCTGACCCGCGATCGCGCCGAGCTTCAGGTGGTGGCGCCGCAGCCGGCGCAGCAGCCCGTCGATGTCAGGCCGTAACTGGAAAACATCGAGATTGCCCACCATGGCGGACACGCGCCGCTGCACCCGCGCGACGGTCGCCGGGTCGCCACCACACAGCGTCTCGACCATATGGGCGCAGACATCTGGCGCAAAGGCGGCAACCGCGGCATCCGATGCCTCTTCGATCATGCCTTGATCGACGCGAATGCCGTCGAGTCCACAGGCGGCGGCGATGGCGCTATCGACTGCGATCTCCCGGGCGAGCTCCATGTCGATCGGCCCACCGACATCGAACAAGACGGCGCGATAGCCCATTCACGCAAGATAGTGGATGCAGCCGGTCTCTTCGAGCACGGGATCCAGACGAGCGCGCACGGGCGCCGGCAAGGCGGCCAGCTTCTTCTTCAAGGCGTCGTGGCACTTGCCCTGGTACCGGAAGGGTGCTTGGACGTAGGGGCGGCCGAGAATGTCGAGCGATACCTCGTCTCTCCCCTCCTGCAGGGCGCGCGTATTGGCGGCGAGGAACGGCAGATAGGTCCCGGCGCAGTGAGTCAGCAGCGCCGTGACCGTCGCCGGCAAGGGCAATGCAGGGTCGAGCCAGTCGCCCTCGACGCCGGAAGCGTCGTCGAGGCGCAGCAACCAGCAATAGACGTCCGATGCACGCCCGCGCATCTCGGCCATCGGCGTCGGATCGATCGACAGGATCTGCAACTGGCCGAACAGCCCGAAATCCGCGAGCGAGGGCCGTGAACCGAAGAGGAAGGGAATCGCGCGCACGTGATGGTCCAGCGTATCGAGCACGAAACGGTAGCTGTCCTCCAGCACCGGCCGGTTCTGCTTGGTGCAGCCGACCAGGGCCATGCGGCCGACCTGGCGATCGTTGAATGCCTGCATAGCGGCCAGGCGTTCGGCCTCGGCCATCACTGGATCGCGCGACGTGATCACCCACGTCTGCGCGAAAGCACGGTCCGCCGGATAGTACCAACGGTAATGGAACATCGCCTTGGTGACCCATTCGTCGCCGAAGTCCTCGAGCAGGTCGCTGAGGTATGCGTGTACGGGATCATCGGGGATGATCGAGCGCTGCCCCAGGTACTCGTGCTCCAGCGCATAGGCGAGCAGCGTCGAATCATTCATCAACCGCCCGTCGGGAAATGCCAGAACGGGTATGACCGGCGGGAGTCCAGCCGCGACGGCGACGTCGCGCGGGTCGCCCGTCGCTCTCCAGACGAACGGAATGCGTCGATAGCGCAGGATCGCCCGCATTTTCACAGAATAAGGTGATGGATTGATGCCGTGCAGCACGTATGGATCAGTCATGATGGTCTTGAACGTTCTCTCCCCGATCACCGCATTCGCCTCCTGCAGCGACGAAACAGGCATGCGGCGTATTTCCGTGATGCGCCTGCCTGCACCGTCATTGCAAGCACTCTGTTCGTCGAAGGCAGGTCACGCCAACGACGCCACGCTGACACGCTTCTCTTCTTCCAATGTAGATTGGCGCCTGCGCGCGGCTGTTCGTCGAACGACAACGTTGTCATCCGACTTCATCTACATTGCGAAAAAATGAAAGCCCTGATGACGGCGACGAACGCTCCCCTCGCCTTGATATTTTGCCTGCATCAGTATTGCAGTCAGTTGCACCCAATAAAAATCACAAAAGCAGATGCAGGGCGTATCGAACTCACTGTATTGAGAATGTGCGGGGACGAACGCACGGGGTAGCGGCCGCCCTTACTCTCGCAACGTGGCGGCACGCGCTACATGAGGTGGAATCGGCGCTTCGTTACGTCGATACGCCGACAAGCGGATACGCTGCGACGTGCGGGATGTCTGGGTAAGTGGGGAGAGTATCGTGACTCGGCATCGACATCATTCGAACTTGCCTGCGACGCCGGCACAGCCAAAGTCGCAGCCGGCCTTTCTCCGGCATGCTCCCCCTTCGAACAGCAAGCAGAGATGGGCTTCCTATCGCGCGACGCTCCTGTACAGCGTCGCCATGGTGGTTCCGATGTCGTTCGCGGCATACGCCGACACGATTGTCGACAACGGCGAGGTCGTGAGCTATCCGCCGCCCCCGACCCAGTCCTTCTCCGATGCGCTTGTGGTCGGCCAGTCGGGTGCCGGAACCGTCAACATCAATGCCGGTGCAACGGTGCAGATGAATACCGTGGACGGCAGCACGGCCTCCCGCATCGAACTGGGCAACGGCGCCGGCAGCAACGGCACTCTCAACATCAATGGCGGCACGTTGACGGTGAACATTGCCACCGGCAGCACGCCTCCTCCCACGTCCATTGGCCGAATCTGGATCGGTGGCGGTGCGAACAACACCACGGGCGGCACCGGCGTCCTGAACCTGTCGTCAGGCAAAATCGAATTCGTTTCTCCCACCACCACGAACGCCAACTATGGTGCTCTTGCGATCGGTCGTGGCGTGGGCGTCCAGGGTACGCTCAACCAGACAGGCGGCACGATACAGTTTCAGAGCGGCGGCGCCGTCGATCTCGGTACGCAAGGCGGAAACGGCAGCTACACGCTGAGCAACAATGCCGTCTTCGACGCCGGCAATGGCGGCTTGACGATGTATATCGGCTCGCGTGCCGGAAGCGGAGGCGAACTTTCAACCGGCACGCTGTCCATCCGGGACAGCGCCCAGTTCACGATGACGACCGGACCGAATTCAGGAGGTCAGCTCTTCGTCGGCGATGCCGGATCGACTGGCACCATCCATCAGACCGGTGCCGACAGCGTCGTGACGCTCGGGCTGATGAATCCAATCCGCTTCGGTGGCAACATCAGCAACAGCGGGCTAGGTGGCGGCACCGGCACCTATCGTCTCGATGCCGGCACGCTCAACGTCCGCAATGTGGGGGGCTCGGCCCAGATCATCTTCGGCGACACCACGGGCGGTACCGGCACCTTCGAGATCAACGGCGGTACGGCCAATATCGCCACCAATCTCATCGTAGCCAATGCCGCCGGATCGACGGGCTCGATCGTCCAGACAGGCGGTACCCTGTCACTGACCGACGGCGCACAGTTGCGCTTCGGCAGCGGCACGGGCAGCTACAGCCTGCTCGGCGGGACTCTCGCCATCGGTGGCACGAACGGCATCTCGGGCGCCGGGGCCCTTACTTTTGGCAATGCGACGCTGCGCGTACAGGGCTCCAGCCTGACCACGAGCAGTTCGGCGACCATTCAGAACGGCACGCAGTTCACGTTCGATACCAACGGCCTCGCTGCAGCGTGGAACGGCAGTCTCTCCGGTGGTGGCAGCGTCGCGAAGGTCGGCGCGGGCACCTTGACCCTGGGGGGCGACAACAGCGGCTATACCGGCAACGTCGCGCTGCAGGTCGGTACTTTGGCATTGACCAACGCAAGCGGTCTGAACGCCAACAACGCCGTGGCCACGTCGGCTGGCACCACACTGGATCTTACCGGCCTGGCGACAGGGGCCACCGCGAATATCGGCGCGCTGTCCGGCGCCGGCACGGTACAGCTTGGCGACAGCTACCTGGTTTCGAACATCGGCTCCGGCCAGAGCGCAGCATTCTCCGGCCGGATCGTCTCGGATACCTACGGGTATCAGTCCAACTATGGCCGCTTCACGAAGGCCGGCGACGGCGATCTGCTGATCAACGGCTCGACGATGGAGAAAGGCGAAGGCTACATCGTCGGCGGCTCCATGACGCAGAGCGGCGGGACGACCGCCTGGTCGAACCTCAATGTCGGCAGCGGCACCGGCACAAACGGCACGTTGAATGTCAGCGGCGGCACGCTCACCCTGAATGTCGGCATGCGTGTCGGCGATTTCGGTGGCACCGGCACCGTCCAGCAGACGGGCGGCACCGTTCAACTGCTGCAGACATGCGACGTGGTCGCGTCCTGCGCCTCGCTCAACATCGGCAATCAGGGCGGCACGGGCACCTACAATATCAGCGGTGGACAGTTGCTCCTGAACGGCGGGAGCCATTCGATCGGGCGGAGCACGGGCAGCAATGCGGCCAGCAACGGCACGCTCAACATCAGCGGCACCGGCCTGGTCGAAGTAAGCCCGTCCGAGCACAGCCGCGGCTTTCTCGTCATCGGTGATCGGGATTCCAGCACCTCGAACAGCACCGGCGTCATCAACCAGACAGGCGGCACGCTGCGCATCGTCGACACGTCCGAGCTCTATCTCGGCGGCTACGGCAGCGGAACCTACAACCTCAGCGGCGGCACGCTGGAGGTTGGCGGTGCCTCTCTGCGGGGGAACTACGGTCCGAGCACCGGCCCCTACGCGTTCAATCTCGGCGGCGGCACGATCAAGGTCATCGGTTCGGCACTGACGACGTCGGTCAACGCCACGCTGGTCAACGGGACCAACTCGACGATCAACACGAATGGACTTGGAGCGACCTGGAGTGGCGTTCTTTCAGGTGCGGGCGGGCTGATCAAGGACGGCGACGGCACGCTGACCCTGACGGGTGCCAACTCCTACACGGGCGGCACGCGCGTGGATGCCGGCACGCTGATGGTCTCGGGCGGCGGCACGCTCGGGGCGACCTCGGGATCGACGTCGGTGAACGGGGGCACGCTCGATCTCGGCGGCACGACGCAGACGCAGAACGGCGGGGTGAGCCTGACAGGCGGCACGATCCAGAACGGCACGCTGTCGACGACCGGAGAGTTCAACTTCGGCGCCGGCACGGTCAGCGCCATCCTGGCCGGCAGCGGGCGCGTCGTGAAGAGCGGCACCGGCACGGTCTTCCTGTCCGGCAACAACACCTACACCGGGGGCACGACGGTCGAGGGCGGCCTGATCAACTTCGCGGCGGCCAGCAACTTCGGCACCGGGTCGATCACGCTGAACGGCGGCGGTTTGCAGTGGGCAACCGGCAGCACCGCGGACATCTCGAATTCGGTCTCTCTGGGCGCGGCCGGTGGAACGTTCGACACCAACGGAAACAGCGTGGCCCTGGCTTCCGCCATCGCCGGCGCCGGCGGGCTCACCAAGGCCGGCACAGGGATGCTGACACTGTCGGCGGCCAACTCCTACGCGGGCGGCACACGCGTGGATGCCGGCACGCTGATGATCTCGGGCGGCGGCACGCTCGGGGCGACCTCGGGATCGACGACGGTCAATGGCGGCACGCTCGACCTGGGCGGCACGACGCAGACGCAGGACGGCGGGGTGAGCCTGACAGGCGGCACGATCCAGAACGGCACGCTGTCGTCGGCCGGGGACTTCAGTCTCAGCGGCGGGACGGTCAACGCCAATCTGACCGGTGCGGGCCGTGTGGTGAAGACGGGCACCGGCACAGTCGTCCTGTCGGGCAGCAACACGCACGCCGGCGGCACCATGGCGCAAGGCGGTCTGATCAATTTCGCATCGACCGCCAATTTCGGCACTGGCTCGATCACGCTGGACGGCGGTGGCCTGCAGTGGGCGACCGGCAATACCACGGACATTTCGGGCCGGCTTACCGCCCTGGGTTCAGGTGGCGGAACATTCCACACCAACGGAAACAACGTGACGCTGGCTTCGGCGATCACCGGCGCAGGCGGCCTCACCAAGGCCGGCGCGGGGACGCTGACGCTGTCGGCGGCCAACGGCTACACCGGCGGCACGGTGGTGAGCGGCGGCACCCTCCTGCTCTCCGGCCTCGGCACGCTGGGCGCCAGCTCTGGCTCGACGATGGTGACGGGCGGTGTGCTCGACCTGGGCGGCACAACCCAGGTGCAGAACGGCGGCGTCATCGTGACAGGTGGCACGATCCAGAACGGTACCTTCTCGTCCTCGGCCACCTTCGAGGTGGAAGCGGGCACGGTCAATATCGGCCTCAGCGGAAGCGGCGGTCTGGTCAAGAATGGCCCCGGCACCGTGGTGCTTTCCGCCGCCAACGACTACACCGGCGGCACGGTCATCAACGAGGGTGCGGTGTCGGTGTCGAACGACAGCAACCTCGGTGCAGCAGGCAGCGGCATCATGCTCGGCGGCGGCGCATTGCTGACCACATCGTCGTTCACGACGACGCGGCCTGTCACGCTGAACGCAGGTGGCGGCGCGCTCGAGACAGCGCCGGGCACGACCCTCACCCTCGCCGGGTCGGTCAGCGGTACAGGTGGTTTGACCAAGACGGGCAACGGCGCACTGGTGCTCCAGGAGGCGAGCTCCTTCACCGGAGGGACGACGATCGGCGGCGGCGTGCTCGCCCTGTCCGGGAACGGAAGCCTCGCGCAGTCCAGCGGCGTGAACCTGGCGGCGGCGGGGGCCAGGCTCGATATCTCCGCGAGCGCCGGCAACCAGACGATCCAGGATCTTGCCGGCACGACCGGCTCCGCCATCAATCTCGGCGGCAACACACTGGCTGCCGGCACCGGCAACTCCACCACCTTCGGAGGCTCGATCAGCGGCACGGGCGGCCTGGTCAAGCAAGGAAGCGGCACGCTCGTTCTCACCGGCACCAGCACTTATACCGGGCCGACGGCGGTCAATGCTGGCGGACTGGTGGTGAACGGCAGCGTCGCCAGCACCGTGACGCTGGACAGCGGCACCAAGTTGGGCGGCAGTGGCACCATCGGCGGCCTGGTGGCCAACACGGCGATCCTGGCACCAGGCAACTCGATCGGCACGCTGACCGTCAATGGCAACGCCGTGCAGAACGGTGGCACGTATGTGGTCGAAGTCAATGCGCAGGGCCAAAGTGACCGGGTGAACGTCACCGGCACCGCAACGATCAACGGCACGGCCGTCCAGGTCGTGGCGGCGACAGGCAACTATGCGACCAGCACGACCTACACGATCCTCAGCGCCGCCGGCGGCGTCAGCGGCACCTACTCCGGCGTCACCAGCAACTTCGCCTTCCTGACACCGTCGCTGACGTATGATACCGAAAACGTGTTCCTGACGCTGGCGCTGCAGGGCGCGGCCTTCTCGGGCTTCGGCGGCAACACGCCTAACCAGCGCAGCGTGGGCTACGCACTCGACCAGTCCTATGCCAATGCCACGGGCGACTTCGCCACCGTGATCGGCGCCCTGGCCAACCTCAACACGACACAGGCCGGTCCGGCCCTGAACCAGATCAGCGGGCAGCCGGTCGCGAACTTCGGCACGGCGAACCTGGCCGCCAACATGCTGTTCATGAACGCGGTCGGTCAGCAGATGGCCCAGGCACGGGAGGGGGCGCGCGGCAGCGCCTCGGCCAATGCATCGGGCGGCGGCCAGCGCGTGGCGCTGGCAGAGGCCTGCGAGATCGAGGCCTGCGACGGGGCGAGCCCGCTCAGCGCATGGATGAGCGCGGTCGGCGGCCTGGGCAGCGTCCAGGGCAACGGCAATGCCAGCACCTTCACCTACAATCTGGGCGGCGCGGCGGCCGGCATCGACTATCGCGTGGCGCCCAACGTCCTGGCC
>Ga0182792_1001461_pt1 | contig 19135 bp, 16 predicted proteins | sample Passage237B_FD_130497 | JGI IMG/M metagenome (GOLD analysis project Ga0182792, IMG submission 130497) | Cellulose adapted compost microbial communities from Newby Island Compost Facility, Milpitas, CA, USA - Passage2 37B (version 2) (version 2) ...
AGGTTCTTGTCTTCGCGCATGTAGTCGATCGTCTGTCCCACGGTCCAGAACGGCGGGACGGCGACGGACTCGGTCTGCATGCGCCGGCCGGCCGTCTCTTCCGGGTAGGCCAGCGAGCGACGCAGCCTGATCCGTTCGGTGAACGGGAGCTGCGCCAGAATCTCGTTCTGGTCCTCTGCGTCGAGATCCTCGAGGATGTAGACGGCATCGTCGGAATCGAGTTCCTGAACCGCCTGGGCGATCTGCTCGTTGGGCAATGCCTCGACGATGTCGGCGCGGATCGCATCGTCAACTTCGGTGAGCGCGGCGAAATCGAAATCCGCCCCCATCAGGGCGACCAGCTCGCGGCGCTGGTCGGGGCTCAGCGATTCCAGCAGGTCGCCGACTTCGGACTGGTGCAGCGGGCCGACATCCTGCTTGAGTGCAGCCGTGTCGCGCTCCGCGATCGCAGCGCCGATCCGGGCAAGGAAGTCCTGCCGGATGGCGCCGTCCTCATTGTAGATGTCGGCACGCGGAGCCTCGTGCTGCTCCTGCTCGGGCGAACGGTCCTGCGGTTCTTCCAAATAACGCCTCCCGCTTCGCTCCGGTTGAATCGCTTCCGTCTAGCCCTTCATGTCCACGAACACAAAAACAAAAAGCGACGGAAAGCGCCGTTTCGATCCCGGCTGCCGCCTGCGCGAGGCCGAGCTGGTCGGCGCTCTCAGGCCCGCCGGGCGGCAGCCTGTTCGTAGGCGAGCGCGAAGGCCAGAAGCGCACGGTCGCCGCGCGGTGGACCTGCCACCTGGACGCCGTTCGGCAATCCTTGCGCGTTGAACCCCGCCGGCAGCGCCGCGACCGGGAGGCCGGCCATGCTGGGTCCGATCACCACCTCCATCCAGCGATGGTAAGTGTCCATGCGCTGGCCCGCGATCTCCTTTGGCCAGTCCAGTTCGACGTCAAAGGGAAATACCTGGGCGGCCGGCATGACCAAAAAGTCGTAGCGCGCGAAAAGCTCGCATACGTGGCGGTACCATTTCGTGCGCACCTGCGAGGCAGCGAAAATCTCGGCCGCACTCGTGCCGAGCGCCCGATCGAACTCGAAGACAAGCTGCCTGTTGAATAGCGCCCGCTTGCCCGGGTCGTCATAGAGAGGACGCAGCCCATGCGCGACATGGAAGCTGCGCAGCACCAGCCAGGCCGACCACAGCTCGGTCATGTCGAACCCGGGCGCCGGCTCGTGGATTTCGCAGCCCATCGTCGCCATCGTCTCGAGCGCCCTGCGGTCCAGCTCGAGGACATCCGGTTCGAACGGGAGATAGCCGCCGTAGTCTCCGAGCCAGGCGATCTTCATGCCCTCCGTCCGGCCCGGGCCTGCCGGACGCACATCCTCGTCGGCCAAGCTGAGCGGATCGCGCGCGTCGTAGCCCGCCATCGTCTGCAGAAGCAGGGCCACGTCCTCGACCGTACGCGCCATCGGCCCGTTCGTGCCAAGCGGCGTGAAGAACAGTTCGGCCGGCCTCCTGGATGGCACGCGGCCGACGCTCGGGCGGAAACCGACGACATCGTTGAAGGCTGCGGGGTTGCGCAGCGAGCCCATCATGTCACTGCCGTCGGCGATCGGCAGCAGCCGCGCGGCCAGAGCAGCTGCCGCACCGCCGCTCGATCCCCCGGCGCTCCTGCTCCTGTCGTGCGGGTTGCGCGTAGGCCCAAACAGCGGGTTCGTGGTGTGCGAGCCGAGGCCGAATTCGGGCGTGTTGGTCTTTCCGATGACGATCGCGCCGGCGGCGCGGATACGCTCGACATGGATCGCGTCCGCGTCCGGCACGAAGTCGGCGAAGATACGGGAGCCCCAGGTGCATGGCAGCCCCTTGGCCTCCGCGAGATCCTTGATGGCTGTCGGCAAGCCGTGCAGCCAGCCGCGCGAGCGGCCGTCCTCCAGCTCGTGGTCGGCGGCGTGCGCCTCCTCCATGAGTTCGGAACGAGGCCGCAGGCTGACGATCGCGTTGATCTGTGGATTGAGCGCCTCGATCCGGCCGAGATACGCCTCCATCACCGCCGTGCAAGTCAGGCGGCGCTGATGGATGGCGCGCGAAAGCTCCGCCGCGCTCAGCAGGGTCGGATCGCCGCTCATGTCGTGCTCGCTATGCTTGTGACGAATAAATGTCGCGGTAGGTGTCGCGCAGAATGTTCTTCTGCACCTTGCCCATCGTATTACGCGGCAGTTCGTCCACAAAGAAGATCGCCTTCGGCTGCTTGAAGCGCGCGAGCCGATCCGCAAGCGCCGCCAGGATATCCGCCTCCAAGAGGCTCGCGCCCGCTTCGCGGACGACGACCCCCGTCACCCCCTCGCCGAAGTCCGGATGCGGGACGCCGATGACCGCGCTTTCCACCACGCCGTCGATCGCGTCGATCTCGGTCTCGACTTCCTTGGGATAGACGTTAAAGCCACCGGAGATGATGAGGTCCTTGCCGCGCCCGACGATGCGCACGTAGCCGCGGGCGTCGACCGTGCCGAGATCGCCGGTGATGAAATAGCCGTCCGGGCGAAACTCGGCGGCTGTCTTGTCCGGCATGCGCCAATAACCCTTGAATACGTTCGGCCCCTTGACCTCGAGCACGCCGATCTCGTCGGTGCCGAGCGGCCTGCCGGTCGCGGGATCGGCAACGCGCAGCGACACGCCCGGCAGCGGAAAGCCGACCGTGCCCGCGATGCGCTCGCCGTCATAGGGATTGGATGTGTTCATGTTGGTTTCGGTCATGCCATAGCGCTCCAGGATGGCATGGCCGGTGCGCTCGAAGAACGCGCGGTGCGTCTCGGAAAGCAGCGGCGCGGAGCCCGAGGTGAACAGCCGCATCGAGGCCGTCCGCTCGCGCGTCAGCCGCGGGCTCTGCAGCAGCCGCACATAATGCGTCGGCACGCCCATGAAGCTTGTAGCCCGGTCCATCAGATCCAGCACCTTGTCGGCGTCGAACTTGGGCAGGAAGTCCATCGACCCGCCCGCCAACAGGACCGTGTTGCCGGCAACGAACAGGCCGTGCGTGTGGAAGATCGGCAGAGCGTGGACGAGCCGGTCGGAGGGCGTAAAGCGCCAGTAGTCCACCAGCACCCGCGCATTCGACAAAAGGTTGTCGTGGGAGAGCATCGCGCCCTTGGAGCGCCCTGTCGTGCCCGAGGTGTAGAGGATCGCCGCGAGGTCGTCCGGCCCGCGCGGCACGTCCTCGAACCCGGCGTCGCCGGCAAGGCCGGCGACCAGCGAGCCGCCGCCGGCGTCGTCCAGCGTCTCGATGCGGGCGCCGTGCCGCTCCGCGACCGTCCTGACCGCATCGGCGGCAGCTGGCGAGGTTACGACGAGGCGAGGCTCGGCATCGCGGACAAAATACTCGACCTCGGCGACCGTGTAGGCGGTGTTGAGCGGCAGGAACACCGCGCCGGCGCGCAGGCAGGCGAGGTAGAGCATCAGCGCCTCCGGGCTCTTTTCCACCTGCGCGGCAACTCGGTCCTCCGGCCCGACGCCAAGCGCTGCGAGCCTCGCCGCAAGCCGCGCGGTGAAATCGAGCATGTCGCCATATGTCCATTGGCGTCCCGCCGGCGCCGTCAGGAGCGTTGCGTCTCTCGACGGCACGGCGGCGCGGATCGCGTCGAACATGTGGTTTGACATGGACTCCCTCCTTCCGACCGATTCTCGGCCTTGCCGTACACGGTCCCGCGGCTGCGGGAAACAGGTCGGGCAGACGAGCGCGAACGTCGTCGGCGCGTGACGCACGCCGCCATGCGCACGCACGAACTCGCCGACAGCTCCGGGTTCTTGATGATTACAGGCTGGAGGATGGTGCGGTCGAGAAGACTCGAACTTCCACGGGTTGCCCCACAGCGACCTCAACGCTGCGCGTCTACCAATTCCGCCACGACCGCACGTCGCAGGAAGCCGGCCCCGCCGGCCCGGCGCATGTAGCAAATCGTTCCATGCGAAACAAGGTGCCGAACGCGGCAAAAACGGCCTTGCTCAATCGCCGGCTCTCTCGCCCGAAAGGCGACAGGACGCTTGTCGTTCAAGCGGCAACCGGACCCAACTGTGTCGAAGCCGGACCATACCGATACTGTGCTTCGCGAGACATGCCGCAGGAGAGCGGCCGCCGGCCCGCCTCGCGCGCTGATCCAGCTGAAGTTCGACCAAACCCGACGATGTCCGGTACACAGAAGCCTCGGCGCCTCAATCGGTCTTGCGCAACATCCCGAACCTCACCGCCGCAGGCCGAACTGGACGCAGGTCCCGATTCCCTCCATATCAGGCCGTGGAGCACCGCCCATGCTGGACCGCAGCCAAACCGCCCTTACCTTCCTTCCGCGCGAACCGGGCGCCCCGGTCGAATGGCGGGTCGAGTCCGGCCTGACCGACTACGCGCATGCGCTCGCCACGATGGAGGCCCTGGCCTCCGCGATCCGCGCCGGCGAGGCCGGTGAACGGGTCTGGCTGGTCGAGCATCCACCGCTCTATACGGCGGGCACCAGCGCCAAGCCGGCCGACCTGCTTCAGCCCGACCGCTTTCCCGTGTTCGAGGCGGGCCGCGGCGGCGAATACACCTATCACGGGCCGGGCCAACGGGTGGCCTATGTCATGCTCGACCTCAAGCGACGGCGCGAGGACGTGCGGGCCTTCGTCACCGCGCTGGAACACTGGATCATCGGCGCGCTGGCTCGCCTCAACGTGCGTGGCGAAATCCGCGACGGCCGCATCGGCGTGTGGGTCGTCCGACCGGACAAACCTCCCCTCCCCGACGGCTCCCCTGCCGAGGACAAGATCGCGGCAATCGGCATCCGGCTGAGGCGCTGGGTAAGCTTCCACGGCATAGCCATCAACGTCGAGCCGAACCTGTCGCACTTCTCCGGCATCGTGCCCTGCGGTATCACCGGCTACGGCGTGACCAGCCTCGTCGACCTCGGCCTGCCAATCACCATGCCGGAATTCGACGTGGTGCTGAAACAGGCCTTCGTCGAGGTGTTCGGCCCGGTTGCCGTTGCCTGATGACGTCCTCGGCGATCGCCTATCCGGCTCAGAGCGCTCCGATCCACATGGCCGTCGTGACGATGAACATGCTGATGGTCACGAGTGACGCCACATCCTTGACCAGATCAACCATCGTACCCTCCTGTTCCCTTTGCTCTCCCTTTATGTTCTATTTTTGTTCACATTGCAATGGCCGGTTTGCGGCGATGCGACATCGCCGCCCCTCGGCGCTCTCCAGGGTTAAGGAAGGTTGAAGACCGTCAGGCTACCCGTTCGAGCGGCACGACCTTGCCGCCTTCAAGGGTAACGCGGCGGTCCATTCGCGCAGCCAGCTCGTGATTGTGGGTCGCGATCAGCGCGGACAGCCCCGACTGGCGAACCAGCGCCTCCAGCGCGTCGAACACGTAGCTGGCCGTCGTCGGGTCGAGATTGCCTGTCGGCTCGTCGGCCAGAAGCAGCACCGGTGCGTTGGCGACGGCCCGCGCGATCGCCACCCGCTGCTGCTCGCCTCCCGACAGTTCGGCCGGTCGATGCTCGGCGCGGTGGCCGATCTTCATATAGCCGAGCAGCTGTTCAGCGCGTTGCTTCGCCTCCGCCGAGTCGAGACCACGGACCAGCTGCGGCAACATGATGTTCTCCAGAGCAGAAAATTCCGGCAGCAGGTGGTGGAACTGGTAGACGAAGCCGATTTCGTTGCGGCGGATCGCCGTGCGCTCGTCGTCAGAAAGCCGACCGCAGGCGCGCCCGTTGACGATGATGTCGCCGGCGTCGGGCATTTCGAGCAGGCCGGCCAGATGCAGCAGCGTCGACTTGCCCGCGCCGGATGGCGCAACCAGCGCCACCATCTCGCCGGCCGCGAGCGAAAAGCGTACGCCGTCGAGGATCGTCAGCTTGCGCGCGCCCTGCACGAAGTGGCGCTCGACATCCTTCATCTCGAGAACCGGACGGGTGGAGGTCATTCGTACCTCAGCGCCTCGACCGGATCGAGCCGCGCGGCACGCCAGGCCGGAAACAGCGTCGCCAGGAACGACAGCACGAGCGCCATGATGACGACCGAGATCGTCTCTCCCGCATCCATCTCCGCCGGCAACTGGCTGAGGAAATAGAGTTCTGGATTGAACAGCGTCGTCCCCGACAGCCAGGAGAAGAACTGGCGGATCGACTCCACGTTGAGGCAGATGACGACGCCGAGGATCACGCCGGCGACGGTGCCAACCACGCCGATCGCCGAGCCGGTCATCAGGAAGATGCGCATGACGGCGCCGCTGGTCGCGCCCATCGTGCGCAGGATCGCGATGTCATGGCCCTTGTCCTTCACCAGCATCACCAGGCCGGAGATGATGTTGAGGGCCGCGACGAGCACGATCAGCGTCAGGATCATGAACATGACGTTGCGCTCGACCTCGAGCGCGGAGAAGAAGGTCTGGTTGCGTTGGCGCCAGTCCACCGTGAAGACCTGCCGCTGCGCAGCCTCCTCGACCCGCGCGCGCAGTGCATCAATGTCATCGGGATCGTCGACGAACACCTCGATCGTCTGGGAGATCCCTTCCTTGTTGAAGTAGAGCTGCGCCTCGGAGAGCGGCATGAAGACGATGGAGGCGTCATACTCCGACATGCCGATCTCGAAGATTGCGGTCACCGGGTAGGCCTTCACTCGCGGCGTGGTCCCGAACGGCGTCACGTCGCCGTCGGGCGAGATGAGGGTCAGCGTATCGCCCAGCGCCAGGCCGAGGATTTCCGCCATGCGGGTGCCGATCGCAATGCCGCCCGATTCGTCGAAGCCGTCGAGCGTGCCCTGCCTGAGGTCGCGCGCGACCAGCTCGATCTTTTTCAGGTCTTGCTCGCGAATGCCGCGCACCAGAGCGCCCGTTCCGGCGCCTACGCGCCCCGAGGCGAGCACCTGGCCCTCGACCAGCGGGATGGCGTAGCGCACGCCATCCACCCCCTCGATGCGCTGTGCTACCGCATCGTAGTCGTCGAACGGCCGGTCTATCGGCTGCAGGATGAGATGGCCGTTGATGCCGAGAATGCGGGTCAGCAGCTCGGTGCGGAAGCCGTTCATGACGGCCATAACGACGATCAGCGTCGCCACCCCCAGCATGATGCCGATGAATGATATCAGTGCAATGACCGAGATCACCGTCTCCTTGCGGCGCGAGCGCAGGTAGCGCCAGGCAACCATGCGTTCGAAGCCGGAGAAGGGCCCCGCCCCCCTGGCCGGCGAAGCCGGCGGGGAGGAAGTCGCGGCTGCGCCGGCCGCCTGGCTCACGTCCCGGCCCCCACCGTTGCAACGAGGTCGTCGATCTTCCTCACGTCGCGCTCGCCGGTGGCGCGGCGCTTGACCTCGACCGTGCCTTCGGCAACGCCGCGCGGGCCGACGATCACCTGCCAGGGAATGCCGATAAGGTCAGCGGTGGCGAATTTTGCGCCCGCGCGCTGATCGGTGTCGTCGTAGAGCACCTCGCGGCCCGATTTCTCATAGCTCGCCAGCAGCTTCTCGCAGGCCGCATCGCAGCCGGCGTCCCCCGGCTTCATATTGATCAGCACGACGTCGAAGGGTGCGACCGACTCCGGCCAGATGATGCCGTTGTCGTCGTGGCAGGCCTCGATGATCGCCGCTACGAGCCGGGTCGGACCGATGCCGTACGAACCGCCCGACACATAGTGTTCCTTGCCGTCGGGGCCGGTCACGGTGGCGTTCATCGGCCGCGAATACTTCTCGCCGAAGTGGAAGATGTGCCCGACCTCGATGCCGCGCGCCGCGAGCCGGGCGCTTTCGGGAACCTTTGACCATGCAGCCTCGTCGTGCATTTCGTCGGTGGCGGCGTAGGGCGTGGTCCAGGTGTCGACGATTGCCGCAATCGCGGCGTCATCGGCAAAGTCCGTGTCCTCGCCCGGGACCTCGAGACCGAGGAAGTCGCGATGACAGAACACCGCGCTTTCGCCGGTCTCGGCCAGGATGATGAACTCATGGCTGAGATCGCCGCCGATCGGGCCAGTGTCGGCACGCATCGGAATCGCCTTCAGCCCCATCCGCGCGAAGGTGCGCAGATAGGCAACGAACATGCGGTTGTAGGAGGCCCTGGCGCCTTCGTAGTCGAGGTCGAAGGAATAGGCATCCTTCATCAGGAATTCGCGGCTGCGCATGACCCCGAAACGCGGCCGCACCTCGTCGCGGAACTTCCACTGGATGTGGTATAGGTTGAGCGGCAGGTCGCGGTACGATTTCACGTAGGCGCGGAAAATCTCCGTCACCATCTCCTCGTTCGTGGGGCCGTAGAGCATGTCGCGATCGTGGCGGTCGGTGATGCGCAGCATCTCCTTGCCGTAGTCGTCGTAGCGCCCGCTCTCGCGCCACAGATCGGCCGACTGGATCGTCGGCATCAGGATCTCGAGCGCGCCGGCGCGGTTCTGCTCCTCGCGGATGATCTGGTTCACCTTGTCGAGCACGCGCTTGCCCAATGGAAGCCACGAAAAGCTTCCGGCCGCCTGCTGCCGGATCATGCCGGCGCGCAGCATCAGCCTGTGCGAGACGATTTCGGCCTCGCGCGGATTCTCCTTCAGGATGGGCAGGAAATAACGGGACAAACGCATGAGGAATCCGTGAGAAAGGAAACGGCGCGGCCGCGTTGGGAATCGCGTGGGCGCGCGGAAACTGCCTGCGCTTCTTAGCCATTTCGTGACGGGTTGGGAACCCGAGCCGCGCGTAGCCAGGACGGCTGTGCAAGATGATGACGGGCTAGGCAGACGGTGGCAGGAAATTGTGCATCGCAGCACATCAAGTCGGTTCTCTACGCAACATTTTCCGTGACAAGCCGTTCGGCTTCGTTCTAATGTTCCAAGCATAAATGAGCGAGCGGAATGAAAGTCCGCTCCCATTACGCGGTCAAAGTCTTGGGAGGATGCGATCTAGGCGCGAGCAATCGCTGCCGCCGGAAACGGAGACAGATCGGACGCGTTCAACTGCAAGGCCTCGGCCTTGCATTTTTTTGGGCAGCGGCTTGCCTGCCATCAAGCGCGCAATTCCCTTGTCAGCTGGAGAGGCAGCGGGATGCCCCGCCCGACACCGCGCCGGTCACAAGAGCGGGTCGAGCTGCTCAGCCGCCGAGCGGTCCGAGACGAGGAACGTCGTCGAGGGTGAGTCCGCTGTAGTTCACGATGTAGAAATAGAGCGCGAAGATCGCCGCCGAGACGAGCGTCGTGCGCAGCACCGCCCATCGCATGTGCGCGCCCTTGGGCGCGCTCGGCGTTGTGCCGAGCGTGACGTCGTCGTCCTCTTCCTGGGTCCGCAGGCCGATCGGCAACATCGCGAACAGGACCACCCACCAGATGATGAAGTAGACCGCGAGGTTTTGCAGAACCGCGACCATCACCGCTGTTCGAGCTCCACCAGCGTGCCCATGAAGTCCTTCGGATGCAGGAACAGGACGGGCTTGCCATGCGCCCCGATGCGCGGTTCGCCATCGCCCAATATTCGCGCCCCGGCTGCTGCAAGCCGGTCGCGCGCGGCGATGATGTCCTCCACCTCGTAGCAGACGTGGTGCATGCCGCCCGCAGGGTTCTTGGCGAGAAAGCCGGCAATGGTCGAGTTCTCGCCGAGCGGCTCCAGCAGCTCCACCTTGGTGTTGCCGAGATCGACGAACACCACGGTCACGCCATGCTCCGGCAGCGCCTGAGGAGCCGAGACCTTCGCCCCCAGCGTGTCGCGATAGACTGCCGCGGCGGTAGCCAGATCCGGAACCGCGATGGCGACATGGTTGAGGCGTCCGAGCATGGGGGATTTGGTGAATGGTGAATGGTGAATGGTGAATGGTGAATGGTAGGATCAGCCGATTTGGCTGACATCACAAGCTATTTGCTCCCTGACCGGTGGCGCCGGCTTGCCGTCTATGTCACCATTCACCATTCACCATTCACCGCGTCACGAACACCGTCACGATCGGCTTCTTCCCCCAGGCCTGCTCGCAGGCCGAGCGTACGGCGCGGCGTACGGATTCCTCGACGAGATCCAGATCCTTTCGCCTCACACGGGGTATCGACTCAACCGCGCCAATCGCCGCATCGGCCATGATGTCGTCCAGCATTGCGCCCGCCCGGTCGGTCTTGGCGACGCCGATCGAGACCAGATCGACGTCGCCGACTATGTCGTACCGGTCGTCGAGGACGACGTTCACTGCGACATGCCCGGCGAAGGACAGCCTGCGCCGGTCGCGTATGCCCATCTCCTCGTCCGAGCCGACCAGCTTGCCGTCCTTGTAGATGCGGCCGAACGGCACCTGGTCGACGATCTCGGGTTCGCCCGGCGCGAGCTTCAGCATGTCGCCGTCGCGCACCTGGGCGACGTGGGGGATGCCTGCCGTGGCAGCGAGCGAGCCCTGGGCGACCAGGTGCGCTGCTTCGCCATGCACCGGAACGAGGATCTGCGGGCGCACCCATTCATACATGCGCTTCAGTTCGTCGCGGCGCGGATGGCCGGAGACGTGCACCAGCGCGTCGTGATCCTCGATCACCCTGATGCCCTGTTCGATCAGCAGGTTCTTGGTGGCCAGGATCGCCTTCTCGTTGCCCGGAATGACGCGGGACGAATAGATCACGGTGTCGCCGGGCGACAGAGACAGGTTGCGCATCTCGTCGCGCGCGAGCTTCGCCAGCGCCGCACGCGGCTCGCCCTGGCTGCCTGTGCACAGGATGACGACGTTTTCGCGCGGGATGTAGCCGTAATCCTCCTCGGGGATGAACTCCGGCAGGCCTGCGAGATAGCCGAGCTCCGTCGCGACATCGACGACACGCTTGATCGAGCTGCCGAGCAAAAGCACCTGACGGCCGGCGTCGCGCGCGGCCTCGGCCACGGAGCGGATGCGCCCGACATTGGAGGAAAAGGTCGTCACCGCAACGCGGCCGGGTGCGGCCTCGATGATCTGCCGCAGCTCGGCGGCGACGGCCTGCTCGGATGGCGACTCGCCCTGCCGCAAGGCATTGGTGGAGTCGCACATCATGGCGAGCACGCCCCTGTCGCCGAGCGCGCGGAAACGGGTCTCGTCGGTCAGCGGGCCGATCGTCGGGCCGGGATCGATCTTCCAGTCGCCGGTGTGCAGGATGGTGCCGAGCGGGGTCGTGATCGCGAGCGATACAGGCTCGGGGATCGAGTGCGTGACGGCGATTGCCTCGATTTGAAACGGACCGACGGTGAAGCTCTCCCCGGCATGATAGATCGTTGTCGGGATTTCCGGTGCGGCCTTCTCCGACTTCCTCTTGGCTTGCAGGAGGCCAGCCGTGAACGGCGTCATCCAGACATTGACCTTCAGCCGCGGCCAAAGATCGAGCAGCGCCCCGTAGTGATCCTCATGCGCGTGGGTGATCACGATTCCGCGCAGATTGGCTGCCTCATCCTCTATGAAGCGCGTGTCCGGCAGGACCAGGTCGGCGCCGGGGAGGCTTTCGTCGGGAAAGCTCACGCCACAATCGACGATGATCCATTCGCGCGCGTGCTCCGGCCCGTAACCGTAGAGCGCGAGATTCATGCCGATTTCGCCGACTCCGCCAAGCGGGCAAAAGACCAGCTCGGCCTGTCCTTTCCCTGCCATGCCCTCTCCTCAGATCGCGGTCGCCGAAGCGATCGCTCCGAAATGAACATCACCTGCCGCGATCTCGTGCGTCCGTCCCTGGCGGTCCCGGATCACGAAACGGCAATCCTCGTCAATCGTCTCGAACACGCCGCGCAGCACTTCACCTTCGAGCCGCACGGCGACCTCGCTGCCCAATCCCGCGGCGCACGCAAGCCAGCGGCGGCGGACCGCCGCGAGCCCCCTGCCCTCGTCCCATGCGCGCCAATTGTCGATCCAGGCGTCGGAAAGAGCGAGGAACAGCGTCTCGGCGTCGCACTCCACCCCCATCGCCCTGAGCGAAGTCGCGGGATAGGGGACGTCGACCGGATGCTGCAGCACATTGACGCCGATGCCGATCGCGACGGCGAACTCCCCATCCTGCAAAGCGATGGATTCCAGGAGGATGCCAGCGAGTTTTGCGCCGTCGGCCAGCACGTCGTTCGGCCATTTCAGCTCGAAGCGGCGGCTACGGCCGGCGTTGGCCCCGTCCACGGCCAGCGCCACGCCACGCCCAGGAGCCACGGCCTCCAGCGCGTCGCCCAGCGCGAGACCTGCCACGAAACCGAGCGTTGCCGCCGCCTTGAGGTCGCGCAATCCGGAAAGCAGAAGCGTCGCCGCGAGATTCCCCTCTGGCGTCGCCCATTGCCGGCCGCGCCGTCCGCGCCCGCTCTCCTGCTTCTTCGAAACGATCCACAGCGGACCCGGCACGCCCTCCCGCGCGCGTTCGATCGCGATCGCGTTGGTCGATCCCACGGACGCAAAGGCTTCGAGCCTGTAGCCGGCCTCCAGTGCGGACGGTGCGAGGGCGAAACTCATGCGCCCGGCCTTCCTCTCCCCGCGAGCGCGGGAAAGGAGAACGCCCCCATCAGAAGAATGCGCTCGCGGCTGCTTCGCCGAGCCGGCCGATTGGGCCGCCGATCAGCACGTAGAACAGTACGAAGGCCCCGGACAGCCCAAGCACGAGGCGCAATTCGCCGGCCATCGGAACGAATCCGCCAACCGGCTCGTCGAACCACATCACCTTGATGATGCGCAGGTAGTAGTAGGCGCCCACGACCGAGGTGAGCACACCGATCACGGCAAGTGCATAGAGGTTGGCATTGATGGCCGCGAGGAACACGTACCACTTTGCCCAGAAGCCGGCGAGCGGCGGGATGCCTGCCAGCGAGAACAGCAGGATGGTCAGGATCGTCGCCATCACGGGATTGGTCGCCGACAGGCCGGAAAGATCGCTGATCTCCTCCACGTTTCCATCCTTGCGGCGCATGGCGAGGATGAAGGCGAAGGTCCCGAGCGTCATCGCGAGGTAGATCAGCATGTAGAGAACGACGCCGCGCACGCCGGCCGGGCTGTTCGCGGCAAGCCCGACGAGCGCGAAGCCCATGTGGCCGATCGAGGAATAGGCCATCAGCCGCTTGAAGTTGTTCTGCCCAATCGCGGCGAAGGCGCCGAGCGCCATCGAAGCAATCGACACGAACACGACGATCTGCTGCCAGTCGGCCGCGATCGGCTCGAACGTCGCCATGGTGATCCGCACCAGCATCGCCATTGCGGCCATCTTCGGCGCCGCCGCCAGGAACGCCGTCACCGGCGTCGGCGCGCCTTCATAGACGTCCGGCGTCCACATGTGGAAGGGAACGAGGGACAGCTTGAAGACGACGCCGGCAAGCACGAAAACAAGGCCGAACACGAGGCCAAGCTGCCTCTCCGGCCCGGCGATCGCGGCGGCGATCGCCTCGAAGCCCGTCGCCCCCGTGTAGCCGTAGACCAGGCTGATGCCGTAGAGCAGGATTCCCGACGACAGCGACGACAGCACGAAATATTTCAGGCCGGCTTCGGTCGAACGCAGGTTCTCGCGGTTGACCGCGACCAGCACGTAGAGCCCGAGGTTCTGGAGTTCCAGCCCCAGGTAGAGCGCCATCATGTCGTTGGCCGAGATCATCAGCATCATGCCCAGCGTCGCGAGCATGACCAGCACGGGGTATTCGAACTTGTCGAACTTCTCGGCCCTGGCAAAGCCGACCGACATCACCAGCGTGACCAGCGAACCGATCAGGGCCATGAACTTCATGAACCGCGAGAAGGAGTCGCTGATGAACGCGCCGCCGAAGGCAAGGCCATCGGCCGGAAACAGCAGCACCCACGCACCGACGCCGGCAAACAATGCGACAGCCAGTCCGGTCACCGTCGCATTGGCGCGCGGACCGGAATAGACGCCGATCATCAGCAGCACCATCGCACCGACCGCCAGGATGAGCTCCGGCGTAGCGAGCGTGAGGCTTTGCGACAGTCCTGCCGTCATGGCCATTTCCTATTGCATTGCCACGGAGGCTGCCTGCGCGGCCTCGATGGTCATGGACAGCTTGTTGACGAGCGCATCGACCGAGGTGGCGGTCGCGCGCAGGATGGGGGTCGGATAGACACCGAAGAAGATCACCAGCAGGACCAGCGGATAGATGATCGCCTTTTCCCGCATCGAAAGGTCGAGCAGGTTCTTCAGGCTCTCCTTGGACAGCACGCCGAAGATGATGCGCCGGTAGAGCCACAGCGCATAAGCGGCAGACAGAATGATGCCGGTCGTCGCGAACAGGGCAACCCAGGTGTTGACCTTGAACACGCCGAGCAGGGTGAGGAATTCGCCGATGAAGCCCGTGGTGCCAGGCAGGCCGACATTGGCCAGGGTGAAGATCATGAGCACCACGGCGTATTTCGGCATGTTGTTGACGAGCCCGCCATAAGCCGCGATCTCGCGGGTGTGGGTGCGGTCATAGATGACGCCGACGCACAGGAACAGCGCGCCGGAGACGAGGCCATGGCTGAGCATCTGGAAGATCGCGCCCTGCACGCCCTCGACGTTCATGGCGAACGCGCCCATCGTGACGTAACCCATGTGGGCGACGGACGAATAGGCGATCAGTTTCTTCATGTCCTCCTGCATCAGCGCGACCAGCGAGGTGTAGACGATTGCGACGACGGAGAGCGTGAAGATGAACGGTTGAAAGGCGAGCGACGCCTCGGTGAACATCGGCAGCGAGAAGCGCAGGAAGCCGTAGCCGCCCATCTTCAGCAGAATGCCTGCCAGGATCACCGACCCCGCCGTAGGCGCCTCGACGTGGGCGTCCGGCAGCCAGGTGTGGACCGGCCACATCGGCATCTTCACCGCGAAAGACGCGAAGAAGGCAAGCCACAGCCACGTCTGCATCTGCCGCGGGAAATCGTGCGTCAGCAGCGTCGGGATGTCCGTCGTGCCGGCTTCCCAAAACATCGCCATAATGGCGAGCAGCATCAGCACCGAGCCGAGCAGCGTGTAGAGGAAGAACTTGAAGCTCGCATAAATCCGCCGCTTGCCGCCCCACACGCCGATGATGATGAACATCGGGATGAGGCCCGCCTCGAAGAACACGTAGAACAGCACCAGATCGAGCGCGGTGAAGACGCCGATCATGAGCGTCTCCAGGATCAGGAAGGCGATCATGTATTCCTTGACGCGCTTCTCGATCGCCTCCCACGAGGCGAGGATGCACAGCGGCATCAGGAACGTCGTGAGGATCACGAACAGCATCGAAATGCCGTCCACGCCCATGTGGTAGGAGATGCCCGAATCCAGCCAATCGTGCTTCTCGACCATCTGGAAACCGGGATCGTTTGGATTGAACCCGGCCCACACGAACAGCGACAGCACGAAGGTGAATGCCGTCGTCAGCAGCGCCACGTTGCGGATGTTGCGACGCGCCGCGCGCCCATCGTCGCGGATCAGGAGGATGATGAACGCGCCGACCAGCGGCAGAAAGGTGACTGTGGAAAGGATCGGCCAGTCGGTCATGGTCTAGAAGCCGCCTCCGAGCATCATCCAGGTGACCAGAGCGGCGAGCCCGATCAGCATCACGAATGCATAGTGGTAGAGGTAACCCGTCTGCAGCCGCACGACGTTGCGGGTCACGTCGATCACACGCGCCGAAACACCGTCGGGGCCGAAGCCGTCGATCAGCCAGCCGTCGCCCTGCTTCCACAGGAAGCGGCCCAGCCGCATCGCGGGCCGTACGAAAAGGAAATCGTACAGCTCGTCGAAATACCACTTGTTGAGCAGGAACCTGTAGAGGATCTGGTGCTGCCCGGCGAGCCGCTTCGGTGTCTCCGGCGAGCGGATGTAGAACTGCCAGGCAACCAGGAAGCCAATCAGCATCATCACGAAGGGCGCGAGCTTCACCCACACGGGCACATGATGGAACTCGTGCACGATGTGGTTGTCCGCCAGTGTGAACAGCGACTGCTTCCAGAACGCCTCATAGTGCTCGCCGATGAAGTACGGCTCGAATATGAAGCCCGCGGCGAGCGCGCCGGTCGCCAGCACGAACAGCGGCACCAGCATGACCGGCGGCGACTCGTGCACATGATGCATCACGTCGGCCGAAGCGCGCGGCCTGCCATGGAAGGTCATGAAGATCAGCCGCCACGAATAGAAGCTGGTGAATGCGGCCGCGACCGTCAGCAGCACGAAGGCGAAGGTTGCCATTGCGCTGTGGCTGGCGAAGGCGCCCTCGATGATCGCGTCCTTTGAGAAGAAACCGGCGGTGCCTATCACCGTCATCGGGATGCCCACGCCGGTCAGCGCCAGCGTGCCGATGATCATCATCCAGTAGGTGGTCGGGATCAGCTTCCGCAGGCCTCCCATCTTGCGCATGTCCTGCTCGTCGGACACCGCGTGGATGACCGAGCCGGAGCCGAGGAACAGCAGTGCCTTGAAGAAGGCGTGCGTGAACAGGTGGAAGATGGCGGCCGAATAGAAGCCCAGCCCCAACGCCACGAACATGTAGCCGAGCTGCGAGCACGTCGAATAGGCGATGACGCGCTTTATGTCGTTCTGCACGAGACCGACCGTCGCGGCGAAGAAGGCGGTGAAGGCCCCGATAAACGTCACGACCAGCAGCGCCGTGGACGACAGTTCGAACAGCGGCGACAGCCGCGCCAGCATGAAGACGCCGGCAGTCACCATGGTCGCGGCATGGATGAGGGCCGACACGGGCGTCGGGCCCTCCATCGCGTCGGGCAGCCAGGTGTGCAGCGGCACCTGCGCCGACTTGCCCATGGCGCCCATGAAGAGCAGCAAGCACACGACCGTCAGCGCGGCCTGCCTGTCCAGTTCATAGCCCAGGAAGGTCAGCACATTCTGCGCCTCGCCGCCGCCTTCAGGCAGGAAGCTCGCCGCGTTGGCGAAGACCGTCCCGAGGTTGACCGAGCCGAACAAAACGAAGACGCCGAAGATGCCCAGCGCGAAGCCGAAATCGCCGACGCGATTGACGACGAAAGCCTTGATTGCCGCCGCGTTGGCAGAAGGCTTCTTGTACCAGAAGCCGATCAGCAGATAGGACGCGAGGCCCACGCCTTCCCAGCCGAAGAACATCTGGATCAGATTGTCGGCCGTCACCAGCATCAGCATGGCGAAGGTGAACAGCGACAGATAGGCAAAGAAGCGCGGCCGGTGCGGGTCGTGATGCATGTAGCCGATCGAATAGATGTGCACCAGCGCCGACACGGTGGTGACGACCACCAGCATCACGGCCGTCAGCGTGTCGATCCGCAGCGCCCAGTCGGCCTGCAGCGCGCCCGATTCGAGGAAGCGCAGCACCGGAACGGTGAAGGCCTGCCCGTCGCCCATCGCGACCGCGATGAAGGCGACCCACGACAGCGCCGCCGAGACCACCAGCAGGCCCGACGTGACGTATTCCGAGGCCTTGGCGCCGATCGAACGGCCGAACAGGCCTGCGACCAGGAAGCCGGCGAGCGGAAGGAAGACGATTGCCTGATACATGCGAGACCGCTCAGCCCTTCATCGCGTTGACGTCTTCGGTCGCAATCGAGCCGCGGTTGCGGAAGAAGACCACCAGTATTGCGAGGCCGACCGCGGCCTCCGCGGCCGCCACGGTCAGGACGAACAGCGCGAAAACCTGCCCGACAAGGTCGCCGAGAACCGCCGAGAAGGCGACGAAATTGACGTTGACCGCGAGCAGGATGAGTTCGATCGACATCAGCATGATGATGACGTTCTTGCGATTGAGGAAGATGCCGAACACGCCGATCGTGAACAGGATCGCCGACAGCGTCAGGTAATGCCCGATTCCCACCGTCATCGTCAGATTCCCCTGCCCGTCTCGACCTTGCGGACCTCGACCGCCCGGCGCGGATCGCGCGCGACCTGCGCAGCGATGTTCTGGCGCCTGACGCCCTCGCGATGCTTGAGCGTGAGCACGATCGCGCCGACCATGGCGACCAGCAGGATCAGTCCGGCAATCTGGAAGAGGTAGATGTAGTCCGTGTAGAGAATGTCGCCGAGCGCCGCCGTGTTGTGGCGCTGGGTGATATCCGGCGTGGGCTGGGCAATCGCCGTTCCGAGGTCGGGCGCAAAGCTGTAGCCGGCAACCACCACGACCAGCTCCGCCGCCAGCACGATGCCCACCAGCGCGCCGATCGGCGCATATTGAAGCGCCCCGCTCTTGAGCTCGGCGAAATCGACGTCCAGCATCATGACCACGAACAGGAACAGCACCGCGACCGCGCCGACGTAGACGATGAGCAGGATCATCGCCAGGAACTCGGCCCCGGTCAGCAGGAACAGCCCCGCCGCGTTGAAGAAGGTCAGGATAAGGTACAGCACCGAGTGCACGGGATTGCGCGCGGCGATCACCATGAAGGCGGCCGCCACCGAAACGAATGCGAAGAGGTAGAAGAAAGCCGCCTCTATTCCTGTCAGCATAAGTACCCCGTTGCAGTCGAAGGGTGTCGCCCCTCCAGCCCCCTGTTCGTCTGCGGCGCCTGAGGCCGCGTGTCTCTTAGACGAGCGAAATCCGCGCGTCCACGTGTCTGTTGCCCTTGTCCCCGCGAGCGGGACGAAGACCGACGAGCGTGCTCACCGGTAGGGCGCATCCAGCGCGATGTTGCGCGCCAGTTCCCGCTCCCAGCGATCGCCGTTCGCAAGCAGCTTTTCCTTGTCGTAGTAGAGCTCCTCGCGCGTCTCCGTCGCGAACTCGAAGTTCGGCCCCTCGACGATGGCATCGACCGGGCAGGCCTCCTGGCAGAAGCCGCAATAGATGCACTTCACCATGTCGATGTCGTAGCGCACCGTGCGGCGCGTGCCGTCGTTGCGCCGTGGACCGGCCTCGATGGTGATCGCCTGCGCCGGGCAGACCGCCTCGCACAGCTTGCACGCGATGCAGCGCTCCTCGCCGTTGGGATAGCGGCGCAGTGCGTGCTCGCCACGGAAGCGCGGCGACACCGGCCCTTTCTCGAAAGGATAGTTGATGGTGAATTTCGGCCTGAAGAACTGCCGCAGCGACAGGAAGAGAGCCTCGAAAAACTCCTTCAAGAGCAGCGACTTGGCGGCCTGTGCGAGAGCGGACATCTCTCATTCTCCGACGAATTTCGGGGCCAGGAACCAGCCGATGGCCGGAAACAGCACAAGCTGGACGAGACCGGCTACCTTCAGGGCGCGCCTGGTTTCGGGCAGATCGACCCGGGCGGAAAGCGCCCGCAGGAACACGATCTCGGCCA
>Ga0182792_1001468_pt1 | contig 19110 bp, 14 predicted proteins | sample Passage237B_FD_130497 | JGI IMG/M metagenome (GOLD analysis project Ga0182792, IMG submission 130497) | Cellulose adapted compost microbial communities from Newby Island Compost Facility, Milpitas, CA, USA - Passage2 37B (version 2) (version 2) ...
AAGGGTAATCATCCACAGACTTATGCTTGTTGTTGGCATAGTCACGCAGGTTGTGCACGTATATCTCAGCCAATCCTTTTTTCTGTGCACGTTGCAGAATGGAATGTGCAAAGGGGCTTTCCAACAAAGAGGGCAAGACGGTAATGATATCAAATCGCATGGGGCAAAGATAAGAAGATTTTACCCTAAAGATAAAAAACCGCTATTTGGCGGTTTTTTATCTTTAGGGTCACTACAGGATTTTATCGTAGCTTATCGACTTCCTTCTCTACTTTTTCCAGGTCACGTTGAAGTTCTTTCAACTTAATCTCTTCTCTGCTAATTTTAATCTTGGCTTTTTCTTCTTCGATACCGCTTAGCTTACCCTTTCCGACTTTTTTGTTAAAGTCCTTTTGTACTTTCTCTATCCTTTTTTCTTGCTTAACGATTTTCTTTTGAAGGCTTGTAGATTTCTTGACCGCTTTATCGTATTTTTTTTGTGCTTTTTCACGGGCTTTCTGTGCCTTTATCAGCTCTTTTTCACGCTTAGCTATTTCTTTTTCACGCTTCTTTGCAGCTTTCTCAGCTTTAGCTCTTTCTTTAGCTGCCTTTTGTTCAGCCTTTTTGGCTTCTTGCTCAGCTTTTTCTATACGCTTTTGTTCGGCGGCTGCTTCTCGACGTGCCTGATCCGTAGCTAGTTGTTTTTCAGCAGCTAACCTATTTTGTTCTGCGCCGATCTGAGAAACGGGAATGGTATCCAGGGTCGTGTTTCTTACAGGATTTTCAGATGATTGGGCATTGGAAACCTGCAGCCCAAGAAGAGTAACAAATGCAATAATTCCAAATAGTCTAACAGTTTTTATCATAAGTATATACATTTACATTTAGAATCCCAATTGTTCTAAATAGTTTAATTTACGCCAAAAATAAGGAAAAGCAAAAGGCAACACCTTATTAGGGAGCGCCTTTTTATGAATTTGTAGTATTTATACTATAGAAGGTGTCTAAAAAGCCAAACATCACCGGCATTGCGAGAAAATAATGACGCGTTTAATGTTTGCAAGGGCTTTTTAGACACCCTCATTTGAGCCTTTTCTTTTTATACCAATTCTTTCAGCAGATTGGTCAAGCTGACACGGTTTCCGATAATAGTGCTCAATTGATCCACAGCTACACGTTCTTGTTCCATGCTGTCACGGTGACGGATGGTCACGGTATTGTCCTCCAAAGATTGATGGTCTACCGTAATACAGAACGGTGTACCGATAGCATCCTGACGACGGTAGCGTTTACCGATCGAGTCCTTTTCGTCGTACTGTATGTTGTAATCCAGCTTAAGACTGTTCATGATCTCACGTGCCTTTTCGGGCAAGCCGTCTTTCTTGGTCAATGGCAGGACAGCCGCTTTGACGGGCGCGATGGCTGGATGAAATTTCAATACTACGCGTGAATCCTGCTTGTCTTCTGTCGAAAGGTCTTCCTGTACTAAGGAATTGGCTAATACAGTCAAGAACAAACGATCCAAACCAATGGATGTCTCGACCACATACGGAATGTAGTTTTGATTGATTTCCGTATCAAAGTATTGTATTTTTTTCTTCGAATATTCTTGGTGCTGCTTCAAATCAAAGTCCGTACGAGAGTGTATACCCTCCACTTCCTTAAAACCAAATGGGAACTCGTACTCGATATCCACGGCAGCATTGGCATAGTGGGCAAGCTTAACATGATCGTGGAAACGATACTTGGCCGGGTCGGCTCCCAAGGCTAAGTGCCATTTCAGACGAGTCTCCTTCCACCTGTTGTACCATTCCAATTCAGAACCAGGACGTACAAAGAATTGCAATTCCATCTGCTCAAACTCCCGCATACGCATGATAAACTGCCGGGCAATGACTTCATTTCGGAAGGCTTTACCGATCTGGGCAATACCAAAAGGCACTTTCATCCGTCCGGTCTTTTGTACATTCAGAAAGTTGACAAAGATACCCTGTGCCGTCTCCGGGCGTAGATATACCTGTTCCGCTCCATCGGCCATTGCCCCCATTTGGGTAGCAAACATCAGATTGAACTGACGTACCTCTGTCCAGTTCTTGGTTCCGGAAACAGGACATACAATATTGTGTTCTTCGATGATGGTTTTCAGACGAGCTAAATCATCCGCATTTAAGGCATCATCCAGATCTTTCTGCAACTGGGCGGCTTTATCTGTCTTGCCGTCTTTTTCATAACGATCGATTTTTTCTTCGATCAATTGGTCGGCACGATAGCGTTTTTTGGAATCCTTGTTGTCGATCATCGGATCGTTGAACCCATCTACGTGTCCGGAAGCTTTCCATGTCGTGGGATGCATGAAAATTGCGGCGTCTATGCCGACAATATTTTCGTTCAATTGCACCATGGCTTTCCACCAGTAGGCTTTAAGATTGTTTTTGAGTTCAGAACCCAACTGACCATAATCGTACACGGCACTTAGACCGTCATAGATCTCACTGGAAGGAAACACGAAACCATATTCCTTGGCATGAGATATGATATTTTTGAAAAAATCGTCTGTTTGCTTGCTCATATTGGCAAAAGTAAAAATTAAAACGTCAAAAAGTAAAAAAAGACTAACTATCTCACCGTACTGCCCGGTCTGATGGCTGAAGTCGGATTGACAAAATCCAATCTTCCATCGGCATCTTCCGCCATCAATATCATCCCTTGGGATTGAATACCTTTGATCTCACGAGGCTCCAGATTGACGAGAATCGACACCTGCTTACCTACGATATCCTCCGGTGAGAAAAACTCAGCAATCCCGGATACCACTGTACGTTGATCTATACCCGTATCTATCGTCAATTTCAACAGTTTTTTGGTTTTGGCTACTTTCTCCGCTTCCAGTATTGTACCTACACGGATATCCAGTTTCATAAAATCATCAAACGTAATATTGCCTTTTGCCGGAGCTGCCTCCACAGTCTCCAAGGCATTCTTCGCTTTGGCATCGGCAAGTTTTTGCAGTTGAAAGTCCACCTGCTCATCCGTGATCTTTTCAAACAGCAGTTGTACCTCACCCAGACGGTGACCTTCTTTCGCCAGGTCCTTAGCACCGGCTTTGTCCCATCCTTGCTGTGACATATTCAGCATATCAAATAGCTTGGCAGACGTTTTAGGCAGAAATGGCTGAGCCAATACAGCCAGATTGGCAACAATCTGTGTGGCTACATACAGCACCGTCTTGACACGTTCTTCGTCTGTCTTAATGACCTTCCAGGGTTCCTCGTCAGCCAGATATTTATTTCCCAAACGCGCCGCATTCATAAAATGGCCCAATGCTTCTCGGAAACGATAATTGGAAATGGACTGTTCGATCAGTTCGGGATATTTGGCCAACTCATCGAAAACATGATTATCCACGGCATTCAACGCCGAGCCTCCCCACACATTACCGGCAAAGTATTTATGTGAAAGCACCATCACCCGATTGACAAAATTACCCAGAATAGCCACGAGTTCATTGTTGACACGAGCCTGAAAATCCTTCCATGTAAACTCGCTGTCCGATGTTTCGGGCAGGATGGAGGTCAGCACATACCGAAGCTCGTCCTCCTTACCAGGAAATTCTTCCAGATATTCGTGCAGCCAGACCGCATGATTGCGCGAGGTAGACAGCTTGTCGCCTTCCAGGTTCAAAAACTCATTCGCAGGAACATTATCGGGCAGGATATACTCGCCATGTGCATGCAATATCGCCGGAAAAGTGATACAGTGGAACACGATATTGTCCTTACCGATGAAATGGATCAATGTAGAATCATCTTCGGGATTAGCCTGCTTTTTCCAATAATCCTCCCAGTTTTTTCCTGTATCCAATGCCCACTGTTTGGTCGCAGAAATATAGCCTATGGGTGCATCCAACCATACATACAATTTCTTTCCGACAGCTTCTTCCAACGGCACATCTACTCCCCAATCCAGATCCCGTGTCATCGAGCGTGGTTGCAACCCTTGTTTGAGCCAGGATTGGCACTGACCATATACATTGGGCTTCAACACTTCTTTTTTACCTTCGATCAACCATTTTTCCAACCAAGGCTGATACTTGTCCAATGGGAGGTACCAATGCTTGGTTTCCTTCAAAATAGGCGTCTTTCCGCTCAATGTCGACTTGGGGTTGATCAGATCTGTGGGGCTCAGCGAAGTGCCACATTTTTCGCATTGATCACCATACGCTCCTTCATTTTGGCAATGGGGACATGTACCTGTAATATACCGATCCGCCAAAAACTGGTGGAACTCCTCATCATAATATTGTTCTGAAAATTTCTCTATAAATTCACCTTTCTCGTAGAGATTCAAAAAGAACTCCTGCGATAGCTGATGGTGGATCTGCTCTGAAGTACGGTGATAGATATCAAACGAGATACCAAACTCGGCAAAAGACTCCTTGATCTGCTTATTGTATTTGTCTATGATTTCTCTCGGCGTCACCCCCTCCTTCTTCGCTTTGATCGTAATAGCGGCACCATGCTCATCCGAACCGCACACATATACCACATCCTTGCCTTTTAGTCGCAGAAAACGCACGAAAATATCTCCGGGAATATATGCACCTGCCAAGTGACCGATATGCAAGGGGCCATTGGCATAAGGTAAAGCAGAAGTAATGGTATAGCGTTTTTTAGACAAATTGCTCAAAATATTCTATTTTTTAAGGTGTATACAAAAAATAAATTGTAAAATTGTTTGCAAAGATAATTCAATTTGCGCGGAATAGATAAAGGTAAGAAAAATATTATCCGCCGTAGGAGCAAAAGATTGTAGGAGCAAAAAATCTTTTGCCCCTACTTTCAAAATAAAACATAAAAAAATTGAAACCGATCCCGACACCGTCGGGAGAGCTCTCATCAGCCGTTGAAGAAAAAATCAAACAGATGAAAACACCTCCATATCTAAAAAAAGGCGATAAGGTAGCCATAGTATGCCCTGCAGGCTATATCAAGCCCGACATCAGTCAAGCTTACGCTATTCTCGAAAGCTGGGGGTTGGAAGTCATGGTCGCTCCATCGGTTTCCGCACAGAAAAACCAATTTGCCGGAGACGATGCACTAAGAACAGCAGATCTACAACAGGCATTGGACGACAAAGAGATCAAAGCCATCATAGCAGGCCGCGGGGGATATGGAACCGTTCGCATTATCGACCGATTGAATTTCACAAAATTTAAGAACAACCCCAAATGGCTGGTAGGCTTCAGCGATATCACCGTATTGCATAGCCATATCCAACGACAATTCGGTATCCCGACCATCCATGGGCAGATGGCTAAATCGTTTCTGGACGCATCGCCCGCATCACTCTTGTCCTTGAAAAAAGCTCTTTTTGGAAAAAAAAGTGATCTCAAATACCGTTTTTCAGGTTTTCCCAATCGTTCGGGTGAAGCGGAAGCTATACTAGTCGGAGGCAATCTGGCCATTCTCCATAGTATCATCGGCAGTCGTTCGGACATCAAATATGACAACAAGATATTGTTTATCGAAGATGTAGGCGAAGCTCATTACAACATAGACCGCATGCTGTGGACATTGAAGAGAGCCAAAAAACTGGACAAACTCAAAGGACTGATCGTGGGTGGATTTACCGACATGCGGGACAGTAGTGCTTCTTTCGGTCAATCGATTGAAGAAATAATTCTGGACAAAGTGCAGGAATACGACTTTCCCGTTGCTTTCGGTTGCCCGGTAGGTCATATAGCAGACAACAGAACTTTGATCCTGGGGCAACAGATCAAGCTATCTGTACAAAAAACAAAAATTTCCATTCACTATATAGATTAAAATAAAGTGATGGAGGTGATAATAGTTATAGAGGTTATAAAAGCCAGTGATATATGTTGCTTCCATAACTACCTTCACCATCATAATTTACATAACTTAAAATAATTTTTATGAGCAGAACCAACAACAAAGACATCGGACTATTGATTTTACGTGTGGTCACCGGCGTGACCATGTTTGCCTTCCATGGATTGCCCAAAATAATGGGTGGACCTGAGCTGTGGAAAAAAATAGGGCTTTCTATGGCAAATCTAGGCATCAATTTCTTTCCCATGGTTTGGGGGGGATTAGCAGCATTGACCGAAACGCTTGGAGCAATATTGGTCATCATCGGACTTTGGAGCAGACCGGCAAGCTTATTTTTAGCGCTGACGATGCTCGTGGCCACCGTCTTCCATTTGGCCAACGGTGACGGATGGACGACCGCATCACATGCCCTCGAATTGTGTGCTGTATTTCTCGCTATTTTCTTTACCGGTCCTGGTAAGTACAGCGTAAATAAGAAGTAAAACTCTTAGGGTATAATATCCCACAGTACGTTCCGCTTTATCGGAATGACACTGATTGAAACCGCAGATTTTTCATGAAAAGAATCTGCAAAACATACCTGCATAGATATGCGGGAATAAAAATTTTACGAAATCGTTTGAGTTCACGACTTTTTTGAAGCAAACACCACCCAAAAAGTGGTGTTTTTTTGTTGATAATTCTTCAATAAAAGAACACGATAAATAACAAAAAACAAAACAACATTCGAAAATATTGAAATACGAGTTACGTTCATTCGGTATAAATATCATTTTAGCAAAAATTAAACTCATCCCCTATCCCTTTGATATTGTCCCTACCTTAGCCCCATAAACAAATTATGACAACACCATGATACGACGTGAAATTGGAGCACTAAATTCCAATGTAAACCTCAAAGAACTAGGTATCCTTGCAGAGCACATCCACTGGAACCTAGACAGTGCCACACTGACACAGCAAACCCTCACATTAGGCCAAGGCAGTCTAAGCGACAAGGGTGCATTATGCGTAAACACCGGAAAATTTACCGGCCGATCCCCAAAAGACAAGTTTATTGTCAAAGACGCAGTGACCTCTAATACCATAGATTGGGGAGACATCAACATTCCTACGAGTGAAGAGGTGTACAATAGGTTGTATGACAAAATGGTGAAGTTTCTTTCCGACAAGGAAATCTGGGCACGTGACTGCTATGCAGGAGCACATCCCGACTACAGGTTACGTGTGACCGTGGTCAATACCACACCATGGGCCAACCTGTTCTGTCACAACCTCTTTATCCGACCCACTACCGAAGAGCAAAACAACTTCGAAAAAGAATGGCTGATCTTGCAAGTACCCGAATTTGAAGCCGATCCGGCAGTCGACGGAACGAGGCAGGGTAATTTTACCATCGTCAATTTCAGCAAGAAAGTCATACTCATCGGCGGGTCTGCCTATACGGGGGAGATGAAAAAGGGAATCTTCAGTGTATTAAATTTTTTGCTCCCGCACGAGCATCACATCCTGCCCATGCACTGTTCGGCCAATGAAGGCGAAAAAGGAGATGTATCCTTATTCTTTGGACTGAGCGGAACAGGCAAGACTACCCTATCGGCAGATGCCGATCGCCATCTGATCGGCGACGATGAACACGGTTGGGCTGAAGGTGCTGTATTCAACTTTGAAGGGGGATGTTATGCCAAATGCATTGACTTGAGCGTAGAAAAAGAGCCTGAGATCTATGCAGCTATCAAAGAAGGAACATTATTGGAGAACGTCGCATTTTTTCCTGACAGTAATGAAGTCGATTTTTCGGACAAGAGCATCACGGAAAATACGAGGGCAGCCTACCCAATCCATTATATCCCCAATGCCAAGGAACCCTCGGTCGGTGGTAATCCGAAGAATATTTTCTTTCTGACCTGTGACGCCTTCGGCATCCTACCTCCTATATCCAGGTTGACAAAAGAGCAGGCTATGTACCACTTCATCTCAGGATATACGGCCAAGGTCGCCGGCACCGAAGTGGGTATCATCGAGCCTCAAACCACATTTTCTGCCTGTTTTGGAAAAGTATTCTTACCCCTGCACCCGACCGCTTATGCCGAATTGTTGGGTGAAAAATTGGAAAAATATACCGACGTGAAAGTATGGCTTGTCAATACAGGATGGACAGGCGGAAAATATGGAATAGGTAATCGTATGAACCTCAAATACACACGGGCTATGATCCACGCAGCTATGCGGGGAGATCTCGATGGGGTCGAGTACGTGGCCCATGATGTCTTTGGCGTATGGAAGCCACAGTCCTGTCCAGGCGTACCCGACCTTGTCCTCAACCCAAGGAATACATGGGAAGATAAGGAGGCGTACGATCAGCAAGCACTGGCACTGGCCCAGCTATTTGTCGACAATTTCAAACAATACGAAGACAAGGCCAGTACGGCTATTCTATCGGCAGCGCCAAAGACCAGTCTTTTGTGAGTAGATAGCGAGGTTGTCTCCTATGTTTGTTTAATGCAAACATAGGAGACAACCTCAAAAAATTAAAACTCCCACCAAGAGGTTGGCAACAGCCTCTCCCCTCTACAGACATCAGTAGAGGTTTGGGCATTGCCGTCAAACAGGAAAGGCATGCAAACACCGATTTTGATGTAGAATGACGCAAAAAACACTTTTCGACGTGTACCCCGATCGTCAGATCTTGTATCCGTTTTACGAGATGGTGCGTACATTGTCATTAAATGTATGCCAGCGGAATAAAAATACATGATTGATCTCGCAAAATGACAACCGACCTTCCCTATATATACCAGCAGTCTGCCAATAAACATACCTCATATCGGCACAAGGGTATGCAAGTATTCAAATCTAATAGATAAAGGAGTGAATATGTGCATCTATTCTGACAAACTGCAACTACGTATGGCGTCACGATATATACACTTTCATAAAGGAGAACTATACTTGGTACAATTGTGCACACATTCTACGAAATAGTGTACGCATTTTTATAAAACAGCGTATACATTTCACAAAGTTGCTCATACATTTTTGTCTGTTAGATATACATTTACATCAGCTATACACAACACTATTTAACATGTATATGCATTGTTCAGATGCTGCGTCTCCCTATTCCTACACCGCTTGCATAATTTACAAATCTACACCCGCATTGGTCCAAACGTTGTATACAACATGTAAACCCATATATACATTAACATGGGTTTCGGATACATACTTGTCAATTTGTGTAAACAACCATCCAACTTTTATATGTGTCTTGATGAGAAAGGGATACTTCAAACGTGAAAAAAGGAACCTGTGCAACCTCGCGTTCCCGAATCAAGTTCGGGACAGGCTCCCAAGCGGCCATTCATATTAACCAGTCCCACCCCGAACAAATGCTTCCCGATTTATCTCTGCGAGATCGGGACAGGCTATGACCGGTATATCCTCAACAGTTTTTTAAAGACCGAACTTCCTCTAACCAGTTAAACCCTTAAAAATTAACCTCATCACTCTCGTAACCCGAAACCCGCATCTCACCTCACTCCCCATAACGTGGCCACATCTTCATATTACGCATTGCCTCGGTGGGTGGATATGCAATACTATAATCTAACTTGCGCAGATCAGACATACTGAGATCATAACGCTGTAAGATCATATAATCCTCACGAATAATCTCCCATGGATATTTTTCCAATGTATCCACACTAAAGATAACGAGAGAGAGTGTGTCTATTCCTCTTCTTTTCTCTTCCCAAGGACCGGAACTCTCTACAAATATCTCTTTCTCTCCAGGCCTGAAAATAAAGTCTTGTGGTATAGGTTTCGATATATGTTTGATACTCTTTGTTATTGTTGTATCTGGATAAATAGGGTCTAACACGGTTCCATTATTATTAATATAAATCATAATTTCCTGCTCAGAAGAATTAGTCAGCCATAATGGATACTTGTAATCCATAGCCTTTCTGCATTCTCCTGCAGTAGACAGGCACATAACTGCAATACCGATAAATATTAAATATCTTCTCATTTTACCTCCTCGTTCTTATTCTCGTTCTTCTTGGATAATATGTTTCTATTGTATCACCAGGGAGTCCAAAAGGTCTATTCCAGTTCACCCCATAATATCTCCCAAAATAGCGAGCTGCATACCTATTAGCATTCATTTCATACCATTGGAAATCATGGGTCTCCACTCCTTGAGGCTCTCCTGAAATCTGTGTACTCCTTTTTGCACTCCTTGCACTTGGAATGCCTACCTTGAAAAGATAAGCAGGCCCATATCCCCTACTGTCAAACGTATGCCCGTATTCATGCATATACAAAGGGTTGTTGGTAACCCACTCACTAAAACTACCTGTTATCCCACCATTGATATTTAGGTTCAGATAGTTCCCCAAAGAAACACCCCATGCACCTCCGGCAGCACCTTCATTGGTCACAAAAGTAGCTCCTCCAAGATAATCCACCCTATCCACATCTCCAGCTATATTCCTTATCTGACTGTAATTATATCCTCCCCAGGATTGTAAGATCTCCCATGTAGAACGACTTAATCCTTGCATTAATTGTCCTCCAAATGATATATTATCATCCGAATAGTATTTTCCTGCCCATATTCTGGTGGCATTATCAAAATCGGATATCATACTCGCTACCGTAGTGGCTGTGCTAATTGCCTTACTGCCCAACACTGTCCAGACAGCAACTTTTGTAAGACCGCTTACGGACAATCCAGGAACAACAGTATGTCCACCTGCCATATCCCTTGTAATTTCCACACTGTCGTAGTAGCTGTGCGCTGTCACGAAACCTCTTTAGATTTGTGGTAATTGTCATGTCAGCCTTGAAATCATTTACTTACCCGTACACTTATGGATACACCACACTCCAATTCCATTTCCTTAGCGTATCTAGGGTGATGTTCTCATACTTTTTGATATACAATTGTTGCTTCCTAACCTCTGCCCATGGCACATTTTCAATGACTTCAGCGTCGAAAACAATGAGATCAAAGGGTGTTGGATCGTATGCATATAATACTTCAAAACACTCTCCTCTAAAACCCATTATCCTTATATTCTGATCTCCAGGATTAACCCTAATCGCATTAGATATAGGACTTGGACCGGGATAACCGTTAGGAGTAAAATCCCTGTAACCTTCAATATAGACTGCTTTATCCGAATTGTTACTAGCCTTGATGTTCTTATGGCAGTCTACAGACTCCTTGTTGCAACGAAAAGCCATCAAAGCGGTTAACAAACATTGCACCATACATATACGAAAAAATATTTTCATTTTACTGTTGTTTTTAATAACGACTATTTAATATAAATGTATTCACAACACCTCCTAACGGCCATATCGGGAACATAAAATAATCATACCAAGATAGCCTCAATCTGCCATTTCGCAGGGCGAGCTGGTTGCCCGGGTCATGATAGCCCAAAAATAGAGAGGAACAGTCTATTCACAAGAGAAATCAAAATAATATCCTCTTTTGGTGGTTACAAATAAAACTCCGTCTTTCGGCACATTAGGGATACCGCGCCTTTCGGCTTGCTCTTTTGTGATACTCCGTATTCTTCTGATTTTCGTTCTGTCAAAATGATTGCGAAAACAATCTACCTTTTTTTATCTCTTATTAACACATCATCTACAATTAAGAGAGGATAAACAATATGACATTTATTTTCTCTTAAGAAATTATTATTAACCAACGGAAAGACTGTCGAAATATCAAGCCCCGTTCTTCCTCGTAATACAGTATCGCTTTTTGCTTCCTGTCCCACTGCAGAATGAGTAAAACACATCAATAACAAAAAAATAATATATTTATTCATAAAACATTTTTTATCTATTCCACCACCAATACATTGGAAAATATCGCAAGAAAGTAGAACCCCAATTATTAGTTACTCCGTGCATATTGTTTTAATATAAATGTATTCACACACACCCAACGGCCATATCGGGAGCATAAAATAATCATACCAAGATAGCCTCAATCTGGCATTTCGCAGGGCGAGCTGATTGCCCTGGTCATGATAGCCCAAAGACGGAGAGGAACAGTCTATTCACAAGAAAAGTCGAAATAATATCCTTTCTTAGTAGAAACAAATAAAACTCCGTCTTTCGGCACATTAGGAATACCTTTTTTCTCGGCTTCAGCTTTTGTAATTCGTTTTGTGCTTTTTATATTCGCAAATTCAAACTGATTTCTAAAACAATTCACTTTTTCTTCCTCTCTGATTATTAAGCCATTCAAAATCAACAAAGGATAAATAAAATGACAATCTATTCCTTCCTTCTTACGTTCCTCAATATTTTTATTACTTATTAATGGATAAATAATGCTTGTACTGCCAGAAGACACTAAAATACTGTCGGTATTCTGACAAATGACATCTGTAATGCTAACCATTAAAAATATGAAAATAAAAAACCTCTTCATAAGTTCCTTTATTTATTTAATCACCACCAATACATCGGAAAATATCTAAACAAGAAAACACTATTATTTCCTGATGTTGCAGTATTATAATAGTACAAACTGTTCCGATCAATCAAATATTGATTCCCTCCGAAATAATTTGCTAATCCATTCATATCCCCAGGCGAAGGTCCATTGGAAGTTGTTACTAAAGACAAAGCATTTGCTTTAGTAACAATATCGTCAACATTATTAACATAGTAATCAACCCCTCCTCTTGCCCAATGTGTATGATACGAAGCAGCAGACCCACCGTCATTATTAGCAGCATTAATCATTCCTCTTGTGAAATCAACCCTTAAACTATGCCTGTTTTGAGAAGGTACTCTTATTACATTACCATTTTTTGTCAGTATTCCACCATATTCTTTACGCCAAAAACGAGAACGTTGATAGTCTGCCTGCATCGTTTTAAACTGTTTATATGTTACTTGGTGATTGTTTATTGACAAGTTGGCTTGTTTGTAGGCAATATAAGAAGTTAATTCATAGGTTCCATAAGACAAAACGCCGCCTATGAACATAGAAATACCTATTTGTTCTAAATCGCCACCGTATAACAATGTGTTCAGTCCTGACCCTCCTGCACCTCCAGCCAAAGCTCCCCATCCCCCTCCTATTGCAGAAGCAATCCCTCCCCCTGCAAATCCGGACAAAGCTCCAATACCCGCACCTTTTAACATCGCTTCACCGTTCCATCCTGTCGCCAAGCCAGAAAAACCCGCACCGGAAATTGCACCGGCAACACCCCCTGCCAGCATTGCTCCTCCCCCTATTGCAGAAATCCCAACAGCAGCCCCTCCAGATAAAGCACCAATACCGGCTCCTCCAGCAATATAACCGACCATATCCCACCCCTTTGCTCCTTGTGCTTTTCCTGCAAGATAACCAGAAACCCCACCGATAATTGCCCCAATAATTATTGGTATGAAAAAAAACTCCCCATTCTCATCCACATACACCAGCGGATTGTTCATTGCATAGCCATACCGGTTGAAGTTCTGTGTATTCAATGCATCCTGTACATAGTTATCCGGAGAGAGGAACCTGTGCAACCTCGCGTCATACAGGCGACCATTCATATTGATCAGTGCTACACCAAACAGATGTTCATGCCCGGTATATCCTCGGTCTAAGATAACGAATTTATCCAAAGGATTGCTACTGCCGTCCGTCAATTTGACAATATTGCCCCAGGCATCAAACTGTCGCTGCTCTACAATCCCCCCGATACTATCCGTGATCAGTAGTATACTGCCAAGATAGTCCCGGTGCAGGTAGTACAGCTGTGCATCGGTAGATGCGCTGTCCTGCACTACTTTCCAGATGGCAGGAGCTGAATAGGCATCCCCACCAAGGTAGAAAACAAAACTTGTCGTATCCGTCAGCATATCCCGTGTAATTTCCACGCTACCATCCTGACTGTAGTGCCGCCGATACGGACGATCTAGTGGATCTATAGCCTCGCTGCCGTAGTAGCTGTGCGACCGTTGCAAGGCTCCATTGTACTGGAAGCTGACACGGTCGTGCCCAGCCTCGCGGATCTCCACGGGTTTCTTGAACGCATTGAAGCTGATCTGCTGGGGGGAACGGCTTTGATAGTATAGGTCGGCCGTAGGATTTAGCTCCAGCTCGTGCTGCTGATAGCTGTTGCCGAGATAGCTATACTCGCCGAGCAGACTGTTTTCGGTGATACGACCACGGGCATCGTACTGCTGGCTATGGCTACCATTGTTGTCGTCAAACGTAGTCAGCCGATCCATAGTGTCATAGCCAAAGGTCTCGTTCCAACCGAATACGCTGTTACTGCGTGCCGTCGGGAAGCCACGAGGGGCATCAAAGGTCGTGCCGAGGGTCATCAGGCTCGTAGACGGCGTGTGCCGCTGCAAAATCTGCAGAAAGGGGTAACCATAGCTGTCGTAACCAAAGTCCGTCCTCTGGTTAGTCCCCTGGGATACAACTGTCAACCGACCCTTGACGTCAAGAGAATTCACTTGCCAAATGGCCTGTCCATTAGTCCCCAAAGTGATCTTTTGCAATTCTCCATACTGGTAGTGATACTTCCACCTCTGTATAGCCTCATATCCACTAGTCTTCTCTCTAGCGCTGATCGAGACGGTATCGGGTAAGCCCATAGCGTTATACGTATATGACTTCTTGAAGAGGGCATTCACATTGTCTTCGATCAGGCTATCCGGTCTGGACCAACCATCGTAGGTATAGCTGTACGTGCTGTTGTTGCCATCGGCATTGAGCAACTGTGTCTGCACGGGCAATTTGGACACCGGATCATAACTGTATGTCCACTGCATATCCGTGCTGTCTCCGGTTAGGCTTTTGGACAGCAGCTTGCCGACGCTATCGTATCCGTAGGTCGTACTGCCCTTGGGTGTAGTCTCCTGCGTGATCTGCCCCCATCCATCGTAGCTGTAGGTATAGACCCCGGCCGAGGGGTCGGTCAGCTTGGTCTTGCGGCCCCAGCCATCCTGCTCTATAGCTTGTATACTACCGCCGTAGTCGGTCTCTTTCAGGTTGCCATTGGCATAGTAGCTATAGGTCACCGTACCGCCCGGATCCTGTACGGACACGATCTGTCCGAGGGCATTACGGATGGTGGTCATAGATTTAATGCCATCGTTGACCGTGGTGGTCAGGCTATCGTAGGCATAGTTTTTTATCCTACCCGTATAGCTGATTTCCTGGTTCACCCGTCCATATTGGTCAAAACATACACTGTCCCATTCATCATAATAGTCTGGCTCACCTATCTGGCTTACCCTGACTTGTCGCCCATATACGTCGTATTGCCATCCCCTCCCTACGACCGTACCCAATACAGTATTGTTTTGTTCCTCTGTTTTTTGTCCCAGGGCATTGATATAGGTTGATGAATTTTCCCCCGTAGGCAGGTTTTCGTCCATACGGACTCCACCAACACCTGATATCGTGTACCCTCGTGTTCCGGTATTGCCTAGATAATCCGTCCAATCGGTCACCCTTGCCCAACTATCGTAGCTGTACGTCGTGCTCCTACTGTACGGATCGGTCTCTATATGTACCTGCCCGATATCCGGATAGTAGCTGTATGTCGTGACCAAGCTGTCCGGATCCATATGCTGTGTCATAAACCGCCCCGAGACATCGTATTGCATCATTTCGGTGCGTTGTGCACCTCCGGGCACGGTCGTCTTACGCTCGGTCACATTGCCAAATATATCATAACTCAAACTATCGACCACAAAATCTGTCCCATGCCCTTTACGTTTGACTTCCGTCGGCAGATAGCCCATATAGGTATACTGCTCCTCCGTGGTGTAGATATCCGAGGCATGCTCCACCGTATCCCGTCTGGACAGCAACCTGCCTATATAATATTCGGTGGTATCTGTATTATTGACATAACTCATCTCCGTTCGCTTGTTCGCTTCGTTATTGATATCCTCGGTCAGATACGTTACGTTGTACAGGCTATCATACCACATCTGTCGGTTGTGATAGGTACCACTGAGCAGATCCTTGGTTGAAGTAGCTATGGGGATATTGACAAAAGTACGATTGGGCAGGGTATCTGTATGGTAGGCCACATCCTGTCTGATGATATAATCCCATTTTAGGATAGCTTCGTCCGGTATCCCACCCACAGGTGGCGGGTACGTCAGGGCCATCTCTCGTATAACTGGTTCTAGGTAGTCCCACTTGGAAGTAAAAGTCCGCAGGTTAGCACCCCGTAGCTGTGGACTCTGTACTCCGATCGTAAAGGTACGATTGCTATCCAACATATCCACATGCCAGTTGCTGCGTGTCAATCCCCGAAAACCCACAAAGCCCAGGCCATCGGCATTCGTTACCGCCTCCCGATAGCCAAAAACCTGTTGGACGGTCTGTCCTACAGCCGTTCGGGTGATCCGGGGCACTACACGGGTACTGGGTGCGTAATGTATGTCGATATACGGAAAGGTTTGCTCATACGAGCTCTCGTACAACGGCACGTCATACACATAATAATCGTCCGGCATCAGACGGGCATACTCCACCTCGTGGGTGACCCCATCCTGCTCAATCGTCGTCAGCAAGGCCTCCCGCTGCATATTCTTGTGTGACTTGAACAGGGTGATCGTATTGTCACTGACAAAGCCAAACTCCAGATCGGGATTCTGCCGGTCCGGATTGAGAAAGAGCGGAATAGGGTTATGGCGTACACGTGTGTCTTCAGTTTTGGATGCAGATGCACCAAACACGGGGGCACTGCTACTGTTTACACCGGTACTGTGGTGTATTACGGTATAGATATTTCCATTGGGTGTAGAATCATAAGTGGTCGTACGGGTATAGATAATATCCGTTTTGCCATCGCCATTGACATCACTGGGTATCAGTACATGCTGTTGTAATGTCCCCCCGCTCGAACTGTTCTGCACATTACTGAATGGCTGGGTCTGCTCGTGCTTCACAAAATATGCCCCTGTAGATATAAATGTCGCAAAAACATCGTTATATCCTGTAGAGAACATCACATCCATCTTGCCGTCTCCGTTGTAGTCACCGAGAATTATCTTTTCGTTTGTCTTTACCTTACCATCATATATACTCCAACGTTCTTCAAAAAAACCGTCATCTTCCCTCATAGAATACACAGACATAAGATTATTTTTGACAATGAGGATATCAGTTCGACCATCGCCGTCAAAATCCGCTGCATATAGTTTATCCCCATCATTAAAATAGAAAGGCTCACACCACAATTCATAATTATAACCAGTCTCTCGCATATCAATATAGATAACACCTGATTCGGAGAGCTCATATTGTTTCTGACAACCACCTCCGGAAGTTGGATATTCTTCCATAATGATAGTTTCACTCCGGCTTATAGCCATAATATCAGTCAGTCCATCTCCATTAAAATCTCCAGACACAAATTCAAATGTCATTGGACCATTACCATGGAAGCTATCATCACAATAGGAATAATACTCAGGGAGAGCCGGTGCGTGCAAATTTTTGGTATACTGATACAGTACATGGCTATAAGCTGTCCAAGCATAAACATCAAATTTATACTTGTTGATGCCATCATCCCTTGCCAAAACCATCCCTTGTCCAGGAGGCACCTTATCATTGTGGGTAAGCCATGTGGCAGGGAATATCTCTCTATATACCCCGGTATTGATGGGTGTAGCCCAAGGCGGAAAAGGGGTGCCGGACTCTATATCATAGAAAAAATAAAACTTATCTTTAGTATGAGGACACAATAAAAAATCCATAGTACCATTGCCCGTAAAATCTGCTGTCACCACATAATAATTATTGCTCGCTATTCCAGATGGACTCAAGTCAGGAATAGTTGATGTCGTGACAAGATTATCCGTAGTCTCATATCCAAACAAGATCGGTTCAAAGGCATGGCTTTCTGAACCATCCAATTCCTGTATTTTTATCATACGATCATAGCCAAGCGTAGCCACACTGTCATAGCTTGGTAAATAATGCCGGTAAGGGATACCATTGGCAATGACACTTACTTTGGAAAGGAGCCTATTACTTTCCAACCTCGCACCACCGACATAGCGCAACTCGGCCCTATTCTTTGTCGTGTACTCAAATTGCACTTCGTTGATCCCTGCGGCCTCTCCACGACTACCATATCTCACCTTCGTAACATATAACTGATTTCCATGTATAGAATATGTGTATGCGATTCGTATGCCTTGTGGGTTTTCAATATAATTGAGAGCATATTCCATCTCACTGAATGGATTATTATATCCGTCGATTTCTCTCACTCCATATAAAGCAAAAGAACCATCCGGATAATACACTTCAAAATATTCAGGAGTATATTCCGTCCCAATAGGAGAAATACCTTTCGAGATAATCCTAATGTTTGAATACTGCTCTGTCTGGTATTCAGCCCCATCATCTCCATATATACCACTTTTGAGCAGCAGCCGCTGCCCGTCCAAAGCAAAGCGGTCTGTCGTATCCAAATTGATCCCACCTGTCCTCCCGTCACTATACTTTGCCGCCCCTATACGTGTGATGCTTGACAGACCATAAATATTCCAGCCGTAGCCGGCCATTCCGTTGCCTCCCTGACTGTTATAGGCCAGCCCCAATTGAGGCATTACACCATTGATACCGGGCGGCAAGGCAAAGGGTACTGTATAGGTAGCCCCGCCCGAGGCGGATACATCAAGTATAGCCTCGGTACGTCCGGCAGACAAGGAGGCCGACAGCACTTGCGGCTTTCCCACTGGTGCAGGTAGCAAACTGTCTATATAGATCATCTCGAATGCCGTGGTATCACGACGAATAACGACAGGAGAACGCTCTGAGCGGTTTATTGTATCAAGTTCGAGCAAAGTAATATTTCCCGCCCCCATGTGCAGCATGCCCGCAGTATCGGTCGTGATACGGTTTTGTGCCAACGACACCAAAGTGTACAAACTGCAAAAACAAAAGATAAGCAAATTCTTCATAACGGTTCAGTTTAAAAGATAAACCATATTTTACGCGGCCTCATTCCGATTCCACAACACCCCATAACTCTCCCCTGCACCTCGTTCCTCCATCTCCCGTCATCCAAGTCTCCCTTTCTCAAAAATTCGAACCCTGCATTCCGGACCCCGAAACTCGCAAAACGCATCCCAAAACCCACACCTCGAACCCCGTACCCCATAATACGCCTCACGGTATCCCGATGGCCAGAGGTTAACGTATTAGGTTTCACATCCGCACGTGATGCCGGACAGGTGGTACATATCCACGTACGGGCAATCT
>Ga0182792_1001470_pt1 | contig 19090 bp, 15 predicted proteins | sample Passage237B_FD_130497 | JGI IMG/M metagenome (GOLD analysis project Ga0182792, IMG submission 130497) | Cellulose adapted compost microbial communities from Newby Island Compost Facility, Milpitas, CA, USA - Passage2 37B (version 2) (version 2) ...
CAGGCTGCCACCGAGGCTGAAGCGGCCGCCAGCCAGGGCGCTGCCGCCCAGGGCCACGGCCAGGATCGCGTCCAGCTCCAGCAGCTGGCCGGCGTTGTTGGCATCGGCGCTGGCCACGTTGGAACTGACCAGCAGGCCGGCCAGGCCGGCGGTGAAGGAACAGAACACGTACAGCGCCAGGGCGATGGCCCGCGCCCGCACGCCGGCCACGTGGGCGGCGGCCGGATTGTGGCCGATCGCGCGCACGAACAGGCCCAGCGCGGTGCGGTCCAGCAGCAGCTTCAGGCCCACGAACCCCGCCGCCAGCACGAACAGCGAGAACGGCAGGCCGAGCAGGAAGCCGTTGCCGAGGAAGGCATAGGGGGCGTAGTAGATGGTCAGGATCTGGCCATCGCCAATCAGCTGGGCCACGCCGCGCCCGGCCACCATCAGGATCAGGGTGGCGATGATCGGCTGCATGCCGACCCTGACCACCAGCACGCCGTTCCACAGGCCGCACAGCGCGGCCACCGCCAGCGCCGCGGCGATGGCGCCAAACAGCGGCGCCAGGCCCTCGCCGCCGCCGGCCTGCATGCGGGCGATGGTCCAGGCCGCGACCGTGGCGCTGATCGCCAGCACCGCGCCCACCGAGATGTCCAGGCCGCGCACCGCGATCACCAGGGTCATGCCCAGCGAAACCAGGGCCAGTGGCGCGGCACGGTTGGCGATGTCGACCAGGTTGCCGTACAGGTGGCCATCGCGCCACTGCAGGGCGAGGAAGCCGGGGTTGAACACGGCATTGCCCAGCAGCAGCAGGACCAGGGCCAGCGCCGGCCACAGCAGCGGATGGGCGAGCAGGCGCGCGCGCAGGCCCGGCTGGGCGGAAGCAGGCGCGCTGGAATGTCCGGCGGGAGGCGGCGTGCTCATGCGTGCCCCGCAATCAGGTCCAGCACCTGGCTGCCCTCGCAGCCGCCTTCCAGCTCGCCGGCCTTGTGCCGGTCGCGCAACACCGCGATGCGGTCGCTGAGCCGGGTCAGTTCCTCGATCTCGGCGGAAATGAACAGCACCGCCATGCCCTGCCGGGCCAGCTTGACCACCTCGGCCATGATCTCCTGCTTGGCGGCGATGTCGATGCCGCGGGTCGGTTCATCCAGGATCAGCAGCGCCGGCTGGGTCGCCAGCCAGCGCGCCAGCACCACCTTCTGCTGGTTGCCGCCGGACAGCGCGCCCACCGCGGTCTCGATGTCGGCGGTCTTGATTCCGAGCAGGCGCACGAACCCGCGCGCCATTTCCTCCTGCCTGGCCAGCGGCAGCGGCCGCCACCAGCCGCGCCGGGCCTGCAGCGCCAGCACGATGTTCTCGCGCACCGACAGCCCGGCGACGATGCCCTCGGTCTTGCGTTCCTCCGGGCACAGGGCCAGGCCGCGCGCCACCGCCTCGGCCGGGTGCCGCAGCTGCACGGCTTCCCCGCCGATGCGCAGCTCGCCGGCATCGGCGCGGTCCAGACCGAACAGCAGCCGCGCCAGCTCGGTGCGGCCCGAGCCGAGCAGGCCACCCAGGCCCAGGACCTCGCCGGCGCGCAGCTGCAGGTCCACCGGGCGCAGCGCGCCGCGCCGGCCCAGGCCAAGCGCCTCCACCACGACCTCGCCCGGCGCAGCCGCCTGGCCCGGCTCGCGCGCCCCGGCCAGCGCCACCTCGCGCCCGACCATGGCCGCCACCAGCGCGCCCTGCGGCAGCTCGGCGGCGGCGTACTCGCCGACCAGGCTGCCGTTGCGCAGCACGGTAATGCGGTCGGAAACCGCGTACACCTGGTCCAGGAAATGGGTGACGAACAGGATCGCCATGCCCTGGTCACGCAGGCGCCGCATCACCGCGAACAGCGCCTGCACCTCGTCCTCGTCCAGGCTGGAGGTGGGCTCGTCCAGTACCAGTACCTGGGCCTCCACGCCCAGGGCGCGGGCGATGGCCACCATCTGCTGCACCGCCACCGGATAGCTGCCCAGGCTGCGGTCCACGTCGATGTCCAGGCCCAGCCGCGCCAGCAGTTCGCGTGCGCCGGCGCGCACCTTCGGCCAGTCGATCAGTCCGGTCCAGCGCCGCTTCGGGTAGCGCCCGGCGAACAGGTTCTCGGCCACCGACAGGTTCGGGCACAGGTTCACTTCCTGGTAGACCGTGCTGATGCCCAGGGCCTGGGCCTGCAGCGGCGTGGCCGGGGCGATTGGCCGCCCGGCCAGCTCGATATGCCCGGCATCGGGGCGCTCGACCCCGGTGAGCAGCTTGATCAGGGTGGACTTGCCCGCCCCGTTCTGGCCCATCAGGGCATGGATCTCGCCGGCGCGCAGGGTCAGCCCGGCGCCGTCCAGGGCCAGGGTCGCGCCGAAACGCTTGCGCAGGCCGCCGGCCTGGAGCAGCACCGGCTTCACGCGGCGCCCTCCCGCCGGGGGGCACCGTCGCGCGGCCGTACGGGAACCAGGACCGCCTGCATCAGTACTGGCGCTTGGGCAGTTCGGCGGCAGCCTGGTCCATGGTGTACACGCCCTCTTCCACGACCACGCGCTTGGGCACCTCGCGTCCGGCGTGCACATCACGGATCAGCTGGGCCAGCTGCGGACCCAGCAGCGGGTTGCACTCCACGGTGGCGTTGAGCTTGCCGGCCTTCATCGCCTCGAAGGCGCCCCGCACGCCGTCGATGGAGACGATGCGGATGTCCTGGCCGGGCTTGAGGCCGGCCTCCTCGATCGCCTGGATGGCACCGATGGCCATGTCGTCGTTGTGCGCGAACAGCACATCGATGCCCTTGCCCTCGGCCTTGAGGAAGGCCTCCATGACCTCCTTGCCCTTGGCCCGGGTGAAGTCGCCGCTCTGCGAGCGCACGATCTGGAAGCGCGGATCCTCGGAGATGACTTCCTTGAATCCCCGCATGCGGTCGTTGGCGGGGGCCGAGCCCACGGTGCCCTGCAGCTCGACGATGCGGATCGGCCCTTCGCGGTCCTTGCTGTCCTCGATCAGCCAGCGCGCGGCGCGGCGGCCTTCCTCGACGAAGTCCGAGCCGATCAGGGTCACGTACAGCGAGTCGTCGGACACATCCACGCCACGGTCGGTCAGCACCACCGGGATGCCGGCGGCCTTGGCCTCGCGCAGCACCGTCTCCCAGCCGGACTCGACCACCGGCGAGAAGGCGATCACGTCCACCTTCTGGGCGATGAAGGAGCGGATGGCCTTGATCTGGTTCTCCTGCTTCTGCTGGGCATCGGAGAAACGCAGGCGGAACTCGGGGGCGACCAGCGCCTCCTTGACCGAACGGGTATTGGCCGTGCGCCATTCGCTCTCGGCGCCGACCTGGCTGAAGCCCACGGTGATGGCGCCATCACCCGCGCCCTGGCCACCGCCCGAGCAGCCCGCCAGCGCGGCCGCGCCCAGCGCCAGCGCCGCAAACAGAAACTTCCTCATCGCTCCCTCCCGATTGAAGTGGTCCGCCGCCCCCGTCGCCGGAGGCCGGCCGCCGCGCGCCCTCCAGCGCATGGCGGCCACGGAATGGCCCTCAGGCCAATGTATAGCCGGTCTTGACCGTGGTGTAGAACTCCACCGCATACCGCCCCTGCTCGCGCGGGCCATAGCTGGACGCCTTGCGCCCGCCAAAGGGCACGTGCGGGTCCACCCCGGCGGTGGGCAGGTTGACCATCACCATGCCCGCCTGGGCGTGCCGCCGGAAGTGGCTGGCATGTCGCAGCGAGGTGGTGCAGATGCCCGCGCACAGGCCGAACTCGGTGCCATTGGCCAGGGCCAGGGCGTGCTCGTAGTCGTCGGCGCGCAGCACCGCCGCCACCGGCCCGAAGATCTCCTCGCGGGCAATGCGGTGGCCGGGCTGGGCCGCGAACAGGGTCGGGGCGAGGAAGTGGCCGCGGGTCGGCCGCTCCACCCGGCCGCCGCCGGCCAGCAGCTCGGCCCCGTCCTCGTGCCCGGCCTGGATGTAGCCCAGGTCGGTGTCCAGCTGCGCCGCGCTGGCCACCGGGCCGATGTGCACCTGCGGGTCCAGCGGGTCGCCGACCTGCAGCATGGCCAGGCGCGCCTGCATCCTGGCCACGAAGGCCTCGTACACCGGGGCCTCCACGATCAGGCGGCTGGAAGCGGTGCAGCGCTGGCCGGTGGAGAAGAAGGCGCCGTTGACCGCGCATTCCACCGCCTTGTCCAGCTCGGCGTCGGCCAGCACCACCAGCGGGTTCTTGCCGCCCATTTCCATCTGCACCTTCAGCGCGCGCTCGGCCGCCTGCCGGAGCAGGGCGCGTCCGGTGGGCACCGAACCGGTGAAGCTCAGCGCGTCCAGCTTCGGGTGGCAGGCCAGTGCATGGCCGACCGTGCGCCCGCTGCCCAGGACCATGTTGAACACGCCCTCCGGCAGGCCGGCGCGGGACAGGATCTCGGCCAGGGCCCAGGCGCAGCCGGGCACGATCTCGGCCGGCTTGAACACCACGGTATTGCCGAAGGCCAGGGCCGGGGCGATCTTCCAGGCCGGGATCGCCAGGGGGAAGTTCCAGGGGGCGATGATGCCGACCACGCCCACCGGCTCGCGGGTGATCTCCACCTCCACGCCGGGCCGGGTCGAGGCCAGCTTCTCGCCGGGAATGCGCAGGGCCTCGCCGGCGAAGAACTTGAAGATCTGCCCGGCGCGCGCGGCCTCGCCGATGCTCTCGGCCAGGGTCTTGCCTTCCTCGCGCGCCAGCAGCCGCCCCAGCTCCTCCTTGCGGGCCAGGATCTCGCTGCCGACCAGGTCGAGGATCTCGGCGCGCTGCTGCGGGCTGGACAGCGACCAGGCCGGGAACGCCGCCGCGGCCGCGTCCACCGCCTGTGCGGTAGCGGCCGCGTCGAGCACCCCGTAATGGCCGACCGGGCGGTCCAGGTCGGCCGGGTTCTCGTCGGCATGGTCGCCGGCGCCGGCCAGCCACTGGCCGGCGATGTAGCTGGAATAACGCGGTTGGCTCACGCTCGTCTTGCTCCTGCTGGCGCGCTCACAGCGCGCGCACGCCGCCGGCGGCGAAACCGCCCGGCACCACCTGCAGAGGGTTGGCCAGGGGCGCGCCCATCTCCGGGATCTCGATCTCGAACACATCCCCCGGCTGGGCGCGCATGCCGTCGGCGAAGCTCAGGGTGGCGGTACCGAAGAAATGCAGGTGGACGTCGCCCGGGCGGCGGTGGGCGGCGTATTTGAAATGGTGGTACTCCAGGTTCTCCAGCGAGTGGCACATATTGGCCTCGCCGGTCAGGAAAGGCTTCTCCCACACCACCTCGCCACCGCGGCGCAGGCGGCTGGTGCCGCGCAGGTCGCGCGGTAGCGGGCCGGTACGCAGCTCCGGGCCGATGGCGCAGGCACGCAGCTTGGAATGGGCCAGGTACAGGTAGTTCTGGCGCTCGGTGACGTGGTCGGAGAACTCGTTGCCCAAGGCGTAGCCGAGGCGGTGCGGGGTGCCGTCCGGGCCGACCAGGTACAGGCCCACCAGCTCCGGCTCCTCGCCGCCGTCCAGGGCAAAGTCCGGCGAAGGCAACGGCGAGCCCGGGGGTACCACGATCTGGCCATCACCCTTGTAGAACCACTCCGGCTGCGCGCCGGGGGTGCCCGGGGCCGGCATGCCGCCCTCCACGCCCCACTGGAACATGCGCATGGAGTCGGTCAGGGTGCCGGCTTCGGCCGACTGCTGCAGCTTCTGGTGCATGGCGTCGCGGGCGGCGGCGCTGCCCAGGTGGGTCAGGCCGGTGCCGGTGACCAGGCAGTGCGCCGGATCGGGATGGTGCAGCGGGCTGAGCACGCGGCCTTCGCCCAGCAGCGCGGCGTAGTCGAGCACGCTGGACCCGAGGCGCTCGCTGGCCTCGGCCTCCAGGCCGCGGCCGCTGGCAATGGCCGCGCTGGCCAGGGCCCAGGTCGAGTCGGTCCGCTCCAGCAGGCGCACCTGGCCTTCGGCCTGGATTACCCCGACCCGGATATTCCCGGCATCGTCCCGCAGCTGGATCAGTCGCATCGGCCGCCTCGTCTAGGAATAGGGACGGCGTGCGCGCGCGCCGGCCCCTCCCCCTCCCGGTGCGCAGCGCATGCCGCGGGCCGATTCTGACGGCTCGAGGCATATGCATCCAATGCGGATTCGTGCATAACATATACGAACATTCGTATCGACGGAGTCTATACGTGCCGCTGAACGTGCCGTGGTTCGTCCGCGCCCGCCTCAAGACCCGGCAGCTGATGCTGCTGATCGCCATCGACGAGGAAGGCAACATCCACCGGGCGGCCGAAACCCTGGCCATGTCCCAGCCGGCCGCATCCAAGCTGCTCAAGGACCTGGAGGACATGCTGGGGGTGCCGCTGTTCGAGCGCCTGCCGCGCGGCATGCGCCCGACCTGGTACGGCGAGACCATGATCCGCCACGCCCGCATCGCCCTGGCCAGCCTGGGCGAGGCCGGCGCCGAACTGGAGGCGCTCAAGGGCGGCTGGGCCGGCAGCGTGGCGGTGGGCGCCATCGCCGGGCCGGCGATGACCCTGCTGCCCACCGCGCTGGCGCGGATCACCCGGCAGGCCCCGACCCTGCGGGTGTCGCTGCTGGTGGAGAGCAGCGACGTGCTGCTGGAGCGGCTGGAGCAGAACCGGCTGGACTTCCTGGTCGCGCGCCTGTTCGAGCAGCACGACAAGCAGCACCTGCAGTACCAGGCCCTGGCCGAGGAGCAGATCTGCGCCATCGTCCGTCCCGGCCACCCGATCCTGCAGGTCGGGCAGCCGGACCTGGCCGAGCTGGCGCGCAACAGCTGGATCGTGCCGCCGGAGGGCAGCGTCCTGCGCCACCGCTTCGACCTGATGTTCCGCAGCGCCGGACTCAGGCCGCCACAGCAGGTGCTGGCCACCACGGCCCTGGTGTTCATCACCAAGATGCTGCAGGAAAGCGACTACATCGCGGTGGTGCCGATGGATGTGGCCCGCCACTATGCCGACCACGGCATGGTCCGGATCGTGCCGGTGGAGCTGTCCTGCCAGATGGACTCCTTCGGCATCATCACCCGCACCGACTGGCTGCTCTCGCCCGGCGCACGCACCGTGCTGGGCGCCCTGCAGCAGGCCGCCAGCGAGATCTACGGCACGCCCCTGGCCGTGGCCGGCTGAGGCCGGGGAGAGCCGGGCACGCGCATGGCCCCTCTCCTGGCGGTAGAGGGGCTGGAGGATGAGCGTCCGCTCAGTCGTGGAAGGGCTCGACCACCACCCGGCGACCCAGCATGAAGGCATCGGCCACATGGCGCAGCGGCGCCAGGTCCACGTCCGACTCGCCCGCGCCGATCAGGCGGGCGAAGTGGCGGTACAGCTCCGGGTACTCCTGCTCGGGCTCGGCGTGCAGCAGCTGCCCGTCCACCGCCAGCTTCGCCCCGCCTTGGGACAGGCGCATGCTGCCGGCGTCGGTTTCAGCCACGATGTCCCAGGTCTGCGGCCCGGTCTGGCGCCAGTCGAACTCCGCTTCCAGGTCCAGACCCTGGGCATCGCTGAAGCGGATCGAGGCGGCGATCGGCGCAGCGCGATTCTCCGGGAACTCCAGGGTGGCGGCGGTGGCGAACACCGGCCGCGGCAGGATCTTCGTCACGATCGACAGCGCATTGATGCCGGGGTCGAACACGCCCAGGCCACCGGCCTCCCAGATCCAGGCCTGGCCCGGGTGCCACATGCGCACGTCTTCTTTCCAGCTCACCCGCATCGAGCGCACGGTGGTGCCGGCGATGAACGCACGCGCCGCCTCCACCGCCGGCGCATGCCGCGAATGCCAGCTGGCGAACAGGGTCACCCCGCGGGCGCGGGCCTGGGCGGCCAGGTCCTCGACCTCGGACAGGGTCGCGCCCGGCGGTTTTTCCAGGAACACGTGCTTGCCGGCGGCCAGCGCCTTGACCGCCGCCTCGTAGCGGTACTGCGGCGGCATGCACAGCGAGACCGCCTCGATCTCCGGGACCGCCGCCAGCATCTGCTCGATGCTGTTGAAGTTGGGGATGCCCTCGACCCGGCCGTTGCGGCTGGCCGCGGCCACCAGGCGGTAGTCGGCGTTGCCGGCCACCGCCGGCAGGTGCTGGTCGCGCACGATCTTGCCGATGCCGACGATGGCGAGGTTGATGCTGCTCACGGTGCAATCTCCAGTGGGACTGGCCGCGGCGGCGGGCGCCCGCGGCGGGAAGTTCGGGTGTGGCTCAGGCCTGGGCCAGCGCGGCTTCCACCGCTTCCCAGGCCTGGCCCGGCCCGGGGACGGCGAAGCGGTACTCGATCCGGCGCCGGAAGTGCTCGCCCGGACGCAGGATCGCCGGTGGGAACTGCGGGCGGTTGGGCGCGTCCGGATAGCCCTGCGGCTCCAGGCACAGGCCATGGCCCAGGCCCGGATGCTGCCCGGCCAGGCCGTGGCCGCCGTAAAGTTGCAGCGCCGGGGCGTCGCAGTCGATGCGCAGGGCGATGCCGCTGTGCGGCGAATACAGCCGGGCGCAGGTGCTGGCGCCCTCCTCCAGCACCAGGCAGTGGTCGAAGCCGCCACAGGCCTGCAGCTGCGGATGGCCGACGGCGGCTGCCGCGTCCAGGCTGCGTGCGCTGCGGAAGTCGAAGGGCGTGCCGGCGGCCGCGGCCACCTCGCCCAGCGGGATCAGCTCCGGGTCCACCGGCAGGAAGCCGCGGACCGGGACCTGCAGCCACTGCGCCGTGGCCGGCACCGCCGGATCGCCGGCCAGGTTCCAGTACGGGTGATGGGTGGGGTTGAACGGCGTGGGCGCATCGCACTGCGCTTCCAGCTCCAGGACCAGGCGGTTGCCGGCCAGGGTGTAGCGGGCCAGCATCTCCAGGTTGCCCGGATAGCCTTCCTCGCCATCGGGCGAGTGGTAGGCCAGCTCCAGCCGGTCGGCCTGGTGCCCGCGCACCTGCCACAGCCGCCGGCCAAAGCCCAGGTGGCCGCCATGCAGGTGGTTGCGGCCCTCGTTGGCGCTGAGCCCGTAGCGGCGGCCATCGAGCTCGAAGGCGGCACCGCCGATGCGGTTGCCGAAACGGCCGACAACGATGCCCTGGTAGGAAGGGTCGGCGAAGTAGGCGCGCGCGTCCGCCAGGCCCAGCACCAGCGGGACGCGCCCCTGCGCGCCCTGCAGTTCCAGCCGTGCCAGGATCCCGCCCAGGTCCAGCACCTCGGCGCGCAGCCCCCCGTCGCCGTCCAGCAGGTGCGCGTGTACCCGCCTGCCGTCATCCAGTTCGCCAAAGGGCCGCCTGTGCGCCATGTGTATTCCCGTTGCCTGCCGGCCGCTTCCGGCGGCGGGCAGGATAGCGAGCGGCTGCGATGCCGACCAATACCGCGCCGGGAATGCCATCGACGCGAAACGGAATACCCCGCCAGCCACGCTTTCCAGCGCTGGGATATGCGATCGCGTATGGATGGCCTCGACAAAGTGATTGGCGGGGCATCGGGGCGCTGACTATCCTCGCTCGGCCCGTGCCCTTCCCAGCTTTGCGGCAGCGCACAAGGCAAGGACACCCGTGCTGCCGCCACGGCTGCCCGCCAGCCACGCAGGCCCGGCGCGAGGGTCCACCACCCGTCCACCGAGAAAGCGAGGCAAGACGATGCTCAACAAACCGTTGCCCCGGCTGGCGCTGGCCACCGCGCTGCTGTTCGCCGGCGCCGCCCACGCGCAGGCGCCGGTCCAGGCCAGCGCCACCCTGCGGGCCGACCAGCCCGGCGACACCGTCAGCCGCTACATCTTCGGCCAGTTCGCCGAACACCTGGGCTACGGCATCTATGGCGGCATCTGGGTGGGCGAGGACTCGAAGATCCCCAATACCCGCGGCTACCGCAACGACGTGCTCGAAGCGCTCAGGCAGCTGCAGGTGCCGGTGGTGCGCTGGCCCGGCGGCTGCTTCGCCGACGAGTACTACTGGCGCGACGGAATCGGCCCGCGCGAGAAGCGCCGGGTCAAGATCAACACCCACTGGGGCGGCGTGGAGGAGCCCAACAGCTTCGGCACCCACGAGTTCATGGACTTCGCCGAACTGCTGGGCACCGATGCCTACGTCTCCGGCAACACCGGCAGCGGCTCGCCGCGCGAGATGGCCGAGTGGGTCGAGTACATGACCTACGAGAAGGGCTCCTCGCTGGCCGAGGAGCGCCGCGCCAACGGCCGCGACAAGCCGTGGAAGGTGCCCTTCTTCGGCATCGGCAACGAGCTGTGGGGCTGCGGCGGCAACATGACCCCGGAGCACGCCGCCAACCTGCACCGCCAGTTCCAGACCTTCGTCAAGGTCCCGGCCGGGCAGCAGGTCACCAAGGTCGCCGCCGGCGCCAACAGCGACGACTACAACTGGACCGAGGTGATGATGAAGATCGCCGGCAAGCACATGGATGCCTTGTCGGTGCATTACTACACCGTGCCCGGCGGCTGGCCGCCGCGCGCCTCCAGCTTCGAGTTCGACGAGGCCGCCTGGTTCCAGACCCTGGAAAGCGCGCTCAAGGTCGACGAACTGCTGCGCAAGCATATCGAGGTCATGGACAGGTACGACCCGGAGAACAAGGTCGCCCTGTACCTCGACGAGTGGGGCACCTGGTACGAGGCCTACCCCGGCACCAACCCGGGCTTCCTGCAGCAGCAGAACACCTTGCGTGATGCCCTGGTGGCCTCGATCCACTTCGACGTGATGAGCCGCTACGCCAAGCGGGTGAAGATGGCCAACATCGCGCAGATGGTGAACGTGCTGCAGGCGATGATCCTCACCGAGGGCGGGAAGATGGTGCTCACGCCCACCTACCACGTCTTCGAGATGTACAAGCCCTGGCAGGACGCGACCTACCTGCCGCTGGAGCTGAAGGCGCCGCAGTACCGCCACGGCAACAGCGCCATCCCCGGCGTGCACGGCTCGGCGGTGCGCGCGAAGGACGGGCACGTGTACGTGGCCCTCAGCAACCTCGACCCCAACCGGCCGGCGAGCATTTCCGCCAGCGTCAGCGGCCTGCAGGCGCGCGCCGTCAGCGGCCGCGTGCTGACCGCCGACGCGATCACCGCGCACAACACCTTCGACCGCCCCGAGGTGGTGAAGCCCGCCGCCTTCAATGGCGCCAGCCTCAACGGCAACACCCTCAAGGTCGAACTGCCGGCCAAGTCGGTGGTGGTGCTCCGGCTGGAGTGAGATCCGCCGTCAACGCGTGACCCGCGAAGGGCGCCGCAAGGCGCCCTTCTTCTTGCCCCCTGCCATCGCGAGAGGTTCGGGAGACGCGCTCCAGGATGGCGGGCCGGTGGCGACGGCCCTGGCCTCGTCGCGCCCCGGGATCGCAGGTACCCGGCCGCATCCGGGTACCGCAACGCCGGAAACCGGAAGCGTTTCGCTGTTCCGGGCTACGGCCAGGTGTTCTTCCGCAGCAGCTGGACCAGGTTGCCGCAGGTGTCGTCGAGCACGGGATGGTCACCGGGCCCATCGCCACCGGCGGCTGGGTGAAGCGCACGCCGGCGGCCAGCAGGCGCTCGTACTCGGCCTGGATGTCGTCGACGATGAAGGCAGCCACGACTTGCCTGTCAACGCCGGTACCGGCGCCTATTTCCAGCCCACCCCGTGCTCCACCACCTCGCGCACCCGGAATCCGGCGATGCGGCGGATCAAGTCCAGCGGCAGCGGCGCATCGAGCGGGAACTGGATGGTGTTGCCGGACGTCGCGGAGCCGCCCAGCTCGGCGGCGAAGTGCGCCACCGCGCCGACCGCAGGGTGCAAGCTGACGTGCCGCTTGTGGACCGAATAGACGTAAAGCACGGTGCCAAGGCTGAAAGCCGGCTTGCCCCACTTCAGCGACTCCCGTGCCTGCGGTGCCGCCTCGCGCAGGCACTGGCGCATCTCGCGCAGCCGCGCCTGCGCATTCCCCGGCGCGGCCGCGGCGATGTACCCCTCGACGGTCGTCGGCTTGCCCGGCTTTTCCATGCTGCCTCCTCCGGCGTGCAGGCTTGCGGAAGGCTCCACCGCCCCGGCCGATGCGGCCCTCGCCGGATCGCGCGGGGCCTACGCCAGCAGCAGTGCAGCGGCGAACGGCGCAAGGCATGCCAGGCCGATCGCGAAGGCCACGATACTCCGCCAGTCCCTCGCCGCGCGATTCCGGGCCATCCGGATGCCGCCGGAGACGACCAGCACCGACAACACCACCAGCCCGCCCACCAAGGTCCAGGTGGCCGCCTGCCACGCCCGCGGGTCCTGCGGGAAGGTGAACAGCACGGCTGCCGCGCCCACCACGACCGCGGCCGCCAACAGGGTCAGCACGTCCGCCGCCAGGAAGCTGCGCATTGCCACCAGGGCGGCCCCGGCCTTACCCAAGGAGATCCACGCCCCTGTGCCCCTCCGGCACGCCCTGGACCAGGAGGACATCCCCCTCCGTGTTCTTCGTGCGCAAGGGACGGATGGCCTGGTACGCCTCCGACTCGTACCAGCTCCTGGCCAGTTCCATGGAGGGGAACTCGATGATGACCAGGTCCCCCGACCATGACCCCTCGAGCGGCTGGTAGGGACCTCCATGCACGCGGTACTTGCCGGAGAAAGGAGCCAGCGTGTCGTCGATGCGTTGCAGGTATTCCTTGATCTCGTCGCAGAACCGGGTCTCGCGTATTACCGCAACAGCATAGGCAGTCATCGATTACTCCATGGCAGCAACGCTATTCCTGCGCGCTCCGGCGGCTTGGGCCGCAGGACATGGCCCACGCCTCCGGCAGGGCGCGACGGGTCGCCGGCATTGTAGACAACCGCCGTCCGTGCCCGGCCACTGCAGGGCGCGGGAACAGGACGGCTGCAATCGGCTCCACCCGCGGCAGTCAGCCCCCGTCGCCCGGATACTCCACGGACGAACGCGGCGCGTCCGCCAGCTGCTCGTCCAGCGACTGCCGGTAGCGGATGCAGCCGCGCAGGAACACGGGCCACTCCGGCACCACCGGCCTGGCGGTGGACTGCTCCGGCAACAGGCTCCAAAGGTCCGGGTGGTACCAGCACAGCGCATGCCCGGAGCTGTCGCGATGGGCGCGGATCGCGTTGCGCAGCCTCACCACCTCCGCGACCAGCTGCTCGCGGCTCATGCCATCCAGGTCGGAATCCATGGCGCACCTCCAGCGTGGAAAGCCGGACCAGCGTGCACCTTTCCCTGCCGGCGCGCGAGGCGCGCCTGCGGACCACGCCGCCGCGACCCACCCTATCCCGCGTACGCCGCCCACTGCGCCACGATCCGGCGGAAGTCCTCCTCGGCCGTGGCGAAGTCCGCCTCGCTGGCGAACGCCACCAGCGCCCGGTCGACCGAAGGCCAGGCCAGCAGCCCGCGCGGGTCGTCCACCGCCTCGCGCACCGTGCTGCCGGCCTGCACCTTCGCGCCGCAGTGGAACACCACCTGCAGCAGGTCCGGGCGCCGGCAGTTGATCGTGGCGAACCAGCCATGGCGGTGGAAGCTCGGCGAGTTCCACTTGATGCCCTCGCCGATCGCCGGATCGGCCGCGAGGATGGCCGCCCGGATCCGCTGCAGCAGCGGCGCCAGCGGATGCGAGAGCCGCGCGACCAGCGCGTCCACGCCCGGCGTGTCGTCTTGCTCCCGCCGCGCCGCGCCACCCGTGCCCTGCTTCCTTGCTGCCGCCATGCATGCGCTCCCTGTTGGCGTCCCGCGATGCGGGACGGAAGGAATGGATATGCCCCGGGGTCCTGCCCGCATGGGCGAGGGTATTCCGCGCGCCGGCGCGGCGCATCCGCCGTGCACCACCCGCGACCCCGTTCCGGCAGGGGACACCACGCGAGGATCCGGCCCAGCCGGGCTGGCCCAGGCGCGGACCATTCCGCATTGCAATCCTCATATCCCAACCGGCGGAATTGTTATTTTTCGGGCATATCCCGGCCCGGTAGCATCCGTGCGCAACAGGTGGGCCGCGCGGGAGTCCCTCCCCGCCTGCCCGCCCTCTCCTCCTGGGCAGGGATCCCGAGCGCATGAGCGACTCCAGCAAAAAGCCCTTACGCAGCCAGCAGTGGTTCGGCCGCGAGGGCAAGCAGGGCTTCTACTACCGCAGCTGGCTCAAGGGCCTGGGCCTGCCACACGACATGTTCGATGGCCGCCCGGTGATCGGCATCTGCAACACCTGGTCCGAACTGACGCCCTGCAACAGCTCCTTCCGCGAGCTGGCCGAGCACGTCAAGCGCGGGGTGTACGAGGCCGGTGGCTTCCCGCTGGAGTTCCCGGTGATGTCCCTGGGCGAGACCCAGGTGCGGCCCACGGCCATGCTGTTCCGCAACCTCGCCTCGATGGACGTGGAGGAATCCATCCGCGCCAACCCGATCGATGGCGTGGTGCTGCTGATGGGCTGCGACAAGACCACGCCCTCGCTGCTGATGGGCGCGGCCAGCGTGGACCTGCCGACCATCGGCGTGTCCGGCGGCCCCTCGCTGTCGGGCAACTGGCGCGGCAAGCCGGTGGGCTCGGGCACCGGGGTGATCGAGATGTCGGAGATGGTCCGCGCCGGCACCCTGACCCAGGCCGAGTTCAACGAGGCCGAGGCCTGCATGCAGCGCTCCAGGGGCAGCTGCATGACCATGGGCACGGCCTCGACCATGGCCTCGATGGTGGAGGCACTGGGCATGTCGCTGCCGGAGAACGCGGCAATCCCGGCCGTCGACTCGCGCCGCTTCCGCCTGGCCCACCTTTCCGGCCGCCGCATCGTGGAGATGGTGCGCGAGGACCTGCGCATGTCGAGGATCCTCACGCGCAAGGCCTTCGCCAACGCGATCCGCGCCAACGCCGCGATCGGCGGCTCGACCAACGCGGTGATCCACCTGCTGGCCCTGGCCGGCCGCCTGGGCGTGGAACTGAGCCTGGAGGACTGGGACGAGATCGGCTCGCGCCTGCCCTGCCTGGTCAACCTGAAGCCGTCGGGCGAGTACCTGATGGAGGACTTCTACTACGCCGGCGGCCTGCCGGCGGTGCTGCGCGAGATCGCGCAGTACCTGGAGCTGGACGCGCTGACCGTCAACGGCCGCACCCTGGGCGAGAACATCGCCGACGCACCGTGCTGGAACCGCGAGGTGATCCGCCCGCTGGACCAGCCGCTGCGCGCCGAGGCCGGCATCGCCGTGCTGCGCGGCAACCTGGCCCCTGACGGGGCGGTGATCAAGCCCTCGGCCGCCTCGCCGCACCTGCTCAGGCACCGCGGCCGCGCGGTGGTGTTCGAGAGCATCGAGGACTTCAAGGCGCGGATCGACGACGAGAACCTGGACATCGACGAGAGCTGCGTGATGGTGCTGAAGAACTGCGGCCCGCGCGGTTACCCGGGCATGGCCGAGGTCGGCAACATGCCGTTGCCGCCCAAGCTGCTGCGCCGGGGCATCACCGACATCGTGCGCATCTCCGACGCGCGCATGAGCGGCACCGCCTACGGCACCGTGGTCCTGCACATCTCGCCGGAAGCCGCCGCCGGCGGCCCGCTTGCGCTGGTGCGCGAGGGCGACTACATCGAGCTGGACGTGGCAGCCCGGCGCCTGCACCTGGACGTGGACGCGGCCGAGCTGGAGCGCCGCCGCGCGCAGTGGACGCCGCCGCCGGCCCCCACCCGCGGCTGGGCCAAGCTGTACGTGGACCATGTGCAGCAGGCCCACCTGGGCGCGGACCTGGATTTCCTGGTGGGCGGCAGCGGCGACGGCGTCGCCCGCGATTCCCACTGAGCCCTGGCGCCCGCGCCAGGACAGGCTTGTTGGCCCCGCCGCCGCCGTACTCCCGGGCGGTGGGGCGTTTTTACCGGAGGGTGCCAGCATGGGCGACCGCGCATCCACGCCACGGCTGGGCCGCCGCCGCTTCGTCGCGGCCCTGGGCGGCATGGCCCTGCTGCCGGCCGTGCAGCCGGCCCTGCCCCTGGCCGCCGCGCCTGCGGCCACCGGCCGCGGCCCGCTGCGTTTCTTCCCGCTGGCGCAGGTGAGCCTGGGCGATGGGCCCTTCGCCCATTCCAGCGCGCTCAACCTGCGCTACCTGGCCGCCCTGGACCCGGACCGCCTGCTGGCCCCGTTCCGGCTCGAGGCCGGCCTGCCCTCGCCCGCCCCGAAATACCCCAACTGGGAGTCGATGGGCCTGGATGGCCATACCGCCGGCCACTACCTGTCGGCGCTGGCGCAGCAGGCTGCGCAGGGCGACGCGGAAATGCGCCGGCGGCTGGACTACATGGTCGATGCCCTGGCCCGGGTGCAGGCGGCCAATGGCGACGGCTACGTGGGCGGCGTGCCCAATGGCCGCATGCTGTGGAGCCGCATCGCCAGCGGCGCCTTCCAGGCCGAATCGTTCGCCCTGGAAGGCGCCTGGGTCCCGTTCTACAACCTGCACAAGACCTTTGCCGGGCTGCGCGATGCCTGGTCGCTGGCCGGCAACGCCCAGGCCCGCGAGGTCCTGGTGCGCTTTGCCGACTGGGCCGCAGCCCTAGTAGCCAACCTCGACGACGCGCAGCTGCAGCGCGTGCTCGATACCGAGCACGGCGGCATGAACGAGGTGCTGGCCGACGTCTACGCCATCACCGGCGAGCGCCGCTACCTGGCGCTGGCGCGGCGGTTCTCGCACCGCGCCATCCTTGATCCGCTGCTGCGGCGGGAGGACCGGCTCGACGGCCTGCACGCCAATACCCAGATCCCCAAGGTGATCGGCTTCGCGCGCATTGGCGAGCTGGACGGCGACGCCGAGTGGATCGAGGCCGCCCGGTTCTTCTGGGAGCGCGTGGCCCTGCACCGCAGCATCGCCTTTGGCGGCAACAGCACCCGCGAGCACTTCAACCCGGCCGGCGACTTCAGCGGCATGCTCGCTTCGCGCGAGGGTCCGGAGACCTGCAACAGCTACAACATGCTGCGCCTGACCCTGCTGCTGGAGCGGCTGCGCCCGGACCCGCGGCATGCCGACTTCTACGAGCGGGTGCTGTTCAACCACATCCTCTCCACCCAGCATCCGGAACACGGCGGCCTGGTCTACTTCACCCCGATCCGGCCCCGGCACTACCGGGTGTACTCGCAACCGCAGCAATGCTTCTGGTGCTGCGTCGGCAGCGGCATGGAGAACCATGGCCGCCACGGCGCCTTCGTCTATGCGCACGACGCCGACGCGCTGCGGGTCAACCTGTACCTGGACTCCCGCCTGGAATGGAAGGAGCGTGGCCTGGTGCTGCACCAGCGCACCCGCTTCCCGGAACAGGCGCGCAGCGTGCTGGAGCTGGCCATGGACTCGCCCCGGGCGTTCGCGCTGGAGCTGCGCCATCCGCGCTGGCTGGACGGCCCGCTGCGGATCAGGGTCAATGGCAGGCGCTGGCCCGTCCACTCCACGCCTTCCTCGTACGCGCGGATCGAGCGGCAATGGCAGGACGGGGACCGCATCGAGGTCGAGCTGCCCATGTCCACCCGGATCGAATCCCTGCCCGACGGCTCGGACTGGGTGGCGGTGATGCACGGCCCGATGATGCTGGCCGCGCGCACCGGCGGAGAGGCCCTGCAAGGACTGATCGCCGACGACGGACGCGGCAGCCATATCGCGCCCGGCCCCTACCTGCCGCTGGACCAGGCCCCGATGCTGGTCGGTGGGCGCCAGGCCCTGGCCGCCGCCATCCGTCCGGTGCCGGGGCAGCCGTTGCTGTTCAGTGCCGAGGCCCTGCTGCGCCCTGCCGCCTTCCGCGGCCTGCGCCTGGAGCCGCTGTACCGCATCCACGACGCCCGCTACATGGCCTACTGGCGCACCACCACGGCGGACCAGTACCCGGCGGTGGTCGCCGCGATCGAGGCCGCCGAGCGCGAACGCCAGGCCCTGGAGGCCCGCACCCTGGACCTGGTCCAGCCCGGCGAGCAGCAGCCCGAGGTCGACCATGCCTACCAGGGCCGCGACAGCGGGACCGGGAGCATGCTCGGCCGCGCCTGGCGTGATTCCGGCGAACGCTTCTCCTACCTGCTGCGGCCCCGCCGTCCGGTGGCCGACGGCGCCACGCTCCGCCTGCTGCTGACCGTGTTTGGCGGCGAGTGGCAGGCCGGCATGGACGTGGCCGTGGACGGCCACCGGATCGGCAGCCTGGTCCTGGACGGCAAGGGCAAGGACGACCTGGTGGTCGAGGCTCTCGCCCTGCCCGAGGCCGCGGCCGCCGCCCTGCGTGGCGCGGGCGCGCGGGTGGAGTTCAGCGCCCATGCCGGAAGGCGCACGCCGCGCCTGTTCGAACTGCGCCTGGTGGAAGGGGACTGGCCACGGCCCTAGCCGGCCGCTCCCGCACGGCCGGGCCTGTGCACAGCAAAAAGCCCCGCGCTGGCGGGGCTTTCGATCAAGGCTTTTTTGCCACCTGCCTGGAGGTGGTGGGCGGTACAGGGTTCGAACCTGTGACCCCTACCATGTCAAGGTAGTGCTCTACCGCTGAGCTAACCGCCCGATGTTGCATCCTGCTGCGGCATCCCGCGGCAGGGCGCGCATTCTACCCCGTCCGCGGCTCCAATCACAACACCCCGCCGCAAAAAACCTGCGGCCGCCCCCGCCGGGACGGCCAGGGGCCTGCACGCCGGGGTGTCGCGCGCCGCTCACCTGCGCCGGGGCCGCCGCCGTGGAGGCTCAGCCGCCGAGGCTGGCTTCCTTGAGCTTGCGGATCTCGTCGCGCAGGCGCGCGGCGTCCTCGAACTCCAGGTCGCGCGCGTGCTGGTACATGCGCTGCTCCAGCTCCTGGATCCTGGCCAGGGCCTTGGCCGGGTCCATGACCCCGTAGTCGGCGGCCGGCTCGGCCACCTGGCGGGCCTTGTCCTTGCCCTTGCCGCGCCCCTTGCCCCGCCCCTGCTCGGGTTCGGAACGGGCGCCCTCCATCACGTCCATGATCTGGCGCTTGACCGCCCGCGGCACGATGCCGTGCTCGGCGTTGTACTGCTCCTGCTTCTCGCGGCGGCGGTTGGTCTCGTCGATCGCCGCCTGCATCGACCGGGTCACCGTGTCCGCGTACAGGATCGCCGTCCCGCGCAGGTTGCGCGCGGCGCGGCCGATGGTCTGGATCAGCGAACCGGTCGAGCGCAGGAAGCCCTCCTTGTCCGCGTCCAGGATCGCCACCAGCGAGACCTCGGGCATGTCCAGGCCCTCGCGCAGCAGGTTGATGCCCACCAGCA
>Ga0182792_1001471_pt1 | contig 19083 bp, 19 predicted proteins | sample Passage237B_FD_130497 | JGI IMG/M metagenome (GOLD analysis project Ga0182792, IMG submission 130497) | Cellulose adapted compost microbial communities from Newby Island Compost Facility, Milpitas, CA, USA - Passage2 37B (version 2) (version 2) ...
CCGGAGGACCTGGAGGACCGCCTGGTCCTGCCCCTGCTCAACGAGGCGGTGGCCTGCCTGCACGACGGCGTGGTCGCCGATGCCGACCTGCTCGATGCCGGCGTGATCTTCGGCACCGGTTTCGCCCCGTTCCGCGGCGGCCCGATCCAGCACATCCGCGCCACCGGCGCCGATGCCCTGCTGGAGCGGCTCAAGGCCCTGCAGGCGCGCCATGGCGACCGCTTCGCCCCGCGCCCGGGCTGGGACAACCCGCTGCTGCGCCAGCCGCCGGCGTAAGCGTCGCGCAGGTCCGCAAACGCGAAGGCCCGGCATTGCCGGGCCTTTTTCCTGCAGGCGGAACAACGCGGAGGTTATTCGATTCCGACCTCGCCCAGCAGGCGCTGCAGGAAGGCCACCTGGGCATCGCGCCGGTCCGGCCCGTCATAGGGCCGCACCACCCACCACTCGCGCGCCGAAGCGCTCTCGCCCGGGGCCAGGCTCTGGAACGGCGCATGCACCTCCAGCTCCATCATCCCGGCCTGGTCCTCGCGTCCGGCCTGCCATTCCAGGTACAGCTCGACCTGGCCCTGCTCGGGATGGATCAGCTCCGCCGGCTGGCGCTCGAAGTGGATCAGCAGCACCTGGCCGCGGGTGAAGGCGGCGATCCAGCCGGCGCGCGGCTGGATGAAGACCTTGCCGCGGCGGCCCTGCAGGCCCTCGCCCGGCGGCAGCAGCTCCAGCGAGAACAGGTTGCCCTCGCTGCTGCTGACCAGGCCGTCGTAGCCGTCGCCGGTATCCGAGCGCACCCGTACCCCGCTGCCGTCAGCCTCCACCGGCACATAGACCCGGGTGCGCGGATCGACCCGGGTGTTGAACCAGATGTCGCGCGCCACCGCCTGCTTGCGGATGTTGCGCATGGTCACTTCCAGCTCGGCCGTGTCCGGGCGCTGCGGCAGGATCCGGTAGGACTGGGTCAGCTGCACCCCGCTGACCGGGCTGGGCCGGCCTTCCAGCAGCAGGTGCTGGCCGTCCCCGGCGCGCACCGTGTTGGCGCCATGGGCCAGCCAGGGATCGGGCGGCCACTGCGCGGCGGCCTTGCGCCGCCCGGGATTGAGGTCCTGCGAGGTCCACCACTGCGACTGCGGCCCCACCCAGACCTCGTGGCCGAAATAGGGAATGAAGCCGCCACTGGCCGAAACCGTGGGCGCCACCCCCAGGTCGCCCACCCGCAGCACGTTGCCGCGCCCGGGCACGGACAGGTGGACCACGCGCCCGCCCAGGTGCGGGGCCACTTCAAGATGCAGGGCCGGCGACTGCAGCACGGCATTGCCGGCCGGGGCGTCCGCGGCGCCGGCCGGTGCCAGGCCCAGGGCAAGCAGGACGGACAGCAGCAACGGACGGCTCAGGCGCATGGCGTAGTCCTCCGGCGCGGGCGTCGCCCGCCTACATGGTCTGGGTCGGCTTGTCGGCGTTGATGATGCCCGCCAGCAGGGTTTCGATCCGGTTGCGCACCGCCTCGCCCTCCTGGCCTTCGGGGAACTGTACGCCGATGCCGGCGGTGCGGTTGCCCTGGGCGCCGGCCGGGGTGACCCACACCACCTTGCCGGCGATGGGCAGGCGGTCGCTGGAATCGGGCAGGGTCAGCAGCAGGAACACCTCGTCGCCCAGGAAATAGCGCTTGGGCGTGGGCACGAAGATGCCTCCGTGCTTGATGAACGGCATGTACGCGTTGTACAGCGCAGCCTTGTCCTTGACCGCCAGTGACAGGATGCCCTGGCGTCCACTTGCAGCACTCATCAGGTTTTCCCCTGCTTGCTCAGTCTTGGCGCAGCGGCCGCGCCCGCGGCCTTCGCACCGGTCATTGCCGGGCCGCGTCCCGCCAGGTCAGCAACAGCTCCGCCATCACCAGGTCCGCGCGTACCGTGCTGCGCAGCAGTTCCCGGCTGCGGTTGGCGCTGTCGAACCAGGACGCCAGCTTGTGCAATCGCACCGGCGCGGTCAAGCCGCAGGCGGCGGCTTCGGCCACGGCGTGCTCGGCGGCATGGCGCAGGCGCTCCTCGCCGCGCTCGTCCCCGCTCCAGCGCTGGGCCACCTCCAGCGGATCGGCGCGGCCGGCGGCCAGCGCCGCCAGGTCGGTGGCGACCTCGCGGCGCAGGGCCAGGCCCTCGCCCTGCAGCCAGGCATCGGCCAGGCCCGGATGCCCGCGCGCGGCGGCCAGGGCCTCGGCGGCCTGTTCCGGGGCATGGCCGCGGCCGCGCAGCCATTCCAGCGCCTCGGCGCGCGGCGGCAGGCGCATCTCCAGGCGCTGGCAGCGGCTGCGGATGGTCGCCGGCAGGCGCGCCGGGTTGGCCGCCACCAGCCACAGGTAGCGGCCCGGCAGCGGCTCCTCCAGGGTCTTGAGGATGGCGTTCCAGGCGCTGTAGTTGACCGCGTCGGCCGGTTCGACCACCGCCACCCGCGCCTGGAACGTGGCCGAGACCTCCAGCCGCTCGGACAGCTGCCGCATCTGCTCGATCACGATCTCGGTGCGCATCCGCGGCGGCCCCGGCTTGGTCCTCCACTCGTAGCCGACGAACAGCAGGTCCGGGTGGGCGCTGTGGCCATGCGGCTGGGCCAGCGAACCGTCCGGGCGGGTCTCCACCGGATCGCGCTGGGAGCGGGTGGCCACCAGCTGGCAGCTGCGGCACTGGCCGCAGGCCTGGCCGTCGCGCCGGTCCTGGCACAGCAGGTACTGGGCCAGGGCCTCGATCACCTCGCGCTTGCCCAGTCCGGCCGGGCCGCACAGCAGCAGGGCGTGGCCCAGGCGGCCGCTGTCCAGCGCGGCCACCGCCTGTTCGTACACGCGCACCTGCCAGGGCGCGAAGCCGGCCACGCTCATGGCAGCTCCCGGCGCGAATCCAGCCAGCGCGCGACCGCGGCCGCGACCGCGGCACCCACCGCGGCCGGCGGCTGCGAGGCATCGATCACCCGGAAGCGCTCCGGCTCGGCGGCGGCGCGGCGGCGGAAGCCCAGGCGCACGCGTTCGAAGAAATCATCCTGCTCGCTCTCGATCCGGTCCGGCCACAGGTCGCGCCCGGCGGTGCGCGCGCGGCCCTCGCGCACGTCCAGGTCCAGCAGCAGGGTCAGCCCCGGCTGCATGCCGACGGTGCGCCGTTCCAGGTCGGCGATCCAGCGCCGGTCCAGGCCGCGGCCCTCGCCCTGGTAGGCGTAGCTGGAATCGGTGAAGCGGTCGCAGACCACGAAGGCGCCGCGCTGCAGCGCCGGGCGGATCACCTGCTGCACGTGCTGGGCGCGGGCGGCGAACATCAGCAGCAGCTCGGTCTCGGCCCCCAGCCGCTCCTGCACCAGCCCGGCGGTGGGCGAAGGCCGGTTGGACAGCAGCAGCTCGCGGATCTGCTCGGCCAGCGGAGTGCCGCCCGGCTCGCGGGTCAGCAGCACCTCGCAGCCGCGCCCGGCCAGGGTGTCGCGCACGGCGGCCAGGGCGGTGCTCTTGCCCGCGCCCTCCCCGCCTTCCAGGCTGATCAGGCGGGGATGCCGCGGCAGGGCGCCTTCACTGCTCACTGCGCGTCCTCCGTGGCCGCCTGGCGTGCGCCGGCCGGGCAGTTGCGGCGGCGCTGGTAGCAGTCCACCGCGGCATTGTGCTCGGCATAGGTGGCCGAGAACACATGGCTGCCGTCGTTGCGCGAGACGAAGTACAGGGCGTTGCCCGGCGCCGGGTTGACCGCCGCGCGCAGGGCATCGCGCCCGGGCATGGCGATCGGGGTCGGCGGCAGGCCGGCGCGGGTATAGGTGTTGTACGGGGTGTCGGTGGTCAGGTCCGACTTGCGGATGTTGCCGTTGTAGGCCGCGCCCATGCCGTAGATCACGGTCGGGTCGGTCTGCAGCAGCATGCCCAGCTTGAGCCGGCGCGCGAACACCCCGGCGATCTGCGGCCGCTCATGCGCCTGGCCGGTTTCCTTCTCCACGATCGAGGCCAGGATCAGCGCCTCCTCGGCCGAGCGCAGCGGCACGTCGCTGGCGCGTGCGGCCCAGGCGCTCTCCAGCTCCCGCTCCATGGCCTGGTAGGCGCGGCGCAGGATGTCCAGGTCGCTGTCACCGCGCTGGTACAGGTAGGTCTCGGGCAGGAAGCGGCCTTCCGGATGCTGGCCGGGTTTGCCCAGCGCGGCCATGATCGCCGCGTCGTCCATGTCCGCGGTCTCGTGCAGCAGCGGATCGGCCGCGGCGAGGGCGGCGCGCACCTGGCGGAAGTTCCAGCCTTCCACCAGGGTCACCCGGTAATGGATCACCCGGCCGTCGCGCAGGCGCTGCAGCAGCTGGCGCGGACTCAGGCCCGGTTCCAGCGCGTACTCGCCGGCCTTGATCCGCCCGGCCGCGTCCATCTGCCGCGCCAGCAGGCGCCATTCCAGCGGATGCCCTGCGCCGACCCCGGCCTGGCGCAGCTTGCGCAGCACGGTGTTGAAGCCGTCGCCGCGCGCCACCTGCAGCACCGGCGCCTGCGCGCCTTCGGCCAGCGGCGGCACCGCCGGGGCGTCGGCGAAGCGCTGGTAGCGGGTCCAGGCCCAGCCGCCAGCCACGGCCGCCAGCACCAGCAGCAGGACCAGCAGGGCCACCGCCTTCTTCAGCATGCTCGCCATCGCACCTGCCACGTTCGCCTCGTCCTCGGGATGCTCAGGATACCGCGTGCCAGGCTCAGGCCTGCGGCTGCAGCGCGCGCAGCACGCCGCGGGCCTTGGCCCGGGTTTCCTCCAGCTCGCGCTGCGGCTGCGAATCGACCACGATCCCGGCGCCGGTGCGGAAGGCCACCGTGGTCCCTTCCAGCTCGGCGGTGCGGATCAGGATGTTCAGGTCCAGGTCGCCGCTGCGGTCCAGCCAGCCGAAGGCACCGGTGTAGGCGCCACGCGGGGTCTGCTCCAGCTCGGCGATGATCTGCATGCAGCGCACCTTGGGGCAGCCGGTGATGGTGCCGCCGGGGAACACCGCGGCCACTACTTCGCCCGGGCTCACGCCCGCGCGCAGCCGTCCGCGCACGTTGCTGACGATGTGGTGGACGTGGGCATAGCTTTCCACCGTCATCAGCTCGTCGACCTCGACCGTGCCGGCCTCGCACACCCTGCCCAGGTCGTTGCGCTCCAGGTCGATCAGCATCACGTGCTCGGCGCGCTCCTTGGGATGGCGGACCAGTTCGCGGATGCGCGCGGCCTCGTCCTCGCCGGCCAGGCGCGGGCGGGTGCCGGCGATGGGGCGGGTCTGGACCTGGCGCCCGCGCACGCTGACCAGGCGCTCGGGCGAGGAGCTGGCCACCGCCCAGCCGGCGCCGGTGAACAGTCCGGCGAACGGCGCCGGATTGGCCTGGCGCAGGCGCGCGTACAGCGCGGCCGGCTCGGGCACGGCGTCGAAGGCCGCGCGCCAGCCGCGCGAGAGGTTGACCTGGAACACGTCGCCGGCGCGCAGGTAGTCCAGGACCCGCTCCACGCCGGCGGTGAAGCGCCCCGGCTCCTCCTCGGCCACCTCGCGCGGCGGCTGCCAGGCCGGCAGCGGCGCCAGCCCGGCCAGGGCCTGCAGGTCGGCGGCAATGCGCGGCAGCAGGTGCGCGGCACCGGCCTCGGCCCCCGCCACGCAGCGCCCGTCCTGGCGGTCGCGCAGGACCGCGGCCGGACAGCGCAGGGCCAGCGCGCGCGGGCGCGCGCCATCGGCGCGCAGCGGCAGCTGCAGCACCGGCTCGACCTGGGCGGCCAGTTCGTAGTCCAGCAGCAGCGCCCAGCCGCCGCCGAAAGGCAGCGGCGCGGCGCCGGGTGCGTCCCCGCGGGGCGTGGCGGCCTGCCGCCAGGCGGCATCCAGCGCCTGCAGGAAGCCGCCTTCCAGCGCCTGCCCGTCCAGGGTGCGGGTATGGCCGTCGTGGTCCAGGCGCAGGCCGCCGCCATCGTGCAGCAGCAGCAGGTCCCAGCGGCCCTGCGCGGTGCCGGCGGCCACCGACTCCAGCAGCACCGGGTAGCGCCGCGGCGCCAGACGGTGCAGGTCCAGCAGGTCGAATTCGGGATCGAGCGGGAGGCGATGCAGCATGGATGCGGGCGGCGGCGGGATCGGTGGGATGCGAGGACCCGCAGCAGGCGCGGCCCGCGGGGCGGGCAGGCGCCCGCCCCGGCCGGGATCACAGCCGGCGGAACACCAGGGTGCCGTTGGTGCCGCCGAAGCCGAAGCCGTTGGACAGGGCCACGTTGATCCGCTTCTCGCGGGCCACGTTGGGCACGTAGTCCAGGTCACAGCCCTCGCCCGGCTCGTCCAGGTTGATGGTCGGCGGGATGATGCCGTCGCGCAGCGCCAGCACCGAGAAGATCGCCTCCACGCCGCCGGCCGCGCCCAGCAGGTGGCCGGTCATGGACTTGGTGGAGCTGACCATCATCCTGTAGGCGTGGTCGCCGAAGGCGCGCTTCATGGCCAGAGTCTCCGCCACGTCGCCCAGCGGGGTCGAGGTGCCGTGGGCGTTGAGGTAGTCCACCTCATCGATGTTGACCCCGGCGTCCCTGAGCGCAGCCAGCATGCAGCGCGCCGGGCCTTCGCCGTCCTCGCTCGGGGCGGTCATGTGGTAGGCGTCGGTGCTGGCGCCAAAGCCGGCCAGCTCGCAGTAGATGCGCGCGCCGCGGGCCTTGGCGTGCTCGTATTCCTCGATCACCAGGACACCGGCGCCATCGCCCATGACGAAGCCGTCGCGGTCCTTGTCCCACGGACGCGAAGCGCGAGTCGGCTCGTCATTGCGGGTGGACATGGCCTTCATCGAGCAGAACCCGCCCATCGAGGTCGGCGAGGAACCGCGCTCGGCGCCGCCGGCCACCATCACGTCGGCATCGCCGTACTGGATCATGCGCATGGCCATGCCGATGGAATGGTTGGAGGTGGCGCAGGCCGAGACCGCCGAGAAGCCCGGCCCCTTGAGCCCCTTCATGATGCTCAGGTGGCCCGGCAGCATGTTGATGATGGTGCTGGGGATGTAGAACGGGGAAATCTTGCGCGGACCGCCCTCGAGGAACTTCTCGGTCTGCTGCTCGATGCCCAGGATGCCGCCGATGCCCGAGCCGATGATCGCGCCCACGCGCTCGGCGTTGGCCTCGGTGATCTCCAGGCCCGAATCCTCCAGCGCCATCAGCGAAGCCGCCAACCCGTAATGGATGAACGGGTCCATCTTCTTGGCGTCCTTGGGATTGACGAACCGGGTGATGTCCAGCCCGCGCACTTCGCCGACGATGCGGGTGGCGAAGTTGGATGCATCGAACGAGGTGACCTCGCCGATGCCGGAACGTCCGTTGATGATCCCGTCCCAGCTGCTGGCCATGTCGTTGCCCAGCGGCGAGACCATGCCCATGCCGGTAACGACGACGCGACGACGTTGGCTCATTGGCGGCTCCTGCTGTATTCGGTCCAGCCGGGGGCACCGGGGCCCCCGGACGCGCACGGGGCCGCGCGTGGCGGCCCCGGCACGGATGAGGCGCTGCGGGCATGGCGCCCGCAGCCGCGGCTCGCGTCAGCTCTTGACGTGGGCCTTGATGTAATCGATCGCCTGCTGGACGGAGGTGATCTTCTCGGCCTCTTCGTCCGGGATCTCGCACTCGAACTCTTCCTCGAGGGCCATCACCAGCTCGACGGTGTCGAGCGAGTCGGCGCCCAGGTCATCGACGAACGAGGCGCTGTTGGTGACTTCTTCTTCCTTAACGCCGAGCTGTTCGACGACGATTTTCTTGACGCGCTCTTCGATGGTGCTCATAGCTTCTCTGCTCCAGGCGGAGTGGTTGTAATCGGACCGCCAGGGCATGGCGGCGCGGGTTTCACTTTCCAACAGTCGGATAGTGTAGTCAAAAGCCGCGGCCACGGGCATTCAGCCCGCAACCGCAACCGGATCAAAAGCTTACGCGGCTTTTGAAATGCTGGTTGGGCGATCCCGCCGTGGCGGTCAGGCCATGTACATGCCGCCGTTCACGTGCAGGGTTTCGCCGGTGATGTAGCTGCCGTCCGGGCCGGCGAGGAACGCCACCGCGCGGGCGATGTCGGCCGGCTCGCCCAGGCGGCCCAGGGCGATCTGGCCCATCAGCGCGTTCTTCTGCTCCTCGGGCAGGCCGGCGGTCATGTCGGTGGCGATGAAGCCCGGGGCGACCACGTTGACGGTCACGCCGCGGCTGCCGATCTCCTTGGCCAGCGACTTGCTGAAGGCGATGATGCCGGCCTTGGCGGCGGCGTAGTTGGCCTGGCCGGCGTTGCCGGTGGCGCCAATCACCGAGGCGATGTTGATGATGCGGCCCTTGCGCGCCTTCATCATCCCGCGCATGACCGCCTTGGAGGTGCGGTAGACGCTGGTCAGGTTGGTGTCGATGATCGCCTGCCAGTCCTCGTCCTTCATCCGCATCAGCAGGTTGTCGCGGGTGATGCCGGCGTTGTTGACCAGGATCGAGACCGGGCCGAACTCCTTGGCGATCGCATCGATCAGGGCCTCGACCGCGGCGCCGTCGGTGACGTCGAGCTTGCGGCCGTGGCCGCCCTTGCCGGCCAGGCGCGCGCCGATGGCCTCGGCGCCGGCGTCGCTGGTGGCGGTGCCGATCACGGTGGCGCCGCGCGCGGCCAGTTCATCGGCGATCGCCGCGCCGATGCCACGGCTGGCGCCGGTGACCAGCGCGATCTCGCCACTGAGGGGCAGGCTGCTTGTCATCGTGGACCTCTTGGATATTCGTGGCACGGGGGGCGGGATGCCTCCCCGCGTTTGGCGTGCGTCAGCGCCAGTCCGCCAGGGCGGAATCGAACTCGCCAGGCGCGCCGATGGCGCGCACGTCCAGCGACTTGTCGATGCGCTTGGCCAGGCCGGCCAGGACCTTGCCCGGGCCGCATTCGGCGATGCGGCTGGCACCGCGCGCGGCCAGGGCCTGCACGCAGCCGGTCCAGCGCACCGGCAGGTAGAGCTGGCGCACCAGCGCGTCGCGGATCGCGTCCACGTCCGCGTGGACCTGGGCGTCGACGTTCTGCACCACCGGCAGCACCGGCGCCTGCCAGGCCAGGCCGGCCATGGCCTCGCCCAGGCGCTCGGAGGCCTGGCGCATCAGCGGGGTGTGCGAGGGCACGCTCACCGCCAGCTTGACCGCCTTGCGCACGCCACGCTCGGCCAGCAGGGCCAGGGCCTGGTCCACCGCCGCGGCGTGGCCGCCGATCACGACCTGGCCGGGCGAGTTGTAGTTGGCCGGGACCACCACCTGGTCGGCGGAAGCCTGCGCGCAGACCTCCTCCACCAGGGCGTCCTCGGCGCCGATCACCGCCGCCATCGCGCCGGTACCGGCCGGGGCCGCGTCCTGCATCAGCTGCCCGCGCAGGCGCACCAGGCGCGCGCCATCGACCAGCGACAGGGCGCCGGCGGCCACCAGCGCGGTGTATTCACCCAGGCTGTGGCCGGCCAGCTGCGCCGGCTGCGCACCGCCCTGGGCCTGCCAGGCGCGCCACACCGCAACGCCCGCGGCCAGCAGCGCCGGCTGGGTGAACTCGGTGCGGTTGAGGTCTTCTTCCGGGCCCTGCTGGGCCAGCGCCCACAGGTCCACGCCGGCGCCCTCGGAGGCTTCGGCGAAGGTGTCACGCACCAGCGGATGCTGCTGGGCCAGTTCGGCGAGCATGCCCACGGACTGGGAACCCTGTCCGGGGAAAACAAAGGCGAGCGTCGGTTGGGTCACGCGCGGGGGCAAATCAAGAAAGAGCGGCGATGATACGGGCCAAACGCCGGGTTTGTCTGTACCCGTGCGTATGTACGCAGGCTGCAAAGCCCGGCCGGGCGGATGCAAAAAGCCCCGCTTTCGCGGGGCTTTCGTCGACGCTGGCCAGCAGGCCGTGGCTCAGTAGCGCATCAGCACCGAGCCCCAGGTGAAGCCACCGCCGAAGGCCTCCAGCAGCAGCAGCTGGCCGCGCTGGACCCGGCCCGAGCGCACCGCCTCGTCCAGCGCCAGCGGCACCGATGCGGCGGAGGTGTTGCCGTGGCGGTCCACGGTCACCACCACCCGGTCCATCGGCATTTCCAGACGCTTGGCCGTGGCTTCGATGATGCGCAGGTTGGCCTGGTGCGGGATCAGCCAGTCCAGCGCGGACTTGTCCAGGCCGTTGGACTCCAGGGCCTCGTCGACCACGCTGTCCAGCGCCTTGACCGCGTGCTTGAACACCTCGTTGCCGGCCATGAGGATGCGCACGCCGGCATTGGGCAGGCTGTTGTCGAAGCCGCTGGACACGCCGGCCGGACAGCACAGCAGGTCGCGCTTGCTGCCGTCGGCGTGCAGGTGGGTGGAAAGGATGCCGGTCTCGCCGTCGGCCTTGAGCACCACCGCGCCGGCGCCATCGCCGAACAGCACGCAGGTGGTGCGGTCGTTCCAGTCCACGATCCGGGTCAGGGTCTCGGCCCCGACCACCAGCACGGTGCGCGCGGCACCGGAGCGGATGAACTTGTCGGCCACGGTCAGCGCGAACACGAAGCCCGAGCAGGCCGCGTTCACGTCGAAGGCCGGGCAGCCGGCCAGGCCCAGCTGCTGCTGGATCAGGCAGGCCGCCGAGGGGAAGATCACGTCCGGCGTGGTGGTGCCCACCACGATCATGTCGATCTCGTCCGGCTGGATGCCAGCCGCCTCGATCGCACGCAGCGCCGCCTGGTAGCCCATGGAGCTGGTGGTCTCGCCTTCGGCGGCCACCCGGCGCTCACGGATGCCGGTGCGCGTGCGGATCCACTCGTCGCTGGTGTCGACCACCTTGGCCAGGTCGTCGTTGGTCACCACCTTCTGCGGCAGGTAACTGCCGGTTCCGGCGATGCGCGAAAAGATCCGCTCGCTCATGAACACTCCCGCTGGAGAAGGCCCCCGCAGGAGCCGGACAAACACATCAGCACGGGGCGCGCGCACGGGGCGCGCGCCGGGTCCGGGCTCAGTCTTCCTCGACGACCGCGGACTTGGTCGAGATGACCTTCTTGCCGCGGTAGTAGCCGTCAGCGGTGACGTGGTGGCGCAGGTGGGTCTCGCCGGTGGTCGGGTCGGTGGACAGCTGCTTGGCGGTCAGCGCGTCGTGCGAACGGCGCTGGCCACGGCGGGACGGGGTGACTCGGGATTTCTGAACAGCCATGGGATTGCTCCAAAAACTCGGTTTGAGTGCGTTTAACGTTGGGACCTGCAAGCCACCCGCCGGTGCCGTTCCAGGGCGCCTGCAACGGCGGCGCGGCCGTCTTACTGTTTTTTCAGGGCCGCCAGCGCCGCGAACGGGCTGGCCGCCTTCTGTTCTTCCTCGCTGGCCGACCAGGTGCGGTCGACCGGCTCGCTGTCGGGCGAGACCGGCACCACCGGCAGCGCCAGCACCAGCTCGTCCTCGACCAGCTCGAGCGGACGCAGGAGGCCATCCTCCGGCACCAGCAGCGGTTCGTAGCCCGGCGGCAACGCGGCCTCCTCGGCCTCGTCGCGGATCAGGCCGAGCCGCTGCACGGTCTTCACCGGGAAAACAAACCGCTCCAGGCTGCGCTGGCACACCAGCGGCAAACCCGTCTCGATCACCAGTTCGACGAAGGGCACCTGCAGCGCGTCCCGGCCGAACTCCAGCGCGAAGCGGCACTCGCCTTCGGTATCGGCGAGGCTGCCTTCGAGCCGGGCCAGCGCCGACAACGGCACGCACCCTTCAAGCTGCCGCCTGGCGGCGACCATCCTCCAGGCATCCAGCGTTTCGGGGACCTGCACGGGGGACGCACCTGCGGACATAAGCCGCTGAATGTTAAGGACCGCCCCGGCTCATGTCAAACCGCGCCGGCGGACGATTGCGCGCGGCCGGCCCGGACGGGGACACTGGCGCCCCCTTGAGCGGTGCTTCCAATGCTGATCCTGGCCTCCACCTCCGTGTACCGGCGCGAACTGCTGCAGCGCCTGCGCCTGCCGTTTGACAGTGTACGCCCGGATGTGGATGAAACGCCGCTGCCGGGTGAAACCCCGGCCAGGCTGGCGGTGCGCCTGGCCTCGGCCAAGGCCGCGGCGGTGGCCGCCCGCCACCCCGGCGCCTGGGTGATCGGCTCGGACCAGGTGGCCGAACTGGACGGCCGCCCGTTGGGCAAGTCCGGCGGGCGCGAGGCCGCCATCGCCCAGCTGCAGGCCATGGGCGGGCGCAGCGTGGACTTCCATACCGCCGTCAGCCTGCGCCGCGATGACCGGGAGCTGGCCGCGCTGGACCTGACCCGGGTGCGCTTCCGCCCGCTGCAGCGGGCCGAGATCGAGCGCTACGTCGATGCCGAAACCCCGTATGACTGCGCCGGCAGTTTCAAGTGCGAGGGCCTGGGCATCAGCCTGTTCGAGGCCATCGACAACCACGACCCCACCGCCCTGGTCGGGCTGCCGCTGATCGCGCTGTCGGCGCTGCTGCGCCAGGCCGGCTACGCCCTGCCCTGAGCCGCGCCGCGGCTAGGGCGTGCGCTCGAACCGCTGCTCGGCCCAGTCCTCGACGCTGCCATCGCGCCCGTGCAGGCGCAACCCCAGCCAGTGCCGTCCCGGGGCCAGTGCTGCCGGATCCACCCGCGCCGAGAAACCGATCATCGGATGGGCCGGGTCGCTGGAACCGGGGAACACGGCGGACACGTCCAAAGGCTGGCCGTAATCGGCCTGGGCCACGACCTGGCCATCCACCAGCACCTCCACCCGCGCCAGGCCCACGCCCTCCTTGAAGGCCCAGCCACGCACTTCCAGGCCCTGGGCCACGGCCTGGCCGGGCAGCGGCGCGTCGATCCAGGCCAGGGCCGGGGCGACGCAGGCCTGGCCCGGCCTGGCGCCCTGCTCCAGGCGCACCAGCAGGAAACGCTGCGCACCATGGTCCACCACCACCGTGCGCGCCGGCGTCACCGGTCCCACCTGGGTGCACAGGCGCTGGTAGTACTCCAGCCACTGCTTGAACGGCAGGTGCGCCGGCGCCAGCACCAGCAGCACCGGCCCGGGCGGCGGCGGCCCTTCCAGCCCCCACAGGCGCAGCTGCGGGGCGCGGCCATGGTGGTGGTTGAGCGGATGGTCCAGGACCGCGATCCGCGGATCGCCCAAGGCAAAGCCCAGCTCGGCCCCGAGCTTGAAGTCGCCGGCCAGCAGGGTGGTCCCGGCCGGCATCCGCGCCAGTTCCTCGCGCACCGCCGCGGCCAGCGGCTCCCAGCCGGCGAAGTTGCGCGGATAGGCCTTGTGCCCGGCCGCCTGCGCACGCAGCGCCGGCGAGGACACCGCCATCAGCCAGCCCAGGGCCACGGCCAGGCCCAGGCCGGCCAGGACCCAGGCCAGGCGCTGCCAGCGCCGCGCCCAGCCGCTCATGACCACGGTGGCCGCCGGCAGCAGGGCCAGCCAGGCCGGCACCGGCCAGTGGAAGCTGACCCGCTCGCGGTCGGCGAACAGGCCCAGCACGAACCAGCCCAGTACCGTGGCCAGGCCGAACCCGGCCAGGAACCGCCACTGCGGCCGCTGCGGCTGGCGCGCGAACACGCCGCGCCCGGCCGCGTTCAGCAGCGCCCAGGCCAGCAGCGGGGTCAGCAGCAGCGCCTGCACCGGCACGAACAGCAGGCCATCCAGGTGCAGCGCCCAGGGGTGGCGCTCGACCAGCTGGAAGCGCAAGCCGGCCTCGCCATGTTCCAGGTTCCACAGCAGCAGCGGCAGCCAGCCCAGCACGCCGAAGGCGGCGGCAAACAGCAGCCGCGGGTCGCGCAGCAGGCGCCGGCCTTGCGGCAGCCACAGCAGGGCCGCGGCCGCGGCGACGATGACCGCGGCGAAGCGGTAATGGCTCAGCGCCCCCAGGGCCAGGCCCAGGGCCAGTTGCAGGGTGGCCTGCGGGGTAGCCTCCTCCAGCATCCGCGACAGCGCATGCAGGCACAGCACGGTGGCTAGGGCCAGCGGCACGTCGGGCAGCGCCAGCAGGCCACTGCCTCCCAGCAGCGGCACCAGCACCGCCAGGCCGCCGGCGTGCCAGCCATGCAGCGGGCCGTACCAGCGCCGCCCGATCGCCGCCACCCACCACGGCAGCAGCGCGCCCAGCAGCAGGAACGGCAGGCGCAGCGCCAGCACATGCTCGCCGCCCAGGGCCACGCCCAGCCGCGCCAGCCAGGCGGTCAGCGCCGGCAGGTCGGAATAGGCCAGCGCCAGGTGCCGGCCCTCCTGCCAGTAGAAGGCCTCATCGACGAACAGCGGCAGACGCGCGGCCACCGCCAGCTTGGCCAGGGTGGCCACGCTCCACAGCACGATGAAAGCGCGGCGCGCCCGTTGCTCCTCCCGCATTCCCGTTACACTCCGGTTCCTACCCCACCTCCACCGGCCTGCGATGGCGCACACCGTCGAAGTTCAGGGAACGATGCTAACCGACCGCCTGCGCGACTGCCTGGCGCGCGCGCAAAAGCAGGTCAATGCCCTGGTGCTGGGCAAGCCGCATGAAGTCCGCCTGGCCTTCGTCGCCCTGCTGGCCGGCGGCCATGTCCTGATCGAGGATCTGCCCGGACTGGGCAAGACCACCCTGGCCCACGCCCTGGCCGCCACCCTGGGCCTGGAGTTCCAGCGCGTGCAGTTCACCTCCGACCTGCTGCCGGCCGACGTGCTGGGCGTGTCGGTGTACGAGGCCAGCGCCGGCGCCTTCCAGTTCCACCCCGGCCCGGTGTTCACCCAAGTGCTGCTGGCCGACGAGATAAACCGCGCCCCGCCGCGCACCCAGAGCGCGCTGCTGGAGGCCATGGCCGAACAGCAGGTCACCGTGGACGGCGTCACCCGGCCATTGCCCGACCCGTTCTTCGTGATCGCCACCCAGAACCCGGTGGACCTGAGCGGCACCTTCCCGCTGCCAGATTCGCAGCTGGACCGCTTCCTGTTGCGCTTCTCCCTGGGCTATCCGGACGCGGCCGCCGAACGCGCCCTGCTCACCGGCAGCGACCGCCGCGAGCTGATCGGCCAGGCCCGGCCGGTGCTCGAGCGCGCCGACGTGCTCGCCCTGCGCCAGGCCGTGAACGGTGTCCATGCCAGCGATGCCCTGGTCGGCTACGTCCAGGCCCTGCTCGCCCGCAGCCGGCAGCACCCGGGCGTGCGCGTGGGCCTGTCCCCGCGCGCCGGCCTGGCCCTGCTGCGCGCCGCCCGCGCCCACGCCCTGCTGCTGGGCCGCGACCATGTCCTGCCCGAGGACGTGCAGGCGCTGTTCATTGCCGTGGCCGGCCACCGCCTGGTCGCCGAAGCCGAGGCCGGCGCCGCCGCGGCGCTGGCCAAGGCCGTGCTGTACGCGGTGCCGGTGGACTGATGCGCGCACTGCGGCCCCTGCTGGCGCGCCTGCAGGCGCTGCAGCGACCGCGCGCCCCCGAAGCCCTGCCGGTGCGCATCGACCAGCGCCGGATCTACGTGCTGCCGACCCGTTTCGGCCTGTTCTACGCGGTACTGGTGGCGGCCATGGTCATGGGCGCGCTCAACTACAACAACAACCCGGCCCTGCTGCTGGCCCTGCTGCTGGGCGCGGCCGGGCTGGCCAGCCTGATCGCCACCCACCTGCAGCTGGCCGGGCTGCAGGTGCTGGCGCTGTCGGCCGAACCGGTGCCGGCCGGCGAGGTGCTGTCCCTGCGCCTGTCCCTGCACGCGGCCGATGGCCGCCGCCGGCGCGGCCTGCAGGCCCGGCTGGACGACAGCCACGCCCAGGCCGACAGCAGCGAGGACGGCCACCTGGAATTCAGCCTGGCCCTGCCCACCCGCCAGCGCGGCTGGCTCCAGCCCGGCCCGGTGCACCTGAGCAGCACCCAGCCGCTGGGCCTGGCCCGGGCCTGGTCGCGGACCTGGCCGCAGCAGGCGCTGCTGGTGTATCCGCGGCCCGAACACCCGGTCCCGCCGCTGCCGGAAAGCGGGGCCGGGCAAAGCCAGCGCCAGACCCACGCCCTGGGCGAGGATCCGCAGCAGCTGCGCGCCTACCGCCCCGGCGATCCGCTGCGCAGCATCGCCTGGAAGCACAGCGCGCGCCGTTCCAGCCTGGTGGTGCGCGAGTTCGCCCGCAGCCAGGGCCAGGACCTGGAGCTGGACTGGGGGCGGCTGGCGCACCTGCCCTGGGAACGGCGGATCGCCCGCCTGGCCGCCTGGGTGGACCAGGCCGAACGCGAAGGCCGGCGCTGGCGCCTGCGCCTGCCCGGCCAGCCGGTTCTTGGCCCGGACCGCGGTCCCGCCCATCGCCACGCCTGCCTGCGCGCCCTGGCCCTGCTGCCGCAAGCCGCTGCCGATGGCCGCCACTGACCGCCCGCACCCCGATCCAGGCAGCCGCGCCCTGGCCCTGGCCACCGCCGGCCTGGCCCTGCTGCCGCTGCTGCTGATCCTGCCGGCCAGCCTGGGCCTGGGCCTGGGCCTGGCCGCGCTGCTGATCGCCGCGCTGGCGCGGCAGGCACCGTGGCCGGGCTGGCTGCGCCTGCTGCTGACCCTGGCCATGCTCGCGGCGGTGTTCGCGGTGATGGGCACCCGCTTTGGCCGCGACACCGGCTGCGCGGTGCTGGCGGCGATGCTGGCGATCAAACCGGCCGAATCGCACAGCCTGCGCGACGTGCGCAGCCTGCTGGGCTTTTCCCTGTTCGCCCCGTTCGCCGCCTTCCTGCTCGACCAGGGTCCGGTGGTCATGCTGCTGGGCCTGGGCGCGGTGCTGGCCGCGCTGCTGACCCTGCAGCGCCTGGCCGACGTGGAAAGCCGCACCGGGCCGCTGCCGCTGCGCCAGCGCCTGGGCCTGACCGCGCGCCTGGTCGGCCTGGGCCTGCCGCTGGCCCTGGCCGCGTTCTGGCTGTTCCCGCGCCTGGCCACGCCGCTGTGGGGCGTGCCCGAGCGCGCGGTGTCCCGCCCCGGCCTGGCCGACAGCATGGAACCGGGCGGCTGGACCGAACTGATGGGCGATGACACCCCGGCCCTGCGCGTGACCTTCGCCGGCCCGGTGCCGCCGCCGGAGCAGCTGTACTGGCGCGCCCTGGTGCTGTGGCACTTCGACGGCCGCAGCTGGACCCGGGCACGCTGGCTGGAGTCGCTGCCCCCGGCGGACCTGGCGGCAGGCGGGCCAGGCTGGGACTACGAGATCGAGTTGGAACCCACCGACCGCCGCCAGATGGTGGCCCTGGACCTGCCGCTGCAGGCGCCGCCGCGGGCGCGGATGGCCTATGACCGCACCCTGGTGGCCGACCAGCCGCTGGGCGCCACCACCCGCTGGCGGCTGCGCTCGGCCCCGGCGGTGCGGCTGGAGCCGCAGCTGCCGCGCACGGTGCGCGCCGTGGCCCTGGAGCTGCCAGAGGGGATCAACCCGCGCACCGTGGCCCTGGGCCGGCAATGGCGGCAGGAGGCTGGCGCCGACGACCTGGCCATCATCAACCGCGCCCTGGCCTGGATCCGCTCCGACTTCGCCTACACCCTGGACGTGCCCCTGCCCGGACGCAACGCGGTGGACGATTTCCTGTTCGGCACCCGGGAAGGCTACTGCGAGCATTTCAGTTCGGCCTTCGCGGTGCTGATGCGGGCGGCCGGGATCCCCTCGCGGGTGGTGGCCGGCTATGCCGGCGGCTACCGCAACCCGTTTGGCGATTACTGGGTGGTGCGGCGGCTGGACGCCCATGCCTGGGTCGAGGTCTGGCTGGAAGGCCGCGGCTGGGTGCGGGTCGATCCCACCGCCGCGGTCGCCCCCGAGCGCATCTACGACACCCTTGAACAGCGCGCCGACGCCGCCGCGGGCGGCCGGGTGGACCTGCTGCAGCTGGACAGCCTCGGCCACCTCACCGACTGGCTGCGCCGCGGCTGGAACGACCTGGTGCTGGGTTTCGACGCGCAGCGCCAGCAGGCCATGCTCAGCCCGCTGGGCCTGGACCGGCTGCAACCCTCGCAGCTGCTGGGCCTGTTCGCGGCGCTGGCGGCACTGGCCCTGGCCGGCATGGTCTGGCTGCTGTCGCGCGGCGAGCGCGAGCGCGACCCGCTGCTGCGCGCCTGGCATCGCCTCGGCCGGCGCTACGCGCGCATCGGCCTGGGCCGCCGCCCGCACGAGCCGGCGCTGGAATGGGCCCGGCGCGTGGACAAGCTTGATCCACGACGCGGTGCCGCCCTGCTTGCACTCAGCCAACGTTTCGCGAAAGCGCGCTACGCTCCGGGAAACGGGGGAGTGCGGCAGCTGGTCCATGACCTGCGGCGGCATCGCCCCTGATCCACCGGAGAACGTCATGTCTGTGCGCACCCCGATCCGCCTCACCCTCCTGGCCACCACCGCGGCCCTGCTGGGCGCCTGTGCCACCGCCCCGCAGCCGCTGCAGGGCAGCTTCCCGACCGTCACCCCGGCCCAGGCCGTGGGTGAGCCGCAGGCCGGCGCCACCGTGCGCTGGGGCGGGCGCATCGTCGAGACCCAGCCCAAGCAGGACCAGACCTGCTTCCAGATGGTGGCCATGCCGCTCAACGCCAGCGGCCGCCCCAACAGCAGCGCCGCCGACGCCAGCCAGGGCCGTTTCATGGCCTGCCGTGCCGGCTTCTACGACCCGGCCGTGTTCACCCCGGGCCGCGACGTGACCTTCGTCGGCCGCATCCAGGGCACCGAGAGCGTGCGCATTGGCGAGTACGACTACCGCCTGCCGCTGCTGCAGGCCGACGTGGTCTACCTGTGGCCGGAAGTGCGCGAGGTCGAGGTGGTGGCGCCGCCCTACCCGTACTGGGGCTGGGGCCCCTACCCCTACGGCCGCTGGGGCCGCCGCGCCTGGTGGGGCTGGTAAGCCTCCCGGACATGACAACGCCGCCCGATGGGCGGCGTTGTCGCATCTGGCCCCTGGCGCAGTCCTCAGGGCGTGCCGAAGTGGCCCAGCGGGGCACCGGCCAGCAGGTGCAGGTGGATGTGGAACACGGTCTGCCCGGCGTGCTCGCGGCAGTTCATCACCACACGGTAGCCGTCCTGGGCCAGGCCTTCGCGGCGGGCGTACTCGGCCGCGGCCAGCATCATCCGGCCCAGCAGCGGCGCGTGCTCGGCGGCGGCATCGTCCAGGGTCGGGATGGCATGGTGCTTGGGGATGAACAGCACGTGCACCGGCGCCTGCGGCGCGATGTCCTTGAAGCCGAGGATGTCCTCGTCCTCGTAGACGATGGTGGCCGGGATTTC